>Ga0307372_10003519_pt1 | contig 24897 bp, 23 predicted proteins | sample OX1MG_FD_202533 | JGI IMG/M metagenome (GOLD analysis project Ga0307372, IMG submission 202533) | Soil microbial communities from Risofladan, Vaasa, Finland - OX-1 | ecosystem: Environmental > Terrestrial > Soil > Coastal area > Acid sulfate soil | place: Finland: Risofladan, Vaasa | collected...
AGGGACTCGAGGTGTCGGCGATCGGCCTCGGCTGCATGGGGATGAGCCAGAGCTTCCCGCCCTTCCCCACTCGCGACGAGTCGATCTCCCTCCTCCGCGCGGCCGTCGAGCGCGGCCTGACGCTCTTCGACACGGCGCAGGTGTACGGGCCGTACACGAACGAGGATCTCGTCGGGGAGGCGCTCGAGCCGGTGCGCGAGCAGGTCGTGATCGCGACGAAGTTCGGCTTCGACCTCGAAGGCGCCGCCGGCCGCGAGAGCGGCGTCGACAGCCGTCCGGAGACGATCCGGCGCACGGTCGACGACTCGCTGCAGCGGCTGCGCACCGGCTACATCGACCTCCTCTACCAGCACCGCGTCGATCCCGACGTCCCGATCGAGGAGGTCGCTGGGACGGTGAAGGAGCTCGTCGAGGCCGGCAAGGTGCGCCACTTCGGCCTGTCGGAGGCCGGCGCGCAGAACATCCGCCGCGCCCATGCCGTCCAGCCGGTCACCGCGCTCCAGAGCGAGTACTCGCTCTTCTGGCGCGAGCCCGAGGCCGAGATCCTGCCCGTGCTCCAGGAGCTCGGGATCGGCTTCGTCCCGTTCAGCCCGCTCGGCCGCGGCTTCCTCACAGGGACGATCACGGCGGACACCGAGTTCGAGAGCGGCGACTTCCGCACCGGGCTTCCCCGGTTCGATCCGGAGGCACGGCGCGCGAACCTCGCCTTCGTGGAGCTGCTCGGGCGGATCGCCGAGCGCCACCAGGCGACGGCGGCGCAGGTCGCGCTCGCCTGGCTCCTCTCGCGCAAGCCGTGGATCGTCCCGATCCCCGGCACGACGAAGCTCCACCGGCTCGAAGAGAACATCGCGGCGACCGAGCTCGAGCTGACCGCCGACGACCTGAACGAGATCGCGACCTCCGAGCTCCACGCGCAGGGCGACCGCTACAGCGCCGCGCACCAGCGCCTGATCGACCGCTAGAGACTCCTACGGGTCGATGGTCAGCTGCGCCGACGGGAGCGGCTTCGCCGCCTGCTCGATCGCCGCCAGGGGCCCGTCTCCGAGGTAGTGGTCGAGGAACGCGACCGTCACGTGCTCGACGGTGGCGAGGGTCGGGCCCGGCTGCGTGTACGGCGGAAGGTGGCCGGCGCCGTGCAGCAGGAGGAGGAACTTCGGCCGGCCGGCCGCTCGGAAGAGCCGGTGCGTGTAGAACGGCGGGTTGATCTTGTCGGCCGTCCCCTGCACGGCGAGGAGCGGCACGCCGTCGTGCTCGACGTACCGGCTCGGCCCGAGGATCGCGCCGGAGAGGACGAGCGCGGCACGCACCCGGTCGTCGCGAAACGGGGACTCGTACGCGGTCGCGTACGCCGTCTCGGCACCGTCCGACTGCCCGGCGACGGCGACCTTCTCCGGATCGACGAGCCCGTAGAGCGGGCTGTGCGACCACGCGCTTGCGGCGAGGACGCGCGTGATGACGAAGCTCATGTCGCGCGGCTGGTTGACGATGTCCGACTCGTTCGGCCCGCCGGGCGCGTTCTCGTTCCCCAGCGGGAAGATCGGCGCGGCGACGACGTAGCCCGCTGCCGCCCAGTCGCGCAGCAGGCGCCGGTACCACCACGGCGTCGACGCGAAGCCGTGCCCGAAGACGACGAGCGGGAACGGGCCGCTCCCGTCACGCGCGGGCGGGTACCAGAACTCCGTCGTCACGGGCCGCGGCTCGCGCTTCCCGTGCGGCAACTCGATCGTCCGCGACGTGTCGACCCACCGCAGCAGGTGCGGGAGCGCAGCCCGCTTGCTCGGCGTCGCCAGCGCCGTCGAAGCGCCGAACACCGCCATGACGAGGATGACCACCGCGCGCACGCCCGACAGGGTGCCACGAAATCCGCTCGCGCGAAGTCCGCGTAAGGCAGAACGCACGGCGCCTACTACAAGGAGTTGAGAAATGAGGAGCAGGATCGGTAAGAAGGGCACAGCTCTCGCCGTCGTCGCCCTGGCGGCGACCGCGGTCGCCGGCGGCGCGCTCGCGGCGATCGCGGCGCACAGCACGGCGATGACCACTACGACGACGATCAAGGCGACCGAGACGAATTACAAGATCACGCTTTCGCGGGCCACCGCTCCGGTCGGCACCGTCGTTTTCGTCGTCCACAACAGCAGCAAGACCGCCCACAGGTTCGGCGTGAAGGGGGTCAACGGCTTCTCGAGAGGCATCCCCACGCTCATCAAGCCGGGTCAGACGAAGTACCTGACCGTCGTCCTGAAGAAGGGGACGTACACGGTCTTTTGCAAAATCCATGCGTCCCTCGGGATGAAGACGATCCTGAAGGTGGGAACGACCACAGGGACGACGACGTCGCACACGACGACGACCAGCACCTGGGGCTAGCTCCCGCCCACTGCGCTGATCGCCGTGTAGAGCCCGTAGCCGGCGAGAGCCGAAGCGAGCGTGGCAGCCGCGAGCGCCGCAGGAAGGCGCTCCGGCTGCCGGCGGCGGTAGAGCGGGTATACGACGAAGACGACGATCTGGGACACGAAGAGCGCGATGAGCGACGGCTGTGAGAGGTCGTTGTAGAAGCGCTCCGGATTCACGAGACTGATCGCGTCCGCCGCGACGAAGGGGACGGCAAGCGCGACGAGGGTCGGGCGGATCGGCGTCCCGACGAGCCAGTGGACGAGCCGTCCCAGCGCGAGGAGCTCGAGCACGATCAGCGCTGCGACACTCGCCGCCGCGCCGAGCGCGACGGCTACGGCAAGGGGCCGCCCCACGTAGGCTTGGGCGATGTCCACTCCCGGCAGACCGCCGCCGCCGTGGCTCCCAGCACCGATCGCGAACGGAACGAAAGCGAAGAGCAGGAACACCGCGACGATGCCGTAGCCCCACACGAGGCCACGGCGGACCGCCGCCGTCCCGCCTTTCACTTCCGCGGCGAAGAAGAGCGGCAGGCTCGCGCAGACGAAGAGGAGCGCCGCCGATCCGACGCCGCGACCGAGCGGCTCGGCTGCGACGTGCGTCGTAAACGCCGAGCTCGACGCGCCGCCATGGGCGAAGAGAAGGCCGCCGAGGACCGCGACGAGCGCGAGCTCCGCCGCTGCGACGACGCTCAGCACCGCGGCGCTCCCGGCAAGCGGCAGGAACGCGAACACCGAGATCGCGACCGGCAGCAGCAGCTCGAGTGCGCTCCGATAGGGGACGATCCCCGGAAAGACGGGAGCGAGGAGGTCGTAGACGATGTACGTCACCGTGTACGGCAGGTAGAGGAAGTAACTGACGATCCAGATCCCCGCCTGGACGCGCGCCACCGTCTTCCCCGCCGCCGCCTCGACGAATGCCGTCAGCCCGCCGGCCGAGGCGATCTGCTCAGAGAAGCCGAGCCAGATCGCGAGCGGCGCGACGAAGACGAGGAGTGCGAGAACGATCGTCAGGCCCGACGCCGGTAGCGCGCCACCCGCCGCACCCGGCAGGAAGAGCACCACAAGCGCGAGCGGCCCGCCGATCGACGCGACCACCGTTCCTACGAAGAGAGAACTACGCATACCGCCTCAAACCTCCCCCTGACTTGGACATCACCTGATCATCCACGACAACTACTCGACAGAACGCGGACCGGATTGCCACCGGCCGGCGAGTCAGAAGGCGTCGAGTGCAGCTGAGCGGCGGCCGCTGTAGTCGAGCGCGCGGAGCATCACGAGACCGGCGGCGAAGTAGCAGACACCGACGAGCGCCTCGATGAGGAGGAGATGGCTTGCTCCCGCGAGCGAAGCGCCGGCTCCGAGCGCGCGCGAGCCCACCCTCTCACTCGAGTGTCGGGGGCGGCAATAGTTGGGCAAAAGTCCGCAGGCGATCCCAGCGGCGAGAAGAAAAAGGCCCCGTTTCCGGGGCCTTTCGATAGCGGGGGCAGGATTTGAACCTGCGACCTCCGGGTTATGAGCCCGGCGAGCTACCTGGCTGCTCCACCCCGCGTCGCGGCCCTCAGTCTAGCACCGTCGTTACGCTCTTCCCGTGTGGGACTGGGCCGTCTGGGGCGCGCTCGCGGTTGCGATTTGCAGCGGAATCGCCGGCGTCGTCCTTCTCTTCGCGCGCGTCCGCGAAGCGCTGCGCAGGATCAAGAGTCTCCGCTCCGGCGCCGTCGCCTGCCTCGGCACCCTGACGAGGAAGGCGGAGGTCGCGGCGGCGAAAGCCGAATCGGCCGGCGACACGCGGGAGCTGCAGGAGAGCGTCGCCCGGCTCCGCCGTTCCATCGCGCAACTCGCGATCCTGAGAGCGGCGATCGCGGAGGTCGAGGAGCGGCTCGGCTGGGTCCGTGTCATCCTGTGAGAGTCGCCGCGATCGACCAGGGCACGAACACGACGCGGCTCCTCGTCGCCGACGTCGAAGACGGCGAGGCGCAGGAGCTCCACCGCGAGACGCGCATCACGCGGCTCGGCGAGGGCGTGGACACGCGCGGCCGCCTCCTCCCCATCCCGATCGCGCGTGTCCGCAACGCGCTCTCCGACTACCGGCGCATAGCCGCGTCGCTCGGCGCCGAGCGCACCCTGCTCGTCGCGACGAGCGCCGTGCGCGACGCGGAGAACGGCGAGGCGTTCCTCGGCGAGATCGAGTGGAGCTACGGCTTCGCGACGCTACTGCTGTCCGGCGACGAGGAGGCGGCGATGATGCGGCGCGGCCTCGGAGCGGTCGAGGCCGGGACGCTCCTCGTCGACATCGGCGGCGGCTCGACCGAGCTCGTGCTCGACGACTTCCGCATTAGCCTGCCGCTCGGCTCCGTCCGCTTCACCGAGCGGCACGGCGAGAAGGTCTCGGCACTCGAGGCCGCGGCGCACGCGCTGCTCCCGCCGCTCGAGCCGGCGGAGGCGGTCGGAGTCGCCGGGACGATCACGACTCTCGCGGCGCTCGATCTCGGGCTGGAGCGCTACGACCGGGAGCGCGTCCACGGACATTTCCTCACGCGCCACGGCGTGCGTACGCAACTCGAGCGTATCGCGGCGCTACCGCTCGAGGAGCGGCGCACGGTGCCCGCGCTCGACCCGGAACGCGCACCGGTCATCGTCGCCGGCGCCGCGATCCTCGACGCAATCCTCGACGCGTATGGGCTCGCCGGCATCCGCGCGAGCGAGCGGGACATCCTCGACGGCGCCGCACTTGCAGCCGCCGAGCTGCCGGAGCCGGAAGAAGGCGCCGCCCCGCCCGGCGCCTACACCTGCTGCTAGCAGTATTGGCAAACAGTTGCCCGCTTTACGGCGCACATGCCCGCGCATCCTTCGTTCCCCGTGGGTGGGTGGGGGTTTGGGATGGGAGTAGGCGGTAGCGCGCCCCCGGCGATTGCGCTGCGGATTCGGAGCTGAGCTAGTCCTCCAGCACTTCGTCTTCGGCGAGCCGCCGCTGCACGACGGCGCGGGAGAGCACGCCGACGAGGCGGCCGTCCTCGACGACCGGCACGCGCTCGAGATCCTGCTCCTCGAGAAAGCGGAACGCCTCCTCGAGCCCGAGCCCCGCGTCGAGCGTGAAATGCGGCGGCTCGGCAACGTCGCGCAGCGCGACCGTGCGCGGATCGAGGCCCGCGGCGACGACTTCCCGGACGAGCGTCTTCCGCGTCACGACGCCGACGAGCAGGCCGTCTTCCTCGGTGACGAAGATCGCCCGCACCTCGGGGCTGCCGAGACAGCGCCCCGCCTCCTGCGCGGTCGCGCCGGCGCCGAGCGTCGTCGGCTCGGGAACCATCGCGTCGCGGACGATCTCAGGCGTCACACGTCCCTCGCCGGCGGCGGCTCTCGCCGGGCCAAGCCCGGCTTCGCCGCCGCCTGACGCCGCTGGCGGCAGGGGCCTTCGCTCGCGGCGCTTGGTCGTACTCCATGTACTGCCCTGCGCGCCACTCGCTCGGCCCCTTTGCCAGCGACGCCCGAGGAACGCGTGATCATCTTCCCATTGTCCTCTACGGATAGATCCCGCGGGCTTCGAGCGCGCCCGCGACCTGCCGGATCGCCGCGACCATCGCGGCCTGCCGCAGCGTGATGTCCTTCTCCGCCGCGATGGAGTAGACGCGGTCGAACGCGCTTCCCATCTTGTCGGCGAGCTTGCGGCGGATCTCGTCACGATCCCAGAAGAGCCGGCCGAGGTCCTGCACCCACTCGAAGTACGAGACCGTCACGCCGCCGGCGTTCGCGAGGATGTCGGGGACGACCGGGATGCCGCGCTCGCGGAGGATCGCGTCCGCCTCGAGCGTCGTCGGGCCGTTCGCGCCCTCGACGATCATCGCCGCCTGCAGGCGCCCGGCATTGTCGGCGTGAAGCTGGTCCTCGCGCGCCGCGAGCACGAGCAGGTCGCACGGAAGTTCGAGGAGCTCCTCGTTCGTGATCCGCTCGCACACGTCGTAGCCGGCGAGCGAGCCGTGCTCGGCGGCGTACGCGTGGAGCGCCGGGACGCCGAGGCCGCGCTCGTCGTGCAAGCCGCCGGAGATGTCCGACACCGCGACCACGAGCGCGCCGCGGTCGTGGAGCTCGCTCGCCGCGACGCCGCCGACGTTGCCGAAGCCCTGCACGACGCACGCTTTCCCCGCGAGCTCCCAGCCAAGCCGCCGCCCGGCCTGCTCGGCGACCATGACGACGCCGGCCCCCGTCGCCTCCCGCCGGAAGAGCGAGCCGCCGAGCGAGATCGGCTTGCCCGTGACGATCTCCGGCACGGCGTAGCCCTTGAGCATCGAATACGTGTCCATGATCCAGGCCATCGTCTGCTCGTTCGTCGCCATGTCGGGAGCGGGGATGTCGGTCTGGGGTCCGAGCTCGCGCACGAGCTCGGACGTGAAGCGGCGCGTGAGCTTCTCGAGCTCGCGCTGCGAGAGGGCATGCGGGTCGACGCGGATCCCGCCCTTCGCGCCGCCGTACGGCAGCTGCAGGAGCGCGCACTTCCACGTCATCCACGTCGCGAGCGCCGCGCACTCGCCGAGGTTGACCTCGGGGTCGTAGCGCAGGCCGCCCTTCGTCGGCCCGAGCACGGTCGAGTGCTGGACGCGGTAGCCGGGGAAGATCTGGATCGAGCCGTCGTCGCGGCGGAGCGGGACGCTGACAATCACCGCGCGCTCGGGGTAGCTCAGCCGCTCGGTGACCATCTCCGAGACGTCCGCGTACGGGAGCGCCTGCTGGAACTGGGCGCGCGCCATCCGGAAAAGCGGCGTGTCCCACTCGAGCGTGGGCTCAGCGTGCGACGCGTCCACCTCGGTCACGCGGCGGAGTCTAGGAGGCAGCGGGGGGGCGTTGCTCGCCGAACGGGGTGCGATGAGCGTCGCGACGGCTTAGCCATGTCCCGCCGCTGCCTCCTCAGGGACCTTCGGGGGCGGCGTCGGCCATGGCTGCTGCGAGCGACTCGCCGCGGGAGTCGCGCAACGGCACCTCACGCAGGAGCAGCGAGACGAGGAAGGCGATCACTCCGATCGGCACGGCCCACAAGAACACCGTGTGCAACGAGCTCGAGAACGCGTCGATCAGCCCTGTGTGGATCGCCGGCGGCAGCTTCGCCATCGTCGTCGGGTCCGAGTGGAGCAGCGCCCCGGCGCTGCCTGCGTTCAGATGGGCGCTCGCCAGGAGCTTGGCAGGGATGTCGCGGGGAAGCCAGTACGCGAGGCGGTTGGCGAAGATCGTCCCGAAGATCGCGACGCCGAACGACCCGCCGATCGAGCGGAAGAAGATCGAGCCGGCGGTCGCGACGCCCATGTCCGGCCTCGGAACCGCGTTCTGCACGGCGAGGACGAGCACCGGCATGACGAGACCGAGCCCGAAGCCGAGCACGGCCATCGCGACCGATAGGAGGAGGTAACCGGTCGAGACCCCGATGCGCGAGAGGAGGAACATCCCGGCACTGACGAGGGCAGTGCCGGCTATCGGAAACGCCCGGTAGCGCCCGATCTTCGAGATCGTCCGCCCGCTGCCGATCGACGCGACGAGCAGTCCGCCCATGAGCGGCAGAAGCTTGAGGCCCGAAACGGTCGGCGTCACCTCGTGCACCACCTGCAGGAAAAGCGAGACGTAGATGATCGTCCCGAACATCGCCACACCGATGAGGAACGACATCGCGGTCGACGTGCGGAAGATTCCGTTGCGGAAGAGACGAAGTGGGATGAGCGGCTCGGCGGCCCGTCGTTCGATCGCGATGAAGGCGATGACGCCGGCGACGCCGATGAGGAATGACGCGATCACTTGCCACGAGCTCCACGGGTATTGCGTCCCGCCCCACGTCAGCCCGAGCGTCAGCATCCCGGCACCGACCGCGAGCGCGAAAGCGCCCTCGTAGTCGATCCGGTGTTCCCTCCGTTCGGACGCGTCGTCGTGGAGCACGACCGCGATGACGGCGAGCGCGATCGCGCCGACCGGGAGATTGACGTAGAAGACCCAGCGCCAGCCGGCAGCGACGCTCGACGACGCGTGCTGCGTGAGGAAACCACCGATGAGCGGGCCGATCACGGAGGCGACCGCGAAGACGGCGCCCATGTACCCCTGGTAGCGGCCGCGCTCGCGGGGCGGGACGACATCTCCGATGATCGCGAGCGCCGTCACCATCAGCCCCCCTGCGCCGAGGCCCTGCAGCGCGCGGAAGCCCGTGAGCTCGAGCATGTTCTGCGAGAGCCCGCAGAGCGCCGAGCCGGCGAGGAAGATCACGATCGCGGTCTGGAAGATCCGCTTGCGCCCGTAGAGATCGCCGAGCTTGCCGTAGATCGGCTGCGTGATCGTCGAGGCGAGGAGGTACGCGGTGACGACCCACGAGTAGTGGTTGAGCCCGCCGAGGTCGCCGACGATCGTCGGGAGCGCCGTGGAGACGATCGTCTGGTCGAGCGCCGCGAGCAGCATTCCCAGCGCCAGCGCTGAGTAGATGACGAGGATCTGGCGGTGGCTGAACCGGCGGTTCAAACCAGGCTCGAGCCTTCCATGTCCGGCAGCACCTGCTCGCCGAGGAGCTCGAGGATGGTCGGGGCGATGTCGCGGATCTCGCGCTCGGAGCCCGGCCCGGGCGCGACGCCGTCGGCGACGAGGATGTACAGCCCCTCGTGCGCGTGGTTCGCGTCGTCCGGCCCGGTGTCGTTCTCGAAGACGTGCACCGTTCCCGTCCCGACCTGGCCGACGCTGCGCCAGTAGAGGTCGCCGAAGTAGACGAGGAGGTCGGGCGTGATCCCCTGCGGATTCGCGTAGAGCTCCTCCGGCTTGTGCGCGATCGTGCCGATCGGACGGCCCTGGTCGTCGCCGAGCGCCTCGAGTTTCTCCTTGATCTCGTCGCGGACGCGCTCGTAGTCGGCGGCAGGGACGACGCCCTCCGGCTCGCGGCCGGCGACGTTGAGGAAGAGCCGGCAGTAGTAGCCGCCCTCTCCCCACGCCGTCGTCTTCGACCAGTCGATCATGTCGGGCGTCAGGCGCGTCGGCTCCGTGGGCTCCTCCTTCAGCACGAGGTAGCCCTCCTGCCGCAGCCACTCGTTGACGCAGATGCCGCCGTCCATCTTCTTCGCGCCGTGGTCGGAGACGACGAGCACGGCCGTGTCGTCGTCGGCGAAGCGCAGGAGCGAGGCGATCTTCGCGTCGAGGCGCTTGTAGTAGTCGAGCATCGCGTGCTCGTACGGGTTGCCCTCGACGTACAGGCGATGCCCCGGATCGGTGAAGCGCCAGAAGCCGTGGTGGATGCGGTCGGTGCCCATCTCGACCATGAAGAAGAGATCCCAGGGGCGCGTGGAGAGCAGGTGCTCGGCGAGCCGGAAGCGCTTCTCGGTCATCTCCTCGATCTCGGCGAGGAGACGGTCCTTGTCGTCGGTGCGGAAGTTCTCGACGTCGACCATGTAGTGGCCGACGAGCTGCTCGATCTCGTCCTTCAGCTCCGGCGGGTACGTGTAGCGGCTCGTCCGCGTGTCGGGCGTGAGGAAGCACGAGACCATCGCGCCGTTGACGCGGCTCGGCGGGTACGTCTGCGGCACGCCGAGCACGATCACGTCGCGGCCGCGCGTCGAGAGGACATCCCACACCCGCGGCACGCGCACCGAGCGCGAGTCGGCGAAGGCGAGCTGGTCGTACGAGTGGTCCTTGCGGTTGCGGAAGCCGTAGAAGCCGAGCGCGCCGGGGCTCCGCGACGACGTCATCACCGACCACGCAGGCACGGTGATCGGCGGGTCGCACGAGCGGAGGACGCCGAACCGGCCGCGCTCGGTCAGCGAGCGGATGGTGGGAAGCTCCGAGAGCCAGCGGTCGAAGACGAGCTGCGGCGCCGCGCAGTCGAGGCCGATGACCATGAGCTTCCGCGCGGGCACTTATCGATCGTAGAGCGAGGCGGCCACCTCACCGGCCGGCAGGCAAACGCCGCCGCGTTGTCTCACTTCGTCGAGCAGATCGAAGTACAGGCGGTCCCAGCCACGGGCGCTCGGCGCGTCGAAGCGGTCGGGATGCCAGAGGATCGAGAAGCCCCCGCCGTGCTCCGCGGCCCAGTCGAGCAGCGCGATGAGCTGCGGCTTCGCGGCCGCGGCGCTCAGGCCCTGATAGCGCGCCTCGGCCAGCGTCGCGTCCATCGCCGCGAGCGGCACCTCGACGATCGACGCCGGCTCCTCCCGCGCGAAGTCCCAGGGCCGGAACGGATGCGCGATGCCGGCGCGGAAGCCGACCGCGTCGGGAAAGCCGAGTGTTGTGTCGTAACGGAAGCCGAGCCCGCCGAGCGGGATGAGGTTCCGGTGCGGGTCGACGCGGAGGTAGTGGTAGCGATGGCCGGCGACCTCCCCCGCGAGGCCCTCGAGCCGCGCCTTCTCGGCGGCGAGCTTGACGGTGTCGTCGGCGGCGAGATAGCTGCCGTGGAGACCGACCTCGGAGCCCGACTCGAGCAGCTCCTCGACGAGCCGCGGACGCAGGCGGTCGTAGGACTCCGGCGCGGCGCCGTCCGCGCGGTGGCCATGCCCCTCCATGACGTAGAACGTCGAGCCGGTCGCGCCGTGGGCGCGCTCCTCCGCCGCGATCTCCTTGAAGCGCCAGTTCGGATCGGTGCCGCGCAGCCGATGGAGAGGGACGCGGGCCAGAGCCCCCGCCTCGCGCCACGCGCCGTGACGCGCGCGAGCCGCCGCGCCACGGATGCCGATCGGCGTCCAGCGCCACGGAACGTCGACGTCGTGCGTGAGCGCCACCGCGAAGCGCGCGCCGCCGTACCGGGGTGGCTCGCAGCCGAGCTCGCGCCGCAGCCGCTCGAGCGGCGGATCGAGCGAGTCGAGGCACGACGCGGTAGCAGGGAAGCGGTTCCGCTCGTCGCGCGCGCCGCCCATCTCCTCCACCCGCGCGAGGTGGAAGAACGCCGCCGCGAGCCGGTCGCCCGGCAGCTCGCCGCGCTCCACCGCCTCCCATGCGTCGGCGTCGTACGGCACGTCGTCGCCGAACCGCAGATGGTGCGCGCCCACGGTGTCGAGCACCCAGCGCGCCCGCCACTCGACCCGCTCGGGAACAGTCATCGCCAGGACTCTAGTGCTCCGCCCGGCCTCTATCTCGTCCGCCTGGCGAGCGAAAAGCGAGCGAGGCAAGGACGCAGGGCGAACCGATAGCCGAAGCTATCGGGAGCCTGAGGACGCCGCAGTCGGCGAAGCCGGCCGACGAGCGAAGCGAGGAGTCGCGACGCTTTGCAGCCGCCAGAGGGCGAGATGGGGGCCGGGTGGAGTGCTCAGTACCCTTGGCGGACATGTCCCTCGCGTCGCAGCTGCGCGGGCTCGGCCGCGATTCGGTGATCTACGGGATCGGCGGCCTCACGTCGCGCTTCCTCGCCGTGCTCATGCTGCCGCTCTACACGAGCTACGTCTCGGTCGGCGACTACGGGCGGATCGAGCTCCTGATGGCGGTGATGGCCGTGGCCGTGGTCCTGATCCGCGGCGGCGCGAACTTCGGATTCATCCGCTGGTACTTCCTCGACAAGGAGCCGGAGTACCGGCAGCGGCTCATTCGCACCGTCTTCTGGGCGCAGATGGGGTACTCGACGCTCGCGCTCGCGCTGTGCGTCATCTTCGCGTCGGAGCTCGCGCAACTGCTCGGCGTGGAATATCGCCACGGAGCAGCCCTCGCAGGCAGCGGCACGAGCCTCGTCATCGCCACCGCCGTCCTGCTCTGGGTGAACGTCAACTACGCGCAGATGACGAATCTGTTCCGTGCCGAGCGGCGGGCCGTCGCCTTCTCGATCGCGACGCTCGTCAACATCGGCATCACCGTCCCGCTGACGGTGATCCTCGTCGTCGTCTACAAGGAAGGCCCGCTCGGGATCATCGTCGGGAACCTCAGCGGCACGCTCGTCGTGTTCATTGCGCTCCTCGCCTATCGCCGCGAGCAGCTCGGCATCCAGTTCGACCGGAAGCTCCTGCACAGCATGAACCGCTTCGGGTTCCCGCTCATGGCGTCGGCGCTCGCCGGATGGGTGCTGAACTTCGGCGACCGGCTGATGCTCGCCAAGCTCCTGCACGGCAGTTACGCGCTGAACCAGCTCGGCCAGTACTCCCTCGGCAACAAGATCGGCTCGGCGATGGTGCTTCTCTTCACCGCCTTCCAGGTCGCCTGGCCGGCGTTCGCGTACTCGATCGAGGACGAGAGCGACGCAAAGCGCACCTACTCCTACGTCCTCACGTACCTCGTGCTCATCGCCAGCTGGGCTGCAGTCGGGCTGAGCCTGCTCGCCCCATGGATCGTCCGGCTCCTCGCGCGCAAGCCCGGTTACTGGCCGGCCTCGGAGGCCATCCCGGCTCTCGCCTTCAGCAGCGTCTTCTTCGCCGGCTTCATCGTCGTGACGATCGCCACCGGCCGCTCGCGCCGGACGCAGTTCAACTGGATCGCGACGTCGGCCGGCGCAGCTCTCAACTTCTCGCTCAACGTCTGGCTGATCCCCGCCTACGGGATGCTCGGCGCGGCGTACGCCACCCTCGCCGGCTGGGCTCTCATCATGGTCCTGCGGACGTGGAACGCGCAGAAGGTCTATCCGGTCTCCTACCAGTGGCGGCGGGTTGCCGTCCTCCTCCTGGCGGCCGGCGCGCTCACCGCGATCGGCAAGGAGATACCGCACTCGCTGCCGCTCGCCATCGGCCTCACGCTCATCTATCCGCTCCTGCTCGCGGCGTTCGGCTTCTATCTTCCGGCCGAGCGAAAGCGTCTGCGGCAACTCCTCCCGGCACACAACTAGACTCGCCCGGATGTCTGGGAGCAACAAGGCCCTGCTCGGCCGGGTGAAGCAGTACGTGCCGCTGTCCGTCAAGCGGAAGCTGCGCAAATCGCTGCCTGCGCGCTACCGCCGCCTCTGGGATCCCGACTGGCACCGCTCCACGGTGCGCGGGACGGCGGACTTCTGGGAGGAGCTCGGACGCGCGCAGCTCGACTACCTCGTCGAGCAGGGGCTCCAGCCGAGCCACTACGTCCTCGACGTCGGCTGTGGGCCGCTGCGGGCGGGGGTGCATTTCATCCGCTACCTCGAGCCCGGGCATTACGCAGGGATCGACAAGCGCGGCGACAACCTCGAGCACGCGCAGAAGGTCGAGTTGCCGCGGCAGGGGCTCGTCGACAAGCAGCCTCTCCTCCTCGTCAACGGCCTCTTCGAGTTCCGGAAGCTCGGGCAGACGTTCGACTACGCGATTGCCCAATCCGTCTTCACGCACTTGCCCGTCAACACGATCACGCGCTGCCTCGTCGAGATGGCGCACGCGCTGCGGCCGGGCGGCCGGTTCTACGCGACGATCTACGAGAACCCGCAGGGCAAGTCGTACCTCGACGACATCCAGCAGTCGGAGCGTGTCACCTCCCACTACGACCGGGACAGCTACCACTACGACCTCGAGACGCTCCGTGCCGCGTGTGCGGGCACCGGCTTGACGATGTCCTACGTGGGCGACTGGGGACATCCCGACAACCAGAAGATGGTCGTGTTCACGCGGGAGACCGACCACTAGACTCGCCGCGTGGGTGGGACGAAGGGGACCGCGGTCGTCGCGGAAGTCGGCTGGGCGAACGGGCTCGCGGCGATTCGGTCACTCGGACGGCACGGCTTGCGCGTCCTCGCGGTCGACAACAGGACGTACGCGCTCGGCTTCCGCTCGCGCTATGCCGAGCCGCGGCTCGCCCCCGACCCGATCGACGACGAGGACGGCTACATCGCTGCGTTCAAGGCGATCGCCGCCGAGACCGAGGACGTCCTCCCCGTCTTCCCCACGCACGACGAGCATCTCAACGCACTCGCGCGCCACGCCGGTGAGCTCGGCGAGCGCTACCGCTTCCCGTTCCCGGGCTGGGACGTGCTCGAGAGCATCCAGAGCAAGCGCCACCAGCTCGACACCGCCGAGGCGATCGGCTTCCCCGTCCCGCGCACCTTCCATCCGCGCTCGGCGGAGGAGGCGCAGGCGGCGGGCGCGGAGCTCGGCTTCCCGCTCATCGTCAAGCCGGCCGCGAACGTCGGCTTCCGGCGCACCCACAACGTGCAGCTCTTCCGCTGCGAGAACGCCGCGGAGCTCGCACGCGCGTACGAGGACACCGCGCCGTACGAGCCGATGGTGCAGGAGCTCGTGCCGGGCGGCGCCGAGGAGATGTACACGCTCGGCAGCTACCTCTCCGGCGACGGCGAGGCGCTCGGCCTCTTCTCCGGCCGCAAGGTCCGGCAGACCCGCGGCTTCACGGGCGTTGCGCGCGTCAGCGAGGCGGTCTGGGTGGACGAGGTCGTGGAGCAGGGCCTCGCGCTGCTGCGCGCGCTGTCCTTCCACGGCATCTCGCAGGTGGAGATGATCCGCGACCCGCGCGACGGCCGCTACAAGCTCATCGAGGTGAACCCGCGCCTGTGGCAGTGGCACGGGCTTGCCGCGGCCTGCGGCGTCGACCTCCCGTGGATCGCGTACCGCGACCTGATCGGCGACCGCCTCCCACCGGTGCTCAGCCACGCGAGCGGAAGACGCTGGGCCATCACCGTCATGGCCGGCGCGTCGCACGCCGTGCAGCGGAGACCGTACGTCGACGCGGTCTTCGCGCGGGACGACCCGAAGCCGGCGCTCGTCCATTTCGCCCGCTATACGCTGCACGGCGTGCGGAGCCTGAAGGGAGCCCGAAATGGCTGAGTCCCTCCGCATCCTCGGCATCGGCGACGCGAAGTCGCGCCACTTCGTGCGGTGGGCGCAGAGGCTCGCCGAGCAGGGCCACGAGGTGCATATCGCCTCGACCCGCTACAACCCGCGCCAGGGCGAGCACGACGGCCTCGTCGTCCACCAGCTCCAGGAGGTCGACCCGCTTCTGCGCGTGCCGCTCGTCCGCCGCTACCGGATGATCCCCGCTCTGCAACGTGTGGCGAGGGAGGCCAAGCCGGACGTCGTCCACTCGCACTATCTCCTCCCGTACGGCTACTGGACGGCGCGCGCGGGGCTCGAGCCGCTCGTCGTCAGCCCGTGGGGAAAGGACGCGATCGTCGACGCGTGGAGCTCGCCCGAGGCCGAGGAGCGCGCACGGATCGGACTCGCGCCGGACCGCGCGCTCGCGTACGTCGTCAACTCGCAGGCGCTCGAGGACGCCTCGGTGCGGCTCGGCGCCGACCGCGCGAAGTTCCACCGGATCTTCTGGCACGCCCGCATCGACAACTACTCGCCTCAGCTCGCCGACCGCTCGCGCTGGCGTGACCTCGGCTGGCCGGACGACGCGGTCGTCTGCCTCTCGCTCCGCAACTTCCGCCCGTACTCGAACCTCGACATCGTCCTCAAGGCGTTCGCGGCGGCACACGCGGAGGTGCCCGAGCTCCGGCTCTTCTCCACCGCCGGCGGCGGCTGGTCACGCGACGAGTTCGACCGGCTCGCGCAGGAGCTCGGATGTGAGCCGTACATGGCAGTGCGCGACGTTCCCGCCGCGGAGCTTCCCGCCGTGAACGCGTCCGCCGATTTCGCGGTCTCGCTGGCCGACGTCGACTCCTCCCCGGCCTCGCTGCTCGAGACGATGGCGAGCGGCGTCCCCGTCATCGCCGGCCGCGCGCCGTCGATGGACGAGTGGATCCAGAGCGGCCACGGCGGCGAGCTCGTCGAGCGCCACGACGTCGGCACGGTCGCGCAGGCGATGGTCACGCTCGCCCGCGACCCACAGCTCCGCAAGACGTACGGCGAGCGGAACCTGCAGGAGGTCCATTCCCGCTTCGGCGACCCGACGGCGCAGCTGGAGCAGGTCTACCGCGAGATGTTGGGTCGATGAGGAGGGTCCTTGCGCTTGCCTTCGACGGCGCGGATTACGAGCTCGTGCAGCGCCTCATGGGCGAGGGCAAGCTCCCGACGATCTCGCGCCTCGCGCGTGAGGGGACGTTCGGCCCGCTCCGCTCGACGATCCCCGCGTTCACGCCGACGGCATGGTCGTCGTTCATCACGGGGCTCAACCCGGGCGGCCACGGCGTCTTCAACTTCACGACGAACCCGAACCGCGGCACGCAGAAGCTCGAGAGCGCGGCGAGTCGCGGCGGGACGCCAATCTGGCGGCTGCTCGGGGCGGCCGGCATCCGCTCGGCTTTCGTCGGGATCCCGTTCACGTATCCCGCGGAGGAGATCGACGGCATCGTCGTCACCGGGTACGGCGGCCCCGAGCGCCCGCAGATCCGCCCCGCGAGCGCCGCGGAGAAGATCTTCGCCGCCTACCCCGACCTCGTCACGGCACACCACCCGATGGCGGAGCGCTGGTGGGAGGACTTCCCCGCCTACACCTCGCGCCTCATCGAGCACGCCGAGCAGATGGCCGGCGTGTGCAAGCTCTGCTTCGAGCTCGAGCCCGACCTCGGCCTGCTCGCCGTCGACTTCATGAGCACCGACCACGTCGGCCACCTCGGCTTCGCGCGCTTCGACCCGAACCATCCGGCGCACGCGGTGACCGGCTCCGGCGACGAGCTGCTGCAGGTGTACGAGACGGTCGACCGGCTCTGCGGGGAGCTGATCGACGCCGCTACTGCGCAATACGGCGAGGAGCCGACCGTGCTCCTTTTTTCCGACCACGGCATGAAGCCGATCTACTGGATGTTCCACATCGACCGCTGGCTCGAGGAGCGCGGCCATCTCCGCTTCCGCAAGCGGTCGCTGCAGCCGTGGCGGCGCGGACCGCTCGACTGGTTCGCGCGCGTCGACCAGAAGCTCGTGCGGACGGTGCCGTGGTACGGGCGCGCGCTCGACGCCATCCCGTTCCTCCCCCGGCCCTCCACGGACCGCCTGTTCGCCGACATCGACTTCGGCTCGACGCGCGCGTACGGCTTCGCCTCGCAGGGCCAGCTCTACCTCGGCGAGCTGACGGGCGCACGCCACGACCGCGCCTACATCGACGCACTTGCGGCGGAGATCGCCGAGATCCCGCATCCCGAGACCGGCGAGCCGGCATTCGAGGTGCGGCGGAAGGAGGAGCTGTGGTCCGGCCTGTTCCTCGACAAGGCGCCGGAGCTGATCCTCCTCCCGCACGACGAGCGGATCAACGTCGACCCCTCGCGCCGCCGCTGGACCGAGGCGTTCGAGCGGCACGAGAAGCTCGACCCCGAGGTCTCGTACGGCTACTCCGGCCACCACGGCGTGACCGGCATCCTCGCCGCCGCCGGGCCGGGACTCCAGCTCGCCGACGTGCCGGAGGGCGCCGAGATCGTCCAGCTCCCGGCGACGATCCTCCGGCTGCACGGCCTCTCCGCGGAGGGACTAGACGGAGCGCCGCTCGACGGACTGCTCGAGGACGCCGCACCGGCCGCGGGCGTCGCAACAGTGGCGCCGTCGCACGAGGCGAGCGACGAACCGGTGTACACGGAGGAAGAAGAGCGCCAGATGGTGGAGAAGCTCCGCGACCTCGGCTACGAGTAGGGGAACCCGATGCTGCCGATCGTTCTCGTGGTCTTCCAGCTCGCCGTCCTCGGTTGGACGAGCGCCAAGCTCATCCGCGCGGACACGTCTCCGGTCGAGAAGGCGCTCTGGCTCGCAGCCCTCTGCGGCGTGATCGGGCTCGACGTCTGGTACTTCGCCAACTTCGCGTACCCGTCCGGCTTCAAGCTCTGATGCCGGGAGCGGGACTCGAACCCGCATGACCGAAGTCACCCGATTTTAAGTCGGGCGCGTCTGACCAGTTCCGCCATCCCGGCGGGATGTACGGTACGCAACCGATGGCACGGGATGTCCTCTATGCCTACTCCTATCTTGGAGTAGCCGGCCAGGTGCTGATCGCACTCATGCTCCTGCTGGCGATGCTGGCGCTGCTCGGGATCCGGAGCCCGCTCGACCTGCTGCGCCGCATGCTCTGGGGGTACGAGCTCTGGGCGGCGTTCGTCGTTGCGGCGCTCGCGACGGGCGGCAGTCTCTTCTACTCGGAGGTCATGGGCTTCATCCCGTGCGAGTTCTGCTGGTACCAGCGGATCTGCATGTACCCGCTGTCGATCCTGCTGCTCATCGCAGCCTGGTACGGAGAGAACCGGCTCGCGCGCTACCTCGTCGTGCTGCCGATCGGGGGCGCCTGCGTCTCGATCTACCACATGTTCATCGCCTACGGCGCGATCCACGAGCCGACCGCCTGCACCGTGACCCCGGGGGGCTGCGCGATCAACTGGCTCGCAATTCCCGCGCACGACGTGACCTTCGGGTATCTGACGATCCCGACCCTCGCGCTGACCGCCTTCCTCCTTCTCATCGGATTCTTGGTCCTTGCAGCCACAGGGACCGCCGACGACGTGGCTACGCTTCCGGCCGATGCCTAGCGGGAAGAGAGCAAGACAACAACGTCGCGCAGCACAGGCCGCACCGCCGCCCGTCCGCTCGAAAAGCGGCGCGGGCGCGCGTCAAGCGTCGCCGAAGGTGCTTGCGATCGCCGGCGGCGTGGTCGTCCTCGTCGTCGTCGCGATCGTCCTCGCCGTCGTGCTGACCAGCAAAGGTTCGGGTGGGGCCAACGGCCTCGGGGACGGCCCGACCATCACCATCGCATCGGGAACCCCGACGGTCGGGAGCTCGACGAACCCGAATGCGCTCCTCGGCGCCACTGACGTCGCGAAGCTCTTCAAGGGCATCCCCCAGAGCGCTTTTGTCCTCGGCAAGCCCAACGCGCCGGTCACGCTGATCGAGTACATCGACCTCCAGTGCCCCGATTGCGACCAGTTCGAGACGCAGGAGTTGCCGACACTCGTGAAGGACTACGTGCGCACCGGCAAGCTCAAGATCGAGATGCAGCCCTGGTCGATCCTCGACCGCACCCCGGCCGAGCATGACTCGTACCGCGGCCAGAAGGCGACGATCGCAGCGGCGGCGCAGAACAAGGCCTTCAACTTCTCCGAGGTGCTCTACGACAACCAGGGCACCGAGGGCACGGGCTGGATGAACGACGCGACGATCTCGAACATCGCCGCCAGCGTCGACGGCCTGAAGCCCTACCAGCTCGCAACCGTCGCAAACGGCAGTGCCACGGCGAGCGTGATCGCGACAATCACGAATTTCGCCAACGCGCATCCTTCCCAGATGACAGGCACGCCGACGCTCTATCTCGCAAAGGGCAACTCGGCTCCGGCGTACTTCGGGACGGGTGTCCCGTCTCTCGGGAACCTCGAAGCCGCTATCAACGCGCTGGCGAAGTAGCGCTCGCGGACGAAAGCCCACAAAGAGCGGCTTTCCGTTCGCTCACCACCTTGACTCCGGCTCGACGGCCGGGTTAGTCTGCGTGTGCTGGTTCCGATGGACTTTCGGGTTCGTCGGGGCCAGCATTTTTTGTGCCCCAACACCTCTCGGAGACATGGCTAGGCTTGCCGCGGAATGCCGACCGGGAGACAGCAGGGCCCGCAGGGCGCACGTCAGGCTTCGCCGCGCGCGCTCGCGATCGCAGGCGGCGTGATCCTCATCGTGATCCTCGCGGTCGTCCTCGCCGTCGTCCTCAGCCGGAGCAGCAGCAACACCACCACCACGACCAACAACACCTTGGTCGGCGGAACGGGCGACGGGCCGAAAATCACTCTCCCCACGGGAACGCCCGCGATCGGAAGCCACTCGAACCCGAACGCGCTTCACGGCGCGGCCGACGTCGCGAAACTCTTCCAGGGCATTCCGCAACACGGCTTCGTGCTCGGCAGACCCGACGCGCCGGTCACGCTCGTCGAGTACATCGACCTCCAGTGCCCCATCTGCCAGTCGTTCGAGACGACCGAGTTGCCGACGCTCATCTCGAGGTACATCCGGCCGGGGAAGCTGAAGATCGAGATGAAGACGTGGAACATCCTCGACGGGAACGACGGCACGGTCGACTCGCTCCGCGGCCAGAAGGCCACCATCGCAGCGGCCGACCAGAACAAGGCGTTCAACTTCGCCGAGCTCCTCTACGACAACCAGGGCACCGAGGGCACGAACTGGATGAACGACGCGGTGATCTCGAACCTCGCGGCGAGCGTCGACGGGCTGAATACGCGTCAGTTCGCGAGAGACGCGAACTCGGCGGCGACGGCGAGCCTCATTCGGAGCATCGACAACTACGCGAACTCACAGCCGGACTTCGTGGGCACGCCGACGCTCCTCCTCGCGAAGGGGAACGGTGCGCCGCGTTACTACGGCACCGGCTCGCCGGCGATGGACCTCGCGAACCTCGAGCCGGCGATCGACAACCTGCTCAAGTAGAGCTCGCGGGCGAAAATCCGCAACGAGCGGCTTTTCGTTCCTTCACGACCTTGACTCCGGCTCGACGGCGAGGGTAGTCTGCGTGTGCTGGTTCCGATGGACTTTCGGGTTCGTCGGGGCCAGCATTTTCTTTGCCCCGAGCTCGCGGGGCGAGTCCGTCCGATGGCAGGTCTATGGTCCTGCCCCCCATGGTGGTCGGACTCCTCATCGCCCTCTTCGTGCTCGCCGCGCTCGGCGCAGCGGCTGTCCTTCTGCCGCGCCTTCTTCGCGGCGAGCTCGGCGCGCTCCGCGAGCAGACGGCGAACGACCTCTCCGCCCGGAACGCCGAGGTCGAGCGGCGACTTCAGGGCGTCGAGACGATGCTCAACACACGCCTCACCGAGACCACTGCGACGGCGAGCAAGATCCACGAGCGCCTCGGCGAGGTGACGAAGGCGACCGAGACGATGATCGCCCGCGCGCAGGATCTCGCGCGCCTCGAGCAGGCGCTGCGGCCACCGAAGGCGCGCGGCGGCTTCGGCGAGCTGCTCCTCGAAAACCTTCTCCGCGACCGGCTGGCGCCAGACGCGTACTCGATGCAGTACACGTTCACGACCGGCGACCGCGTCGACGCCGTGATCCGCGTCGACAAGCTCGTCCCCGTCGACTCGAAGTTCCCGCTCGACAACTTCGAGCTCATGGTCGCCGCCGAGGACGACGCGCAGCGCCAGCTGTACGAGAAGGCGTTCGCGCGCGACGTGAAAGGCCACATCGACGCGATCACGTCGAAGTACATCCTGCCGGCGGAAGGAACGTACGACTTCGCGCTCATGTACCTCCCTGCCGAGGCGATCTACTACGAGCTCGTCTCCGGCAAGACCGGACAGCTCCTGTCATACGCGCACGAGCGGCGCGTCTTCCCCGTCTCGGCGACGACGTTCACCGCGTATCTCCAGGTGATCGTCATGGGCCTCAAAGGGCTCCAGATCGAGCAGACCGCGCACGAGGTCATGGCGTACTGCGCGTCGCTGCAACAAGACTTCGGCCGCTTCCGGGAGGACTTCGACCTGGTCGGCAAGCACCTCGCGAACGCACAGTCGAAGTTCGTCTCCGCTGACAAGCGGCTCGATCGCTTCGAGACGAAGCTCGAGCGCGCATCCGACCTCGAGGTCGAGCCCGCGAGACCCGAGCCTCCTGCGCTCCCACGCGCGCTCGACGCCGCGTAGCCAGATGTGCGACGCATACTTCGACCGGCGTCGGGACAGCGCTCGGGTCGGGGCCTACGTAGACGCTGACGGCGAGGCCCCGCGCAGACCGGAACGCCGCCAACTCCCGTAGTTTCTCCCAGGTGATCGACGCCGCCACGGGCTAGCCTGTTTCCGCAGGCCCGGATCTCGAGCGCGGGAACGTCCAGCCGGGCTGAATCGTTTAATAGAGCAATGACCGACGAACGCGACCTCATCATCATCGGCGGCGGCCCTGCGGGATACACCGCGGCGCTGTACGCGGCGCGCGCGAACCTCAAGCCGCTCGTGATCGAAGGCTTCAACTGGGGCGGCCAGCTGATGATCACGAGCGACGTCGAGAACTATCCGGGCTACGCCGACGGGATCATGGGGCCGGAGATGATGGCCGACTTCCGCCGCCAGGCAGAGCGCTTCGACACAGAGTTCGTCACCGACAACGTGACGAGGGTCGACTTCTCCCAGCGCCCGTTCCGCATCTGGGTGGAGAACACCGAGTACACCGCGCGCTCGGTGATCGTCGCGACCGGCGCGAGCGCCCGCTGGCTCGGGCTCGAGTCCGAGGAGCGGCTCAAGGGGCGCGGCGTCTCGGCGTGTGCAACGTGCGACGGCGCGTTCTTCCGGGACAAGCATATCTACGTCGTCGGCGGGGGCGATTCCGCCCTCGAGGAGGCGCTCTTCCTGACGCGCTTCGGCTACAAGGTCACGCTCGTCCACCGGCGCGACGAGTTCCGCGCCTCGCCGATCATGGTGGACCGCGCCCGCACGCACGAGAAGATCGAGTTCAAGACGCCGTTCGAGGTCGACGAAGTGCTCGGCGAGGATTCGATCAGCGGCCTCCGACTCCGCAATGCCGAGACGGGCGAGACGGAGGAGGTCGAGGCCGGCGCGCTCTTCGTCGCGATCGGCCACGACCCGAACACGGCGCTCTTCGTCGACCAGCTCGACCACGACGAGAACGGCTATCTCGTGACGAAGCCGGGCTCGACCGAGACGAACGTCCCCGGCGTCTTCGCGGTCGGCGACGTCCAGGATCACGTCTATCGCCAGGCCGTAACGGCCGCAGGCAGCGGCTGCATGGGCGCGCTCGACGCCGAGCGCTTCCTCGCCGCCGAGGAGGCTCACATCGAGACCGCCCTCACCGCCCCGCGCTCAGAAACCGAGCCGTCCCAGGTCTAGCTCGGGCCTTCGCACTCCGCGCTAATGCAAGCGCGGTCACAAGACCGGTACCTGGTACCGCGGCACTAAGGCGGCACACACACTACGAATCGTCTCGGCTTGAGACAGCCGAAACCGCGCGTCTCTGTTACGGATGTGTGACCAGGTACCTGGTACCGGCCGTCGGAGGAGCCATGTCCTAGCGAGGTGACTCGGCTTGAAGCCGGAGGTCTAGCTCGCTTTACGCCGAACTTCGGCGCGATGGCCGGAACATGGATCGACCTGCTCGACCCGAGCCCGGAAGAGCTGCGCGCGAAGGCGCCGAAGGAGCTCGAGGACACGGCGCTCGCGCAGCTGCTCGCTCCGCCGGAGCACGAGGACGAGCCGCGCCCGACGCTGCAGGGGCACGGCGACTACATCTTCGGCATCTTCCTCGTCGCGGTCGCGGTGCCGGACGACGACGAGGTCTACTACCAGGAGATCGACCTCGTCCTCACCCACGACCTGCTGCTCACCGTGCGCAAGACGCCGCCCGGCGGGCGAGCGGCATGCGACCTCGCGCTCCTCAACGACGTCCAGAAGCCCGGCGACTCGGCGGGGATGCTCGCCTACCGTCTCGTCGACGAGATCGCGGAGCGCTACCTCAACCTCGTCGACACACTCAACGAGGAGATCGACGAGCTCGAGGACCGCGTCGAGTCGCAACCGGCGGAGCTGACGCGCGCGCGCATCTCCTCACTTCGCCACGACCTCCTCCACATCCGGCGCACGCTCAGTCCGATGCGCGACGCCGTGCGGCGCGTGATCGACGACACCGTCGAGGTCGACGAGGGACCGGAGGTCTTCCCGCACGACGTCGAGGTCGCGTTCAACGCGGCTTACGACAAGTTCCTGCGCGCCTCGGACGGGCTGGACTTCGCGCGCGACCTGCTTGCCGGCGTTCGCGACTACCAGCAGGCGAAGATCGCGAACGACCAGAACGACGTGATGAAACGGCTGACCGTGATCGCCGCGCTCCTCCTGCCTCCCACGTTCATCGTCGGCGTCTACGGCCAGAACTTCGTCGACATCCCGGAGCTCCGCTGGCACTACGGCTACGCCTTCAGCTGGGGCGTGATCGTCGGCTCGACGCTGTTGCAGCTCTGGTGGTTCCGGCGGAAACGCTGGTTCTGAGCTGGGTAATCTGGCCGCGTGCCGCATTACATCTGCCCGAACTGCAAGGAACGTTCCGTCGACTCCGACGGCTTCGAAGGTCTCTACAACGAGGCGGTCGCGTGCCACCGCTGCGGCTTCGGCTTCCTCTTCGAGTTGATGGACGACTACTACCCGGCGCCGACGACGGGCTTCGTCACGTGCGACCAGGAGGGCCGGATCCTCGCGCTCGGCCGTGGCGTCTTCGAGCTGAGCGGCTGGAGCGAGAAGGACGTAATGGGTGCCGACGTCATCTCGGCGTTCGGGTTGCAAGGCTTCGAGGAGGAGAAGAACCCGGTCAAGCTCACGCTCGAATGGGGCGTGCGCCGCCTGAACGAGCAGCTCGAGCTGCGCACGCGCGCCGGCAACGTGAAGCGCGTCGTCGGAGACTTCTTCCCCGCGCTCGACGACGACGGCGGCCTGCTCGTCGCGCTCACGCCGGCACAGGGCTAGCTAGATTTCCGCGAGCGCCGGAGGGGCGCCGGGCGATGGAGCTCGCCGAGAACCGCCGAAACGGCTGATGGCTCCTGGAACTCGAAAGGAGCCGTATGCGGACCGTAATCGCCATAGCCATCGCGGGAGCGCTCGGCGCGCTCGCCCGGTACGGGATCGGAGGACTGATCCTGAGCCGAGGCGGGCGCACCTTCCCGTGGGAGACGTTCATCGTCAACGTGAGCGGCAGCTTCATTCTCGGCTTCGCCTTCACGGTCATGACGGAGCAGCTGACCACCGCCTCCTGGCTCCGCGCCGCGGTGACGATCGGCT
>Ga0307372_10003520_pt1 | contig 24892 bp, 24 predicted proteins | sample OX1MG_FD_202533 | JGI IMG/M metagenome (GOLD analysis project Ga0307372, IMG submission 202533) | Soil microbial communities from Risofladan, Vaasa, Finland - OX-1 | ecosystem: Environmental > Terrestrial > Soil > Coastal area > Acid sulfate soil | place: Finland: Risofladan, Vaasa | collected...
CCGCGCCGGAGAGCTTGCCGACGCCCAGCTGGTCGAAGGCGTTGGCCAGGCGGGCCAGGTTGCGATCCGCCTCGAAGGCGAAGCCGGCGAGGCGCAGGCCGAAGCTGGTCGGCTCGGCGTGGACCCCGTGGGTGCGCCCGACGCAGAGCGTGTCGCGGTGCTCCATCGCCCGCGCGATCAGGGCGTCGCGGTAGGCACGGGCGCTGGCCAGCACGATCTCGCCGGCCTGGCGCAGCTGGAGAGCCAGCGCCGTGTCCAGCACGTCGGAGGAGGTGAGGCCATAGTGGATCCAGCGTCCGTGCTCCCCGACCGAGGCGGCGACTACGTCGACGAAGGCGGCGAGATCGTGGTCGGTCAGCCGCTCCCGCTCCTCCACCGCCGCCAGGGTGAATGCGGCGTCGCCACGCGCCGCGTCGGCCGCCGGCTGGGGGACGACCCCCTCCTGGGCCCAGGCCTCGGTGGCCGCCAGCTCCACCTCCAGCCAGCACTCCATCTTTCGCTGCGGGCTCCAGACCTCGCCGATCTCGGGCCGCGTGTAGCGGGCGATCACCCGCAACCCCCGGAGGCCGGACCCGGAGGCCATCGGTATCTGAGCCTCTGGCCTTCGGCGCGGGCGGGGGAGGGGGCGCAGCGATTCACGCGTTGATGATCCTGGCGGCCAGGATCCCGGCGTTCCTCGCCCCGTCGATGGCCACGCAGGCAACCGGGATCCCGGGTGGCATCTGCACCGCCGAGAGCAGGGCGTCGAGGCCCCCGAGGCTCTTGCCGAGGATCGGCACGCCGATCACCGGCAGGTCGGTGTGGGCGGCGGCGACGCCGGGCAGCGCGGCGGACATCCCGGCCCCGGCGATGATCACCTTCAACCCCCGCAGCCGCGCGTTGGCGCAGTAGTCGCGGACCAACTCGGGATCGCGGTGGGCGCTCATCACCCGCACCTCGTAGCGGATCCCGGCGTCCTCCAGGGCGCCGCCCGCGGCCTGCATCTTGGGCTTGTCGTTCTTGGAGCCCATGATGATCCCGACCAGCGGCTCATCGACCGCGGATTCCTCGAAGGCTTCCTCCACCGCCGGCATCGTCGTCGTGCTCGGTTGCGGTTCCTCTGAGATCTCGCTCATGCTTCCTTCCTAGGTGGGCTGGCTGGGAACCCGCTCGACTGCGCGGGCGGCGATGTCGGACCGCATCTGCATTCCAGCGAAGGAGATCCGGCCGGCCGCATCGTATGCCCGATCGCGCGCCTCGGCGGGGGTCGCGCCCAGGCCGGTCAGGTTGAGGACCCGCCCGCCGGCGGTGACGATCTCCCCCCCGCGCTCGGCGGTGGCGGCGTGGGTCACCTCGGCCAGCTCGGCGGCGGCGGCGAGGCCGTGGATCACCTCGCCCGGCGAGGAGGAGTCCGGGTAGCCGGCCGAGGCGAGGACCAGGGTCACGGCCCAGTTCTGATCGAACTCCGCCCTCGACCCGGCCAGCCCGCCCGGCTCGCGCGCGGCGAGGCAGAGGTCGAGCAGGTCGGAGCGCAGCCGCGGCAGCACCGCTTGGGTCTCGGGGTCGCCGAAGCGGGCGTTGAACTCCAGCACCCTGGGTCCCGAGGGCCCGATCATCAGCCCGGCGTAGAGGACGCCGTGAAGGGGCCGGCCGCGGTTTGCCATCGCCGCCAGCGCCGGTCGGTGGACGGCGTCGAGGATCTCTTCCACCTCGGCGGCGCCGAAGCCGGGGACCGGCGAGTAGCTGCCCATCCCGCCGGTGTTCGGTCCCCGATCGCCGTCAAAGATCCGCTTGTAGTCCTGGGCCGGCGCCAGGGGCACCACGTTCTCCCCGTCGCACAGGGCGAGCAGGGACAGCTCCTCCCCCTCGAGGAACTCCTCCAGTAGGACGAGCGTGGGGCCGAAGCGCCGCTCGGTGAAGAAGACCTCGGCAGCGGCGCGGGCCTCGGCCTCGTCGGCGCAGACGATCACCCCCTTTCCCGCCGCCAACCCGTCGGCCTTCAACACCAGGGGATAGGAGGCGCCCGAGAGGCTCTCGATCGCCTCCTCGCGGCTGCGCAGCAGGAGGTGGGAGGCGGTGGGGACGCCGGCCTCGCGCATCAGCTCCTTGGCGAAGGCCTTCGATCCCTCCAGCTCGGCCGCCGCGGCGCTCGGTCCGAAGGCCGCCACGCCGGCCTCCTCCAGGGCGTCGATGACCCCGGCGACCAGCGCCGCCTCGGGCCCGATCAGGACCAGGTCGACATCCCTGCGCCTGGCCGTCGCGACGATCGCCCCGATGTCCTCGATCCCCACTCCCGGCAGGCATTCGGCCTCGGCGGCGATCCCGGCGTTGCCCGGGGCGCAGAGCAGCTCGGGGGAGTGGCCCGAACGCCCGAACGCCCGCACGATCGCGTGCTCACGCCCGCCCCCTCCGACGACGAGGACCCTCAAGCCCGGCCCTTAGAGCGCGTCGGCGAACTGATCGGAGGGCAGCGCGCTCAGCGTCTGGCTGGTCATCGTCCCGCGTGAGCCCAGCTCGACCGAGACCTTGGCCATCGTCTTTACATCCGGCGCCTCGACGATGGTGATGAAGTCGTACTGGCCGAGCGTCGCGTACTGCGCCACGACCCGGACGCCGATCTGCTCGACCTCCTTGTTGACCTCGGCCACCCGCCCCGGGTTGTTCTTCAGCGTGCGGACTCCGTCGGCGGTGAGATTGGTGAGCATGACAAAGGTGGGCATGTCGGTCTCCTCTCGAAGTTGAGGACAAGATAACCGCCGCCCGGCGCTGGAGCGGCCCCGATGGCCGGCCCTTGCCTCTCAGTAGCCGGGCGGGTGGCGAACGACGAAGCCCGCCGGATAGGGCGGCGTCGTGTGCCAGCGCGGGCCGCTTCCGTGGGCGTCGCCGACCGTGTCCCAACGCATACCGGCGATCTCCGCGTAGGCGTGGGTCGCGCTGGCATAGATCGTGATCCAGCGCCCGGGGCCCGGTTCGCCGTAGCTCTCCAGTTCGCCCGAGGTCATCGGGTGTTCGATCAGCCCGCCGCCATAGAGGGCGAAGCTGACCGCCCCCGAGCAGTCATAGCCGGAGGAGTACCAGGAGCCGTGGCCGCCGCCCCAGATATAGGGCGTGGTGGAGATCGAGTTGGCGGCGGCGATCACGCCTTTGACCGCCTGTGGGGCTTCCCTGGGAGAGCTGGCGATGCCGTTGATAAGCGTGGCGACCGAGCCGCTGGTCTGCGGGCCGGCGTCCAGCGGAGCGATCTTCCAGTCGACGTAGCTGACCTGGCAGCCACCCTGCATTCTGTTGGCTTCCTGGAGCACAGCCTGCACGTACCACTCGGCCTGGTTGTGGGCGAAGAGCCCGGCGCGCAGGCTGCCGTGCGCCCAGATCAGCCGGGCCAGGGTTGCGGCGGAATCGAAGGGGTCGGCATGGCGGATGCGCCCGTCGCCGTCCCCGTCGACCGCGTATTGCTTCCATTCGCTCGGTTGTAGACCGAGCGGACCGGCGCGGTCGAGTTCTCGCCTGTCCATCCCGCGGCCGAAGTTGGACTCCAGCCGCGCCACCGCGGCCAGGGCCCAGACGCCGCGACGGCCGAGGCCATAGCGGGCGGCGGCGTCCTCGAAGGCGCTGAGGTATTGGGCCGGCACCTGATGGCGCCAGGAGGGCGCCGGAGCGCAGCGCAGGACCTGCATCTGAGCCGGCGCAGCGACGGTGCTGGGGCCCGCGGTCCCCCCGAGGGCCGGCGCGTAGCATGCGGCGGCGGCGAGAACCTCGGCGACGTACCAGCTGGCGTGGTTGTAGGCGAAGATCGCCCCGGGGGTGTTCTGCGGCATCCCGGCGGCGCTGAGGTAGCGAGCCGCGGTGAAGATCGCGTCTTCGGGGTTGTAGGGGTCCTTCACCCCGTCGCCGTTGGCGTCTACTCCGTAGGTGGCCCAGGTCGAGGGCATGAACTGCATCCATCCCTCGGCCCCGGAGCTGGAGACGTTGAGGTCGGTGCCAAACGCCGTCTCCACCTCGTTGATTCCCGCCAGCACCGATGGTCCCTGGGGGCCGAGGCCATAGGCCGCCGCCGCCCGCTGATAGATCGGCACCAGGATGGTCGGCACGCCCTGCGGCTCGCAGGTCGAGGAGGGGATCGCCGGGATCGAGAAGCTCTGGGCGGGGGTGGGGGCCGTGGCCGCGCCGGGGGCTGGCTTGGCTGACACCGTCCTCGCCGGCTTGCGCGAGCCACTCCGGCCGCTGCCCGCCGGGGTTCCACCGCTGCCCGCCGGCTTCGCCGACCCGCTGGCGGCCGGCGGCGCTTCCAGCGTGGCGCCCTGCACCAGCGGCGTCGTCGCCGTGGCCGTGGTCTCGCCTGCCGTCGCCGGCGGGGGGGCGGTGGTGGTGGAGGAGGCCGGTGCTCCCGCGGCGGAGGCCACCGGGGCCGCCAGCGCGGCGAGGAGCGCGGCGGCGAGGAGGATGTCGCGAAGCCGTCCCATCCTCAGCCCAGGACGTCGGTCACGCGCCATTTGCCGTGCTTGGCCTTTTCCATCTCCAGCCGCAGCTCGCTGGTCACACCGACTCGCAGCAGGGAGACGCTGACCGTGTAGATGCTCCCGCTCGAGGGGCCCGCCACGACGTTCAGCACCGTCGCCCTCGGCACCTTGGCGGTGGCCGGCTGGCGGGGCGGGCGCTGAAGCAGCGAGTGCTCCAGCGCGGGCGTTGCCGAGCCGGCGAAGGCGGCGCGGACCCGGGCGCCACCCTGGTCGGTCTCATAGAGGACGAAGGCCTCAGAGAATTGCCGGGCGACGGTCAGAGCGGCGGCGGGGGCCGGCTTCGCCGGGATCGTCGAGGCAGAGGAGATCGAGGCCCCGCCGCCTTTGGCCGAGTTGCCCGAGCGGGTGGAGGTGGAGGAAACTCGGACCGTTTTCTCATTCGCAACTTTTGCTGCATTCCGGCCCGCGGCCGGGCGGGAGAACAGCGGAGGGGCGCCGTGGAGGAGGTGGCTCGAACCTTTAGCCGGGGTTCGCGCCGGCGGCTTCGCCGCGACCGTCCCGCGGCTCGGCGCCGGCCTGGGGGCCGGTGCGCTGTGGGTGCCGGGGGCCGTCGCCCAGAGCAACCCGGCCACTCCCGCCAGGGCCGCGGTGGCGACGACGGCGCCGGCGGTCAGCCCGCGCAGCGCCAGGTCCCAGTCGCCGAATCGCCTCTGCAGCGGCCAGATCAGGCCCCGCTCGATCGCCCAGGCGGCCCGTTCGAAGGGCCATCTGGCGGCCTCGGTGACCTCGCCGATCGCCGGCCGGGCGTCCCAGCGCAGGCGTCCTCTGAGCGCCGACGCCGCTCTGGCGAGCGGGGGGCGCGGCCGCGGGTGCGGGCGAGTGGGGATCGGCATCGTCTTGTTTTGAGCGTACGTTCGCTTGGCTATAGGTCGGAGTGTTGCTCAGGCGACTTGAGTCTGCACGCCAAACACCAATTCTCCATCACCCGCATCAACTTTGACTAAATCCCCCTGGCTGAACTCGCCCTCGAGGATTTTCAGCGCAAGCTTGTCAACGAGCTGTTTCTGGATTGTGCGCTTCAGCGGCCGCGCCCCGTAGCTCGGGTCATAGCCCAGGTTGCCGAGCAGCGTCCGCGCCGCCTCGCTCAGCTCAACCTCGATCCCCCGTTCACGCACTCGCCCGATCAATAGCTCCACCTGTACTTCGACAATGCGACCGATGTCCTGCTTGGAGAGTCGATGGAAGATCACCGTGTCATCGATCCGGTTGAGGAACTCCGGCTTGAAGGCATCCGCCAGCACCGCCTCGATCTGCTCGCGCATCCGCTCGTCGATCGTCTCGGTGACGATCCGTTCGCTGCCCACGTTGGAGGTCATGATCAGCACCGTGTTGGTGAAGCTGACGGTCCGCCCCCGCCCGTCGGTGAGGCGCCCGTCGTCCATGATCTGCAGCAGCGTGTTGAAGACGTCGGGGTGGGCCTTCTCGATCTCGTCGAGCAGGATCACCGCGTAGGGGCGCCGCCGCACCGCCTCGGTCAGCTGTCCGCCCTCCTCGTAGCCGACGTATCCGGGTGGGGCGCCGATCAGCCGGGCCACCGTGTGTTTCTCCATGTACTCCGACATGTCGAGCCGGACCATCGCCTGCTCGGAGTCGAACATGAACTCGGCCAGCGCCTTGGCCAGCTCGGTCTTGCCGACTCCGGTCGGACCGAGGAAGAGGAAGGAGCCGATCGGGCGATTGGGGTCAGAGAGGCCCGCGCGGGAACGCCGCAGCGCATTGGAGACCGCGGCGATCGCCTCGTCCTGGCCGATCACCCGCTCGTGCAGCCGCTCCTCCATCTGGATCAGCTTCTCCACCTCGCCCTCCATCAGGCGGCTGACCGGGATGCCGGTCCATTTGGCCACCACCTGGGCCACGTCCTCCTCGCTCACCTCCTCGCTCAGCATCGTGTTCCCCTCGGCGTGCAGCTCGGCCAACCGCGCCTCCTGCTCGGCGAGCGTCTTCTCCAGCTCGGGAATCTCGCCGTAGCGCAGCTTCGCCGCCCGCTCCAGGTCGGCGTCGCGCTCGGCCCGCTCGGCCTCCCGGTTGGCCTCCTCCAGCCGCGCCTTGGCCGCCTTGATCGCCTCGATCGCCTCCTTCTCCCGACGCCAGCGCGCCTTCATCTCCTCTGAGCTCTCCCTCAGCTCCCCCAGCTCGGCCTCGATCGACTCGCGCCGCGCCCGCGAGGCCTCGTCGCGCTCCTTCTTCAGCGCCTCGCGCTCGATCTCCAGCTGCTGGATGCGGCGCTCGACCTCGTCGATCTCGGTGGGCATCGAGTCGATCTCGATCTTCAGCCTCGAGGCCGCCTCGTCGATCAGGTCGATCGCCTTGTCGGGGAGGAAGCGGTCGGCTATGTAGCGCTGCGAGAGGGTCGCCGCGGCGACGATCGCCGAGTCCGAGATCCGCACCCCGTGGTGTACCTCGTAGCGCTCCTTCAGCCCGCGCAGGATGGCGATCGTGTCGCTGATGTCTGGCTCGCCGACGAGGACCGGCTGGAAGCGTCGCTCCAGCGCCGCGTCCTTCTCGATCTGGGTGCGGTACTCGTCCAGGGTGGTGGCGCCCACCGCGCGCAACTCGCCCCGGGCGAGCATCGGCTTCAGCAGGTTGGCCGCGTCGAGCGCCCCTTCGGCCGCCCCCGCGCCGACGATCGTGTGCAGCTCGTCGAGGAAGAGGACGATCTGCCCCTCGGCCTCCTGCACCCTTTTCAGCACCGCTTTGAGCCGCTCCTCGAATTCGCCGCGGTATTTGGAGCCGGCCAGCAGGGAGCCGATGTCGAGGGCGATCACCCGGCGCTCGCGCAGGCTCTCGGGCACGTCGCCGTTGACGATTCGCTGCGCCAGCCCCTCGACGATCGCGGTCTTGCCCACGCCGGGGTCACCGATCAGCACCGGGTTGTTCTTGGTCCGCCGCGACAGCACCTGGATCACGCGGCGGATCTCCTCGTCGCGCCCGATCACCGGGTCGAGCCTGCCCCGCTCGGCCTCGGCGGTGAGGTCGCGGCCAAACTGCTCCAGGGGGTCGGGCGGCTCGGCCTCTGGGGCCCCCATTCCCTGCGCTCCGAAGTTCTGCTCCATCAGCGCTCCTCCCGCATCCGGCGCTGCAGCTCTCCGGCGCGGCGTCGCATCCGCTCCAGCTCAGAGCGCATCCTCAGCATCTGCTCCTCCAGCGCCAGCACCACCTCGACCCCGGCCAGGTTCAGCCCCTCCTCGACGGTCATCCGTTGGATCCGTCGCAGCCGCTCGACGTCTCGCTGGGAATAGAGGCGGGTGTTCTTCGCCGAGCGCTGGGGCGAGACCAGCCCCCGCGCCTCATACATCCGCAGCGTCTGGGGGTGCATCTGGGCCAGTTCGGCGGCGACCGAGATCATGAACACCCCGCGCTCGGCGTCGAGGCCGGCCGTGACCTCCACCCGCCGCCTGGCGCTGGGAGGGCTCACCGCCGTTTCGCCTCGCGCATCAGCGCCTCGCGTGGGCTGGCGCCCTCAAAGGCCTCGGCCAGCTTCTCCGCCGCCTCGCTCTGCGCCTTGTTCAGCTCGCTGGGGATCTCGATCTCCAGCCGGTAGCGGATGTCGCCCTGGCCGCGGCCCCTGGGCCTCGGCGGCCCCTCGCCGCGCAGCCGCTGGGTCGTCCCGTGCCTGGTCCCGGCCGCCAACTTGATCTTCTTGCTCCCATTCAGGGTCGGGACCTCGATCGTCGCGCCGCGCAGCGCCTCGCTGATCGTGATCGGCACGACCACCTCGAGGTTGCCGTCGCCGAGCCGTTTGAAGACCGGGGAGGGGACCACCCGGGTGGTGACGAAGAGATCCCCCGGCGGTCCACCACGCGGCCCCGCCTCGCCCTTGCCGGCGAGCCGGATCCGGGTCTGGTCGCTGACCCCGGCGGGGACGTTCACCTTGTAGCGCTTGGTCTGCTGGGTCAGGCCGGAGCCGCCACAGGTGGGGCAGGGGTCCTCGATGATCTGGCCGGCGCCGCCGCATTGCGGGCAGGGCTGGCTGATGGAGAAGAAGCCCTGACTCTGGGCGTCGATGCCGCGGCCGTTGCAGCGGGGACAGGTGAGCGGGCTGGTCCCGGGTTTGGCGCCGCTGCCATGGCAGGTCGGGCAGCGCCCGGCCTTGGGCACGGTGACGCTGATCTGGGTGCCGTTGACCGCCTGATCGAAGCTGAGGGAGACCTCGGTCTCCAGGTCGCGCCCGCGCAGCTGCTGGCGCTCGGGCCGCCCGCCGCGGCTGAAGATGGTGGAGAAGATGTCGCCCAGATCGCCGAGGCCGCCCGGCCCTGCGCCCGCGCCGGGGCCGAACGGCCCGCGCCCTGCGGCGCCGCCCAACCCGGCGAAGGGCCCGCCCGAGTCATAGGCCTTTCGCTTCTCGGGATCAGAGAGCGTGTCGTAGGCCCCCCCGACCTCCTTGAAGCGCTCCTCCGCCTGCGGGTCATCGGGGTTTCGGTCCGGGTGGTATTTGCGCGCCAGCGCCCGGTAGGCCTTCTTGATCTCCGCGTCGGACGCCTTCTTCGAGACGCCCAGCACCCTGTAGAGATCCTCGGCCACGTCCTACTCGCCCACCACCACTCGAGCCGGCCGGATCAGCTGGTCTCCGAGCCGGTACCCCTTCTGCAGCACCTCGACGATGGTTCCCGGCTCGACCCCCTCGCTCGCCTGCAGCGAGAGCGCCTCATGCACCGTCGGGTCAAACCTCTCCCCCCCGGGGTCGACGGTCTCGATCCCATGCCGGGCAAGCGTGTCGCGCAGGCTCCGGAACACCAGCAGCACCCCGTGAGAGAGCCCGTCCTCGGAGTCGCCGTCGGGATCCAGGCCTGCGGCCTCGATCGCCCGTTCCAGATCATCGAGGGCGCTGACCAGGTCGCGGGCGAGCTCCCCCTTCCCCCGAGCGGTCATATCCCGCAGCTCCCCCGTCATCCGCTTGCGGAAGTTCTCGAAGTCAGCCTTGGTCCGCTTGGCCAGTTCGAGGTAGTCATCGCGCTCTTTCAGCAGTCCCTCCAGATCGGCTTCGACCCGATCCGCCTCCTCCGCGCTCGGCGCGGGGGGTGGGGGGGTCGGGGAGGGGTGATCGCCCCCCGGTCCCGCCTGATCCCCGCCGGGGGGACCCGCGTCGGGGCGCTCCGCCCCCCGCTCCTTCGAACCCTCGATCATTTGTCCTCGCCCTCGTCGACCACCTCCGCGTCGAGGACCTCCTCCTCCTCCTCGGAGGACTCCTCCGCGCCGGGCGCTCCCTCGCCTGAGGCGGCCTCGCTCTGGGCGGCGGCGTAGATCTGCTCCGACACTTTCTGGAAGGCGGCGGTGAGTGCCTCGGTCTTGGCCCCGATCTCCTCGGAGCTCTCGGACTCCAGCGAATCCCTCACCCCCCTGATCGCCGCCTCGATCTCCTCCTTCGCTGAGGAGTCGACTTTGTCGCCCAGCTCGGCCAGCTGTTTCTCGGACTGGTAGGCGGCGTTCTCGCCCAGGTTGCGCGCCTCCGCCAGCGCCCGGGAGCGACGGTCATCCTCGGCGTGGGACTCGGCGTCGCTGACCATGCTCTGGATCTCGGCCTCGGAGAGACCGGAGCCCGATTTGATCTCGATCTTCTGCTCTTTGCCGGTACCCAGGTCCTTCGCCGCGACGTTGAGGATGCCGTTGGCGTCGATGTCGAAGGTGACCTCGATCTGGGGCATCCCCCGCGGCGCCGGCGGGATCCCGGTGAGTTGAAACTTGCCCAGGCTCTTGTTGCCGCTGGCCATCTCCCGCTCGCCCTGGAGCACGTGGATCTCGACCGATGGCTGGTTGTCATCGGCGGTGGAGAAGGTCTCCGACTTCTTGGTCGGGATCGTGGTGTTGCGCTCGATCAGCTTGGTCATCACCCCGCCTTTGGTCTCGATCCCCAGGGTCAGCGGGGTGACGTCGAGCAGCAGCACGTCCTTCACGTCGCCGGCCAGCACCCCGGCCTGGATCCCGGCGCCGACGGCGACCACCTCGTCGGGGTTGACACCCTGGTGGGGGTCCTTGCCGGTCAGCTCCTTGACCCGCTCGCGCACGGCCGGCATCCGGGTCATCCCGCCGACCAGCACCACGTGGTCGATCGCCAGGCCAGCGGCATCGTCGAGCGCCCGTTTGACCGGGCCGACGATCCGCTCCAGCAACTCGCCCGTCAGCTCGTTCAGCTTCGAGCGGCTGAGCTTCAGGTCGAGGTGCTTGGGCTGCCCCTCGACGGCGGTGATGAAGGGCAGGTTGATCTGCGTCTCCTGGGTCGAGGAGAGCTCGATCTTCGCCTTCTCCGCCGCCTCGTACAGACGCTGCAGCGAGTTCTTGTCCGCCGCCAGGTCGACTCCCTGGTCGCGTTTGAACTCGGCCACCAGCCACTCGACGATCGCTTTGTCCCAGTTGTCGCCACCCAGGTGGTTGTCGCCGGCGGTGGCCTTGACCTCGAAGACGCCGTCGCCGATTTCCAGCACCGAGACGTCGAAGGTGCCGCCGCCGAGGTCGAAGACCAGAATCGTGTGGTCTGATTTCTCTTTGTCCAGGCCGTAGGCCAGCGAGGCGGCGGTCGGCTCGTTGATGATCCGCTTGACCTCCAGGCCGGCGATTTTGCCGGCGTCCTTGGTCGCCTGGCGCTGGTCGTCGTTGAAGTAGGCGGGAACCGTGATCACGGCGCTGTCGACCGCTTCGCCCAGCTTGGCTTCGGCGTCGGTCTTCAGCTTCTGCAGGATCATCGCGCTGATCTCCGGTGGGCTGTACTGCTTGCCCCGCACCTCCACCCGCACGTCGCCGTTGGGGCCGGCCACGACCTCGTAGGGGACGATCGTCTCCTCCTCTTTGACCTCCGCCTCCTTGCGCCCCATGAAGCGCTTGATCGAGAAGATCGTGTTCTCCGGATTCATCACCGCCTGGCGTTTGGCCACGGTGCCGACCAGGCGCTCGCCGGAGTCGGTGAAGGCCACCACCGACGGCGTTGTCCGCCCCCCCTCGGCGTTCTCCAGCACGGTCGGCTCGCCGCCCTCCATAACGGCGACGCAGGAGTTCGTGGTGCCCAGGTCGATGCCGATCGTCTTACCCACTTCGCTACCTCCAAAGGTGATGTGACTGGCTAAAGAAATCTAAGCGTAAGTATGGCAGATCGCAGAAGTAGGGCAACCTGCCGGGAGAGGCCGTCCAACCTTAGCTCGGAATTGGGGGCCGGGCGCAGAATCCGGCCGGCGCGGATCGCCGTCTCAGCCCTCGCCGGCGGTGTGGGCCACGAACTGGGCGACTTCCTTCGCCTGGCTGGGGTTGAGGATCCCGGCGGGCATCCGGCCGGAGGTGAGGGTGGTGGTGGCGCCATGTTCGAGCGCGTTCAGGACGCGGATTTCGGTCGCCTTGATCGTCGTCGCCGCGGCGGTGCCGCTCGGCGCGCCGCTCGGCGCTAGGTATTCGTCCAGGTTGGGCCCGTAGTTGCCGTCGGTCCCGGCGGCGTAGAGGGTGTGGCAGGTGCCGCAGTTGGTCTGGAAGATCGCCTGTCCCGTCTTGAGGTTCGCCGGCACCTTCAGCTCGCCCGAATTCGCGTCTCCGCGCGAGTGGAAGGCGATCCAGGGGATGACGACCGCGAGGACCACGACCAAGAGCCCGAAGATGACGAAGGTGCGTTTGCTCATTTGGCGGTGTTGGAGCCGGTCCCCCGGGTCAGTCCCGCCGACCGGCGGCGGGGATACTACTGGCGCTCCGGCGCAGACACATATGTCGGGCCACCATCCCTCAGGCTCGCCACCGGGCTACCCCGCTCGCTGCGCCCGGCCGCGGTACCAGGGACACATCCGGCGCAGTCCGCACTCCGCGCAGCGCGGCTTGGGGCGACAGACCTGGCGTCCGTGGCGGATCAGGTTGACGTGCAGCTCGTAGGCGTCCTCGGGGTCGACGATCGCCATCATCTCCTCGTGGGCCCGCTGGAGGGAGGCGCCGGGGGGAAAGAGGCCGAGCCGCCCGCCGACCCGGTGGATGTGGACGTCGACCGGGATCTCGGGGATCCCCCAGGTGAAGATCAGCACGCAGGCGGCGGTTTTCCGCCCCACCCCGGGCAGGGAGAGGAGGAACCGCAGCGACTCCTGCCTTGGTGCGGCCTCGGTCCAGTCGAGGTCCGGCGGCTCTCCCAGGCGCCGGAGAATCGCCTGGATCCGCGGCGCCTTCTGTTTCCCCAGCCCCCCGACCCGGATCTCCTCCTCCACCTCGGCGACCGGGGCGTCGCGCACCTCCTCCCAGGTGGCAAAGCGCCGCCGCAGCGCGGCAAAGGCCCGATCCCGGTTGCGGTCGTTGGTGTGCTGGGAGAGCACGGTCCGCACCAGCTCGGCGATCGGATGCCGATGCGGATCGTTGACCGCCCGCCCATAGATCGAGCGCAAGCGATTCCGAATCGCCCTCACCCGCTCTTTTCTCGCCCGCCTCCAAGCCATCGGCGCCGACCCTAATGCCGCTGCCCGCTCCGTCAACCGGCGAATTACAATCGCCCGAGTGTCTCGGGCTCTCAAGCGCATTGGGTCGATGCTTCCCCAGGGTTGGAGCGACGCCGGCCGCCAGCTGGCGATCCTCGCCTTGGTCGACTTCGCCTACGAGCTGGTCCGCGGGATCGTCAGCAGCCAGCGCTCGGTGGCGATCGCCCACGGCCAGCAGGTGATCGAATTCGAGCAGTCGATCCATCTCTTCTTCGAGCCCCGGCTGCAGTCCATCTTCCTCCCCGCCCACTGGCTGATCGACCTCGCCAACCAGGTCTACCTCAACAGCCAGTTCACGGTCACCTTCGCCTTCCTCATCTGGCTCTACCTGTTCCGCAACGAGTCCTACTACTTCGTGCGCAACATGTTCGTCGTCGCCATGGGCCTGGCGCTGATCGGCTACACGCTCTTTCCCACCGCCCCGCCGCGGATGCTCCCCGAACACGGCTTCGTCGACACGATCAACGACTTCTCCAGCGTCAACCACGACTCCTCGCTGGCCAAGATCTTCATCAACCCCTACGCGGCGATCCCCAGCATGCACTGCGCCTTCGCCCTGATGATCGGGAGCACGGGCGCGATGGTCTCCCGCCACCGCATGGCCAAGGCCTGCTGGGTGATCTGGCCGCTGCTCGTCGCCTGGGTGGTGCTGGTCACCGCCAATCACTACTGGACCGACGTGGTGCTGGGCTGGACCGTTGCGGCCACCTCCGCCCTGGTCGCCTCCCGTCTGCTCGCCCGGGCTCGCCCACATGCCTGGTCCTGGCGGGGCCGAACTCCGCAGGAGGCCAAGGCTTAGGCTTGAGCGCGAGTCACTTGCACCCCTCCGGCGAAACAGTGTGATGGAACCTTCGGCGCCCCCCAGGGCTCCGGCCCCCCGCCGCAACGGTCGCCAGGCCCGGAGCGGGCCCGAGCTGCGGGCCTACGCCCGCGATCGACTGATCGAGTCCCGCCTGAGTCCCAACGCGATCTCCCTCGTCGGCCTGACCGGGAACCTGCTCGCCGCGGCCCTGGTCACCCAACGCCTCTTCTTTCTCGCCGGCGTGGCCTTCATCGTCGGCTCGACGATGGACACCCTCGACGGGCGCTATTCGCGCATGTCGGGCAAGGGGACGCTGTTCGGCGCCTTTCTCGACTCGACCCTGGACCGGATCGAGGAGGGCATCGTGCTCGCCGCCGTGGCCGGCTACTTCGCCGCCCACGGCCAGAGCTTCGCCGCCGCGATGTGCGTCGTCGCGGTTCTCGGCTCGCTGATGGTCTCCTACACCAGGGCGCGGGCCGAGGCGCTGGGGGTCGAGTGCAAGGTCGGCTTGGCGACGCGGCCGGTCAGGGTGGTGCTACTTTCGATCGGGTTGGTCTTCGCAAAGGGCGCGGGCCTCGGGCACTTCGAGCTGCTGGCGCTGTCGATCTATGCGATCGCGGCGCTGACCATCGTCACTGTGATCCAACGCGTATGGCATGTAAGGAACGAGCTCTCCAAGGAAGCGGCCGCCGTCTCCGGCGGTGGCGACGCGGTGGAAGAGCTGTAACCCCAGCCCTCGCCGGGTGTGCTTTGCCACCTAGCGCGAGCGAGGAAGGACTTCGGATTCGATGAGTGAGACAAACGGAGCAAACGGCGCCGCCTCGGCAAACGACGGGGTTCGCGTCGCGATCATCGGCGTCGGCAACTGCGCCAACTCCTTCATCCAGGGCGTCCACTACTACCGCGACGCCGACCCCAGCGAGGAAGTTCCCGGTCTGATGCACGTCGACCTCGGCGGCTACCACGTCGGCGACATCGAGTTCGTCGCCGCATTCGACATCGACGCCGAGAAGGTCGGCAAGGACCTCTCCGAGGCGATCTGGTCCGGCCAGAACGACACGATCAGGTTCGCCGAGGTGCCGCCCCTCGGAGTCAGGGTCGAGCGCGGGATGACCCACGACGGCCTGGGCAAGTACCTCAAACAGAAAATCGAGAAAGCCCCGGGGGAGACGGCCGACATCGTCGGCATCCTCCAGCAGACCAAGGCCGATGTGGTGGTCTGCTATCTGCCGGTCGGCTCCGAGCAGGCGACCAAGTGGTACGTCGAGCAGGCGCTGAAGGCCGGCGTCGGCTTCGTCAACTGCCTCCCGGTCTTCATTGCCCGCGAGGACTACTGGGACATGCGCTTCGCCGAGGCGGGGCTGCCGATCGTCGGCGACGACATCAAGTCCCAGGTCGGGGCGACGATCGTCCACCGCCAGCTCGCCCGCCTCTTCCATGACCGCGGGGTGCGGATGGAGCGGACCTCCCAGCTGAACGTCGGCGGCAACATGGACTTCTTCAACATGCTCGAGCGGGAGCGCCTGGACTCGAAGAAGATCTCCAAGACCAACGCCGTCACCTCGATCATGGGGCACGAGCTGCCCGAGGAGAACGTCCACGTCGGTCCCTCGGACTATGTCCCCTGGCTCACCGACCGCAAGTGGGCCCACATCCGCCTGGAGGGCAAGGCATTCGGCGATGTGCCGCTGAACGTCGAGTTGAAGCTCGAGGTCTGGGACTCGCCCAACTCCGCCGGCGTGGTGATCGACGCGGTTCGGATCGTCAAGCTGGCGCTGAACAACGGTATCGCCGGCCAGCTCGATGGGCCCTCCAGCTACCTGATGAAGTCGCCGCACACCCAGCGGCCCGACGACGAGGCGCGGCTAAAGACCGAGGAGTTCATCGCCAAGTACGCACGCGGCAAGTCCCCGGCCGTTGTCCCCTCCTAGCCCCCTCTCGATAGCCCAGGTCACGCCCTACCGGCGCGGGGTCCCCAACCCGGTCAACGAGTTCGTCGAGCGCGTCTCGGCGGAGCTCGAGCGGCGCGGCCATCGGGTCCTCGTCGCCGCCAGCGGAGACCGGGTGAAAAAACTGTTCGGCTCGACTCCGCTGGACATCGTCCACGTGCACGAGCCGTTTGCCCCCAGCATCTCCTCGGCCGCGCTGCGCCACTCCTCCTCGCTCAACGTCGCCACCTTCCACGCGCCGCAGGAGCGGGTGCTCTCGACCCACCTCGCCCGGCCGCTGGTGGAGATCTTCTTCGGCCGCCTCGACGCTCGCACGGTCACCGCGGCGGCCACGGCGGAGCTGCTGGAGGCCTACTTTCCCGCCGATTACGAGCTGGTCGAGCCGGGCGGTCCACAGCGCGGCTGGGAGCGGGTCGCCGCCGAGCTGGAGTCCATCTATCGCCGTCTCACGGCCCGCCGCCACGACCCAACCGGCGACCCCGACCTGCGCCGGCGCATCTCCCGCCGCCCTCTGATTGAGGTCGACCTGCACATGCACACCGACCACTCGCCCGATTGCGCCACCCCGGTCGACGTGCTGCTGAACACGGCCCGCGATCGCGGCCTGGGGGCGATCGCGATCACCGACCACAACGTGGTCTCCGGGGCGCTCGAGGCCCGGCGGATCGCCGCGGAGATCGGTGACATCGAGGTGATCGTCGCCGAGGAGGTGAAGACGGCGCAGCAGGGCGAGGTGATCGGCCTCTTTCTCCAGGAGGAGATCCCGCGCGGGATGACGATGGCGGAGACGATCGCCGAGATCCGCCGTCAGGGGGGGCTGGTCTACGTCCCCCATCCCTTCGATCGCTTTCACTCGGTGCCCGATTACCAGCACCTGATCGAGATCGTGGAGGAGATCGACATCCTCGAGGTCTTCAACCCGCGGGTGGCGCTGACCGCCTTCAACGAGGAGGCCGAGCGCTTTGCCCGCAAGTACCGGATCGTCCCCGGGGCCGGTTCGGACAGCCATGTCGCCCAAGGGCTGGGCAGCGTGCGGGTGCGGATCCACGACTTCGACGGGCCGCAGGAGTTCATCGAGGCGATGCGCGATGCCGACATCACCCGCAAGCACAAGAACCTGGTCTACGTGCAGGCGCTGAAGCTGCTGCAGACCACGGGGCGGCCGAAGGCGCCAAAGCGCCGCGTCCCCAACGCCAAGCCGGTGCGCGGCGGGCGGCCGCGGAAGCGCGGGTCGGCGAGCAAGAGCTGATGCAGTCGGGCCCTGGGAGAGGACCCGCGGCCGGCCCGTCAAAGAGATCGTCGGCGATGCCGACCACCGACGACGAGATCAGAGAGAAGTACCTGGAGCGAGCGATCCGCGAGCTCAATCAGCTGACGCGGGAGCTGCAGGAGTGTCCGCACTGCCCGCGCGGCAAGCTGATGCCGGTGCTCGGTTCCGGCCATCCGCAGGCCGACATCCTGATGCTCAAGCACGCTCCGAGCGCATCGGAGATCGAGGAGGGGGTCGCCTTCTACGGCCGCGCCGGCAACGCGCTGATGAAGAGCTTCAAACGGCTGGGGATCGACCCCCTGGTGGTCTACGGGACGCTCTGCGTCAAGTGCCCGATCGCCGAGCCCGACCTGGCGGCGGAGAATTGCGTGCGGCGGCTGGTGGAGGAGATCGCGATCGTGCAGCCGAAGATCGTGGTGGTGATGGGCGAGCCGGCGCTGCGCACCCTCAACGGGCTGGAGCTGCCGCTATCGCGCCCGATCGAGCAGCGCGAGGGCGAGATCCAGGCATTCACCCCCACCGTCGACGCGCTCCTGGTGCCCGACATCGATGACTCGCTGGATGAGGAGGGCGCGAAGCAGCGCTTCTGGCGGGCCTTCCGGATGCTCGGTCAGTGGTACGAGGATCTGCCGCCGTACTGAGGCCGATCCCGGCGGGGGTCCCAGCCCGCCGATCGAACCATCGGCTCTCGCCCGGCGCCAGGGCGGTGGCGGTGAATAAGAAGTCCGAGACGTTTCACGCCACCAGGCCGGGCCCTCACGGGGCGGCGGCCTGGGCCAGGGCGAGCATCGGCTCGACCATCGCCGAGGTGAGGCCCCTGACCACGACCGTGTCCAGCGCCTCGTAGGCGGCCAGGGAGCGCTGGGCGGTGTCGGCGTCGGGGGCGGCGACGCCGACCGTGCCCGCCGGCTCGGCAAGGCGGGCGAAGTGGTCGCGGTAGCCGTCGTGAAGATCGCGGTAGAAGGCTTCCTCCGTGGCCAGGCGCTCGGCGGCGCCGGCCCCGACGGCGGTGCGGACGTAGCCAAAGACCGGGGGAGTGTCCCGGCCCGCCTGGCGCGCGCCGGCCTCCACCCTGGCTCGGGCCTCGGCGGCAAAACCCGGCGTCATCCAGTTGAAGAAGGCTCCGTCGTAGGCGCCTCCCGCCAGTTCGCACATTTTCGGTCCCATCGCGGCGAGGACCAGGCGGACCTGCGGCAGCGCCTGGCGCAGCTCGGGCGCCGCCTCGCGCATTCGGGTCAGCGGCTTGGGCGAGAAGCCGGCGCCGACTCCGAGCCACAGACGACCGGGGTCCAGCCCGACCCGCTCCACGTCGGCCGCGATCGCCTCCGGCGCAGTGCGGTCGAGGGCGATCACGGCGACCCCCAGGTCGATCTGGGCCGCCGCGGCGCCGAACTCGGCCAGCGTCTCCAGCCCCTTGGCTCCCGGGTGATCGTTGGACCAGATCGAGGCGTAGCCGAGCTCCGCGCAGCGCGCGGCGAGCGGTCGCGCCACCGCCTGCTCAAGGCCCGCCGCGACGCCAAATGCCCTAGAGGCCAACCGTCGCCTCCTCGGCTCGGGCCGGCGGGCGCGCCTGGTCCTTCTCGAAAAGGGCGACGCACTCGATGTGGGGGGTCTGGGGGAACATGTCGATCGGCCTCACCCGACGCAGCCTATAGCCGGCCTCGAGCAGTTGGGCGGCGTTCGGGGCGAGCGTCGTTGGATTGCAGGAGACGTAGACGATCCGCCGCGCCTCGCACTCGATCACCCGCCGCACGATCTTCTGCGAGAGCCCGGCTCGGGGCGGGTCGAGGACGACGACCTCGGCCCTGCCGGCCTGCTCGATCAGCGCCCGCATCCCGGTGCGGGCGCTTGCCGCGAGGAAGCGGGCGTTGCCGATCCCGTTGCGCTCGGCATTGCGCTCGGCGTCGGCGATCGCCTCCGGCACGATCTCCAGGCCCCAGACCTCGCCCGCCCGCGCCGCCAGCGTCAGCCCGATCGTGCCTATTCCGCAGTAGAGGTCGAACACCCGCTCGCTGCCGCTCAGCCCCGCGTACTCGCCGACCACGGCGTAGAGTCGCTCGGCCATCTCCGTGTTCGTCTGGAAGAAGGCGCCATGGGAGATCTCCAGCTTCAGCCCGCAGAGCTCCTCGCGCAGCAGTTCGGCTCCCAGGGCTCCGGTCGGGCCGTCGGTCCCGCCTGACGGGCCCTCGATCGCCGTGTGGAGGTCGACCGGGGGCTTGGGGAAGTGCGCCGGCGAGGTGATGAGGCGGGTCTGGAGCTGGCCGGTCCGCCGCCCCTCCCGGACGACGAGGTTGCGGAGGATTCCCTCCCCCGCGCGGCCGTCGTAGGCGGCGATCGACTCGAACCGCGCCCACTCGCGCACCTCGTTGCGCGCGGCGTTGCCCCGTTCGGAGGCGAGCATGCAGTCCTCCACGTCGACGATCCGGTCCCAGCGCCCGCGGGCGTGGAAGCCGAGCGTCGCCTCACCCTCCTCGTCGCTGCCGAAGGAGTATTCGAGCTTGTTTCGGTAGCGCCACCTCTCCAGCGCCGGCTCGATCTCCTCCAGCTCGAACCCCTCCAGGCCACCGATCCGCCGCAGGGCGTCGGCGACCTGGTCTCGCTTGTGGGAGAGCTGGCGCTCATAGGGAAGGCCCTGCCAGGGCGCTCCCGGGCAGGGTTCGCCGGCGTGGAGGCAGCTGTCGGGAATGCGCTCGGCGCCGGCGCGGATCAGCTCCAGCGTCCTGGCCTCGGCGAAGCGGCGCTTCGATCTCGTCACCTCGGCCCTCACCCGATCCCCCGGCAGCGCGCCGGAGACGAAGACGACGTAGCCGTTTGCCCGCGCCACGCCGCGCCCGCCGAAGGCCAGCGAGTCGATCTCCAGCTCGAGCAGCTCGCCTCGCGCCGCCGGTCTCTGGGCCGTGGCCTTCTCCATCTAGCTCAGTTTCTTGCGGGCCCGGCGCGCCGCCTGAGTCGCCTGTTTGCGCACCGGCTCAGCCCGGCCACCGACCTCGTGACCCGCCTGTTTGACCACTCGTTCCAGCTCCTTCAGCAGCGAATCGGTCTGCTTGCGGCCGCGGTGTATCAGATCTGAGAGCAGCTTCTCGGCGTCGCCCCGGGTGATCCGCCCGCGCTTGACGGCGTCATCGACGACCTCCTGCAGACGGTCGAGGCGCAGGGTGACGCTTCGCTCCAGGCTCTGGCGAAAGCGCTCGACGTTCTTGTCCGCAGGGCTCGCGCCGCGGCTGCTGGCCGCCCTCGGCGCGGCTTTCCTCGGGCCGCTGGCTTTTTTCCCGCTCCTCGCCTTCTGCGCGGCTGGTTTGCCCACCGCTGCTTTCCCCCCGGCGCCCGAGCTGGCTTTGGCTTTTTTCGCTTTTCCTGAAGCTGCTTTTTTTGCGGCCATCCGTTGTCATCTCCTGGCTCGAGGTTTGCGCGGGCTGGGAGTGACTATCTCATTCCCGCTGCTCGCCGGTTGCAAAGCGCGCCTGGAGGGGGGAGTGATCAGAGAGCCGCAGGGCCAGCCCGCCCTGGCGCAGCTCGCGCCGCTGGGGCGGCCAGCGGGTGGGGGGCTCGACCGTATGCAGGCCGCGGGCCAGAAGGTGGTCGATGGCCCCCGCGGCGGTCGGTGCGGCCAGGCCGAAGCGCTCGCCCAGTTGCTCGAAGACCTCCGGGCTCTCGCCTGGGCGCAGGTTCAGGTCGCCACCGAAGAGCAGCGGCCGCTCTCCCGCCCACTCGCTCGCCCCGCGCGCCGCCGCCAGCACGTCCTCGGCCGCCAGCTCGGGCGCGTCGTTGGTGGCGTGCAGGTTGGCGATGCACAGGCCGCCGGCGGTGCGGGTGAGGGCCATCGCCCTGCGCTCCGGGGATCCCCGGTGGATCGTCAGCTCCCGCCGTTCGACGATCCCCCCTGGCCCCTCGCTCCGCCCTTCGGGCCGCTCACCCTGGGAGGTATGCGGGGCGCCGGGGCGACGATCGCCTCGGGGGCGAACCAGGGTCAGGTTGGAGCCGCCCTCGGCCGAGGCGATCAGGTCGGGGTTCAGGCGGGCGGCCGCGCCGCGCAGCCACCCCAGCTGGTTGCGGGAGGTCAGCACCCTGTGGGCCTGGGCTTCGCAGGCCGCCGCCAGCGGAGCCTTGAAGCGCGGCGGGGCCTCCTGCAGCAGCGCCACGTCCCACTCGGCGAAGGCCAGGATCGAGGCGAACTCCTCCTCCAGGTCGTGGTTGACCTGGATGTGGGTGGCGCCGCGCTCGCTTCGGCGCCCCAGCCGCGAGCGCCAGCTGTAAAGCGCCGGGTCGGGGGGGAAGTCGCGCCCGTGGAAGAGGTTCCAGGCGATGGCCGTGAGCTGCACGGGGCTTAGTATCCGCGGCTTGAAGCGGGATTTCCTCACCGGAGAAGAGCTGGGCGCATTTGAGCTGGGCGCGCTGCTCGACCGGGCGCTGGAGCTGAAAGCAGGCCGGCGCGAGGGGGCGGGAGCCGGGACGCTGGCCGGGCGCAGCGTGGCCCTGGTCTTCGAGCGTCCCTCGACCCGAACCCGGATCTCCTTCGAGGTCGGCGTCGCCGAGCTCGGTGGTTCACCGATCGTTCTGCGCGGCGAGGAGTTGCAGATCTCCCGCGGCGAGTCGATCGGCGACACGGCGAGAGTGCTGTCGCGCTTCGTCGAGGCGATCGTCGTCCGCGCCGGGTCCCACCAGGCGATCACCGAGCTGGCCGCGGTGGCCGAGATCCCGGTGATCAACGGGCTCACCCCCCTGCACCACCCCTGCCAGGCGCTCGCCGACCTGCTCACCCTGCGCGAGCGCTTCGGCGAGCTGGCCGGCCTGCGCGTGGCCTACGTCGGCGACGGCAACAACGTCGCCCGCTCCTTGGCGATCGCTGGGGAGCTGACCGGGGTCGAGGTGGTGGTCGCCGCACCGCCCGGCTACCAGCTCGAGCCGGGCCACGGCGCCAGGCTGACCGATGACCCCCGCGCTGCGGCCGCCGGCGCCGACGCGATCTACACCGATGTCTGGATCAGCATGGGCGATGAGCCCGAGGCCGAGCGCCGCCGGGCCGACCTCGCTCCCTTCCAGGTCGACGCCGACCTGCTGGCCGCCGCCAAGGACAGCGCCGTCGTCCTGCACTGCCTGCCGGCCCACCCCGGCGAGGAGATAACCGCCGAGGTGCTCTATGGCCAGCGCTCCGCCGTCTGGGATCAGGCTGAGAACCGCCTCCACGCCCAGAAGGCCCTGCTCGCGACGCTACTCGCCGGCTGAGCGTCGGGGTCACCGCGGGGCGCCGCTGCGGTAGCCTCGGCCCTCCGATGGATCCCCCCCCCGCACCTCCCAGCCGGCCCTCTGAGTCCGAGACCGTCGCCACCGCGGTTGACGCCGCGGCGGAGAGGATCGCCACGGCCGGGTGCGAGGACCCGCGCTCAGACGCCGAGGCCCTCGTCGCCGATGTCCTCGGCATCAGCCCGCAGGAGCTCGGTCGCGACGGCGCCGGCGAGGTGGGGCCGGAGCTGGCCGCCGCGATCGAAGAGCGGGTTGGCCGCCGGGCGGGGCATGAGCCGCTCGCCTACATCCTCGGCCGCGCCCCGTTCCGGGCGATCGAGGTGGCGGTCGACTCCCGGGTCTTGATCCCCCGGCGGGAGACCGAGCTGCTGGTCGGGGTCGCCGTCGAGCTGCCCGAGGGAGCCCGCGTGCACGAGGTGGGTACCGGCTCGGGGGCGATCGCCCTGGCCCTGATCAGCGAGCGCCCCGACCTGCGGGTCAGCGCCTCAGATCTCTCGCCCGAGGCCGCGCAGGCCGCCCGCGAGAACGCCGAGCGGCTCGGCCTGGCCCTGGAGGTGATCGTCGAGGAGGGGATGCCCGAGCGGTTCCTGGGCGAAGAGGTCGACCTCGTCCTGGCCAACCTTCCCTACGTCACCGACTCGACGATCTATCAGCGCTCCCCCGAGATCCAGCGCGAGCCGCGGATCGCGGTTACGGGCGAGTGCGGCGAGGACGGGCTGGGGGTGATCCGCGGCCTGGTCGCCGAGGTGCGCCCCGGCCAGCGCCTGGCGATGGAGCACGACACCCACCACGGTCCCGCCATGCGCCAGCTGCTGCGCGAGGCGACCACGGTTCGCGACCATCTGGGCGGCGAGCGGGTGACGGTCGGCCTCGCCCCATGAGCGCGGTGGGGGCGGGGATCAACACCCGGTTCCTCGCTCCGCCGCCAAAGCGCGATATCCGGCGATGACGGAGGCCGCATCCGGCTCGACCGAGAGCGAGCGCCGGGCCAAGGTCGACCGGCTGCGCGCGGCCGGCATCGACCCCTTCCCCCGCTCCTTCCCCGGCCGCACCCCGATCGCCGAGATCCTCGCGGCGCACGACCCGGTCGAGCTGGGCGAGGGTCAGCATCCCGAGTTCTCCTACCGGATCGCCGGCCGGCTGACCGGGCAGCGCAGCCATGGCAGGACCGCCTTCTTCGACCTCCGCGACGTCTCCGGCACGGTCCAGGCCTATGCCCGCAAGGACGCGCTCGGGGAGGAGGCCTACGGGCGGATCGAGGAACTCGACATCGGCGACATGGTCGGCGTGGAGGGCAACCTCTACGTGACCAAGCGCGGCCAGCTGGCGATCGAGGCCCGCGAGTGCACGCTGCTGGCCAAGGCCCTGCGCGACCCGCCCGACCTCTTCCACGGCATCGCCGACGTGGAGACCCGCTACCGCCAGCGGGAGCTGGACCTGATGGCCAACGAGCGCTCGCGCGAGGTGTTCGCGCTGCGGGCCAAGGTGCTGGCCGCGATCCGCGATCACATGAACGAAGGCGGCTACGTCGAGCTGGAAACGCCGATCCTGCAGCGGCTCACCGGCGGCGCCGCGGCGCGACCATTTATCACCCACCACCAGGCGCTCGATCGCCATCTCTATCTGCGGATCGCGACCGAGCTCTACCTCAAGCGGGCGATCGTCGGTGGCTTCGAGGATGTCTATGAGCTGGGCAAGTTCTTCCGCAACGAGGGCATGTCACCTCAGCACAACCCGGAGTTCACGATGCTCGAGTGGTTCGTCGCCGGCGCCGACTACCGGGGGGTGATGGCCTTCGCCGAGGAGCTGGTCGCCGACGTCCTGCGGCGGGTCCTGGGCAGCACAAAGGTCGAGCGCGAGGGGGAGACGATCGACTTCGCGACGCCCTGGCGGCGGCTTGATCTGCGCCAGGCGATCGAGTCCGAGACGGGCCTCGACATCGCCGTCTCGGGCCGTGACGAGCTGGCCGAGCTGCTGGGGGAGGAGGCGGCGCCGGGCGATGACTGGGCCGGTCTGGTCGACAGGCTCCAGGGCAAGCTGGTCGAGCCCAAGCTGACCCAGCCGACCTTCATCGTCGATCTGCCGCTCGACATCTGGCCGCTGGTGAAGCCGGTCCCCGAGCATCCGAAGCTGCTGGGCGAGGCCTTCGACGGGATCGTCGCCGGGATGGAGATCGTCGGCGGCGGCACCGACATCAACGACCCGATCGAACAGCGGCGGCGCTTCGTCGAACAGCGCGAACGGCAGGAGTCCGGGGCGGAGGAGACCCCGCACGAGCACGACGAGGAGTTCGTGCGGGCGCTGGAATACGGCATGCTGCCGGCCAGCGGATGCGGCCTGGGGGTCGATCGGCTGATGATGATCCTCACCGGGTCAAAGACCCTGCGCGACGTGATCCTCTTCCCCACGATGCGCGAGCTGCCCTCAGAAGGCTGAGCGTGCCAGGCCGCCGTCGATCGGGATCACCGTGCCGGTGATGTAGGCGGCGCGCTCGGAGCAGAGGAAGGCGACGAGGTCGCCGTACTCCTCGGGGCGCCCGAGGCGCTGGGCGGGAACTTCGGAGCGAGCGGCGTCCTCGGCGCCCTGGAGCGATCCGGCGCCGTCGGCCAGCCGTTCGGTCGCGAAGCGGCCGGTGGCCACGGTGTTCACCGTGATCCCCTCGGCAGCGACCTCGCGCGAGAGGGTCTTGAGGAAGCCGACCGCGGCCA
>Ga0307372_10003521_pt1 | contig 24891 bp, 23 predicted proteins | sample OX1MG_FD_202533 | JGI IMG/M metagenome (GOLD analysis project Ga0307372, IMG submission 202533) | Soil microbial communities from Risofladan, Vaasa, Finland - OX-1 | ecosystem: Environmental > Terrestrial > Soil > Coastal area > Acid sulfate soil | place: Finland: Risofladan, Vaasa | collected...
GGAGCCGGGTCCTCGGCGATCGTCGATGTCTCGCACCTGTCCGACGCCGACACGGATCGGGCGGTGTCCGGCGGGGTGCTGGTGAGTGGACCGTTGATCCCAGAGCTCGCTCCGGGCGACGAGGTGGAGGTCGACGCGTCAGGGTTGCGCCGTCTGGATCGTCGCCCGGGCGCCAATGCCGCGGACACGCTCGAACGCGAGGGGGTCGAGGCCACAGCCACGTCGCCGCAGGTGTTCGTCATTGCGGCGGCAGGCCCGTCAGTCGGCTCCGCGATCGTATGGGTGCAGGATCGACTGATCGGAGCGGTGGACGCCGAGCTTCCGGAACCGGCATCAGCGCTCCTGCTCGGCATCGCGTTCGGCATCCACCAACCGCTGAGCGCCGGCGTGCGCGCCCCGCTGCAGGACGCCGGACTCATACATATCGTCGTGGTATCGGGATTGAAGGTCGTCCTGATCGTCGGGCTGCTGGGCGCGGTCGCCCGCCTCCTCGAGTGGTCGCGCCGTCGCAGCCTGCTGCTCGCGGTTCCGGTGGTTGCCGCGTATGTGCTGATCAGCGGTGCGGGACCGGCGGCAGTACGCAGCGCGCTCATGGCAGGCGCGGCAATGCTCGCGTCGACCGGAGGGCGGCGCACCGACCCGGTACCGATGCTCGCGCTCGTCGCCGCCGTGATGCTCGGTCTGTCGCCCGCGGTGGTCGAGGATCCGGGCTTTCAGCTCTCGTTCCTCGGCACCGCCGGCATCCTCCTGCTCGCGACCCCGATCGCCGCGAGGGTGCCGGGGCCGCGGATGTTCGCCGAGCCGTTCGCCCTGACCGTGGCGGCGCAGGTCGCGACGCTGCCAGTCATGGCCGGAACCTTTGGTGTCATCTCGCTCGGAGGTCCGGTTGCCAACGCGCTGGTGTTGCCGCTGTTGCCGTTCATGCTCGTCGCCGGTGGCCTCGGCGCAACCTTGAGCGCGCTGGTTCCGGGACTCGGATGGGTGCCGCTCCAGCTGGCGAGCCTCGGGACGTCGGTGACGACCACGGTCGCGCGCGTCATCAGCGCCATACCCGGCGCCGCCATTCAGATCGGCAGCTGGCCGGTCGCCTGGTCGGTCGCGGAGGCGGCGGGGGCCGTCGCGGCGTTCGCCGTCCTGATGACGGCGACACGGGACGCGAAGCCGCTGCGACCGTGACCTTCCGCGCGGTCACAGCCGCGGTGCTTGCCGCGTTGATCGCCTCGATCGCCGTGTGGGCGTTCGTGTCGCGGCCGGACGGACGCCTGCACGTGACCGTTCTCAGCACGGGAACGTCGACGGCGGTCCTGGTGCGCGCGGAGGACGGGAGCACGGTGCTCGTGGACGGCGGCTCGTCACCCGCACAGCTCCTCGCGGCGCTCGGCCGGGTCATGGCGCCGGCGACGAGCCACCTCGACATGGTCGTCATCACCGGCGGTGAGAAAGCCGCTGTGGACGGCCTGACCGCCCTGCCGGGTCATTACACCGTGGGAACCGTGGTGAGCCCGGGTGGCCTCACCCCCGGTGGCGACGCTGTCGTGGCGGCGCTTGCGAATGCGGGCGCGACCGTTCTCGACACGGACGGGCGCGCATGGTCGTTCGGCGGAGCCACCTGGAGATGTGCCGGATTCATTGCGCTCGCCACGGCGCGAGCGATGTGCGCCCTTGTGATCGACGATCCGACCGGACGCGCACTGGTGCTCGGCGACGCCGGAACCGCGGACCAGGAAGACCTGTGTGCCGTTTTCGGGGATCAGCTCGCCGCCGACCTCGTGGTCACGCCGCCGGGGGGCGCGGTCTCGCCGGTGCTCGTTGCCACCAGCAGGCCGTCGGAGCTCGCGGTCCCGCTTGCGCAGGGTGCTCCCGGCGTTGCCGGCCCGCACGGATACCGGACGGACCGAACCGGGGTCGACGGCGATCTCGAGTACGCCGGCGGCCCGGATGGCCTCGTGGCGATGCCGTGACTACGGCCACCCGCATCGGACATCAGAAGATGAAGGGCAGCAGCATCTTCGTCGAGCGCTTGTACCGCGGGTATTCGTTGGGGAACTGCAATGTCATGTATCGCTCCTCGACGGTGGCGCTGTACACGAAGTACACCCCCGCCAAGGCCACGCCGATGAGCCAGGACCAGGTGAGAGCCATGGCCGAGCCGATGCCGGCCAGGAGGATGCCTGAGTAGATGGGATGGCGAACCATACGGTAGGGGCCGCTTGTCACCAGTTGCGGATCCTCCTTCTGTGACATGGGCGTGCCCCAATTGCGCCCTATGTGGAGGCGTGCCCAGACGGCGAATCCAAGTCCAACCGCAAAGAGGACGAGACCGCCTGCGGCGAGCCAGAAGTTCGAATTGAAACCGTTGTGCTGGAATGCCCCCAGGCGGAGCAGGACGATCACCATGACGGCGATCGCCGCCCTGATGGGCAACCCCCGAGACCATGGGACGTGTCCGCTCTTCATCGAGAACGCAGCCACGAACCAGTAGGCCCAGAATCCCGTCCATCCGAGGCCGAAGACGATCTCAACCGCGCGCATGCAGATCCGACGATAGATGGCGCGTCATAGGCCGGCCCGCTCCATCATCCGCACGCGGGGTCGGCGTGAACGGACGCTGCTTCGGGGCAACGCGAACGTCACCGAGGCTGGCTGCAATACTGGCTCGGTGGCCGCGACACCTCCGCTGAACCCGCTCACCCTCATCCACGGTGACGAGGGGTACCTCGTCGACCAGGCGGCGCGCGCGTGGCGCAAGCGCGCAAAGCCGCCGCAGCTCGACGTTGAGGTGTTCGACGCGCCGGGCCGTCTTGACGGGTTGCGCAGCGCCGTCGCCGAGATGCCGCTGTTCGATCCCGAGCGTGCGCTGCTCGTCCGCGACCCACCGCAGCTCACCGGCGCCGCGAAGCGAGGTGGCGCCGATCCCCCCGAACGGCTGGCGGCCATCCTCGCTGAACGCGCGCCGACGACACTCCTCTGTCTTGTCGCGCACGCCAAGGTGCCCGACAGGAACCCGGTGCTCGCCGCTGTCAGGCAATTGCGGGGGGCCATCATCTTCCACGCGGCGAAGAAAGGTCGCGAGCTTCGCGCCTGGGTCGAAGGCGAGATCGCGGTGCGCAACCTCCGGCTCGGATCCGGATCCGTGGAGCACATCGTTCGGGTCGCCGGGCCCGAGCTGGGGACCATCGCGTCAGAGCTCGACAAGCTCGTTGCCTACGCAGCGGGCCGGCCCCTCTCCGCCCGTGACGTCCGTCTGGCGGTGGCCGGTGACGAGGAGAGCGGCCTGTACGACACCCTCGGGGACCTCCTCGGGCCCACGCCGGCGCGCGGCGCCGACTCGGTCGATCGTCTGCTCGCGGAAGGACGTGCCGGCCCGTATCTGCTCGCCATCCTCGCGGGGCAGATTCGAGATCTCCTGGTCGTCCAGGCGTACCTGCAGACACACGGATCTGCTGCGGGCCTCGCTTCGGCAATCGGCAAGCCCGATTGGATGATCGAGCGCCTCGTGCGGCATGCACGCCTCGTGCCCGCGCCGACCGCGGCCCGCTGGCTCGGCGCGCTGCACGATGCCGATCGCAAGCTCAAGATCGGCGAGATCTCGGACACCGAGGGCGTGCGCCTCGCCGTCCTGCGGGCTGCCGCCGACCTGACCGAGGCGCGAGCGGTCCGGCCCATGTAGGAACCGGGCCAGACCCTACTTGGTCTTGCTGCCCTTGGCCGGTGACTTGGCAGCGGCGGCCTTCGGCGTGGCGGCCTTGGGCGCGGCGGCCTTCGTGGTGCTGGCCTTCATGGCGCTCGCTTTGGGCGCGGGGGCTTTGCCGGCCGGTTTTGCCGCGGGCTTCGCCGCCGACGCTCTGGCCGGCTGCTTGGCGCTGCGCCCCTTGGCACCGCCGGCCGCGGCGGAGCGAGCCGCCGCTCCTTCGGTGCCTTCTGCGACGTTCGCGAGGCGAGCGGCCATCGACGCGAGGCGCGACTTGCGGCGGCGGACGTTGTTGCGATGCAGGATGCCCTTCTCGGCCGCGCGGTCGAGCGCCTTGATCGCGGCATGCAACTCCTCTTCGCCGGTCGCGGCGCCCTCCTCGAGGAGCGCGTGGCGGGCCTTGATCACCTTGGTGCGGACAGCGGACTTCACGGCGCGGTTGCGCACGTGTTTGCGTTCGCTGGACCGGATGCGCTTGCGCGCGGATCGGGAGTTGGCCATGCTCGCTCTTCTACGTCACTCAATCACGGTCTGGGGCGCGCCGCCCGGGCGGCATACCAGCCAGGGACGCACGAAGGCAGCAGTATATCAGCGTCTGTGTCCCACCTCTCCGCGCGGGTCGTTCCCGCATACGCAAAGCTCAACCTCTCGCTGAGCGTTGTCGGCCGCCGCGATGACGGATACCACGACATCGACAGCATCCTCGTCCCGATCGACTGGCATGACCTTGTGGGGGTCAGCCTCTCGTTCGCGGCGGCGGGGGCCGTCGCCCTGAAGGTCACCGGACCCGCGGCGGCAGGGGTGCCGCCTGACGACTCCAACCTCACTGTGCGTGCGGCGCGAGCACTGAGCGGGCTCGCGAGGCGCCCGCTGGACGTCCGGCTCTGGCTCGACAAGGCGGTCCCGCACGGCGCGGGTCTGGGGGGTGGCTCCGGCGACGCTGCGGCTGTGCTTCGGGCAGGGGCCGGGGCGCTGGCGGCGATGGGCGTCGCGATCGATCCGGCTGAGCTCGCGACGGCGGCACTCGGGATCGGCAGTGATGTCCCCGCGCTCCTGGACATCGGAACCCAGCGCGCACGGGGCCGTGGGGACAGGCTCGAGCGACTGCCCACGCCGCGCCTCCATGTCGTCGTCGTGTCGACGGTGCCCAGCTCGACGGCGGCAACGTACGGAGCGCTGCTTCCCGAGGAGATACGCGACCACGGCCGGACGGCGCGCCTTGCCGAGCTGCTCGCGGCGAATCTGGCCCCCGAGCCCGGCGTGATGGGAAGCGCACTGGAAGCCGCCGCATCCCGGGCGGATCCGGCTGTCGGCGCGGCGGTCCGCCGGGCTCGGGCGACTGTGCCCGGCATCGAATGGCACATGACCGGCAGCGGTGGCGCTCTGTTTGCAGTTGCCGCCGACCTGGCGGCGTCGGATCAGCTCGCGGCCGAGATGCGCAGGTCGGGGTTCCACGCTCGCGCGTGCCGCACGATCGGCTGACCACCCTCCGCACTACAATCCGATTCCCAGTGGCTGTCGCAGACGCGCCCTCCGCCTTGCCGCTGACACCCGACACGTGCGACCACCCTGCGCCGGTCACGGGGGTCATGGCCCACGAGTTCGCCCACTATGAGGGCGCGGTCGGGCCTGAGGGCCTTCGTCGAACGGTCACCTATTACGGCCCCATCGTCGGCGGCCTGCCGATTCGAGCGTGGCACTGCGAGCAGTGCGGCCTCCTGCGCCTGAACTATCCCGACGGGCGCACCGAGGAGCGCCGGTTGTTCCCGGGCCCGCAGCCCGGGCTGCTCGCGACGGCGAGCCCTGTGGCCACCGAGCGCGAGTACTACGGGATGCAGGCCCGTGTCTCGGGTCTGAGCGGCCAGCCGGCGTACATCGAACAGCTCGCCGGGGGGGCGCCGGCGATGCGCACGTTCACCCTTCCGACGATCACCCTCCCCGTCTGGGACGCGATCACGTGGCTGAGCGTGCTCGGGATGGCCGCGGTGGTGCTCGGGCTCTTTCTCGCCGGTTTGTTCGCGACCCTCTCTTACAGCACGCCGAGCGTGGAGTTGCCGCTCGTCCTCGTCATCGTCGGCATCTTCGTCGCCATCCTGGCGCTCCGCTTGATCGTCATGGCGATCCGTCACTTCGCACCGGCGGAACCGCTGACCCCGAGCCTCGCGGTATTGCTGCGCGCCAGACCGGAGCTCGACTCGCTGACCAAGACGATCGTGTTCCTGCTCGGTGTCTCCATCACCGGGCTGTTCTTCACCGCGGTGCTCGCAACCTATACGTACTCGACTCCCGGTGCGCTGATGCCCGTGCTGGTCATCAGCGTGGCCAGCGCGATCGTCGCCATCGCCATCAAGCTCGTCGACGTCACCGTGCGTCACTTCAGCGGCAGATAGCAGGCCGGCAGCCCGGCTCGATGCCGCTCAAAGCTCCCCCCGACCAGGACATCGTCATCGTCGGTGCAACAGGCGATCTCGCGCAGCGCAAGCTCATTCCGGCGCTGTACAACCTGCAGGCGCAGCATTTGCTGCCTGCCGAATGCAGCATCATCGGCGCGGCACCGTACGACTGGAATGATCAGCGTTTTCGCGACCTGGCCGAGTCCTCCGTCAAGCAGTTCTCGCGCACGCCGTTGCAGAAGACGGCGTTCAACGCCTTCGCATCACGGCTGCGGTTCGTCCCGCTCCCGGCTGACGGAAACCTGACAGCCATCCGTCCGGCGGCGACCCAGGACAGACGCCTCGCCTACCTCGCGGTGCCGCCGTCGGCATTCACATCACTCATCGACGGCATCAAGACCGCGGGGCTGGCCGGCGGGACGTCGATCATCATCGAGAAGCCGTTCGGCCACGACCTGACCTCCGCCGAGGAGTTGAACAGGGCGCTCCACGACGTGGTACCCGAGCGGCGGATCTTCCGCATCGATCACTACATGGGTAAGGAGACGGTGCAGAACCTCCTCATCTTCCGGTTCGGGAACTCGTTGTTCGAACGGATCTGGAGTCGCGATGCGATCTCGAGAGTCGAGATCACGGTCGCCGAGTCGCTCGGCGTCGAGCAGCGCGGCAAGCTGTACGAGGAGATCGGTGCCATCCGCGACATCGTCCAGAACCACATGTTCCAGGTGCTCGCCCTCGTCGCGATGGACCCGCCCCTGTCGTTCGACGCGGAGGCGATTCGCAACGAGAAGGTCAAGGTGCTCCAGTCGATTCAGCCGATCCACCCGCACGACGTCGTTCGCGGCCAGTACACGGCCGGCACGATCGACGGTGATTCCGTCGCGGCGTACCGCGATGAACCCGGCGTGTCGAAAACATCGACCACGGAGACATACGCGGCGCTGCGACTGCACCTCGAGTCCTGGCGCTGGTCGGGCGTCCCCTTCCTGCTGCGGACGGGAAAGCGGTTGCCGACGCGCGACACACGGGTCGTCATCACGTTTCACGACGTGCCCCTGCACCTGTTCAAGACGGCGGGCGTGCACACGTTGCATCGCAACCGGCTCGTGGTGCGCATCCAGCCCGACGAGGGCATCGCGCTCTCCTTCGTCGCCAAACAGCCCGGCCCGGAGGTGACGGCGCAGGCTGTCGACATGAACTTCAACTACGGCGATTCATTCAAGACGTCGCCGCCGGAGGCGTACGAGCGTCTGCTCCACGATGCGCTCGAAGGTGATCACACGCTGTTCATCCGTGAGGACGAGGTCGAGCACGGGTGGGCGGCCATCGAACCCGTCATCGAGTCGCCGCCACCGGTCACGTTCTATCCCGCCGGCACGTGGGGACCTGACGACGCAGCGCGCATCGCGAGCCCGAGCCACTGGGACGACTCGGTCGCGGTCGTATGAGCAACACCCTCGTCGGCGTCGACCTCGGCGGCACGAGCATCCGCGCCGCTGTCGCCACGGGCGACGTCACGCACGGCAAGCCTGTGCACCGCGACACGCCGTCGCGCGAAGGCCCCGCGGCAGTCCTCGACGCGGTCGCGGAGTGCGCGCGCCGGGCCGCCGGGGGCGCGACGATCCATGGTCTTGCCATCGGCATTCCGGGCCCGGTCGACCCGCACGCCGGCGTTGTCCACGACACTCCGAACATGACCGGCTGGAACGAGGTGCCGGCGGCGAAGATGCTCTCCGAACGTGTCGGCTGCCCGGTGGTGATCTGCCATGACGCCGCAGCGGCGGGCTACGCCGAGCTCAAGGCGGGTGCGGGCAGGGGCGCCCGTCATCTGCTCTTCATCACCGTCAGCACCGGCATCGGCGGCGCGCTGTTCATCGGGGGTGACCTGTATGACGGCGCAACCGGGTCGGCGGGCGAGGTGGGGCACACGCCGATCAGCGACGACGGCCCCGCGTGCGGACAGGGGCATCCCGGGTGCCTCGAAGGGATGTCGTCGGGTACCGCGATCGCTGCGCGGGCGCACGCAGCGCTGGCCGCCGGCGCGGCCTCGTCGCTGCGGGGCATCGAACCCTCGCTGATCGATGCGAGAGCCATCGCGTCAGCGGCGAACGAAGGCGATGAACTCTCATTGCGTCTGTTCGCTGACGCCGGTCACGCGCTCGGTCGCGCGATCGGCGGCTTCATCAATGTGCTCGCGCCGGAAGCGATCGTCATCGGGGGCGGCCTCATCCATGCCGGCGACCTGCTCCTTGGCCCCGCGCGTCACGCGGTGACGCAGATCGCCTTTGCCATCCCCGCGAGCAGATGCAGGATCGTCACCGCGGCACTCGGCACTGACGCCGGCCTCATCGGCGCGGTGGCATGGGCGGTCCGCAGCTTCAGCGGACGCCCGGTGCGAGAGCTGTAGCGGTGCGCTCCGCGGGTGCGCTCGGTGGTGCCGTCAGCGGCGGTCGCCCGAACAGGTCCGCTCGGGACTGCAGGTAATCGTCGCGCCCGATCTCGCCGCGCGCGTACCGCACGTCGAGCGCGAGCAGGACCGACCCGTGCTGCAGCGACTCGCGGTGTCTGCGCCACTCCTCGTGCCAGATTCGCCGGTACGTCCGCCGGCGTCCCGCTCGCGCCAGCGCGATGAGCGTGATCGTGACCGCGGCCGCCAGCAGGGTCCAGAAGATGGCGCCGGCCAGGATCGGAGAGCTAAACGGCATACGCAGATCGTAGGAAGCGGCGGTTGCGATTCAGTGATGATCCCGATGGAATCCGTTCGACACCACTGCATCCGGCTCCGCTTCCTGCCCTGTCGCCGGACGGCTGCGCGAGCGGGCAACCTGTCACTGTTCGAACGTTGTGACCCTGCGTAGGAGGTTGGTTTGGAAGAATCCCCGATGAAGGATGCGATCCGCGCGATGTGGTCGCTCGGCGACTACGGCGCGCTGGCGGTCCACCTCGAACCCCACGCGACCGAGCTGGCGCAGCGGTGCCGCCTTCAGGCGGGCAGCGAGGTGCTCGACGTCGCCGCGGGCACCGGCAACTTCGCGATCGCCGCGGCCCGGCTCGGCGCGAACGTCGTCGCGACCGACCTGACTCCCGCGATGATCGAGCTCGGCAGGGCCCGCAGCCTCGAGGAGGGCTTGACGATCGAATGGCTCGAGGCGGATGCCGAGGCGCTGCCCTTTCCCGACGAACGATTCGACGTTGTCGCGTCGGTCTTCGGGGCGATGTTCGCCCCGGATCCCGATCTCGCCGCGGCCGAGCTCTTCCGGGTCACCAAACCCGGCGGGCTCGTGGCGATGGCGAACTACGGCCCCAAGGGATTCCTGCCGCGGTTCACGGCCCTGATGGCAACGCGCGGTCCGGCGCCTCCGCCGGGCATGCCGTCGCCCTTCGACTGGGGTGACACCGACACGCTCCACAAGCGGTTCGCCGGGCTGACGGCGAAGATCGAGGTGTACCCGCAGGCGCTCACCTTCGAGTTCGAGTCACCCGAGGCCGGCTGGGAGTTCTGGGAGCGGACCAACCCACCAATCGCGGCGCTGAAGTTGATGCTGAGCCACGAGCAGTTCGACGAGCTCCGCGAGGACGGCAAGCGGCTGTTCGGCGAGATGAACCAGTCAGCCGGCGGCAGCCGCCTCACGCTCGAGTCGGACTATCTCCAGGTGCTCGCCCGAAAGGCCTGACCGTTCGCGCGCTGCGATGATCGCGTACTCGAACGCGTCGGCGAGCGCGCTCCACGAGGCCTCGATGATGTTCGGGCTGCAGCCGACGGTGCTCCAGCGCCGGTGGTGGTCCCCGCTCTCGACGAGCACGCGGACACCTGCCGCGGTGCCGTCGCGGCCGTCGAGCACGCGCACCTTGTAGTCGAAGAGCTGCGTCGCCCCGATCTCCGGGTACGCCGGGGACAGGGCCTTCCGCAGCGCCGCGTCGAGCGCGTTGACCGGGCCGTTGCCCTCGGCGGCGGTATGGACCACCAATTCCCCGATCTGCACCTTGATCGTCGCCTCGCACACGAGCGAGCGACCCTCGCGCTGCTCGACGAGCGCGATGTAGTCGATGAGCGTGAAGGGCGCGACGTTGCCCCTCGCTCGATGCACGAGCAACTCGAAGGACGCCTCCGCGCCCTCGAAGGAATGACCGCTGTGCTCCAGACGCTTCACCTCGTCCGCGACACGCCGGGCCAGTGCCTGGTCCTGGGTGAGATCGACGCCGAACCCCGCGGCCTTCTCCAGCACCGTCCCGCGTCCGGACTGCTGCGTGATGACCGAGTGCCGGCGGTTGCCGACGCGCGCTGGATCGATGTGCTGATACGCATACGACGCCTTGCTCATCGCGTCGATGTGCTGGCCTCCCTTGTGCGTGAAGGCTGCCTGTCCGATGTACGGCGCCGAGAGCGGCGGCGAGATGTTGGCGATCTCGGCAACGTCGCGCGCGACCTCGGTGAGGCGCGCCAGCTGTTCCTCATCGATGACTCGCATGCCCATCTTGATCTGGAGGTTGGGAATCAGCGTGCACAGGTTCGCGTTGCCCGTGCGCTCGCCATAGCCGTTGATGCAGCCCTGCACCTGCACGGCACCCGCGCGGACGGCTGCGAGCGTGTTCGCGACGGCGCATCCCGAGTCGTCGTGACAGTGAATGCCGGCGATGCTGCCGAAACGAGCGGTGATGTCCCGCACCACGGTCTCGACCTGATCGGGGAGTGTCCCACCGCGCGTGTCACACAGGGTCACGCGCTCGGCACCGGCGCTCACGGCTGCATCGAGGCAGCGCAGGGCGTACACCGGGTCACTCGCGTGGCCGTCGAAGAAGTGCTCCGCATCGAACACGACTCGGCGCCCTTCGGCGACGAGCCAGCGGACCGAGTCGGCGATCATCGCGAGGTTCTCCTCCGTGGTCGTGCGGAGCACGTCGACCACCTGCAGGTCCCATGTCTTGCCGACGAGCGTCACCATCGGCGCCATCGAGTCGAGCAGCGTGCGCAACTGCGGGTCGTCCTGCGGTCGGACCCCCGCTCGACGGGTGGCGCCGAACGCGGCCAGCGTCGCGTTGCGCAGCGGGCGAGTGCGCATCGCGGCGAAGAACTCCGTGTCGGTGGGGTTGGCGCCGGGCCAGCCTCCCTCGACCACCGTGACCCCGAGCGTGTCGAGATGCTCGGCGATCCGCAGCTTGTCCGACACCGAGAAGTTGATGCCGACACCCTGCGCGCCATCACGCAGCGTGGTGTCGTAGATCTCGATCGTCACGACGCCGCACCGAGCGACATGCCGAGCGCGCGCATGGCCTCACGCGAGACCGCGTCGGCGACGGCATCGGTGCTCGCGCTCCCGCCCAGGTCGGCGGTGAGCACGTCCTCGCTGATGCAGACGTCGACCGCTCCCTCGATGGCGACGGCGAGATCGGCGCGGTGCAGCGAGTGACGCAGCATCATCGCCACCGAGAGGATGGCGCCGTACGGGTTGGCGATTCCCTTGCCGGCGAGGCTCGGAGCGCTGCCGTGGATGGGCTCGTAGACGCCCTGGTCGCTGGCACCGAGGCTGGCCGACGGCAGCAGACCGAGCGAGCCCGCGAGGACGGCGGCCTCATCGCTGAGGATGTCGCCAAAGAGGTTCTCGGCGACGATCACGTCGATGGTCGCCGGCTCACGGACGAGCCGCATGGCGAACGAGTCGACGAGCTCGTGCGTCAGCGTGACGGTCGGATACTCGGGAGCGAGCGCGCTCACAACCTCACGCCAGAGCTGACTCGTGATGAGCACGTTGGCCTTGTCGATGGAGATGAGTCCGCCGCGTCGTCCCGCCGCCAGCGCGAACGCCACACGCGCGACTCGCTCGATCTCCGCGGCACTGTAGACGATGCTGTCGCGTGCGATCTCGGATGCGCCGCTGCCCGTCCGGCCGCGAGGCTGTCCGAAATACGCACCACCGGTGAGCTCGCGAACCACGACGAGGTCGGTGCCGCTGACGACGTCGCGTCGCAGCGTGGTCCGGTCGGCGAGATGCGGATGCACGCGCACGGGCCGGACGTTGGCGAACACGTCGAGCTCGCGGCGCAGCTTCAGCAGCCCGGCCTCGCACCGGCGCTCGCCGCGCAGGTGGTCCCACGCGGGTCCGCCGACGGCGCCGAGCAGCACCGCATCCGCGTCGCGGCAGGCGTCGAGCGTCGCGTCGGGCAGCGGCGTGCCGTACTCGTCGATCGCGCGACCACCGATCACATGCACGTCGATGCTGATCTCAGCGTCGGCGGCCGTGCACACGCCCGCGAGGACGCTGAGTGCCGCGTTGGTCACCTCGGGACCGATCCCGTCGCCCGGCAGCACGACGACGTTTGCGGTCACGCGGATACCCCGGCGCGGCTGAGGTCAGGCATCCACGCGGGCCGATGCGCCTCGAATGCGGTGATCGCCGCCTCGTGCTCGAGCGTCAAGGAGATGTCATCGAGTCCCTCGAGGAGCCGTTTGCGCACGAACGGGTCGAGATGGAAGCCGAATCGAAGATCGCCGCAGGTGACGGTCTCGGTGACGAGGTCGACCGCGACGGTGATGCCCGGTTGCTCGGTCGCGAGGTCGATGAGTGCGCGAACCTCGTGCTCCGGCAACGTCACCGGAACGAGTCCGCTGCCCAGTGCATTCGTGCTGAAGATGTCACCGAACGACTCGGAGATCACCGCGCGAATGCCGTGGTCCGCAAGCGCCCACACCGCATGCTCCCGAGACGAGCCGCAGCCGAAGTTACGCCCCGTCACGAGCACGGTTCCCGTCCTGTACTCCTCCCGGTTGAGCACGAAGTCCGGTCGCAGCGCACCCTTGGGATCGCGCCGCCAGTCGTTGAACAGGAACTCGCCGTAGCCGTTGCGCTCGATGCGCTTCAGGAACTGCTTGGGGATGATCTGGTCGGTGTCCACATCGGAACGATCGAGCGGGACGAGCACACCCTCCTCACGCTGAAACGGTCTCATGCGCGTGCGCCCGTCGCGTCCAACGTGCGGACGTCGACGAAATGACCTTCGACCGCGGCCGCGGCGGCCATCACGGGAGAGACGAGGTGTGTGCGCCCGCCGCGTCCCTGCCGGCCTTCGAAGTTGCGGTTGCTCGTGCTCGCGCATCGCTCGCCCGGCTGCAGGATGTCGGGGTTCATGCCGAGGCACATCGAGCACCCCGGATCGCGCCATTCCGCACCGGCGTCGCGGAAGATCGCATCGAGTCCCTCCGTCTCCGCCTGCGCCTTCACCTGCGCCGAGCCCGGCACCACGAGCATCCGCAGCCCGGCGTGGACGCGGCGTCCGTCGAGCACCGCGGCCGCCGCACGCAGGTCCTCGATGCGGCCGTTGGTGCAGGAGCCGAGGAACACGGTGTCGAGCGTGATGTCGGCGATCGGCGTGCCGGGCTCGAGGCCCATGTACGCGAGCGCGCGCACCGCAGATTCGCGCTCGGCAGCGTCCGCGAACGACTCGGGATCGGGCACGTGCCCGCTCACGGGAACGGATTGCGCCGGCGTCGTTCCCCACGTGACCGTCGGTTCCAGGGTCGCCGCGTTGATGGTCACCGAACGGTCGTAGCGCGCTCCGGAGTCGCTGCGCAGGTCGCTCCAGGCCGCGACCGCATCGTCCCACCGCTCGCCGCGCGGCGCGTACGGGCGGTTCGCGATGTAGGCGATCGTGACGTCGTCGGGAGCGATCATGCCCGCGCGCCCGCCACCTTCGATCGTGAGGTTGCAGAGGGTCATGCGCTGCTCCATCGAGAAGCCGCGCACCACGGGACCGGTGTACTCGACGACGTGGCCCGCGGCGCCCGCGGTGCCGATCGTGTTCAGCACCCCGAGCGCGGTGTCCTTTGCCGTGACACCGGGCGGCAGCGTTCCCTCGATACGCACCTCCATCGTCAACGGACGCGCCTGGCGCAGGCACTGGGTGGCGAGCACGTGCTCGACCTCCGAGGTGCCGATGCCGAGCGCGAAGGCCCCGAAGGCCCCGTGGGTCGCGGTGTGCGAATCGCCGCAGACGATGACGCTGCCGGGAAGTGTCAGGCCGAGCTCCGGGCCGATGACGTGCACGATGCCCTGCCAGCGGTGGCCGGCTCCGAAGCACGCGATCCCGGACTCCTCGCAGTTGCGACGCAGCGTGTCCATCTGGGCAACGCTCATCTCGTCGGCGCCGACCTGCCCCGTGCCGGTGGTCGGCACGTTGTGGTCCATCGTGGCAACAACAAGCCCGGGACGTCGGACGGCCCGTCCGTCGATGCGAAGACCCTCGAAAGCCTGCGGCGACGTGACCTCGTGCACGAGGTGGAGGTCGACGTACAGCAGCGCGGGCTCCCCATCGGTCTCCGTGACGACGTGCGCGTCCCAGATCTTGTCGAAGAGGGTGCGTGGCGTCATTCGGCCACAGCGACCGCCACGCTGCCCGACCGTTCCGGGGTGATGCGCGGTCCGGAGGCGACCCGCGCGGTGAGGCGGTTCAGGGCGTGCACGTACGCCTTGGCCGCCGCGACGAGGATGTCGGTGTCGGCGCCGTGACCGGCGCTGAGCACGCCGTCGTGGCGCAGACGCACGCTGACCTCGCCGACGGCGTCCATGCCTTCGGTGATCGCCTGGATGGCGAACTCCTCGAGCTCGGCCTCCACCTGGACGAGCGAGTCGATCGCCTTGTAGGCCGCATCGACCGGGCCGTCGCCTGTCGAGACAGCCTCGCGGCTGACCCCGTCGCTGAGCAGCATGCGCACGGTCGCGGTCGGCCGCATGTTCGTGCCGCAACTGACCTGGAGGTGCTCGAGGTGGAACGTCTCCTCGCCGCCCTGACGCTCGTCGGCGACGATCGCCTCGAGGTCGCGGTCCGTGACGTCACGCTTGCGGTCGGCAAGGCTCTTGAAGCGAACGAACGCGCGCTGCAACTCCTCACCGTCGAGGCGATAGCCGAGCTGCTCGAGACGATCGCGGAGCGCGTGGCGGCCGCTGAGCTTGCCGAGCACGAGCGTCGATCCGGCGCCGACCTGACCGGGCTCCATGATCTCGAACGTGCGCCGGTCCTTGAGCATGCCGTCCTGATGGATGCCCGAGTGGTGCGCGAACGCGTTGGCGCCGACCACGGACTTGTTCGGCTGCACCAGCATGCCCGTGAGCTGCGAGACGAGACGCGACGTGCGGTAGAGCTGCGAATGGTCGAGCTGCGTTGTCACCCCGTACACCTCGGGGTGCAGGCGCGTCGCCATGGCGACCTCCTCGAGCGCGGCGTTCCCGGCGCGTTCCCCGATCCCGTTCACGCACGTCTCGATCTGACGCGCACCGCCGAGCACGCTGACGAGCGAGTTGGCGGTGGCGAGGCCGAGATCGTTGTGGCAGTGGACCGAGAGCACCACGCCATGCAGCGCGGGCACCTGCTCGTACATCCAGCCGATCAGCTCGCGCCACTCGTCAGGCGTCGCGTATCCCACGGTGTCCGGGAGGTTGATGGTGGTGGCTCCGGCCTCGATGCACCCGTTGACGATCTCGGCGAGGTACTCGCGCTCCGTCCGGCTCGCGTCCATCGGGGAGAACTCCACGTCATCGCGGAACGACTTCGCGAGCGCCGTCATCTCGACCGCGTGGTCGTAGACCTGACGCTGCGTCATGTGCAGCTGCCCGTCGCGGTGGATCGGCGACGTGCCGATGAACGTGTGGATACGTGCGCGGGCAGCCGGCTCGAGCGCTGCCGCGCAGGCGCGCACGTCCGCCTCGAAACAGCGCGAGAGGCCGGCGATCACCGGCCCCTGCACCTGCTCGGCGATCGCCGTGACCGCGGCGAAGTCACCGGGTGAGCTGTGCGGGAATCCCGCCTCGATGACGTCCACGCGAAGTCGTGCCAGTTGATGCGCGATCTGCAGCTTGTCCTCCGCGTTGAGCGCGACGCCGGGGGACTGCTCGCCATCTCGGAGCGTCGTGTCGAGGATGACGAGCCGCTCGCTCATGCCGTCGCCTCCGCCGCAGGTGCGCCGTTCAGCACCTCGTCCATGCCGGGCGCGGTCTTCGCGTCCAACCATCCCATCTTCGAGCGCAACTCCGCGCCGACCCGCTCGATGGGCAGGTGCATCTCCTCGTCGCGATACTCGACGAAGTTCGGACGGCCCGCCTCGTTCTCCTCGATCCAGCGCTTCGCGAACGTTCCGTCCTGGATATCGGTGAGCAGCTTGCGCATGGTTGCCCGGGTGCGCTCGTCGACGACCTTCGGGCCGCTCACGTAGTCACCGTACTCGGCGGTCTCGCTGACCGAGTAGCGCATCCAGGACAATCCGCCTTGGTACATCAGGTCGACGATCAGCTTCAGCTCGTGCATGACCTCGAAATACGCGAGTTCAGGCTGGTATCCGGCCTCGGTCAGCGTGTCGAACCCGGCTTTGACGAGCGAGGTGATGCCGCCGCACAGCACCGCCTGCTCACCGAACAGATCGGTCTCTGTCTCCTCGGCGAACGTCGTCTCGAGGACTCCCGCGCGTGTACCGCCGATGCCGCGTGCGTACGCCAGGGTGCGCCCGCGCGCCTTCCCTGTCGCGTCCTGGTGTACTGCGAACAGGCACGGCACGCCCTGGCCCGCGACGTAGGTGCTCCGCACCAGGTGTCCCGGCCCCTTGGGCGCGACCATGCTCACGTCGACACCCTCGGGGGGATGGATGAGCGAATAGCGAATGTTGAACCCGTGCGCGAACATCAGCATGTTGCCGGGCTCGAGGCTCGGCAGGATCGCGCTGTCGTAGAGCGCGCGCTGTCCGGTGTCCGGCGTGAGCACCATGATGACCTCGGCCTCGGCACACGCCTCCTCAGGTGTGAGCACTCGCAGGCCCTCGGCCACGGCGGCGGCGCGACTGCGACTTGCCGCGGGGAGACCCACGCGCACGTCCTGACCGGAGTCGCGCAGGTTGAGCGCATGCGCGTGGCCCTGCGAACCGTAGCCGAGCACGGCGATGCGCCGGCCGGCAAGCGCCGCCGGGTCCGCGTCGACGTCGTAGTACATCCGAGCGGTCATGAAAGGTCGCCTCCTCTGGGGTGCTTCACACGGTGCCTGTGGTATCGCCCGCCGCGCCGGGCACGTTCGATGCGGCCGGCTGGTCGTCGCCGTCGACGGCGAAATCCATGATCCGGATGCGGGCCTGATCGCCGCGAACGAGCGCGACGACACCGCTGCGCGCCAGTTCCTTGATGCCGTACGGACGCATCAACTCGATGAAGTTGTCGATCTTCTCGGCGCTGCCCGTGACCTCGATGATCACCGAGCTGGCGGCGACATCGACGATCCTGCCGCGGAAGATGTCGACCAGGTTGAGGATCTCGGTGCGCTCGCCGGGGGGAGCGTGCATCCTGACCAGCACGAGCTCATGCGCGACGTTGCGCAGGCCGGTGATGTCGTCGATGGTGATCACGTCGATCAGCTTCGCCAGCTGCTTGGTGGCCTGTTCCGCCTGCTGGCGGCCGACGTGCACGGTGATCGTCATGCGCGAGACCGAGTCGTCGTCGGTCGGCCCCACCGACAGGGAGTCGATGTTGAATCCACGCCGCCGGATCATCGACGCGACGCGCTGGAGCACGCCCGGCTTGTTGTCGACGAGGACCGAGAGCAGGCGGCTCTGACTCATCAGCTGGCCTCGACGAAGTCGAGCATGCCCATGCCGAGGGGCACGATGGGATACACGTTGGCGTCGGGGTCGATGTTGAAGTTGAGCAGCACCGGACCCTTGTGCGCGATCGCCTCATCGAGCATGCGTGGCACGTCCTCGAGGCGATCCGTGGACATCGCCTTCATGCCGAAGGCGTCACCGAGCTTGACGAAATCGGGCGTGAACGTCAGGTCGACCGCGGAGCGAACACCGTCGTAGAAGTCGTCCTGGAACTGCCGCACCATGCCCAGCGAGGAGTTGTTGAGGATGATGACGTTGACGTCGATGTTGTTCTCGACCATCGTCGACATCTCCTGCATGTTCATCACGAAGCCGCCCTCGCCCGTGACGCAGAACACGGTCCTGTCAGGGTTGGCGAGCTTTGCGCCCATCGATGCGGGGAACGCGTAGCCCATGGTCCCGGTGCCGCCGGAGTTGAGGAACAGTCCCGGCTTGTTGTAGCTGAACCAGAGCGCGGCCCATATCTGGTTCTGTCCCACGTCGGCGAGCACGATGGCCTCGTCCTCGCAACGCGCGTACATCGCCTCGAGCACCTCCTGCGGTTGCAGGAGCCCGTTGTGGTTGGTGTATCGCACGGGGTGCTCTTCCTTCCACTGGTCGATCTGCGTCAGCCACTCGTGCTCGCGCTTCGGCTCCACCAGCAGGTTCAGCTCACGGAGCGCGACCTTCGCGTCGGCGACCACGCTCACGTGCGGGATGACGTTCTTGCCGATCTCCGCCGGGTCGATATCGATGTGAACGAGGTGCTCCACGCGTGGCGCGAACGAGTCGAGGCGCGTGGTGACGCGGTCGTCGCACCGCATCCCGATCATGATCAGCACGTCGGCCTCGCAGACCGCCTTGTTCGTGAACCCCGCGCCCATGAAGCCGACCATCTGCAGCGCCATCGGATCGGTGGCCGGGAACGCGCCCGTGCCGAGCAGCGTCCAGCCGACCGGGATGTGCGCCTGATGTGCGAGCTCGAGCAATTCCTGCTCGGCGCCGGCGATGAGGACGCCGCGGCCGGCGAGGATCACCGGTCGCCTGGCGCCCTCGATGAGGTGGGCGACGCGCCGCAGCTTCGCCGGATCAGGCAGCGGCGGCGCGGGATACGACCGCCGGCGCACCGGGCCGTCGGGGTAGTTGAACGGGGTCGTGGCCGCCTGGAGGTCCTTCGGGAAGTCGATGAGGACGGGTCCGGGCCGGCCGGTCCGCGCGACGTGGAATGCCTCCTTGATGGTTGGGGCGATGTCCTCAGCTCTGGTGATCAGGTAGGAGTGCTTCACGACCGACATCGTCGAGCCGATGACGTCCGACTCCTGGAAGCTGTCGGTTCCGATGGCGGTGCTCGGGACCTGACCGGTGATCGCAACCAACGGAACCGAGTCCATGTACGCGGTTGCGAGTCCCGTCACGAGGTTGAGCGCGCCGGGGCCGCTCGTCGCGAAGACCACGCCGACCGAACCACGCTTGCTGCGCGCGTACCCGTCCGCGGCATGCGCGCCACCCTGTTCGTGGCGGACCAGGATGTGATGCAGCTCCGGGTAGTCGGGCAGGTAGCGGTACAGCCAGAGGTTGGCCCCGCCCGGGTACCCGAAGATCGTGTCGACACCCTCGCGGATGAGCGACTCGAGGGCGACCTGGGCGCCGGTGAGCAGGCGCGCGGGCTCCGTCGCGCCGTCCAGCAGCGCCGCTGCGGCCGAGACCGCCCCCGAGCGACGATCCGTTCGGGCGCTGATCACTGGTAGTAGCGGCTGAGCGATCTGCGCACGAAGTCGTCGCTTTCGTCGTGGGAGCGCGTCGCGCCCGGTGCGTGTCGCTCCGCGCGCACAGCGTCGAAGCGCTCGGCGGGCGTCCCGTCCTCCTGCGCGCGCATGTCCATGCGTGTCGGTGTCCCCATCCCGTCGTAGGGAGTTGGTGCCTGTCCCGATCCGGCCATGACGATGCCTCCTTGTGGTGATGCCGGAGAACAAAAAAAGGCCCCCTCGTGGGAGGGGGCCTTTTGCTTCTTTCCGGCTGGTGCTGGGTTTACCTGCGCACGCGCCTGGTCTGAAGCCTGATGGCCCCGCTCCTAATCAGGAGCAGGCCAACCAGCAGAACCAGGACGGACGCGAACGACATAGTGCCGCGAAGGATACGGCCTGACCGTTCATCGCGTCAACACACGGAGTTGTGACGGCCGCACCGTATGCTTCCGCGCATGAGTGACGCGAGCGCGAATCGACGCAGCGCCGTGATGCTGCACGGACCGGATCGCGCGCCCGCGCGCGCGATGCTCCGCGCGATCGGATTCAGTCGCGAGGACCTCGAGCGACCGATCATCGGTGTCGGTCACTGCTGGATCGAGACGATGCCGTGCAACTGGAATCATCGAGCGCTGGCCGAACGTGTGAAGGCCGGAGTCCGCGCGGCAGGTGGCACGCCGATGGAGTTCAACACGATCGCGGTGAGTGACGGCGTGACCATGGGGACACAGGGGATGAAGGCGTCGCTCGTGTCTCGCGAGGTCATCGCCGACTCGATCGAGCTGGTGACGCGCGGACACAGCTTCGACGGTCTCGTCCTCATCGTCGGATGTGACAAGACCATTCCGGCAGCCGCGATGGCGCTGTGCAGGATGGATCTCCCCGGCCTCGTCCTCTACGGCGGGACGATCCAGCCCGGGCGGCTGCACGACCGCGACCTCACCGTCCAGGACGTCTTCGAGGCCGTCGGCGCCTACAACGCGGGCCGGATCGACGCGACCGAGCTCCGTGCGGTCGAGGAGCACGCGTGCCCGGGCGCCGGCGCCTGTGGAGGCCAGTACACCGCGAACACGATGAGCAACGCGCTCGAGTTCCTCGGGATCTCGCCTCCGGGCGCCAACGCGGTGCCCGCGACGCATCCCGACAAGCCCGCGGTCGCCGAGGCGGCGGGGCGTCTCGCCGTCCGGCTCGTCGAGCAGGGGGTCAGCGCCCGGACGATCGTGACTCGCGCCGCGGTCGAGAATGCCGTCGCCTCCTTCTCGGCCAGCGGCGGCTCCACGAACGCCGTGCTGCATCTGCTCGCCATCGCCGCCGAGGCGGAGGTACCCCTGACCATCGACGAGATGGACGCCATCTGCGCTCGCACCCCGATCCTCGCCGACCTCCGGCCGGCAGGGCGCTTCGTGGCGACCGACGTGTTCGCCGCGGGCGGGCTCGGGGTGCTCATGCAACGCCTGCTCTCACTCGGCCTGCTCCACGGCGACGCGCGCACCGTGGACGGACGGACCCTGGCCGAGGTCGCCGAGGCGGCCGTCGCGACGCCCGGGCAGGAGGTGTTCAGAGAATCGAGCGATCCTCTGCGGGCGCACGGCGGCATCGCGGTGCTCCGCGGCAACCTCGCGGCCGACGGCTGTGTGGCGAAGCTCGCCGGGAACGACCGGGAATCGCACCGTGGGCCCGCCCGGGTCTTCGACTCGGAGGAGGACGCCTTCGCCGCGGTCCGCGACGGGAAGATCCAGGCCGGCGATGTCGTCGTGATTCGCTACGAGGGTCCGGTCGGCGGGCCCGGTATGCGAGAGATGCTGGGGGTCACGGGTGCGATCGTCGGCGCGGGATTGAGCGACACGGTCGCGCTCATCACCGACGGGCGCTTCTCAGGCGCGACCCACGGTTTCATGGTGGCCCACATGGCGCCCGAGGCCGCGCTCGGCGGCGTGCTTGCGGCGGTACGCGACGGAGACATCATCACCATCGACGTTGTGGCGCGGCGGGTCGACCTCGAGCTCGACGATGCGGAGATCACCCGGCGCCTCGGCGAATGGACCCCACCGCAGCCGCGCTACGCGACGGGCGTGTTCGCGAAGTACGCGGCCACGGTGTCGAACGCCAGCCGGGGCGCTGTTACCGGGCGCTGACCCCAACCCTGCCCACTGCGCCGCGGAGCCCGGTGCATCCCACGCAGCCGATGCAGCCGACACAGTCGGTGCATGCGGCGCACGCGATGCACCGCGTGCAGCGCAGACACGCGACCGTCAGGACGCAGCGACGGATTGCAGCACTGAGGATGGTCGCGACACTTCCGCTCACGCCGGCGCTCGCCGCGGTCAGCGCGCTGCCTGCGACGGCGACGCTCAATGAGGTTGCGGCGCTGCCGGCAACGGCGGCGGACGCCGTCGTCAGCGTCGACCCGGCGACTGCAGCGGAGTCGGTGGTCACAGCCGAGCCCGCGACCGCGGTCGAGCGCCGCGTCGCGACGCTGCCGGCGACGGCGCTGCTTTCGACCGTGAGCACGCTGCCCGCGACCGCCGCGCTCGACCGGGTCTTCACCGACCCAGCGACGCTGTCCCACTCCTCTCCATCGTGGGCCAGCTCCTGACGCATGGCGACGACGCGCGCAGCGGCGGTGGCCGCGAGGACGACGAAACCGGCGCCGATCGCCACACGCTTTGCCGGGAACTGCATGACCGAGCCAGTCTAGGTCACCTGGCGCGGAAGGCAACCCCGGCGTTCGGCGAGAATCACCAGCGCGATGTCGAGTGATCCTCCGCCGTTGAGCGAGGCGCCACCGGTCGCGCCCATGTCGACGACGCGACGGATCGCGGCGCTGCTCGTCACCGAGGACTGGCTGCTCGCCGCGTGGGTTGCGATTGCGACACCGCTCCTGTTCCGCGCGCAGGGCGGTGTCGGACCATTCGACGCGGGTGCGCCGCTGCTCGGCGTGCTCCGGATCGTCGCCGTCGCCGGCGCGCTCATCTGTCTCGCAGCACGGCGTTCCCCAGCCGACGCGGTCGCACGCGGAAGATCGATCATCACCGGCGGCGCAGCCGGCCCCCTGGTCGGGGCGATCCTGCTGGTCTCGATCAGCGGCTTCACCGCGCTGGACCTCCCTTCAGGTGTCGGCGCCTTCCTCGTCATCGCCGCCGTTGTCGTGATGCTCGTGGTGCATTTCGCTGCCCCACCCCTGGCGACACCGATACGCCGCGCGCTCGTGACTCCCTTCGTGCTCGTCTCCGGCGCGCTGTTCTGGACGTTCATCGCAGCGATCACCGGCGAGCCCGGCAGCGCGACGCCCGCGGCGGGGATCGCCAACTCCTCCACCGCGTTGGCGGCCGGCGGTTTCCTGATCGCGTTCTCCGGCGTGTTCTACGTGATGCTCATCTTCGCGCCGCGACAGGTGGCTGATCGCGAGGGCGGCATGGTCACCTGGCTGTTCCGTTACGCATTGTTCGCGGCGGGAGTGATCGCCGGCCTGGCGTGGCCCCGCCTCGTCGGCATCTGACGCAGGTTACAGCGGATCCGCACCCACGCCGGCTTCGATCGGAATCGGTCCACCGATGTCGGTTTCCAGGTCGAGGCCGATCGGCTCGTCCTGCGCCGGGACACCGCGCGCGTGCGTGCGCAGCGGCACCTCCCTGATGAGGAGCGTGAGCAGGAACGCGATCACGAGGATCGGCACGGCGGCGAGGAACACGACGTGGAGGGACTCAGACACCGCGTTGATCAGCCCGGTGTGAATCACGGGCGGCAGGTGCGCGAGCGACGCGGGGTTGCCCTCGAGCGATGCCGGGTTGATCCCGTGCTGCAGTGCGCTTGCGGGCAGGTTCTTCCGCAGGTTCGAGGCGAGCTGGTTGCTGAAGATGGCACCGAAGATCGCGACGCCGAATGACGCTCCCATGGATCGCAGGAACGTCGCTGAGCTGGTGCCGACGCCGAGGTCACGCTGCTCGACCGCGTTCTGCACGGCGATCACGAGCACCTGCATCACACATCCGAGGCCGAGCCCGAGCAGGACCATGTAGAAGGAGAGGAAGACGCGCGGAGTCTGCGGGTCGATCGTCGAGAGCAGGAAGACGCCGATCGCCGCGAGGAGCGTTCCGATGACCGGGAAGATCTTGTACCTGCCATACCGGCTGATGAGCTGCCCGCTCGTGATCGACGCGGTGAGCAGGCCGGCCATCAGCGGAAGGATGTTGAGGCCGGAGCTTGTCGCGCTCGCGCCATCGACGAGTTGCAGGAACACGGGAAGGAAGGTGATCGCGCCGAACATCGCGAACCCGATCACGAACCCGACACCGCTCGCGACGTTGAAGACCTGGATGCGGAAGAGCCGGAACGGAAGGATGGGCTCCGAGGCGCGGCGTTCGACGACCACGAATCCGGCGAGCATCACGACACCGAGCACGGCGAGACCGACGATCTGGAGTGACGCCCACGCGAAGCTGGTCCCACCCAGCGTCGTCAGGAGGATCAGCGACGACGCCCCCGCCGCGAGGAAGAACGCGCCGAGCCAGTCGATGCTGTGCGAGACGCGCCGCGTGTGAGTCTTCAGCACGGTTGCGGTGACGAAGAGCGCGATGGCCGCGATGGGAACGTTGATGTAGAAGATCCAGCGCCAGGAGACGTCGTCGGTGAGGAACCCACCGATGAGCGGACCGGCGACGCTCGCCAGCGCGAAAACACCGCCCATCCATCCCTGGTAGCGGCCCCGCTCGCGTGGAGGCACGACGTCGCCGATGATCGCCTGCGCCCCGACCATCAGCCCGCCGGCGCCGATGCCCTGGATGGCGCGAAACGCGATGAGCTCGGGCATGTTCTGCGACAGACCGGAGAGCATCGAACCGGCGATGAAGATGACGATCGCGAGCTGGAACAACGACTTGCGCCCGTAGAGATCGCCGAGCTTTCCGTACAGCGGAGTCGAGACCGTCGAGGCGAGCAGGTACGACGTCACCACCCACGAGAGCTGGTTGAGGCCGCCGAGGTCGCCGACGATCGTGGGCAGGGAGGTTGCGACGATCGTCTGGTCGAGCGCTGCCAGCAGCATGCCGAGCATCAGGGCGCCGAGGACGGCGTAGATCTGGCGTTTGGTCATGCGCTTGCCTTCCGCAGCAGTGACTGCGTGCCCTCGGGTGCCGGTGCGGCAACGCGTTCGGAGAGCGCCACGTACGTGCTCAACTCCTTGTCGCTCAGCGTGCTGAACAGCTCCTGAGATGCGCGTCGCAGCCCGGTCTTGAAGCGCGCGGCGAGCTCTCTCGCGCGCTCGGTGGGGATGACGTGCTGCACACGCCGATCCTGGAGATCACGGACGCGGGTCACGAGCCCTCGCCGCTCGAGGCGGTCGACGAGTTGCGTGGCTCCACTGAGGCCGATCCCCTGCGCCGCGGCGACATCGCGCATGGTCATGCCATCGCCGAGGAGCAGGCGGCGGACGACCTCCATCTGATGCACGGTGAT
>Ga0307372_10003522_pt1 | contig 24888 bp, 17 predicted proteins | sample OX1MG_FD_202533 | JGI IMG/M metagenome (GOLD analysis project Ga0307372, IMG submission 202533) | Soil microbial communities from Risofladan, Vaasa, Finland - OX-1 | ecosystem: Environmental > Terrestrial > Soil > Coastal area > Acid sulfate soil | place: Finland: Risofladan, Vaasa | collected...
TTGACGCTCCGCAAGTCTGCGCGGCGGTCGTCACGACGAACGACGTCAAAGCGGCGCCGCTTCTCGTCAGCGCGGCACACCTGAAGAGATCGGGCTCGGCCATGCGTGCCGTCGTGTGCAACTCCGGGTGCGCAAATGCCGCGAGCGGCGAGCGCGGCATGCGCGACGCGCGAGCGACCGCGCGCCAAGCCGCGGCACTGCTCTCCCTCGCGGCCGAACAGGTCGTCGTCGCCTCGACCGGCGTCATCGGCGTGTACTTGCCGATGGACCGCATCCAAAAGGGGCTCGAACGCGCGGTCGAGCAGCTGGAATCCGGCGGGAAGTCGGCACACGACGCGGCGGAGGCGATCATGACGACCGACCGCGTGCCGAAGATGGCCGCGTACGCATTCTATCGCGGGAAGAAGCGATACGTGGTCGGCGGCATCGCCAAGGGCTCGGGAATGATCTCTCCGTCGATGGCGACGATGCTGGCCTTTATCGCAACGGATCTTCCCCTCGCGCAAGGCGCGCTGCAGCGCGCGCTGCGACCGGCCGTCGAAGAGAGCTTTAACATGATCTCCGTCGACGGCGACATGTCGACCAACGACGCCGTCTACGCCTTTGCGCCGTCCGGGAAGGGCGCGGCGCCGGCCGAGCTTGCCGCCGCGCTGCGTCAGGTCTGCCTCGATCTCGCGCACGCGATGGTCGCAGACGGCGAAGGCGCGACCAAGACGCTCGCGATGCGGGTTAGCGGCGCGCGTACGATCGCGCAGGCGCGCGCGATCGCGCGCGCGATCATCAATAGCAACCTCGTCAAGACGGCGCTCTACGGCGAGGATCCGAACTGGGGTCGCGTTCTGTCGGCCGCCGGCGCTGCACGCGCGGGGCTCGATCCTCAAACGTGGGCCCTGACGCTGAACGGAAAGCCGTGGGTCGAGCGCGGCGGCATCGAGGCGCTCTCGGAGGCCGAGGCGCGCCGCGAACTGGAGGAGACGAATGTGACCATGGAGTTGCATTTGGGCATCGGTACTGCCGACGCGACGGGTTGGTGCTGCGACATCTCACGCGATTACGTGCGCATCAACGCGAGCTATCGCACGTGAGTGCGCGCGGCCCGCTGATGAACACGTACAATCGTGCTCCCATCACGATCGTTTCCGGGCACGGGTGCACGCTGGTCGATTCGGAGGGGCGCCAGTATTTGGATTTCATCGCCGGCATTGCGGTCTGCGCTCTCGGGCATGCGCACCCGGCGATCGCGCAAGCCGTGGAGGACCAAGCGCGGCGCCTCGTGCACGCGAGCAACCTTTACGCGCAGGAGCCGTCTGGAACGCTCGCGCACGAGCTCGTTCGCCGCTCCGGGATGAACGCGGCATTCTTCTGCAACTCCGGAAGCGAGGCGAACGAAGCCGCGATCAAGCTGGCACGCAAGTGGGCGTTCCGGCGCAATGAGCCTCGCCGGACGACCATCCTCGCTTGCACGGGGTCGTTTCATGGGCGTACGCTCGGCGCGCTGGCGGCGACGGACAACGCGCGCTATCGCGAAGGCTTCGCGCCGCTACCCGCCGGCTTCGCGTTCGTTCGGTTCAACGATGCGGCGGACGTGCACCGTAAAGTGGACGATCGCGTGGCGGCGGTACTCGTCGAACCCGTCCAGGGCGAAAGCGGGGTGCATCCTGCGGAGGCGGAGTTTCTGCGCGCAGCGCGTGCCGCGTGCGACGAACGCGGCGCGTTGCTGATTTTCGACGAGATTCAGTGCGGCATGGGTCGCATCGGTCCGCTCTTCGCGTTCCAGCGCTTTGGCGTGCGCCCCGACGTCCTGACGATGGCGAAGGCACTTGCAAACGGTCTGCCGATCGGCGTCATGCTCGCCGGCGATCGCGCCGCCGGTGCATTCGAGCCCGGCGATCACGGCTCGACCTTCGGAGGATCGCCGGTGCCGGCGGCCGCCGCGCTCGCGCATCTGCGCGTGCGCGACGAACTCGATCTCGAAACGCGCGTGCTCGAGCGATCATCCCTGCTCTTCGAGAAGTTGCGCGATCTCGCGGCGAGACACGCGAGCGTGCTCGGCGCGCCGAGAGGGATCGGGCTGCTCGCCGGCATCCCGGTGAACGATCCCTGCGATGCGAAGGCGATCCAAGCGGCCGCGCGCGAGCGCGGACTCTTGCTCGGAACGGCCGGTGGAAACACGCTGCGCATCGCGCCCCCGCTGATCGTCAGCGAGGAAGAAGTCGCGCGCGGCGTGGCGCTCTTGGACGAGGCGATCTCAGCGACGTTCGGCTAAGCCGCGCGGCAGCTCGAAGGGGAGATTCGGGTCGGCGGTGAGCGCGAGCGGATCCACGCGAACGGCGTCGCGCTGATAGAAGGCAGCGGCGGCAATCATCGCGGCGTTGTCGGTGCAATAGTATCGCTCGGGGATGAAGAGCTCGACGCCGTTGCGCGCCGCCCACGCTCGCAGCGCTCGCTGGAGCCCGGAGTTTGCCGCGACGCCGCCGGAGAGAACGACGCAACGATATTCGCGTCGTGCGAAGGCCGCGTCGACGCGGGCGACGAGCACGTCGACGACGGCAGCCTGGAACGATGCGGCGACATCCTCCGTTTTCGCGCGCTTCCCCTCGGGCGTCTCGAGAAAATAGCGTACCGACGTCTTCAGCCCGGAGAAGGAGAGGTCGAGGCTTCCTCGGTCGGGACGGTGGCGGGGAAACGCGTGCGCGGCCGGGTTGCCGAACTGCGCGAGCCGATCGATCGCTGGGCCGCCGGGGTAGGGGAGGCCGAGCAGGCGCGCCGTCTTGTCATACGCTTCGCCTGCGGCATCGTCGCGCGTACGGCCGAGAATCTCCATTGCGATCGGCGACGAGACGCGAACGACCTGCGAATGGCCGCCGGAGACGAGGAGCGCGAGGAAGGGATACGGCGGCGGTTTCGAGCGCTCGAGAAATGCGGCAAAGACGTGTCCGTGGAGGTGGTTGACGCCGTAAAGCGGTTTGTCGAGAGCGAAGGCAAGGGCTTTCGCGCTGGCAACGCCGGCCACGAGGCTTCCGATCAGCCCCGGGCCGCGCGTTACCGCAATGCCGTCGAGATCGCCGAATCCCACGCCGGCGCGTGCGAGCGCGTCCTCGATCGCTGCTGTGAGCAATGCAACGTGCTGCCGGCTGGCAATCTCCGGCACGATGCCGCCGTACCTCGCGTGGAACGCGTCTTGATCGGTCGACACAGAGGCGACGACGTCTCGGCCGTCGCGTACGAGCGCGGTGGCGGTATCGTCGCACGACGTTTCGATGCCAAGCAAGAGCACGGGGGTGGAACTTCCGGTCCTCGTTGCGAAGCTCCGCTCGATGGAAAACGTCACCGAGATTCTGCGCCTTCCGTCGCCGGCCCCCAAGCCGCAGTCGCTTGCTTTCGACGGACGCCTGCTGTGGATGGGCTCGATTGCAACGAATCGGCTATACGCGCTGCGCCCCGCGCAATGGACCGTTGAAGAGGAGGCTGCCGCGCCGGGAAAGCCGTACGGAATGACGGTCGTCGGTGACGACCTGCGCGTCATCTGCAGTGAGACGGCCGAGGACCACCGCATGGTACGCCGCTTCGTTCCCGGCCACGGATTCAAGACGCAAGGCGCCATTCGCTGTCCGGACGACACCGGCTCGCAGCTCGGTTACGACGGCGATCTCCTCTACATTAGCCAGTGGTACAATCGGCGGATCGTCGGCGTCGACGAGAAGGGCGAGGTCGTGACGCAGTTCACGGTGCCGCATGGCATCTGCGGACAAGTGATTGTCGACGGCCGCTTCTATCTCGTGACCACCGACGACGAAGACACCGAAGAGTACTGGCTGACGCGCGTCGACGCGCGCAACGGCGTACCAAAATCCGAGGATCTGGCGCGCATACCCTTCGCGGCTCGGGCTCTCGCGTACGATGGATCGCGGTTCTGGACCAACCATCGCGAGCACGACGAGATCGTCGCCTTCGCTCATCCGTGAGGCGGTGCTTGTATTAAGGCATTGACACAAACAGCAGTTTTGTGTTAAGTTGCTAATACAATGAATACGGGAATCTTTACGGAGCAGTCGTTGGTCGTGTCTGCGATGGCGGCGATCGCCGGCGTGGTGTACGTCGGTCACGCGGTGCGCGCGTGGCGCTACGAAACGCAGCCGGCAACTTCGTGCGACGAGAGGCCCTCTTCTTCGTGTTCGTGCGACGAGGGTCCGTCATGGCCGCGTTACGGCGTCGCCGTCATCGCCTTCGCGCTGGCCGCGCTCGTCTTGCTCGGCATCGTGCAGCCGGTGATCGGATACGCCGTGCTCTGTCTGGCCATGGTAAGCGTCTTCGTCGCAGATCTCGCCTACGAGGAGCGCGCGCGACGGCGGCGCATCGCGTCGCTCTCTCCACGCCCGCGCGCCGATCTCGTGCCGGCATCGTGGGCGATCCTTGCCGCGCTGTCTGCGTTCATGGTCGCTCCGTATGCGGTCGAGAGCTCCGCTCGTGCCGCAGCGATCATCATCGGCGTCTGCACGCTGGTCATGGCGGCTATGGCCTGGCGCATTGCGGCCGCTCCCGAACAGCTTGCCGGCCGCGATCCACGCGCCGAGCGGATCCTCGACCGGGCTTCGCGGGCCAGGCGCTCCGGCCTTACCTCCGTTCTCGCCGTCGGCATCGTCTTCGTGCTCGCGTCCTTCTTCAACGAGAACGAGAGCCGGGCGCTCGTGACCCCGCTCGAGTTCGCGATCAACTTCACGTCGCTCGGCGTCTGGGCCGGCATTTGGGCGTGGCAGGCGCTCTACGTTCGCCGGCTCACGCGAGCGGCTATGACGATTGCTTCGTGAGCGATATATTCCTCGCGGTCGATCCCGACCTCGACGCGGCACCGTTCCAGCAAATCGTCGGCCAACTGCGCGCTTTCATCGAACGCGGCGAGCTGCGTCCCGGCGACGCGTTGCCGACGGTTCGTCAGCTTGCCGGGGATCTAGGCGTGGCGCCCAACACGGTCGCACGTGCGTACGCAGAGCTGCAGGACGAAGGTTGGCTCTCGAGCGACGGCCGGCGAGGCACGAGCGTCGCCGCGCGGACGCCGGCGGGAGACCCGCGTGCACGCGTCAGAGCGCTGCGCGACGACGTGGCGCGATTCGTCAAAGGGCTCGCGCACCGCGGCTACTCTCGCGAAGAGGTCGCCGACGCTTTGCGGTCGTTCGTTCGCTAGCGAAGGCTCAAGTCGCGGCGCTCGGGAGCGACGAGAAAGCCGATTGCCGTGAAGACGAGCACGGCGAGAAGGACGGCGAAGGCGATCGCCGAGAGCGCAGCGGCGTAGTTGGGCGCGCCGCCGGGCGAGGCGAAATGCGTCTTGGCGATCGTCGCCTCGATCTGTGCGGCCGGTGCGGAGATCAAGTTGCCGAGTTGGTACGTGAAACCGGGGAACGTGCCGCGGGCGTTGCTCGGAGAGATCTCGTTGAGATGCGCCGGGATGATTCCCCAAGCGCCCTGCACCATGAACTGCAGAAGGAACCCACCCAGTCCAAGGAGAGCCACGGTCGGCGCGTGCACCCAGAGCGGTACGGTGACGATGCCCAAAGCGGCGGCGATGAGGATTCCGTAACGCCTGCCGATTCTCTGGGAGACGGCCCCGAAGACCACTCCTCCGGCGATCGCTCCGATATTGTAAACGATCGCGAGCCACGCAACCTCGTGCACCGAGAGCCCTCGCTGCTGTTGGAGAAACGTCGGGTAGAGATCCTGCGTCCCATGTGACATGAAGTTGAACGCCGCCATGAGCGCGACGCTGTAGACGAAGAGCGGAGCGTAGCGCACGAGCTGGCCGAGTTTGAGCGCGCTGCCGGATGGCGAGCGGCGCGAGGCGAGCCACACCGGCGACTCCGGCACGTTCTTACGTATGTAGAAGATGAGGAGCGCCGGCAGAACGCCGATGGCGAACATGCCGCGCCATCCGATGACGTTGAAGAAGAGGCCGAAGACGATTGCCGCCAAGAGAAATCCGACGGAATAGCCTTCCTGCAGCAAGCCGGAAAAGAGGCCGCGCCTCCGCGGCGGCAACGACTCCATTGCGAGCGCCGCCCCGAGCCCCCACTCGCCGCCCATGGCAACGCCGTAGAGCGCGCGCAGGATGAGAAAGACGGTGAAGTTCGGCGAAAAGGCCGTGGCGAGCTCGATTGCGGAGTAACAGGCGATGTCGATCATGAGCGGCGTCCGCCGGCCGTAGCGGTCGGCGATCCATCCGAAGAACAGCGCGCCCAGCGGCCTGCACGCCAACGTCAGCGTGATCGCGAAGACGACCTCGGGAATGGCGCGGTGAAAATCGGTCGCGACGCGTGAGACGACGAACGTGACGAGAAAAAAATCGAACGCATCGAGCGTCCACCCGAGGAAGCTCGCGACGAACGTTTTACTCAGGGAGAGGCGCTCGGTGACGGGCTCGGCGACGGGCTCGGAGCCGGCGACGCGGTCGACGAGGGCCGCTCGTCCGCATAGAGCACGAAGAGCCACGTCTCACCGCGCTTGATCGTCACGTGCGGCGGCACGATCGTGAAGCGTACCGCATTTGCGTCCAAGGTCGACTTCGAATAGGAGCCGACGAATGTGTCTCTGCGGCGGCCGTGGAGTTCGGCCGTTTCGCGGAAGAGCTGAACGGCGAAGCTTCGCCCACCGATCTGGTCTTGCGGGAGAATGAAGTCGGCGTCGGCCGTGCCGGCGAGCAGGAGGTCCGCGCTCGTCGTCACGCGCAACGCGATGAGGGCCGTCGTTGCCACGGCGTGCGTGGCGGGATTTACCATCGCCGGCGCGTCGTGCGGCTGCGCCTCCAGATGCAGAGAGATTGACGGCGTGGCGGTCGGTGACGGTGAGGGGTGCGGCGACGGGCCGGATGACGGCGTCGGAGATGGGGACGGCGTGGGCGAAGGAGACGGCGTCTTCGCCGGTCGCGACGATGCACTTGTGCTGGGACTCGGCGATGAGGCCGGCTCGTTCACGTGCAGAATGCAGCTATACCCGTTCACGCTCGGGCATCGGATGCCGGTTGAGACTTGTGCGAGGGCGTACGTCGCGGTATCTCCCGGAGGAGCGCTCGGCGTCGCAGTCGGCTGGCCGGGAGGCGCGAGCACGCCGGGCGAGCCGCCCGGGAAGCCCGGCGCCCCTTGCACGCCTTGCTGGACCGGAGGCGTGATGCCGCCTTCGGAGCCGTATCCTCCGGAGCAGCTCGCGAGTGCGAGCGCGGCCGCTGCAAGAGCGATGAGTGTGGATCGATGCATGCTATCCTCGAGACGAGACGACGGCCCGCAACTCCTCGATAAAGGAGGGAACCGAGAGCGTGCGCTTCTCTTCGACGCTCCGCTCGTTCACATTCAGGGTTCGCTCCTCGACCTCTTGCCGTCCAACGACGAGGATGTACGGAACTTTCTGCGTCTTCCAGTGACGTATCTTATACCCGAGCTTTTCGTTGCTGTCGTCGACGTCCACGCGAAATCCCGCTCCGCGGAACTCGGCAGCCGCCTCGTGAGCGTAGGGCAACTGTTGCTCGGCAATGGGAACGACGACAGCTTGCACGGGGGCAAGCCAAGCGGGGAAAGCGCCGCCGAAATGCTCGACGAGGATTCCGAAAAAGCGCTCCATCGATCCGGCGAGGGCGCGATGAATCATTACCGGCCGGTGCTCCCGTCCGTCGCTTCCTCGATAGGACAAGTCGAAACGCTCCGGCAGCATGAAATCGACCTGCACTGTGCCGAGCTGCCAACTGCGCCCGATGGCATCACGCACGTTGATGTCGAGCTTCGGCCCGTAGAACGCACCGGCGCCGGCGTCGACGCCGTACGAGAGCTTCGCACGATCCAGAGCGGAACGGATCGCGGTCTCGGCGACGTCGTCGGTCGCGCCGCGCTGCAACGGCTCGCGCGTCGAGAGAACGCATGAGAAGTCCTCGAACTTGAACGCGCTCATGAGCCGCAGCGCCTCTTCGACGGTTTGCTCGAACTCGCGCTGTAGCTGTTCGGGCGTGCAAAAGAGATGCGCGTCGTCTTGGGTGAAGCCACGAACGCGCGTCAAGCCGTGAAGCACGCCGGAGCGCTCGAAGCGGTAGACGGTTCCGAACTCGGAGTATCGGAGGGGAAGATCGCGATAACTGCGCAGCCGGCCCTTATAGATGAGGATGTGACCCGGGCAGTTCATCGGCTTGAGGCGAAAGCGCTGTTCCTCGACTTCGAGCGGGCCGAACATGTTCGCTGCGTAGTTTTCGAGATGACCGGAGATTTCGTAGAGGCGTTCGCTCACGACGTGCGGCGTTATGACCGGCGCGTATCCGCGCTCGCGCAGCCCTTCGCGGATGAACCCCTCGACGATCTCGCGCACGACGGCGCCCTTGGGATGCCAAAAGACGAGCCCGCCGCCGGCCTCTTCCTCAATAGAGAAGAGATCGAGCTCGGTGCCGAGCTTGCGATGATCGCGACGCTGCGCCTCGTCTAGCTGATGCAGATACGCGTCCAGCTCGCGCTCGTCGTGCCAGGCCGTGCCGTAGATGCGCTGCAGCACCGCATTGCGCTCGTCGCCGCGCCAATAGGCGCCGGCTACGCTCTGGAGCTTGAACGCGCGAATCTCGCCCGTGCGCTTCGCATGCCCGCCGCGACAGAGATCGGTGAAGTCACCGATAGTGTAGAGCGTGATCGGCTCGCCGTTGGGAATCTGCTGCGCGATCTCGATCTTGTATGGATTGTTGGGGAACGCCGCGATCGCGTCCTCGCGAGAGACTTCTCGCCCGACCATTGGATAGTCGGCGGCGACGATTTCGTGCATGCGCTCCTCGAGCCGGGCGAGATCTTCGGGCGCGAACGGCGTCGCGCGGTCGAAATCGTAGTAGAAGCCGTTTTCGATCGCGGGGCCGATCGTCGGCTTGGCGTCGGGAAAGAGATCCTGCACGGCATACGCGAGCACGTGCGCGGCCGTGTGGCGCAGTTCGGGAAGCGGCGTTTCGGACATGAGCGCCGAGCTTTCGGCGCTCACCTGCAGCATGGCCTCTAAGCGAGCGACCGCATCGTGAAGAGCTTCGCCGGCTGGAGAAGTAAACGGGCGCGCGATGCGGCAGCGACAGGGCTACGAGCGTATAGAGCGTAGCAGAGGGGATGCTTGCTCGGCGATTTGCTGTCGCGCTCGGCCTTTCGGTTGCCCTCGCATCGTGCTCGCCGGCGGCCGGCACGGTACGTCTGCTCGAGACCGGATCCACGCTGATCTATCCGCTGATGAACCTCTGGGTCGCCGCGTATCAAGGGGAGCACGTCGACGTCGAGATCACGACGCAGAGCACGGGAAGCGGTACCGGGATCTCGCAAGCGATCGCCGGCGTCGCACAGATCGGCGCGTCGGACGCGTACATGCCGGATGCGGCGATGCGCGAACATCCGATGCTCAACGTTCCGCTTGCGATCAGCGCGCAAGTCATCGCCTACAATCTCCCCGGCCTGGGCGGCGTGCATCTTCATCTCTCAGGACCGCTGCTCGCCGCAATCTATGGCGGCCGGCTCGCGTATTGGGACGACCAACGCATTCTCGCCGAGAACGCAGCATTACGCGGCAGACTGCCGCACCGCGCGATCGTGCCGATCCGCCGGTCGGACGGCTCCGGCGACACGTTCATCTTCACGCAGTATCTCTCGGAGACCACGCCGTCGTGGCGTAGCGGTCCGGGGTTCGGAACGACCGTGAGCTGGCCGGCGAGCGGCACTGTCGGAGCGAACGGAAATCCCGGCGTCCTTCAAACGTGCGAAGACGCCCCGTACTCCATCGCGTACGTCGGCATCAGCTTCATGGATCAGGTCAACGGCGCGCACCTAGGATATGCGGCACTGCGCAACCGCGCAGGCGCGTACGTGCTTCCAACGACGCCGGCAATCGCTGCGGCGGCGGCGGCGCTCGTCTCCAGGACCCCGCGCGACGAGCGCATCTCGCTCATCGACGCGCCCGGTGCCGGTTCGTATCCGATCATCAACTACGAGTACGCGATCGTGAACCCGCACCAGCCCACGCTGCAGATCGAACGCGCGTTGGCCGGCTTTCTGGAGTGGACGCTCTCGACGCGCGGGGGGCAGCGCCCCGTCTTCCTCAATGCCGTGCACTTCATTGCGCTTCCGCCGGTGGTCGCGCGGTTGAGCCGCGATCAAGTAGCGCGGATAACATCTCCTTAAGGCGTCCCTAAACCTTGCGTTAGGCTGGACCATGCATGATGTGCCGGGGGTCTAGCGAAAGGGCTTCGCCGAGAATGGCAGTCCGACAAGGCGAGCTCCGGCCCGCCGTCATGCAGCGGGTCCGCACGCAGCCGCTCCTGCGGTATGCGACCGGAGCGTTCGCATTGACGAGCTTCGGGATCATCTTCCTGATGCTGCTCTTTCTGCTCGCGTACGCGTTTCCGGCGATCCGCTTCAACGGTACGGCGTTCTTCACGTCTCCGATTTGGAACATCGGCAACCAATATGGCTCGGCAACCGTTACGCGCGCCGGTTTCACCGCTCAGGCCGGTGCCTCGTTCGGTTCTCTCGTCTTCGTCTCCGGCACGCTCCTCTCGTCGTTCCTCGCGATGATCGCCGCCGTTCCGTTATCGCTGCTGGTGGCGCTGGCCATCGTTTATCGCGTGCCGGCCAGTCTCAAGCCGCTCGCCAACGCCGTAGTCGAGCTGATGGCGGGAGTACCATCGGTCATCTACGGGCTTTGGGGGATGATCGTGTTGGTGCCGTTCATCGGAAACCGGCTTTCGCCAACGGGAAGCGGAGACGGATTGCTCGCGGCGACGTTGATCCTGGCGCTGATGGTCGTGCCCATCATGGTGGCGACCACGCGCGACGTGGTTCAGGCGCAGCAGGCGTCGATTTACGAAGCGAGCATGGCGCTGGGCAGCACGTCGTGGCAGGCGGTGACGCGCGCCGTGCTGCCGAGCGTGCGCAGCGGCATTGCCGGATCCGTGCTGCTCGCCTTCGGGCGCGCCCTCGGCGAGACGATGGCAGTACTCATGGTGTGCGGCGCCGCGATCAACACGCTGCCGCACGGCATCTTTTCGCCGATCAACACCATCGCCGCAGTGATCGTCTCGCAGCTCGAGTCGGCGCTCACCGATGCGAGCGGCATGGCGCAGCGCTCGCTCGGAGAGCTCGCGCTCGCGCTCTTCGTCATCACGCTGATCGTAAACGCCGTTGCGCGAATCGTCTTGCACGGCGGCGACCGGTCGGGAGCGATCGGATGACGGTTCGAGCGTTCGCGCGCCTGACATCGCACTTCTGGTGGGCGCTCAGCATCGCCGCTCTCGGTCTCATCATTGCGATTCTGCTCTCGATCTTCGCGTTCGTCATCGTCCGCGGTGCACCCGCGCTACGCCCCGCGCTCTTCACGACGGTTACGTCCGGCGTGGCCGGCGGTTTGGCGAATGCGATTGCGGGGACGTTGTTGCTCGTCTCGATCGGCCTCGTCATCGCGGGAGTCGTCGGCGTCGGAACGGCATTGTGGGTCGTCGAATACGCGCCGCAGTGGGCGGCGCGCGCGGTGCGTTACATGATCGACGTGCTTGCCGGCGTTCCCTCGATCGTCGTGGGCTACTTTCTCTACGTCGCGCTCGTCGAAGGTCTGGGGTGGGGTTTCTCACTCGTTGCCGGCGCGCTCTCGCTCGCGATCTTCGTTCTCCCCTACGTCGAGCGTTCGGCCGACATCGCGCTGACGAACGTTCCGCGAGAGCTGCGTGAGGCGTCGGTGGCGATGGGAGCGCGGCAAGGCGTCACGATGCTTTCGATCGATCTGCCGTATGCAATGCCGGGGATCCTCACGGGGTTGCTCGTCGCGATCGGCATCGGCTTGGGGGAGACCGCGCCGCTCATCTACACGGCCGGCTGGTCGAACTATCTGCCGACGCTCGCACCGACGCATTCGCCGGTCGGGTATCTCACGTACGTGGTGTGGACGTACATCAGCCAGCCGTTTGCGGCGTCGCACGCGCTGGCCTACGCTGCAGCCACCCTTTTGATGGTATTCGTCTTCGCGACCAACTTGATCGCTCGCAGCTTTGTGGAGTATCGTTTCAGCGGGCGGCACAGTCATTGATCCCGGCATTTGCCGTGTTTGCCGCCGTCGCGACCGTGGCTCCCGTCGCGCGCGCGAATCCGGCGCCGAGGCCGACGCCGAATCCGTTTGTTTTCAACGGATACGTTCGCGCATACGAGTTCGCGCGGCAGAACGCAAGCAACGACTCCGGGGCCGTCAACCAGGCCTCGTTCGAATCCGCGCTGAGCGCGCACGCTGCGTACGATTTCGCCGGCGGACTTACGATCGGCGCGAGCTATCTGTTCGCCGATCCTCTGGGCACGTGCGATATCGTCACCGATCACGAGGCAGGCTCGCCGTGCATCATGCAGCGACCCCCGAACACGATCCCGGACGATACGCTCCCCGGCTATCAGCTCGGCACGCTGTACGAGGCCTACGCCCAGTACGTGCGCCGCGGGTTCTTCGTTCGCGCCGGCAACCAAGTCATCAACACGCCGTGGGCCAACGCGGCTGACTCCCGCGCGAAACCCGAGGCATTTCAGGGTGCGGATCTTTCGTACGCCTCGGGCCCTTGGCTGCTCGAAGGCATGGATATGTTGCGGTTCCAGAGCCGCACGTCGTCGTTCTTCACGAGAACGACGCTGCTGACGAGCTATCCGCCGACGGGAAACTCTGGGCTTGCCGGCAACTTCACGCCACCCGGAAACATCAGGTTTGCATCGACCGATCCCTTCGGAGCGATCGAGACGGGCGGCTTCGCCTTCGGACGCATTGCGTACGCGGCGCATCGGCTTTCTGGTGACGTCGACTACTATGCAATCCAGGACATCGCCGACATGCTCTGGATCGACGGCAAGTACGCATGGGCCGCCCGCTTCGATCCCTTCGTTGCGGTACAGATCGGCAGCGAACACAATGCGGGCCGATCGGTTATCGGAAAGATCGACAGCCAGATCTACGGTCTGCAGGCCGGTTTGAACGTCACGCCCTCCGTGCAGATCGTTGCCGGCTATGATGCGATGCCGTGGCACGACGATCTCGTCACGCTTCCGTCCGGCGTCACCTGCAGCAGCTCCACGCATCTGCTCCACATCCCGACGCCGGCCGGCGGCTATTACACGTTCCCGTACTTCATCCCGAACAACGCGCCGCAATGCGTCCCCGGAAGCGCGAAAGGAACGGCGCAGATCCTGTACGGCGGCTGGGCGAGCCCGTACACGGATAGTTACGTCTCCGATCCAATGTTCACCACCGAGATGACGCAAAGCGTCGCTGACCGGCACGTTGCCGGAATCTCGCTCAAGGAAGCCGTGGTTTTTACCTCGGCGGACCGCCGGTTCGTCGGCCAGCTGAGCCACGCGCAGTACGACGCCGGCAACATCGGCGGCAACGAAACGTCGTACGAGAACGACGCCGACGCGATGTACTTCGTGAATCGCGTGGTTCCGGGGCAGCGTTATCGCGGACTCCTGTTGCGCTATCGGTACGGGGAGCGCTTCTTCAGCGAAACGCGGATCTACGGCGGCATACCGCTCTTTAAATACAGCCGCGCGCAAGTGGAGTACGATTTCTAGACGGTTGACAGCCGTACCGGAGGAGCGGTGGAGGGTGCCGGCCGTGGCGCAGGGAAGCGTTTGCATGACAGCCGTGCTCGACGTTTTCATCAGTTATGCGCATGAAGATAACGACTACCCGCGTTACGGACAGCGCGGCTGGGTCGAATACTTCTATGAGGCGTTGAAGGCTCGGCTCAACGGGATTCGCCGCGAGGAGATCGCGATTTGGCGGGATCAGAGCGAGGCCCGCATCACCGGCGGCACGGTGCTGACGCCGACGATCAAAGAGAAGCTTTCGGACTGCGCGGTTCTCGTAGTCGTCGTCTCGCCTGCGTACCTTTCGTCGAAGTGGTGCGCCGACGAGCTCGGCTTCTTCCGCGATGCGGCCGGAAAGCGCGGAGGCCTCTGCGTTACGACCAAGTCGGGCAGCCTCTCACGCGTTCTGAAAGTTCTCAAGCTGCCCGTGGAGCTCGGTGGTTTTCGTACCGGCCTCGTTGAGGTCGACGACGCCGTCGGTTATCCACTCTACCAGCGGACGGCTGAGGGCCGGCCCTGCATTCCGCCGATCGAGCTCGACCCGCCGTACGGCGAAAACATCGGAACCGACTTCGGGCGCGCCGTGAACTCGCTCGCGTACGACATCGACGCGATCCTTCAAGGGATGTCTTCGCAGACGGCCGCCTCCGCAAGCGGCCGCAGCGGCAACGGCGCGCGCATCTATCTCGCGGAGACCAGCTCGGACATGGCCGATTACCGCGAGCGCATGCGGCAGGAGCTGGAGCAGTTCGGCTTCACGATCGCTCCCGCCGCCCAACAGTTTCCCGGTCCTAACTATGCGGAGATTGTGAAGAGCGGCCTCACGGGCGCCCGTCTCTCCGTCCATCTCGTCGGAGAATCGTACGGTCTCATTCCAGAACGCGCGGATCAATCGATCGTCGAGCTCCAGTACCGCGTTGCCGGAAACGAGGCCGCCGCAAGGCCCGAGTTTTCACGCATGGTATGGATGCCGCCGGGCGTTACTGCTTCCGAGGAGCGGCAGCGCGGATTCATCGCCACGTTGCAGGACGATCCGCATCTCGTAGTGGCGCCATTCGAGGATTTTAAGACGCTCGTGCACGATGCGCTCAAGCCGAAGGTCGAGCCGTCACACGCTCCGGCGCACGGCGACGGCATGCCCAAGAGCGTCTACCTGATCTTCGACGCTCCAGACCAGGTGCGCGCAAAGTCAGTCGACGATTGGCTCTTCGATCGTGGCTTCGAGGTCCTCAAACGCTCGGCGGAAACGAAATCACGCAAGCAGCTTGCGTTGCACAAAGAGTTCTTGAGAGCCAGCGACGGCGTCTTGATCTACTATGGACAGGCGACCGACGAGTGGCTTCAAATGAATCTGATCGAGCTGCGAAAGGTCTTTGCGACCGAGAGCCGCCGAAGACCGCCATGCGGCGTCGTTCTCGGCGATCCAAAGCGTCCCGACAAAGAGGGGTTCCGGAGCAATCTCGTTCACGTCATCCCTGGGTTCGGCGGATTCTCGCCCGATCGGCTGGAGGAGTTCGTGCACGATCTCGAGGGCACGCAGCCCGCGTCGGCATGACGGCGAGGTTCAATCCGTTCCCCGGCCTTCGCCCCTTCGAAGACAGCGCGGAGGACATTGCGGTCTTTTTCGGCCGCGACGACCAAGTCGACGAGCTGCTCTCGCGGCTTGCGCAACGGCGATTCGTCGGCGTCGTGGGGCAGTCCGGGTGCGGCAAATCGTCGCTCGTGCGAGCGGGTTTGCTGCCGGCACTCCACGGCGGTTTCATGGCGGGCGCAGGCTCGCGATGGCGCATTGCGGTCATGCGGCCGGGCAGCGCTCCCATCGAAAGCCTCGCGCACGCGTTGGAGGCCTCGGGCGCGCTCGCGAACGTTGCCGAGGACGGCGCGCTGCGCGTCGGTTTGACGAGCGGCGTCCTGCACGGCGGAGCACGCGGTCTCGTCGAGGTCGTGCAGCAAGCGCACCTGCAGAAGGACGAGAACGTGCTCGTCGTCGTCGACCAGTTCGAAGAGCTGTTCCGCTTTCGCTATAGCGTCGGGTCCGCATACGTCTCGGACGAGGCCGCAGCGTTCGTCAAGCTGTTGCTCGCGGCTTCGCGCGATCGGGACGTGCCGCTCTATGTGCTCGTCACCATGCGCTCCGATTTCATCGGCGATTGCGCGCAGTTTCGCGACCTACCCGAGACCCTGAACGAGGGGCTCTTCCTCGTTCCGCGGCTCACGCGCGATCAGCTCCGAGAAGCGATTGCCGGGCCGGTCGGCGTCGCGGGCGCGACGGTCGCTCCGCGCCTCGTCAATCGCCTGCTGAACGAAATCGGCGACGATCCCGACCAGCTTCCCGTCCTGCAGCACGCGTTGATGCGCACGTGGGACATCTGGCGTGCGAAGAAACGGCCGAAGACGCAGATCGACGTTGCAGAGTACGAAGCCACCGGCGGACTGTCGGAGGCGCTCTCGCGCCACGGCGACGAGATCCTCGAGAGCCTTTCGACGCAGCGCCTTCGCGCGATCGCCGAACGCATCTTCAAGGCGCTCACCGAGCTCGGCGGAGACAACCGCGGCATCCGGCGGCCGACGGCATTTGCGCGACTCCGCGAGATCGCCGATGCAAGCGAGGAGGAGGTCCGCCGAGCGATCGACGCGTTCCGCGCGTCCGGCGTCTCGTTCCTGATGCCGCCCGCGCAGGTAGCGCTCGAAGAGAGCACCGTCATCGATCTCACGCACGAAGCGCTGATGCGGACCTGGGTGCGCCTGCGGGACTGGGTCGAAGAAGAAGCCGAGGGCGCGAAGCTCTACCGCCGGCTCTGTGACAACGCGGAGCTCTACGCGCAAGGCAAGGGCATGCTGCTCGCGGACCCGCTGCTCTCGTTTGCGCAAGAGTGGCGTGCGTCCAATCATCCGACGGCCGAATGGGCGCAACGGTACGGCGGCGGGCTTGCTGGCGTCAACGCGCTGATCGACGAGAGCCGTGCTGCGGTCAACGCCGAGGTGGAGCGCCGCGCTGCGGCGGAGCGGCGAGAGCGCGAGATGGAGATCGAACGGCGGCGCAGCGCCGAACGCCTCGCGCAACGGACGCGCGTTCTCGCGTCGATGATGAGCGTGATCGCGGTTTTGGCGATCGGAGCGGCAATCGCCGCAGTCGGCTTTGCGGCGCGTGCGCGCAGCGCCGAAGGTGTAGCAAGACAGCAGGCCGCAGCAGCGCAGCGGCAGCAGCAGATTGCGCTGGCGCAACGCGCGATCGCGGTGCGCTATGGGTTCGCGGCGCTGAAACAAGAGCGCATCGCTCGCCGCGAAGCGTCGATCGCGCGGCAGCAAGCGATCATCGCACGGAACGAAACGATAATTGCGCGCGCCGCAGAGGCGAGAGCGGTTGCCGCTCGCCTGCAGGTCGTGCAGTATGCGACGCGCCAGCGCTACGAAGCGGGATCGGCCGAGCTTGCTGAGATCGACCACGGGATGTACAACAACCGGTACGACAACCGCGTCGCCGGACTGATCGGCACGGACGCGTACGCGGCAAGCCCCACGGGCGACGCGCGCTCGGTTCTCTTGACCGCCGCCTGGACCCCGAACGCGATCGGCCGCGTCGCGCTGCCGCCGTGGGATCTCGGAGCGGTCATCGCCCGCGGCCGCACGCTCGTCGTGCTCGCGGGAGCGAGACAATCGCGCTACGGGGATCCCGTTGCCGGCTCTCTGGTTGCCATCGACGCCACGACGCTTGCCGTCCTCGGTAGAACCCCCGCGGTGACGGCAACGTTTGTCTGCGGGTTCGAGGACGGCGCGCGCGTCGCCGTGGCGAACGCACGCGCAATCGCGATCTACGACGTACGGCCGAACGGCCTTGCCGTGCGTTCCGCAAGCGTGCCGAGCGCGGCGGTGCGCGCGCTTGCGTGCCTCCCGCACGGCGAGCGCCTGCTCTTTGTCGACGCGCGCAATACCTTGCGCGTCGCCACCCTCGGCGGCCGCGGATCGCGTGAGGTCGGGCGCGTGGAAGGCAGCGTGGACGGCATCGCCGTGTCGAACTCGGGAGATCGCGCGGCGGTGGCGACCTCCGACGGGAATGTCGCTATCTACGACCTGGTGACGGACCGGCGCCTCGCACGCCAAAGACTCTTTGGAGATCCCGCAAGCGATTGCTCCGCCGTCGCCGGTTGTGCGGCCGCGATGACGTTTACCTCCGACGAGAAGCAGGTCGCGTGGTACGACGCGGGAGCGCTTCACGTAGCGCCGATCGCCTCGGCTACGGACGCCTCGTACCCCTGCGCGGCATCGCTATGCGCGCACGCCTCGCTCGTCTATTATTCGACCGGATCCACGATACCGATGCTCGTCGCAGACGGAGGCGTCGTGGGGTACGATCCGGACAAGAAGCAGTTTACGCGGCAGTACGACGACGCAGCCGGCTCGCAGCGGCGCCCGCTGCTCGATCGGCAATTCGGAATGTACGTGACGCCCTACGACCCCGCGGGAGCGCTGCAGCCCAATCCGTTTCACAGCGGCTTGGCCGAGCAGTCCTTCTCGCAGGTGCAGGGCCCGTTGCGAGGGACGGTTCCCGACTCGCAGTGGGTGCAGAGCTTCGCGCTCACAGGACACGACGTGCTGATTCCCGGTGCCTCGGGCTACATCGGGTTCGACCTCGACCACCTGCGCGAAGCGTTCGACCGCACCTACGACGTGAGCTACCGGGTGCGCATGCGCGATTGCGGCGACGGCGCTCACGCCGTGACGTTCAACATGTTTACGGGCGCGGTGCAGGTGCTCGACATTCGGTCGTCCACGCCGCGCGTACTGCACGCCTTTACCGTCGGGCGCGTACCGGTACGTGCCGGGAAATATGCGTATTTGGTCAGCGTCGGGTACGATCCGAGCAGCGGGATCATCACGCTTCTTTCGTATTCGACGACCTTTGCAACGGTTCGCCGCTTCAATGTTGCAGGCCACGTGCTCATGAGCGCCTCGCGGGCGCAGCTCTTGGCGCACGCGAACATCGTCCCGAGCCAAATCAACAATTGGACCTTGAGTCCGCGCGGAAACTACGTCGCCGTTGCGGTGCAGAGCCCGGCGCAGGACGCGATTCTTCGCCCGAACGGCGCCCTCGTCGGACGCGCGTACTCGATCGACATGATTGCGCCGAACGAGCGGCTCGTGATCGCAGAGAGCCGGAGTTCGGCCGGCTTCGCAGAGTCGGTCTACCGGCTGCCCGACTGGGCGCAGGTCGGCATCACGAGCATTCCGGTGCAAGCCGAAGGTCTCGCCATCGCGCCGGACGCGCGTACCGTTGCGTACTACGACGAAGAAGGGGGACGGCAAGTGCTCCATCTCTACGACTACCAATCGCGGGCGTCGTACCGTACGGCGCTGCCGTCTCCGCCGGACCTGGGAAAGTATACCACGCTTACGTTCAGCGCCGACGGGAGGTACCTGCTGGCCTCGTACGACGATCCTCAGCAGTATCATCGACTCGCAGTCTTTGCCGTCGAGCCGGGCGCGTGGGCGAAGGCCGCATGCCTCATGGCGGGGCGCTCGCTCACGCTCGAAGAGTTTCGCAGCTACGCCGGCAGCGACATTCCGTATCGTGACGGTTGCCTGCCGTACGCGAACGAGATGTACCGCTGGTAGCCGTACCGAGCAGCTCCCTAGACGACGACGATCTGAAGCGGGCGCTCGCGACGCGCAATCAGCCAATCGGCCTGTTCGACGAGCGCAGCGCGGCCGAGGCTCAAGAGGACGTGTCGCGCGTTGCCTCGCTTGTCGCGCGCGATGCTCAGGAGATCGCGCCGTCCGCGATCGAAGACGCGGAACATCCGCTCGTATCGCCGCGCATTTCCTTGAAGGTTTTGCTTGTTCGCGTAGTCGGCCAGGATCGCAGCGAGCATTGCCCCGAGCGCAAGCGGCACGCTGAGGAGATTCTCGAGAATGGCCGTCGTCCACCCCGGCCACGCCAGCGACGAAGGAAAGAGCGCTTGCGCCAGCTGCCCGCGCGCTCCGAGCGCGACGGCCGCGGCGATCAGGCAGACGATGCCGGCGCCGACGCCCGCGGCCATGGTGCGGTTCAACGCACGGTTGCACGCCGCTTCGCGCCGCCCGGCTCGGTAGTAGTACTGCCACTGCAGCCGGACCCAATCGCGACAGACCTCATGGTCGGGCGAGGCGTCCTCGCACTCGCTCGTCGCGCAGTAGACGAGATGAAAATAGCGCAAGGCCATGCGAATCCACTGCAACTCGCCTTCCTGCATGTGCAGGTACGATCGATCCACCAGCTCGCGGCGTTCGCCGGCGTAGTACCAGGCGTTCTGCACCCTCAGCGCCTCGGCGAGAGCGCGATAGTCTTGGTAACGGTTCTCGTAGTCGTTCTTGCGCGCCAATCGATAGGCGACGAATGCCGCGGCGAGACCGGCGACTTTCAGAATCGACGGAAGATGGCCGACGATTTGCACGGCGGCTGCGAGTAGGGCGAACGCGAGAAGCAGTACGCGAAAGAAATTCGTGCGCTTCTGAAGGCGATTGGCGACCGCGTCGGTCCTCTCGACCAGGGCATGAAGGCTCGCTCCGTCCGATGCGTGCGCCTGCAGCAGGTCGAGGTTGTACTGGTCGAGATGCCGTACGATCGTCTCGTATTCGCGCTCCATGCCGGTATCGTGCAGAAACCGTTGCGGAAAGATGCGTCTGAGCGCGTAGGCATCCGAGGGCGGCGTACCGGCCGAGCGGGGCGTGACGATGTGATAGACGGGCCCGAGATCGGGGAGGTACGGAATCTCGGCGACATCCGCGTCGAGGCCCGGCAGGCTCGTCGTGCGCATCCGGACGACGTCGGCCGTGCCGCCTTCACCGCGCCCGGCGTCGCCGTCCCAAAACGCCACGAGCACGTGACTGTACTGCGCGAGAAAGGTCCCCGCTGCGAAGTACCCGTTCTCTCTTTGCGCCGACGCGACGACGATGCGCGCGCACTTCTCGAGTAACCGGCGAAAGCGCGGAAGCTCTTCGGACGAGAAGTCTTTTTCGTATTCGTCGACGGGCATTGGGAGAACCGCGATAACCGGAGCGCTTCGTGCCATCGCTTCCTCGGCCGCCAGGCTGTCCGCGCCGGTGGCAAGGCCGGAGAGGACCACGAGGGGAACGTGCGGGCACGACGCCGAGAGCTCGCGAAGCGCCGTGCGAAACGTCTCGCGCAGCGGCGCCTCGTCGCGTGGTGCGATGTCGCGGTGACCAGTCACGCCGATCACGAGCGCAACGCGATCCGCCGGAATGTCAGACATTGGAATGCGTGAGGAAGCGTTCGAAGGGGCGCATCGAGACGCGCCTTTGCGCGAGGGCCGCGCCGACGAGCTTTAGCTCTTCGAGGTGGTCGATATTGTCGAGCGGCTGCACCGTCGCAGGATCGATGTGCTCGAGACCCAACGCGTCGAGGCCGGCCCGGGAGAGCTCGACGTCGTAGCGTGCGTACGTGAAGAGCTTTGCGCCGCCGGGGCTCGGGACGCCGGCGAGGTCGCCGAGCTCGAGATCGAGCGCCTCGCCGGCTTCGACGCGGCCGAACGCGCGGCACAGTACGTCTTGCTCGACCGACGCCGCGTGAATGAGCGCCGAGGGAATCGCAGAGGCGTTGTACAGCAACGTCATTTGCTCGGGCCGTAGCTCTGCGATGCTCTTCGGCCCGACGCCGGTTCCGACGGAGACGAGCAGCATGCGATCCTCTCCGACAGGCCACGCGACGCGGTACGGCTCGAGCGTCGCCATCAAGAAGAGCTGGAAAGCGGGGTTGTTGTAGACCGTGATCGCTCCGTCGACGAAGATGAAAGAGCGATCTCCGACGGTGATGACCTCGGGCGGAAAGTACGTTGGTGCGGCCGTGCTCGCGCGCACGAGCTGCCAGAGCGGCAAACGCAGATTGCAGTCGCGAAGCGTTGCGTCGTTGAACATCGCGCGCGGGTTGTTCGAAATCGGCCACGGCGAGTTTGTCGTGGCGTTGCGCATGACGAGCAAGAGCAGCGTCCGCAGATCGCCGCTCTCGAGCGTCGTCTGCTCCCCGATGACGTTCTGAAGGATGGCGCGGAGGTTGTCGGCAGTAAACCGGTTGCGGAAGCGCTCCCGCATGCGAGCGGGAGCGAACATGGCAGCTCCGGATTCGAGGTAGAACGTGCGTATGCGCTCGACGGAAAATCCGAGCGCCAGGCAGGTGGCGATGATCGCGCCGGTGCTCGTTCCGCCGATGTAGTCGAAGTACTCGGCGAGTACGAGATCGGGTGCGGAGAAGCGCTCGCGAAGCAGCGCTTCGATTCGGGCCAAGACCTCGATGGCGATGATGCCTCGAATGCCGCCGCCATCGAGGGCGAGCAGTTTCTTGGGTCCGGGTGCATCGAGCTTATCGTGGAGAGACACGGTCGGCGGCGGCTCCTTGAAGCAGGCTCACAGCTGGTTGCTCCAGAATTTGCTTCAGCCATGGGACGACTGCTCCTGGGACTCGCCGTCCTTTTGGCCTGCTTTTCCTCTGCAGCGTACGCGGCGGGAGGGAACGCAGCGCCGCCGCCGTCACCCGCTCTTTCTGCGCTCAACCCGGAGTTCTTCGTAGCAACGTACGGCGCGTCGGGCGCCGATGCGTCGACGAGCTCGATGCTCTCTCTCGGCGTCGGAACGGAACTCTACAAGGAAGTCGCGCGCCACGTCTCGCCCGCGGCGGCGCCGTGGATCATTCCGCAGCCGCAGTGGACTACCGACGATCTCGCGCGGCGCTGCGCGACCGATCCGCAGGCCATCGGCGGCGTTGCGATCGTCTACTATCAGGGCTATGCAACCCATTTCTACCTCTTATGGCAATCGGAGACGACGACGCTTGATCTCTTTGCCGAAGTGATCGTCTGCAATCACTCCGCCTCTCGGCCGCCGCCGGCGACCGGCATTGTGGTGGCGACGATCATGGAGCTTCCCGGCGCAAACGGAACCGACTGGCAGGTCCGCCGCACGCAAGTCAGCATTCCGCTGATCACGCTTGCCGGCGCCGGGTCGGTACTCGCGAAAGGGTCTACCGCCAATAAAGGCGGCACAAACCTCACGACGAGCGTGCTCCTCGGTTCGATCTTCAATCAAGCCAGCTCGCGAGACATCCCCGGCTACAGCGATCCGATCAGGTTGCGCCATGCCGCGCAGCACGTGGGCGTCGACGTCGTCTTCGCGATGCATCATTTCTGCAACCCCGCGCAAGGCGAGCCGGCGCCGTCGCCGCAGCTCGCGAGCCTCTGTACCGCGCTCGGGCTCTCGCGCTAGCGCCCGACGAACTCGTACAGGGAGCGGCCGAGCATCGGCCCGCCGACCGGACGAAAACGGGGATCGTTCAACGTTTCTCCCGCGGCGGGGAGCGCGTAGACGGGCTCGCGCCGCGACCACGCCGCGTACCGTGACGCCAGAGAGAGCGGATGCGCGGCGACGATCGTGCGGGTGGCAAGACTCCCATCGGCGTAGGCCCCGTACGCAAGCGTCGTAGCGTCCGCCCACGGCGTGACGACGATTGCGTGCTGCGGAACCGACTGCGCGATCCAGGTGAGGAGCGGGCGGCTTGAGACGCTGCGCTGCATCGAGGCGACGTCCGCATTGGCAATGCCGAGGTGAATCGCATTGCCGATGAGCACGAGCGCCCAGACGATGCGTCGCGGATCGATCGTCCAGGTGAACTCGACGGTGATGGCACCGGCGAAAAGCGCTGCGATCCAGAGCGGAAGCATGAGGTAACGCGAGGGGTCGCCTTCGGCGGCAGCCAAGCCGAATGCGATGAAGCTTGCCGAGATCGCGCCGGCGATCAGCATGATGCAGATCGCGCTGCGCCGCTGCAGCAGCAGGATGATTCCTAGGCCGGCCACGACCACGAAGACGATGTCGTACGTGGTGTGGATCGTCGCATAGAGTCCTTGCAGATACCCGAGCCAATGCTGTGGGTTGGCGACGTTCGCCCAGAGCGGTGCGGCGCCGAACGGCGCGCCCGAGACCTCGGTGACGAACCCCGCGCGCGTGCTCGGAGCATTCGCGTCCCAGTAGACGCGCGCGGCCGGCGGCGCGAGCATTTGCGTGGGGTCGATTGGATGTTGCTCGATTCCTGCCGCGCGTACCGGGAGATAGAGATAGGAGCACAGCACGAGCGCGAGCGCCATGAGCGACGCTCCGGCGTTCGAGAACGTCACGTGGCGTATGCGCGCGACGAGTGCGACCACGATGCAGGGGAGCAGCCACAGCGAAACGGGGTGCACGGCGAGCGCCGCTCCCCACGACGCGGCGGCGCCGACGATGTCGCGCGTTCGCTCGTGCTTGAGCCAACCGCATAAATAGTAGAGCGTCATCGCCTGGAAGAGCAGCGCGAGATCCTGTGTATCCGCTTGCGCGCCATGCATCCAAATGCTGCGCGCCCATGCGAAACACAGAAAAGCGCCGAGCGAGGTGACCGGCCCGATTCCAATGCGAATGGCGGTGATCACGCCCACGACGCAGGTGAGCGACATGCAGAGCGCGCCGAAGAGGTTCATGCGATAGGCAAGCGAGTCGACGGCCACGGCATGCGAGAAGAGCCAGCCGAGGAGCACGAAGATCGGATAGCCGGTGGCGTGAGGGATCCCGAGAAGGTACGGCACGCCCTGCATCTCGGCAAGGTCTCTCGAGGCGACGTCATGCGAGAGAGAAAAGACGTACGTCAGCATCGGTATGAGAAAGGCCAGCGCGACCACGATGCGATGGCGATGATGGTGCGCCGCTCGAACTGCGTGATAGCCGCCGTGGGCCATGCGCGCGTAGCCGAGGTACTCCAAGAGTCGTCTCCTTTCACGCCACCCGCGAGAAACGGTAAAACGCGGCACGCATGAGACGTGCCGGGGCCATCGCGTCGCATTGCCCGGCTGCCGCACCGGGTCCTGCTGGGTCGCCTCTCGGGCAAGTAGGACGTGGGCCGGTTTCGCGTTAGGCGTCCAGCGCTCGCCTGCCGAAAGGCGGCGCCTGACGTCGTTTCACCTGCGGTTCCGAAAATCTCTGTATGGGTACGTTGTACCGCATGAACGAGCCGGTTCCGAGCATGCGAATTGACGCGCTCGAGGTGCAAACGCCGATCCTCGACGTTCGCCAACAGCCGCACGTCTATCAGATCCGCGGCGCCATCCGCCACGATCCAGAAGCATTGCTTGCCGTGGAGCATCCGCATGTACCGGTCGACAAGACCGAGCCCCGTGGCGTTGTGCGGAGACGGCGTGGCGCAGGAGTAGTTGCGAAAGGAGCCCTTGAGATGAATGTGCCGGTCTGCGCTTGTGCGGCCTGCACGTGCGAGGTTCAACGC
>Ga0307372_10003523_pt1 | contig 24886 bp, 26 predicted proteins | sample OX1MG_FD_202533 | JGI IMG/M metagenome (GOLD analysis project Ga0307372, IMG submission 202533) | Soil microbial communities from Risofladan, Vaasa, Finland - OX-1 | ecosystem: Environmental > Terrestrial > Soil > Coastal area > Acid sulfate soil | place: Finland: Risofladan, Vaasa | collected...
CAAGGCTTTCTACGCGCCCAAACCGACACGATGGACCGTGTTCCTGAGGACTTTCATACCCTGGCAGCTGGTGCGGTTCGTCTGGATCAACTTCAAGATGATCGACATGATCCGGATCAGCCACTAGCACCGCCAACGTCCGTCACGCAACAACTCGCAAGCCGGAGGACTCGGTTACTCAGGTCCGGATACTACGACCAGAGACCTGACAGCCAAGATGACAGCCAAGCCCACATAGGACTGCGGACGATGGCGCACAAATGCGGAACGTCGACAGCAAAGATCGAATCTGGGCGGACGCTGATGGATGGTCGCGGACGACAGCCCCACGGTCTTCAAAACCGTTTGCGGGGCGCTGCTGAGGCGTCCTGGGTGGGTTCGATTCCCATCCATCCCCGCCAGACTTTCTTGAAGCCCTCTTCCAAGGTAAGTTGAATACGGAAACCGGTCCTCGGGGCCGGTTTTTCGTCGTTTAGGGCACCTGTAAAACCAGGGTCCAGGAGGAGGCAGACTAGTGGCAGTTGCGCGCATAACTACCCCAAAACCGTTGGGTATTTCAAAAACCGTACGCGACTTCGGAAGCCTGACCCGGGAGCCGGACGGAGTGCGTGGCCGTCCGCGAATCGTGTTGCCAGCGTCAATTCCAAGGCCGCTAGCGGAGTCTCGGCTGGAACCGGCCGGGGAGCAGGGCGGTGATGTTGCCCTCGAGGCTCTGGTCCGCGAGTGGCTGCTCGAGCTCAAGGTCATGGGCCGGAGCCCCCGGACGATTGAGTGGTACGCGCAGAAGATGCGCTCCTACCTCGCCGCCAGCAACGCAACCAGGCTCTGTGAGCTGACCGCCTTCGAGCTCAAGCGTTTCCTCGGCGAGCTCCGTGATCGGGAACTGGCGCCGAACACGATCCACGGTTTCTTCGAGACGCTGAAAGCGCTCGTCAGCTGGGCTCAGCGCGAGCACTACTCGGTCGACGCCGCGTTGTTGCGGATGCGGGCCCCCAAGGTGCCGGAAAAGGAGATGGAGACCTACAGCGCGGAGCAGCTGAACGCCATCTTCGCCGCCACACCGCCGGGCTGGGCCACCGTGGCCGTACAGATCCTGCTCGGAACGGGCATGCGCCTGGCCGAGCTCTGCGCTCTCACCATTGATGACGTCGAGGACGAGGGCGAGGTCACCTTCCTCAAGATCCGCAGCGGTAAGGGTGCCAAGTTCCGCCGCGTCCCCATCAGCAGCCGGCTGCGCCGGGAGCTGGTCCGCTACCTGAATCGTTGGCGCCCCGAGACACACGAGCGCACCCTGCTTGTCCTCTCGGACGGTCGGCCGGTGAGTGCGCTCACACTATCGGAGCTCTTCCGCCGCATCCGGCACCGCGTCGGCTTCGGGGTCCGGGCACACAAGTTCCGGCACACCTACGCCACCGGGTACCTGCGCCAGGGTGGGGAGATCGAGCGCCTGCGGCGGATCCTCGGCCACACCACCTACGTGATGGTCATGCGCTACGTCCATCTGGACAAGGGCGACCTGGCCAAGGATGTGGACTTACGATCGCCGTTCTAACCGGCGGCACCAAATCGAGGTGAGGAGAAGATTGGACGACGCAGGAGCAGATGGACCGCACCTTGCGGTACGCAACTTGCGTGGTGGCGGGAAGGGAGGGATTCCAACCTTCAATTGGCCAAAGCCGGCTTGGCGCCCGGCAGTAGCGCCTCGCTAAACAAGCTCAGCGCCTGATGCTTGGCCACGATCTGGCGGACCTGGGCGCCGGCCAGGGTGCGTCCTTGCGCAACCCCAGGTCGACATACATGACCGAGGCCAGTGGGAACGGCAGGCCTGATGGCCGGGCTGGGGTCAGTGTCTTGCCGGCCCCGCCTCCATCGAAGCTCTAGCTTGCGACGCGATTCGGCGCCGAGTGGCCGTGGTGGCACCGGTAAAGCCGCTTGCGTAAGCTGACAATCATGCCAAGGTGTCGTCCGAATGAGTGAGAAGAAGGAAGAGCCGGACTCGGACACGAGCCCAGATCTCGAGATTACCCAAGCCGCCAAGGAACTTCAGCGAGACATGACCCAGCGGGCAGCGACCCTTGCGCCGATCGTCCAGGCCGCTATTGAACGTCAGTCTCTGATGCGCTCATTGCTCGGCGTCGGGTCCAACCTCAGCGTGATGAAAAACATCGTCGACGCATCCAACTTCAAAGTAATCCGGGATTTCATCGACGCGGTGCCAACATCTAAGGCGATTCAAGCGGCTCAACTCGGGTTCACAATCCCAGCTCAGTCTTACAAGCCTCAGCCCCTTCCACCGTCGCCGGCCGTCGAGACCGTTTCTGCGCTCTACGCTGTGCGTAAAGAGCTTGCTGGCATGGCGACCCAGAGTGCCGCTCAGATAGAGCTGACTACGGCCACACTGGGCGCGCTCAGAGACATGCTCGATGAACTCAAGCGGAGCCGTGGCACCAATCGCTCGCTCGTCCGCCTAACAATTGGACTAGTTGTGCTGACCATCGGCCTGCTTGCCCTGGCGATCCCCGAGGTTAGGGATCAGGTCGCGCCCGCTTGGCAGTGGTTGACGTCGCGTTTCTAGAGGAATCCAGCGCTTCGGCCAACGCCGAGTCGCTATGCGAATTCCTTCTGGGCGGACTTGATCAGGTCCCCAAGGTAGGCGACGTATTCGGTGAGTAACTGGTCGATCGGGATGCTTGGCGGCGGTAGCCCCAGTTGGGTGGTCACGTCCGTGAAGTAAGTCTTCATGGTCATCTTCCAGTGCGTCGGCAACTCCACGTAGTAGCGCTCCTCGGTCCCATCCGCTAGCTTGACGATCCAACCAGAACCGCCCAGGTGATCGCCGATAAAGAACCCTCCTGCACCGGGCGGCGCCGGGGGCAGATCCCTCAGCTGGCTGGTGTTGAACTCCTCGATGTGGAGGCTGCTCGAGATGCCGCCCAGCACTCCCTCCTTAAGTACCTGGCTGCGCAGGTCGACCAGGTACTTGAAATCGGTCTTTTCGCGCATAGCGGTCTGACGGGGTGCATACCAGGCCTCGAACCGCTCCCTGTCGAAGGTCTTGATGTTCTGGAGGACGTTGGTCACGGCCCTCCCCCAGACCACGACATTTCGAAGCCCGGCGATCCTCCGGCCAGGCGTTTGACCGTGAAGGAAGTCCTCGAGCCCTAGCTTCGCAGTCTCATGAGTGACCTTGGCTTCGCGGAGCACGGCTGCGGTGTCGGCATTTCCTGCCACTGTGGGGCTATCTTCGGCGAGTCTGGCGGCCTGTGCATGGCCGCCATGAGCGCCTCCACGCGGCGGCGGCAGTTGTCGACGGGGATGGTCGTCCTAAGCTGGCCCAAGGTCTGGGCCACTATGAGAGCGCCCAGGAGCCCCCGCTGCCAGGCGAGTTCCTCCTGGAGGAGGTTGGCGTTCAGTGCTTATGCCAGCTGGTGGCGGTACAAGGTCGCCCGGCTGATCCGCATGCTCCGCGCCACTTGGCTGACGCTCTTCCCGCTAGCCAGAGCCTCCCGGATGTCGACGAGTCGCTCCTCGTTCAGCACACTAGGCCTCCCGAGCTTGCGGTTCCGAGCCCGTGCCGACGCTAGACCCGAGTCGATCCGCTCCTTGGTCAGAGCTCGCTCGAACTCGGCAAGGGCGGCCAACACATGGAAGATCAGCTTCCCGGTCGCGCTGGCGGTGTTGATCGAGTCGTGAAGGCTCTCGAACGCGACCCCACGCCCCGCCAGGTCCTCCACCGTGGTCAGCATGTGGCGCATCGACCGGCCCAAGCGGTCAAGACGCCAGACGGCTAGCTGCTCTTGACCGGTTTCTCCGCGAACGACGGGCAGACGCACCTGCCGACAAGGTTTCCTGTGCCGTCGATGTTCGGCGCCTGACAATGACCGCCCTCCCCGTCGTGGTCACTTCGGCGGTGACCGCACATCGCGCAGCTGTCAAAGGGACGTTGGCTCATGCTCGCAGTCTAGGCGCGCACTGAGTCATCGCGTTCATCGTGCTTGTTGTCGGGTCGGCAGGCTAAAGGGCACCCCCTGGCGGCCGCTTGACGTCGAGGGATAATCGAGAAGCGATGTCGATGTTGGAGTTCTTCTTGCAGGAGGCCGAGCCTGAGCAGATCGCTGCCTCGGGCCCGCTTGCCATCCAGCCGGTCGTCATCGACGCGAACGCCCTCGCGTCGGACGTGTACTACGCCGCGGCAAATGGAGGCAACAGCTCGCTGCTACTCGCGGCCAGCCTGGGGACGATCCGATTGTTCACGGCCCTACACATCTACGGCAAGGTCTACGCAGAACTCGACAATCCCAACTGGGAGCCTTGGCATGAGCTCCGGCAAGAGGCTAGGCGCATCTGGGAGGCCGAGTACCTGCGGAAGCTGCGGTTCGTCGATGTCAGCGACTATCAGACCGCTGACCCGCGGGTGCTCGCCATCGCGTCAAAGGACGAGGAAGATGGACCCGTCGCGAAGCTCGCCGCCCTGCTTGGGCCGTGCATTCTGGTGTCGGAGGACAAACATATGCGCGGGCTCGGAGCAGCGGGAGCCGACTGGCGGCCTCTCGCGGTCGCGAGCCGCGACGCGATGATGCCCACCCAGGCGCTTGTCGTCGGCGTGATTCCGGCGTCGGCGGCATGGTCGGGTGTGAGCGCAGGAGTCGGCCTGCTTCGTGCGCAACCCGCGTTGAGATTGCCTGTGGCTGTCGGTGGTTTCGCGTTGCTCGGCGGGATCGTGTGGCGACTGTCTAAAGTCAAGAACTGGCGCGAGCGATTCGAGGCGCTCGGAAACGTCATCTCTCAAGCCGCGGACGCTTTACAGCCTGTGATCGATCGCTACCGGGAGGCGAGGGCCATACTCCAAGCGGGCACGGTTGTGCCCGAGAGTGCGTCCGACCCGCTCAACCGAGTCGCTTGGACCCTTGCAACTTCGCCGCGACCGATGCTCATGAGCGAGGTCTCTCGAGTTCTCGTAGCGCGGGTCGATGCCGTGCAGTTGTCGCCGCGTCATGTCGGGGAGATCCTGCGAGGAAACTCATGCTTCAGGCACGACACCGACGGGCGATGGCGAATTGGCTTCCAGGCCTCTTCCCGCTCGACGTCGGGGAATTGACTTCGCGGCGCCGCTAGCCTCGAGTCCTACCTACCGCGACGCGATTCTGCGCTCCGCTCGACACCAAATAGGTCATACACCAGACGACCTAGATCACCGATCGTCACCGTCCGATTTGAACAACCCTCTCACTGCACGCCGGGGTCTCCGCAACGCACGGGCAAACCATGACATGGAAGGCGCGCCTACCTCAGGCGTGCTCTGACTGTCGCTGTAGAACTGCTCCTTTCGCAACCGATCGTGAGCCCTGCCGGCCGCGATCTGTTCGGCGGACATCTGAGCCGACCACTCGACGATGTTGCGTCTAATCCAATAGTGAGACTGGCAAGGCAAGTTCCAACTGCCGATTGAGGGTTTGAGCGAAATAGTTCTCCCATCGAAGGCCAACTGCCAATCGGTCGGACTCAGCGTCGTCACGATCTCCTCACCACACCCGCAGCAGCAGAGATGCGTGGCGGTTGCATAGGTCATCGATACATAGAGCACGCCCTCCGTTAGTTCTTCTGGCATGTACTCCACAAAACGAGGTTCCAGTCTGCTGAGGCGCGGCACTGTGTTAGACGTCCTCGTTGATCAGGCAGTTGCCGTTCGTCTGGTACGCGGTGAACTGCTCACGCTCCAGGTCGAGATAGAACCCGAATAGCTTTTTCCACTTAATGACGGCTAGAGCCGCATTTAGTGCATTGAGATCAGCGATTTGGATATTGCGGCCGTACTCATTGGCGGTCTCGGCGCTCTGGATCGGGATTCTGCGTCGGGCGCGGGCTCGGTCGGCTGGAGTGCTGGTCACCACACGGAGCTGCCCGGCGATCGCAGAGTCGACATCGTAGAGACCCATGCCGACATCTATGAATGAGCCCTCGCTCTTCTCGAGCGCATCGATCGCGGCGGCCTTCCCCGGTCCAGCATCCATTGCGAGGAAGGCGAAGTCAACGCCAACCAACTCGGTTGCGTTTGAGTCGTCGATGAAGTACGGGTGGGCGACGAGGCCGCGATGCATCTTTCCGTAGAGAGCGGCGTAGTAGTCGACCTTGTACGGCGACCTGCCGAGCTGCTCAACAGAGACGGCCCCGGGGGCTCGGAAAGCGTTGTGCTGCAAGAGCTTGTCGCCATCGAACAGGTCGATCTGCCGGACTGGTGTCTTTGCCATTAAGTCGAGGATGTATGAGCCTGTTCCGCCTAGACCCACTATGGCAATGCGGCGCAACGCCAGCCTGGAGTTAGCAGCCCCGATCCCTGCACGACTGGAGGCGGTGTCGACGTACTGGAATGGCGACTCTGAGTCCGCCGAAGGAATAATCACGAGGTTCGGCGTGGGCGTGACCTTAGGGTCAATCGCAATGGCCTCGTGCGCAAGAATGCGGACGTAGGCGGTCATCTTCTCGTAGTAGTCCGCGTAGCCTGAGGGGGGCTTGGACGAGAAGACATGCTCAACGATTAGGCCACCACCGACATCCTGCCGCCCGCTGCTGTTGATGACCTTACTGAGAGGTACGCCATGCCGGTCGCAGGGAGTCTCACCCGCGAAGAAGACCACGTGGTCGGCCGGCCGACTCGTAACGTCGCCGGCCAGTTCAAGACGAGACACCACGGTCCCGTACGCGACCCGTCCGCCCGCGGCGACATACGGAACGTGTTGAACCAGCAGGTGGCCCGCGGTGACGGCGATGTCATAGCCCTCGTCGCGGAGGCGGGCTAGGTCCTGGCTACGACTTATCAGTTCGGATGACATCGAAGATCATGCCGTTGACGATGGCGACCGTCTGGCCGGCGAGAAGCGAGCCCTCCTTCTTCGGATCACCCTTGCGGAATGTGACGGTGAACATCACGTTCGGGCCGCTGCCGCCGGGAAACGCTATCTCGGTAACCTGCTCGAAGGAAAGCTGAGCAGCGTCAACCCGGCGCGGACGCCCGTTGACGATGATCTCCGTCTGGGTGGCGTTCTCCATCTTGACCTCCATTGCCGTCGATTGCTTGGGTTGCTACCAATGGTTAGCCGAGCGTGACAGCGTTGCATCGGGTCGCGTGCGGTGGTTGAGTTCTTGGACCACGGGATCCGGCTCCAGTCGATGGGGATCAGCCGCCTTCGCGACAGAGCAAGTCCACGCCTGCCGTTACGGGGCTGCAGGCAAGCCACCATGCCGCTCCGCACGGCGCCAACGGTCCGCTCCGGGGAGTACCCGGCTGACCAACTATCGGCCGCCCAGGAACCTGGGTGTCACGCCGGACGTATTGGATCGAGGAGTTCATGGACGGCGCACATTCGGCCTTGGAGATCGTTACAAGTGATGGCCAGCGCCTGCCGAGATGACCAGTGGAGGACAAGGACCCCGTCGCGTTGCTTATGATGTCGTCGGTGCCAAGGGAGGCCACGGATCCGCGCCGCCGCTTCGAGTACCCGCTGATCGGCGGTCCGAACGGCGCTCGAGTCATTGGCGCCGAGGTGGAGTTCGACGCCCGGACGAGGCGCGAGCTGCTCGGCCTCCTGCGCGACATCGAGGTGGCACAGATGCAGACCTTGTCGCCGAGCCGCCGCCACATCACGCGCTAGTCGGCCCGCTCCGGTGAACTTTGCGGACTGGGCTGGCACGCCGGGGCAGCCGGGCACGGTAGTGGACCTCCGAGTCCCGAGGGCGATGACTGATCTTGTATCCCGCTACGCATCAGCAAGGCCGGATGTTCTGGAGGCCGCGTTGGCACATGTGTTCGGCATCGGTGCGCAGACGGTGGCTATCGAGCACAGGTATATCGACCTCGACTACCGAAATGAACACAGCAGGTTCTACTCCGGTACCTTCAGGCGGTATCCATCGGTGACGCATCGCCTTCACTTTTTCGCCTCACCGCTCCCTGCGAAGATGGAGGACCCCGCTACGCCAGCAACCTTCCCGGCTGCGGAGTACCTCGGCTACCTGGTCGTGAGGCCGGTACCGGGTGCCCCTGTCGGTCGGACGTTTGTCCGGGCCGGCGCCAACTTGGAGTCGCACGTCGGTTGTATCTCCAATGACCGCGTCAACTTATACGGGCGTGACCTTTCAGTCCCTGGAGCGCCGTTCATGGCTCAGGACGCGCAGCTGACAGTTTGCGCACATGCGAGCGTCTGGATGGCGGCCTACCACCACCACTTGAGATTTGGCTCGCGCCGTCCTCTACCAGGCGACATCGCCGATGCGGCGGCTACCGCGTTGGGTTTGGGCCGACCGGTGCCGTCCGGGGGGTTGAATGCGCTACAGATCTCCGAGGCGGTGCGTGTACTCGGCCTCCCCTGCGTTGCGTACAACCTGCGACGACTCCCAAAGGGTGAGGATGTCTTCTCTCTGATTTGCCGGTATCTCAACTCCAGTATGCCGGTCATTATTGGCGGCGGCGGACACGCATTCACCCTGATCGGCTATCAACAGTACGTTGGCATCGATGGCTCGAAGAAGATCCGATTCATCCGCCAGGATGACGAGGTCGGCCCTTACCAATTGATTGACGACCCCAACCTCGATACCTATTCGCCGTGGGACTACGTGATCGTACCCCTCCCCAGCAAGATTTACGTCTCTGGTGAAAGCGCGGAGCTCCTGGGTCGCGCCCGCCTTCGCCTGACACTCAGCGCACTCGGTCGGCCAGGAGACCGTGCGTTACTCGATGGTTTTGACAGAAGGTCGCTACGTGTTCGAACCAGCTTGATCCGCAGCAACGAATTCAAGGTGGGGCTAACGCGGCGGGGGTTGGACGAGAGCACCAGTGAGATGTACCGACGCATTCCAATGCCGCGATGGATATGGGTCATCGAGGCCACTCTCGCAGCGGAACGGGATCGAGGCGAGCAGTGCGTCGTGGCAGAGGCAGTAATCGACGCGACCGATCACCTTCGGGATCTACGGGTGCTTGCTTGGCGCGTGCCCGGTCGGCTGTACCGCTGGTTGCCGGACGAGGACGACTACCTGGTCTACGGAGACTTGCAGGAGGATCGGGCCATGACCTGCGTGGCGGCAGTGAGCCAGAAAGTCGTGTCATGAATTCCTCGCGCGATGACGTGGCCACGACCGACTTAGACCGTCTGATCGTAGAGCTACGCAGCGGCTCGGAGCAGGCTGGAGCTTTCCTTGTAAGCCAGCTAGCCCCAATGTTGCTTGGTTACGCTCGCCTGTTGGCGGTCGACCTATCCGAAACCGACAGAGAATTGCTCTGCGAGCGGGCGGTCGAGCGCGCGGTTGATCGGATCGACAGGTACTCAGCCGATAAGGGAACCTTTCCGGGCTGGGTGAGAGGCATCTTGCGAAATGAGGTTAGAACTTGGCGCCGCAGCATGCCGCAGTCAGTCGATTTCGATGAAGACTTCCCACTCCCGAGGGATAACGAGGAGACGGCGGAGTCGTCTGGGGCGAGTCAGGACGCGGTGACGGTCGTTGAGCAGCTGCTGGACGCCTTGGCACCGACCGACGCTCTAATCATCCGACTCCACGACATAGAGCAGCTGACCTTCAAGGCGATTGCCGCTCAGTTGGATGTGCGCGAGGACGCCTGCCGGCAGCGTCATCATCGCGCTCTAGCGAGGCTCCGCAAGCTTTCGCAGCCAGGCCGGGGCGAAGGAGGAACGGATGACTGAGAACCGTGGGGCGGCTCTGCCGCCAAGTAGCGACGAGCTGATCGAGCGACTGCGCGTCGAGATCGAGACTGGACGTGACTCTGTGCAGGAGGAAGCTGCCAGGCGGGCAGATGCGGCGTCAGACTCGACTTCGGAACATCTCTCAACTCAGAGGGAGCTAGTGCTAGCCGCCGTCGAGGCCTTCATTGACAACGCCAGTGCGGCCGCTACGGTCGAGGCTCAGATTAGGCTGACTGCGGCTGCGCGAAGGCAACTCGCCGCGAGGCGCTGGCCACTGGCGACTGTTCTCCAAGTGACCAGGCTGGCAGCTGGGATAGACGCGGAAACGGTGGCAGCGAGCGCTGGGATTATTGTCGGGGACATGCTTAGCATCGAAACTGGGACGGTAGCGCTATGGAAGGTGCGGGCCGAAGACCCTGTCTCAACTCTGATCAAGTGGATCAAGCGACTCGACATTCCGTGGGATATGGCACGGAGAGCAGCGCTACGCTCTCTACCTCGCCCCCAGACTCACGCGTACGCCGGCAGAGAGTCGGACGACGAGTCTGAGGAGAGAGTTAGCTTCATCATGGGACTCATGTCGGCTATCGATGCTGAGAGCGGACACTCCTCCGGCTGAGCCGTGTTATGCATTGGGGCGTCGTCGAGACTGGGTGCCAAATCCCTCGGCCCGGTTACGCCGCTCGACCTAGTTGACGGTCGCGCACATACAGTCGCTCGGCATCCCGCCGAATGGCCTTGGCCTGGATGCCGATAAGGTCCGCCAAATATGCAGCCCAAGAACTGCCAAGAAATTCCTCGGCGTCGGAGTGGTGGCCTCCCTTCGTGCCTTTCAAGGGCGCTGGTTCGTCGTGGCCATACCAAACGCACAGGTAGTCGGCAACGGCGAGCCGGAAGACCGCGATGATCAGATCCCTAGCGCCGATTGCGCGTCCTTCCTCCAATTCAGGCCACCTTCAGCAGTTGACCGAGTTGGGCCGGAGCACCTTGCTCAAGCGCCCTGGCAACTTTCCAAGCTGTCCGCGACCGCACCGGCCGGCCGTGCAAAGCACTCGCCAATGTTGGTCGTGAGATCCCGGCGCGGCGAGCAAGCTCCGACAGGCTCCAGCCTCGTTCGGCACACGCTTCCTTGACGGCGTGCGATGACAGCACGACTACAAGTCCTGCTGGCCCAACCTCGAAGGCGGTCGGATTGGTCACGCCCGCTACCCTTCGATCCTGGGCCGGCGGCGGGAGGGGGCCGGACTCCGGCCCCCTCCGGTGATCGGCGAGCGACGTCCGAGCAGGCTCAGTCGATGCGGAGCTCGCGAAGGCGGTGAGGGGGTCAAAGTCTGACCCCTGCTGGCTCACGAGCCCCCGCCTCCGCCTGGGCGCCGTAGCCACCACGCCGGCTTGCCGATACAGTCCCCAACTTGCCGGTCCGACCGAGGGACGCCGGCCATGTCCACTATTGAGACCCGTCGCCCAGAGCCATCGCTGGCCCACACGTCTCCCAGCGGCCCCGCGGCGGCTATGAAGGCGGTCGTGGTTGTCCAGAACCGGCAGCTCTCGCGGTCGGCCTCAACATGGTCCGGCAACAAGGAGGCGATTTGTCGCTCCCGCTGCTCGGTCGGAGCTACGAACAGGACCTGGTTTGCGGAGGCGCCGGCGCGGTCGGCGAAGTAGGCCGTATACGCATGGAGCTTGGCGCGAAGGCGACGCGGCTGCTCAGTGCCGCGATCCCACTCGAGGTGGATCAACACCTCGCGGTCGGGCGTAACCAGCCGGCCCCATCCATCCGGGATCGGTCCGGGCTCATCGCCTTCCGCGTAGGCGTCCTGAACACCGTGCTCGCCGACCCAGTGGTAGAGGCCGTGGCCGGGCAGCTTGCGTGCGGCGAAGGCAAGCTCGACGAAGAACTCGTTGGCCTCGAGCTGGTGGACCAAGTGAAAGCGACGCTCGAGTGCGTGCTCTGCTCGCCGGAGGTACTGCCGTGGCTCCTCGTCAAGCCACTCGGCCAGTGCGGCCGCCCCCCGCCGCGAGAGCAGGTAGATCGAGGATCGGCACACGCGTCCAGGACGCATGACCACGCGCCACGTGCGCACGAGTCCATGCACGACGAGCCAGCGGAGTCGGTACTGGCAGCTTCGCGAACCGGAGAAGAAGAGCGCCTGGAGTTGGCCGCGGTCGAGGTAGCGGTAGGAATCGAGAGCCGTCAGCATGGCCATGTCGCGCGGTGTCGGCGTGTAGTTGGAGGTCGACCTCGATGGAGCGTCAGCAAGTTGCAGCTCGACGGTTCGAATGGTTCTCGGAGACGATTCAGATTGAGAAGACAGTCCCGGGGACGAAATCGGCCAACTGGAACTTGGCCGGGGGTTCGCGCCACGGCGCGAATGGTCGCGCGAAGCCGGCTGGAGTTCGGGGCGCGAAGGTCTGCGCGCAGGGATGGCGGCCAAGGTCATGCGATCTCCTTGAAGCCGCCGGCGGCTCCGAACCGGCCAAGGCGCCCAATGATCTCGGCCTCGACCTCAGCCACCGGCCGCCCGTAGCGCTCCAAGCTGGCAGTCGCCACTGCAGCTCCATGTTCCTCACCCAAGCCCTCCGGCGCCGGCAACGTCGTACCGGTGAATGGCGGCTGGGTATGGCCGTCGACGCTGAGCCGGACGGCGATCTGGAAGCGGTCGAGGGATTGGAGCTGATGGATGGTCAGCGGCTCGAAGTCGCGGGCCACCTGGCGTGCATCATCCGGCCCGCACTGGAAAACGATGCGCGTTCGCGCGTTGGAGGCAACCGCTTGTCGGGTGGATTCGTGCAGCTGAGCCAGGTGCTGGTTGGCTAGCGTCAGGTTGAGCCGATAGGCCCGCGCCTCGGCGAGCACATCATCGATGGACTGGGGCAAGTGGAGGTAGTTGTGGAACTCGTCGAGATAGAGGTTGAAGTCCGGTCGCCAAGCCTCCGGACGGCTTGCCCGCGCGAGCGCCGCCTGCCAGAGGCGCGACATCACGAAAGAGCCCACGAGGCGGCTCGTCTCCTCGCCGATCGTGCCTTTGGCGAGGTTGACGAGCAAGATGCCGCCGCCATCGATCACCTCGCGCAGGTCGATGGTCGACCGGCTCTGGCCAAGGACGTTGCGCACCGTCGGCCGCATCAAGAAGGTCCGCAGCTTGTTTAGGACCGGGCCGACCATCTGCAGTCGTTGCCCTTCTGTCTGCGCCTCGTACTCCTGCCAGAACGGCTTGAGACCGACCGGGTCGCCGAGGTTCTTGGTCAGGCGAGCCCGGACGCGCGCGTTGAGGAGCAGCAGCGGCACCTCCGTCAGAGTCGCGCCCGGATGGCGAAGGAGTGTAAGCAGTGCAGCACGGAGCACGTCGTCAGTCCGCGGCCCCCAGAAGCGCTCGAAGTTCTTGCGAAAGATCGTGACTACGCCGTCGGTGACAAGCTCGCGCTGACTCGGGTCGTCGCACTCGAGGACGTTGAGCCCGACCGGGCGCTCGCGCGTCGAAGGATCGAGCAGGATGACGCGGTTCGCGTGCTGGGTCGGGATGCGCTCGAGCAGGTCGCGGATGAGGTCGCCCTTGGGATCGATGATGCCGACGCCGATACCGGTCGCGATGTCCTGTAGCGCGAGGTTGAGAAGAAGCGTGCTCTTGCCCGCACCAGTCGGACCGACAGCGTGCATGTGGTGACGCCGGTCGGTCTGGCTAATCTTCACGGCCGCCCTGCGATCGTCGTCCAGCCGGCACAAGACGCTGCCCTCGCCCGCGACTAAGGACGGGCGCCGCGGCATCACGCGGACGCGCGCCGAGTCCATCGGCACGCTAGCCAGCGGCAGGTGGAACAGCTGTACCGCTTCTCCAGGTGACAGCACCATCGAGGAATGCCCGGGTCCGAGGCGCTTTGTTAGCGCGCTATCGAAACTGAGCGGCCACCACACTTTCGCGACGCGAAGCCGGTTCTCGCCGTCGAGCGCCTGGAACGCCGACGCGATCGGGCGCAACGAGCTAACGGCAGACGCTCTGTGCGACGCCCAACAGCAGAGCCGCACCTCGACCCGCCAGCAGGCCTGGAAAGCTTTATCCGTCGGCGGGAGCGGTGTAGCAGTCTGCGGCGGCAGTGTAGGTATCGAGGTGAGCTCAGGGTGAGGGAACCAGAAGTCGAAAATTTCCAGGGGGAGGCGAAGGAGCTTCCACAAGATGCTCTCGTGTGAGTCGAAGCCGGACAGCTGATCAAGTCGCTTGCTGGCACGGGCCTCCCACCCAGTGTCGGGCACCATTGCCACCTGGATTAATCCATCGCCAGCCTCCGCGAGTGCCTCAGCCGCGGTAGCGACGGCATCCGTATGGGATGCGCCGAGTGGGAAGAGATCCTCACGCCACAGGCGGAGCCGAGCCCTGGCGGCCTGAGGTCGAGGCGGTGCAAGGCCCTCTTCGTTCGGCGCGATGTTGGCGCCCGGGAGTGCGCTGCGGATTGCCGCCGCCACGAGGCTCCCGGCCGCGGTGGGAAACCAGCAGCGGGCGATAACGTGTCCCTCGCGAGCCTCGAGTTCAAACACAAGCCAGGCCTGGCCGAACAGAGCGCGCTTCCACCACGGCGCCGAAATTGCATGGAGCATCCTGAAGAACGCCACCCAGCTCGCCGAGTTGTACGCACCCTCAATAGGAGGCACGATGCGTACCGAAGCGAGTCGAGACCGGCCCATATGGCGATGGAGTAGTGGTACTGCGGTCTTGACGAGTAGCCACGCGATCGCGATCGGTACGGCAGCGGCCACTACGACGTGGGCGACTACGACGACAACGTGTCCGAGGAGGAACACCAGGCCGTGAAGCGCCGCCTGAATTGCGCTGATGAGCTTCATCAACTGGTCAACCCGTTGATCGACTTGCTGCTGTGAGGTCCTGCCGGCATCGAGTCGCGGCGTGGCGAACGCCAAGGACATGAAGGTCAAATTCGGCATCCTCTTTGGTCTCCTCAAATGACGACTGAAACAAATCCCTGAAGCTCGATCGACGGGCCAGCGCGGTCTCCGAAAGCTGCGCGCCAGTTGGGTCGCTCTCTGCCAATTCCGCGCGGCTTTCGGCGAGTGCTTCTATTAATATCAATCCCCTTTGAGACAGGTCCGACTTAACTTGAATCTGGAAATATGAACGAAGCTGATTCGAAGGCGATCGTCATCGTCAGGCTCGACGACGCGGCGCGGCGACTCGGATGTCACGTCGAGACCCTGCGCGTGCGAGTGCGCGACGGCCGCTTACGAGCCGTCCGTGGACCGCACGGTGCTTACTACGTTCTAGAGCAGGATCTCGCGGACCTTCCGGAGCCGAGGCGAGGCTGGCCACCCCGGCGCACCTTCACTAGAAGCCAAGTAGAGGGTTCGTGGGAGTTGGTTGATGCCATCCTGAGTCCCCCCAAAGAGTGGTCGAAACGTGAACTGGCGCTTGTCCGCGAGCTCCGAGCGAGCCCGGCCGCGAACATACGGCTCTACCGTCTCATTTCGGTCCACCGTCTCCGCAGGCTGGGCCTTTCCTTTGAGAACATTGGCGAGGAGCTTGAAATCACCGCACGCCACGCTCGTCGGTTGTTCGGGCGGAGAGTATTCATCGCCTTGCGGCGGCACATCATGAAAGGAGATCGGGCGGCGGCCAAACTCGAGCGCGAGCTCGTTAGGCGTCAAACCCGACTCGGGAGGCGCCGCGGTCGGCGCTGGCGACACCAACAAGGATCAGCGCCATGAGTTAGTCGCGCATTTCAGCCCGATTCCAGAGCTGTTACCGATGTGGCCTGGCTTCCGCTTCTTACATTCGTTCGAGACGCTGAGCTTCGGCTAGCCCCAACTTGATGGCCGAAGGCAGCTGTCGCATAAGGTCGTGGCGGTCGTTTAGGTCGAGCCTTCCAACCCGGACCTTGAGAGGGATTATTCGACCGTGCCGAGTCTGCAGAACGAGTCTTGGCCAGTCGCTATTCGTTGTCACGCTGCGGAGTTTGGCCTCGACGGGACTGGCCGCCTACCGTGGTTGTTAACTACTTCGTGGATTGCACGGCCTTCACGCCGACACCGACTTCGCCGCAGCATCGCCAGAGATTGGCCAGTGCTCAGAGAGGACCTCTGCCTGCTCGAGCACTAGCTGCGTGGCTCCTTCCGTCTTATCTGGTGGGTAGCCGTGCTTGCGAAGCAGGCGTTTGATTCTTGCTCGCATGCCTGCTCGCACCGACTCGCGAATACTCCAATCGATCGTCACGCTGTGCCGCACGCTCTCGACCAACTCGCGTGCAATCTTCTTTAGTGCCTCGTCGCCGAGCTCGGCGATGGCGCTCTCGTTGCTTGCCAACGCATCATAAAAAGCCAGTTCGTCGTCACTAAGACCGAGCCGCTCGCCGCGCTGCGCGGCATCGCGCATGTCGCGGGCCAGCTGGATCAACTCTTCGATAACCTTGGCTGCTTCGACAGTGCGGTTCTGATAAGCGCGGATCGCTTCTTCGAGTTTCTCAGCAAAGGTCCGCGCCTGCACTACATTGCTCTTGGCACGCGATTTGATCTCTTCATGGAGCAGCCGCTCGAGGGCCTCGACGGCCAGATTCTTGTGCGGAAGGCCGCGAACCTCGGCCAGGAATGCGTCCGACAGGACTGAGATATTCGGCTTCGCAAGGCCAGCGGCCGAAAAAATGTCCAGCACCTCTCCCGACGTGATTGCACGGGAGACGATTTGACCCACCGCCAGATCCAGATCGTCCCGGTGGAAGCGATCTCCAGCGCCGCCCTTGACCAGCGCGGCCCGCAACACTTGTAGGAACGCCACCTCTTCACGCAGGGCCAGAACATCGTCGGCGGGCACTGCCAGTGCGAAAGCACGTGACATGGCCGTAGCGGCGGCGATGAAACGGCTCTTCCCGTCCTCCTGCGCCAGGATGTGCTCGAGCGCGGCGGCCACGACGGCCAGCTGCTGGCTGGGTTTGCCAGTCAGGAACTTCGAATGGTCGAACCGGTGCAGAATCGCAGCAGTAACCTCGAACTTCTCCTTAAACAGAGCCACCGCTTGCTCCTGCGGGATTCCCGTTTCACCGCGGTCGCGCTCGGAGTAGTCGGCGAGCGCACGCTTCAAGCTCTCGGCGATTCCTATGTAGTCGACGATCAGCCCGCCTTGCTTCTCCCCGAATACCCGGTTCACCCGCGCAATCGCCTGCATCAAGCCATGGCCGCGCATCGGCTTGTCGACATACATCGTGTGCAACGGCGGAGCGTCGAAACCGGTAAGCCACATGTCGCGCACTATGACCAGCCGCAGTGGATCGTCGGGGTTGCGGAGCCGCGCCTTGATCTTTTCCATGCGCTCCGAATTGCGGATGTGTCGCTGCCAATGGAGGTCGTCCGCGGCTGACCCTGTCATCACGACCTTGATGGCTCCCGACTCGTCATCTTTCGAGTCCCAATCCGGTCGCAAGGCGACGATGGCGTCGTAGAGCTGGACACAGATGCGTCGGCTCATACAAACGACCATTCCCTTGCCGGGGTTGGCTTCGACCCGCTTCTCCCAGTGGTCGACAAGGTCCTGCGCCACAAGGCCGATTCGCTTTCCAGCACCGACTAACGCTTCCTGGCGAGCCCACTTCGACTTGAGGCGGCGCTTGGTCTGTTCCTCTTCCGCCTCGGTGACTTCCTCAAAGTCGGGGTCTATGTTTGGGCGCTCCGTCGGATCGAGGTCGATCCGTGCTAGCCGTCCTTCGTAGTAGATGGGAACCGTGGCGCCATCGAGGACCGCCTGAGTGACGTCGTACACATCGATGTAATCACCGAATACCGCAGGCGTGCTTCGGTCGCTGAGCTCGATCGGCGTGCCGGTGAAGCCGATGAATGTGGCGTTGGGTAGGGCTGAGCGCATGTGGTGCGCAAAACCGTCAATGAAGTCGTACTGGCTGCGGTGTGCCTCGTCAGCAATGACAACGATGTTCCTTCGATCGGAAAGCAGCGGGTACTGTTCGCCCGGAGGCGGCAGGAACTTTTGAATGGTTGTGAAAACGACACCGCCTGATGCAACCGTGAGGAGTTCTCGCAGTTCGGCGCGACTTTCTGCTCTTTGCGGGGGCGGGATTAGGTCGGGCGAGGCCGCGAATTCGCCGTGAAGCTGCTCGTCGAGGTCGTTGCGATCCGTGAGTAGGACGAGAGTCGGATTCTCCATTGCTGGATTGCGGATGAGCTTCCCGGCGAAGAACACCATGGAAAGGCTCTTGCCGGATCCTTGCGTGTGCCATACGACGCCGGCTCGGCGATCACCCTTAGGCCGCGAAGCCTTGATTGTTGCCTCGAGCGCCTTATTTACGGCATGAAACTGGTGGTAGCCTGCGAGCTTCTTTGTGAGCTGAGTCTCGCGCACATCGAAGACTAGGAAGTTGCGGATGAGGTCGAGCAGGCGCCGCTGCTCGAATATTCCGAGGACAAGCACCTGGAGCTTGACCCGGTCGTCTGCAGCGAGGCCGGAGCCGTCAATCGTCTTCCAGGGTGCAAAGCGCTCTGGACCGGATGTAATAGTCCCGATGCGGGCCTCGGTTCCGTCAGAAATCACCAGCAGTTCGTTGGTGTGGAAGAGTCGTGGTACCTGGTCGATGTAGGTTCGCAGCTGGTTGTACGCACCCTTGACCGTCGCGCCTTCGTCGCCAGGGTTCTTGAGCTCGAAGAGCCCCAGCGGCATGCCGTTGATGAACACGACCACATCGGGTCTCCGCTTCGTTTGCCCCTCGACGACGGTCATCTGGTTCACAACGAGCCAGTCGTTGCGATGCGGATTGTCAAAGTCAATCAGCCAACACTTATCGCCTCTAATCCGTCCATCCGGAGTGCGGTATTCAACGTCGACGCCACCAGCCAGAGCTTTGTGAAAGGCGCGATTGCTCTGGAAAAGTCCGGGTTCGGTCGGTACGACCGCCCGGCGTGCGGCCTGCTCACGCGCCTCGTTAGGGATGTGCGGGTTAACGCGGGTGAGGGCTGCCCGAAGTCGCCCTTCGAGGACGACGTCCGACCAGGCCGCACGTTCGGGCGCAATCCCGTCGGGCGCGATCACCTCGCCATGCAGATAGGAGTATCCGAGCTCGCGAAAGTAGTCGATAGTCGCGAGTTCCAAGGTGGTCTCAGAGAAGGACGGGCTCACATCGCGGTCACGGTCAGCCCGGCATCATTTGGGCGAATCTCGCCGGAAATGAGCTTTGGCAAGAGAAGGTCGCGCACCTCAGCCAGCTTCCTAGATTGCGAATCGAGGCTGGCCACAAGATCGAAGATAGGTTGCACTCGTGCGGCAAAGTCGAGAAGCGTCGCCTCATCCGGGAGCGGGATCTTGGCCTCGCCGAACCGCTCTACCGGCACTGCAGGGTACGCACTGCCATCCGCAAGGGCGGTTAGAAATTTGACGAACGCGTTGCTCGTCAGATGGACGAACAAGTAGGAAGCAGGCACGCGACGAGCAGTCACCACCGCGAATCCTGTCGACACCACCATATTGGGTGGCGGGTTCAACACGAACAAGAAGGATCGCAAGTTGGGGCGGACCATAGACCACAAGATGTCTTCATGAGCTACCAGACGCCTAGCTCGACCTGGTGCCGCCCTTCGGCTCATCGTCTGACTTGCGAGCAGTTTGCCTACCTTTACTGAACTGATGTCGACGTACGCAATTGGGTCGGTCGGGTCCAAAACTGACAGAGTGCGCGCATTAATTTCTGCAACGTCGCCCAGTTGTGCGACTGAAGTCGCAGACTCGCGAACCCGCTGGCCGAGGGATCCAGCGATCTGACTAGAACACGCACCGAGTTCGCGATTGACCTCGATCTTGTCGTCGAGCGCCCCAAGGACGGCCGCCACGGCTTCCTGCCTGTCAATCGAAGGCAAGCTCAGGTTCATGTTGCGCTGATCTATCAGTGAGACGTAGTCCGCCATGTCGGTTTGCCCTTTCAGGGAAACAAGTTGGTCGCGTGCTTCCTTCCCACGCATCCAGAAATACAGGTAGCGTGGACTCACTATCGATCGATCGATCACCCGCCAGAACGAGAGCTGGGGTGAGTACACGAAAGGTGGATGTGACGGGCGCACGAAGGCGACCCTGCCGACGCTGCCCTTCGTAGTCAGGACGACGTCAGCTGGTCTCGAAAGTTTCGCACCGACTCGAGGTACGTTCTCCTGCGCAAGGCAGTCGCCAGCCTCACTATCCAGAGTTAGGTCGCCATCGATATTTGCGGCCCGAGCAAAAGGCAAGCCTGGTCGCCCAAGTTCTTCATTCTTCGCGCGATATCCATCGTTGATCTCGAGAGAGCCGGCATCGATTAGATCCCGCACCTTAAATTGCTTCATTGAGAAGAACCGATGTGCCCTAGACGACGCCGGACCTCTTCCTCCAATACCCGAGACTCATCAAAGAGGGCCGCCAATTCACCGTTGAGTCTGGCCATTTTCACTTCGAACGGCTCGACATCATCCTGGTCGGCTACAGCTCCGACATAGCGGCCGGGTGTGAGGGCAAAGCCGCTTTCTTTGATTTCAGTCAGGTTTGCGCTTTTACAGATGCCAGGTTGATCCACGTACGCGCCGGCTCCCGCCTCACCACGCCATGCATGGTATGTGGCTGAAATGTGGGCAGTCTCTTCGTCAGTCAACTCTCGGTGGATGCGATCGACCAGGACCCCCATGCCCCGTGCATCTATGAATAGTGTCGAGCCTCGGCGATCGCGGAGGCCGTGCGATGCTTTGTTCCGGGTCAGGAACCACAGGCAGACCGGGATCTGCGTCGAATAGAACAGCTGTCCCGGCAGGGCTACCATGCAGTCGACGAGATCGGCCTCCACAATCCTGCGGCGGATTTCGCCTTCTCCGGTTTGCTGAGTTGACATGGATCCATTGGCGAGGACGAAGCCCGCGGTCCCATTGGGTGCGAGATGGTGAATGAAGTGCTGAACCCACGCGAAGTTGGCATTGCTAACCGGGGGCTCGCCATATGCCCAACGTTTGTCATCGCGGAGCAGCTCGCCTTTCCAATTGGAGTCGTTGAAGGGCGGGTTTGCAATCACGAAGTCAGCCTTCAGATCGGGGTGTAAGTCGTGAGTGAAGGAATCGTCCGGTTGAGGCCCGAGGTCGGCGTCTATTCCACGGATGGCGAGGTTCATCTTTGCCAGGCGCCAGGTTGTCGGGTTCGACTCCTGCCCGTATATCGCGATCGCCCCTCGACGCCCACCGTGTGCGTCGACGAATCGCTCGGATTGCACGAACATTCCACCCGAACCACAGCAGGGGTCAAATACCCGGCCATTGAACGGCTCCAGCATCTCAACCAGCATGCGCACGACGTGGCGTGGGGTATAGAACTGGCCCCCCTTCTTACCCTCAGCGCTTGCGAACTGGCCTAAGAAGTACTCGTAGACGCGACCGAGCAAGTCCTTGCTGCGGCTTTCGGTGTCGCCGAGGCCGATGTTGCTGACCAGGTCAATCAGGCGGCCGAGATTCTGCTTATCGAGATCGGGCCGCGCGTATTCCTTGTTGAGCACGCCGCGCAGGCTCGGGTTTTCGTGCTCAATGGCGATCATGGCGTCGTCAACGAGCCTGCCGATCTCGGGTTGTGTCGCCGCTGCGCGAAGCTTCTCCCAACGAGCGGGCCCTGGAACCCAAAAGACGTTGTGGCTCCGATATTCGTCGCGATCTTCGAGCACCTCATGGCGAATCTCGGCCGACTCAGTGAAGTAGTCGGACGACGGATCGGCACAGAGGCGCGCCAACTCGTCGCGCCGCTCCTCGAATGCGTCAGAGATGTACTTCAGGAAGATGAGGCCAAGGACGACATGCTTGTACTGGGCTGCGTCGAGATTGTTTCGTAGCAGGTCGGCTGCTTGCCACAGCTTTGCTTCGAACCCGAGGGTCGCTCCGTTTGACTTGCCGCTCCGGTTCGCGCCGACTCTACGTGCCACGCCTGAAAGGATATCCACGTATCTGTCTTGCTTCGCCAGCGGGGCGCCCGGTCGGCTCCGAGGCGGTTGGTCGCCTTAGGTCTTTGTTGGTGCGGCGCGCCAGCGACCACCCCTAATCGCATCTATACCCGGGGCGTGGGCCAAGCGACTCGCCAGCCGCTCCATGACAAGATCAGCGGCGGCCTCGAGTCCGTAGCCGGCGGGCGTCGTCGTGACCAAGTCATTCAGGTCGCCCGCGAAGTTAGGGTCGGCGAGCTTCTCCGCCAAGTTGGCGGCGAGATCGGAATACGTAAAGGCGCCGCCCTGCATGTAGTGGTTGAACGCCCGAATGATTCGCTCGTCGTTTGGTTCTGAGTCGATGAGGACGTGCCAAAGATCGAAAAGGTCGCGGCCCTTGCTCCGTTGATAGAGTGCGCGGAGCTTCGTGCCCATGAGTTCGTCAAGTTGGAACGTGGGGATGTCAGCTTCACCTGACCACCAACTGGACGACACTTGGTAATTGCGGTTGGTTCTTTCGAAGCAAGGCTCCGTCTCCCGAACGTTCATCTCGATGTCGATCCGTATGCGCCGCGATCCATCCGTGGATTCCGTGGCGAAGACCATGTGGACCATCTGGCCGACTTGCAAGAAGCTGTGCTCAATGAGCCCAACGTCGGTGGCGATCTTGCGCAGCGCCGCCATGTAGGGCTTGATCCCCGAGTGAGTGCGACGCACATAGTCAAGATCTTCCGAATAGCGCAGCGGCTGGGGTAGATGGAGTTTGTGAAGGCAGGTTCCGCCGCGCATCGCCAACTCATCCCTAAGCAATTCATCGTTGGCGATCTGCACCATGAGCCGTGACAAGATCAAATCCTGTTCGATGTCGGCTTCTGTTGGCCACGGGGCGCGTGCGGCCCATTCAGTGATCTGCGCGCGAGGTATCAAACGTCGGGTTCCACAACTGCGTTAATTCGGAGTCCCCATCTGTGATCAAGCTCGCCACGTTTGCGGCCCGGAACGAGCAGCGCCGGCTCGCCTTCTTCCGGTCGAGCTACTACGCGCAGCCAGTGGGCATCAAGATCGGTACGAAACCGCTCGATCAACCAACCGAGGCGCCGGATCGTCGGTCGGTTTCGCAGCGGTGCGATCCTGGCAAGGAGTTCGGTGTCGAGTTCTCCGATCTCCTTGATAACGGTCGCAACGTTACTGATGCCACCGCCCAGGATCGGTCGCCAAGCGAGATCGACGACAGTGGTTTCGGGCGTCGCTACGGTCATGTAACCGGTCTGAACGGTCCGGCGCTCGGTCGGCATGTCAGCCACATGCTCAGTGGTGGTGAAACGTAGCCGTACCCTCTCGATGTCACGATCCTTGAGCCATTTTGTCGTGACGATCCGGAAAGTCTGCGGGACCTGGTGTGAAGCCCCGTGCAGCGCCGCGGCGTTCAGGAAGCCGACATAGTAATCGCGTCCTAAGTGCTTCATCATCCCGTCGATGAACCACTCGGCTGGCAGCACTTTCCAGGATCGATACTCGGGCGGCACGACGACGTACAAGCCCCGGGCTGGGGTGAAGAGGCGCCCCTCCTTGGTCAGGCGTGCAAGTGATTTCCGGAGGACGGCTCCCTTCTGGCCGGTCATCTCCTCCAGCTCCGTGGTCGTCGCCCAGTAGCGACCCTTGGCAATCAAGGCATCGGGAGCTTCTGAGGGGAAAGTAGACGTGGGTATCGTTTGGGGCAAAGTGTACCTAGGAGCCACTTTACCTCAAACACCGACCATTCTGATGGGGGTTACCTAGGGCAAAGTATGTCTTTGAGATACTTTAGTGGATCTGGTCCCCATGCTTGCTTGTCCCACCCGTTCGCTAGCCCGAGCCGACCGAGGGTAGCGGGGTTGGCCACAATGGCTCAGCCGCAGGCCAACTCGTTGCAAAGCCTGGACTCGGGGTGGAGCACCTGGAGGACCAAGTGGTCAGGCGTGGCGTTGGGCGTTCCCGTCTATTGCACCCTGGCTAACACTGGCGGTCGAGGCGAGATGGAGGTGGATTGTTGAGAATCACCGTTGAAATCGACGACGACGAGATTCGCCGTCTTCTCGCACCGCTGACTCAGCACCCGCCCGCTCCCCAAGCGCAGACGCTGACGAGGCTGTTGAACGTCAAGGAGGTAGCCGATCGCCTTGGCGTCAGCCGCAACAAGGTGTATGAGTTGCTCTACAAGGGGGAAATCCAGTCGCTAGCTATAGGCCGCACCAGGCGGATCTCACCCGTTGCTCTCGCCGAGTTCATTTCCAGACCGAGAGAGAACACGGTGGACTACGCCCCACCGCCACCGCGGGCTGAGCCCGAGCGATCGGCGAGTTACCGGAGGGTACCCCGAACGACAAGCCCGCGAGTTGAGCAGCCCAAAGCGCGTCGGTCGAAGCCGGGCGAAGTGATTGACTTGTCTCCTCAGCCGCTGCCTCCTGGGTCTCGTGACTTGAACATGAGCGGCGAGGAGTTCGAGCGCGCTCTCGCCTCCATGGCTGAGAAGGGCCGGCCAGCGGACGTGGTCGATCAGATCCGCGCCGACCGCAAAGACGGAGTCCATCGAGTCAATTTGCTGACGATCAACGACGCCGCCAAGTACCTGGGTTTGAGTCGCTATGGGCTCGAGAAATTGGTCAAGGCCGGCAAAATACGCCGACTCATAATCGCACCCATGTATCGGGATCAGAAGCCGGAAACACGTATCCCAGCCAAGGACGTTCTGGCTCTCACTTAGGCATGCTCCGCGAAGTTCCGGCGGCCTGCTGCTGCTGCTGCTGCTGCTGGCTGTCAGTACTCGCTCGCGGAGTATCTGTGCTTGTCAGAATTGCGGCAATGCGCGCGAGCACGACGGGGTCAGTGACCTTCGGTGGGAAACCTTGCATCACACGTTCGGCAACCAGTCGCGCCGCGGCTTCGCCTATCTGCTCAGCCTGAGCCTCGGCCCGGCGCCGGGCGTGAGCGTCATCAACGGACATCGACATAAGGCTATCGCCTGCGTGTGTTATCGACGCCAAACGTTCACGCAGTTTGTCCGGAGCTAGGTAAAATGCGAGGGTTCGCTGAAGACGATCAGCGAGCCCCCAAACGGTTTATGGACCGTTGGTTTAGAGGCCCATTTGGGCAGGTTCTGTATTCAACTCGACCACAAGGGTCTTCAAAACCGTTTGCGGGCTTTGGAAATCCGAGCGGGTTGCTGGTGATCTAGATCGTGGCGATAGAGATCTTGGTCGCGGCAGCATCGGCGATGCGTTCCATGTCTCGGGGAT
>Ga0307372_10003524_pt1 | contig 24882 bp, 16 predicted proteins | sample OX1MG_FD_202533 | JGI IMG/M metagenome (GOLD analysis project Ga0307372, IMG submission 202533) | Soil microbial communities from Risofladan, Vaasa, Finland - OX-1 | ecosystem: Environmental > Terrestrial > Soil > Coastal area > Acid sulfate soil | place: Finland: Risofladan, Vaasa | collected...
CTCGGTTCGCAAGCCGCTCTCCGTGTGCGTCAAGCGTTCGTCCAGATGCGCGAATTCGCCGCGAATCAACTCGCGCAGCTCGCTGAGCCGCGACGTTTCCGCCTGCTCGGCGAGCGCTCGTTGCGTACGCAGTTCCCCCGCGTGCCGGCGCGCCGCGAGCAGGTTCCCCCCCTGGCTGTAGACGATATATGCGCCGAAGCTCACGACGATGAGCGCGAGCGCGGCGAGCATCACGAGACCGACCGGCGCGTCGATGGTCGTCAGCAGCAGGTTGAACTTCGCGGGCATGGTGATCGCCGGCCAGTTGAGCGCGAGCAGGCCCGCGACCAGCAACAGCACGATCAGGATGAGCAAGGTGCGGATTCGCAAGGTCGGCCTCCCCGCCCGCCGGCGGCTCTCGAGCGCAGCGTCAGTGTAACCGAACGGGGCACGCCGCTTACGCCAGGGATCCTCAATACTCGAACTGGTACGACAAGCCGATGCTGCTGCCGGGGTCGTTCTCCGGCGTCGTGCCCTGGGTGATCGCCGCGCCGTTGCCGAGACGCGACTGCAGCTTCAGGTGCCGTGTCAGATCGACGCTGATCTGCAGCTGACTCAAGCCGGTGGTCGTCTGTAACGCCTCGAGGTAGACGCGCGGTGAGATGTAACGCCCGGCGGCGATGCTCGCGCCGGTACTCGCCGGGCGCGAAGTCGCGGCACCGGTCGTCGGCGCGGCGCCGACGCTCAGGCGGTCGAGGCCCAGGGCGCGCTGCAGCTTGCTCAATGGGTTGAGTCCCTCGCCGGCGACGCCGGACAGGGTCGCGAGCGCCGCGCCGATTTGCGCCGCCTGCAGGGCCGAGAGCTGCGTAGGATTCGAGACCCCGAACAGCAGGTCCCGCAGTATTTCATCCGGCGGCATCGGGGGAATGCTGGTCAACTCGAACCGCGGTGCGTCCGCGAGCCCCGTGATGCGCAGCGTCGCCTGCACGTCGGCGGACGAGCTCTGCGCGACGAAGTCGATCGTCGGGTCGATCCGGTGCCGCAATCCCGCGCCGTTGAAACCGACGTGCCCGCTCTTGAAGGACAGCCGGCTACCGGCCAGATCGACGCTGCCGCGCTGCAGATCGAAGCCGCCGGCAACCTGCGGCGTGTCGACCGTTCCGGCGAGCCGTAGATCGCCGCCGAGTTCGGCGTCGAGGCCGCGGCCCCGGACGAGGATTTGCCGCGGCGCATCGACATTCAGCCGCAGCGCGACGACCACCGGCCGGGCCGCGGCCGGCGCCGCCGCCTGACCGGGCCGCCGAACGTCGAGCACGGCGACGTTCGGCGGCAGCGCATTCGGAATGCCGATCACGGCGCGATGCACGTGGATGGTGCCCGCCAGCTCGATCCGCCGTCGCGCCGTGCCGGTGACGTGCAGGTCGGCGTCGAGATTCGCGGTGATCAGGTTGCTGTCGATCGGCCGCGCGTTCGTCGCAACGATGTGCAGATCGAGGGGCAGGTCACCGCCGAGCGGACCGATGCGCCCGGTGATCGAGACTTTGCCCGGCGGCAACGACGCCGTGAAACTCTCGATGACCAGCACATCGCCGTCACCGACCAGCCGGGTGTCGATGTTCTCGAGGTTGATGCCGCGCACGTAGTCCTGCAGATGGCCGCCGCTCAGGCGCAACGTGCCCGCGATCCGCGGCGCCTGCGTCTCGCCCGAGAGCGACACCGCGACCTGCAGCGCACCGGAGGCGTAGATTCCGCGCGCCTCGAGCGCCGGCGCGGCGAGCCCGAGATTCATCGTTCCGGCGACCTTGAGCGCGAGCGGCGCGCCGGCGCGCAGCGGCACGCGACCGGCGACGGTGAGCTGCGACTTCGCGCCCGCCCGCAGCTCGGCGGCGACTTGCGCCGAGTCGCCGTCGAGACGCGCCTCGCCGCGAAAGTCGACGGCCGGCAGACCGAGGGACAGGGCATCGGCCGAGCGCATGCCGCTGGCATCCCAGCGCACCTGCCCGGTGGGCGCACCGGGTGGCCCGCGCAACGAGGCGCTCGCGGCGATCCGGCCACGGGCCAGCAGTCCGGGTGCGATCAGGTCGACGAGCTTCGGCGCCGCGCCGTCGAGCGAGGCTTGCAGCTCGAGCGTCGGGGCGATGCGTCCCGCGAGCTGCAAGGTCGCGCCGCCGAGCCCGAGACGCAGGCCCGCGATCGACACCGCGGCCCCGTAGGTCAGATCGGCCGGCGCGAGCAGATGCGCGCTCTGGCCCCGATAACCGAGGGCGAGTGCCGAGATGTGCAGCTGCCGGTTCGCAAGCTGCAGCATCGCCGTCGATGCGATGGTCGCAGCGGCGCCGCCGACGTCCGGCAGCCGCGCCTCGAGGTGCAGGTTCAAGCCATCCAGCGGGCCGGACGCGCTCGCCTCGACCGCGGCGGCGAACCGGCCGATCTCGAGATCGGGCACCGTGGCATGCCAGGTGAGTCGGCGGCGGCCCGAAAACGTGCCGAAGCTGCCGTCGGCGGCGAGCCGGCCGCGCAGATCGAGTCCTGTGAGATGATCGAGATCCGCCAGAGTGCCGATGTCGAGGCTGACACGACCATCGCTCACGGCGAACGTTCTGTCGAGCGCGAAGGCGCCGGCGAGCCGCACGCTCTTCCAGTCGCCCTGGCGAATCACGGCCTGGATGCCGCCGTTGCCGGCAGGCCGCCAGAGCAATGCCAGGCGCAGCGGCGCCGCATCGAACGTGCCGGCCACTCGCAGCGAGCCCCGACCCGCCGCCTCCGGGCCGCCGGTGTGCAGCGAGGCGGTCAGCGCGAGGGGCGTCGAGCCGTGCACGGCGACCCGCGAGATCAATCGCGCATCGGCGGCGAGCGCGCCCGGCGGCCCATCGATCGCTCCGGATGCGTGCAGCGTGCCGGCGAGAAGCGGTGAAAACACGGCGAGATTCGCCGCATCGAAGGTCCAATGCGCGCGCAACGAGGCGGAGGCACGCACCGCCGTGCCGTTGGCGCTCAGCGTCCAGGCGCGGCCGGCGACCTGCAATTGCGACAACGCGATGTGGCGCACGCCGACGCTGCCAACGGCACGCAGGGAGACCTGCGCGCCGAGCGCCGCCACCCAGCCGGCGCCGCCGAGACCGGCAACGGACCCGCCGAGCGAGAACCCGACACCGGTGCTTCGCCGCTGCAGATCGATCTTTATCGCCGCGCGGCCACGCACGGGCTGCCCGGCGAGCGCGGCGAACGGCGCGATCTGCGGCACGTCGAGATGCAGCACGGCGTGCTCGGGCGCCGTGGTCGCGATCCGGCCGCGCAACGCGAGCCGTGAATCCTGCAGATCGAACGTGAGCGGCCGGTGCGCGAGCTTCGGCGAGAATAGGGCGTCGAACGACATCGGGCCCCGGCCGAACAGATCCGGTTGCGGGCCGGCGATGCGCAGGCCGGAGAGGGCGCCGCGCACGCCCAGCTTGCCGGCGCCACCGGTCAAGACCGCCCGCAGTTCGGCGATCGTCGCCGCGCCACCGAGGCGCAGCTCGCGGATGTCGAACTTGCCGTCCGCGACCGGCTGCTGCAGGCTGCCGCGCCAATGCCCGCTCGCGGCGACGCTCTGCCAGGCGAGGCCGGGACGCGGGCTCATCGCCGCGGCTTCGAGCGAAAAGACGACCACCGCCGATTGCGCCGGCAGGTTCACGCGCCCGCGCGCGAGCGCGCGCAGCGCGCCGGCGTGGACGCGCAGATCGAGACGTTCGGCCTGCCGGGGACCCCCGAGCACGAAGGTCGCGGCAAGCCCTCCCAGATCCGGCAACTGCAACAAGCTCTCGAGCGGTCCGCCCGCCGGTTCCTGCACCGTCAAGCGCGCGGCGACGCGCACCGGGTCGAATGCGAGACGCAGCTCATAGCGACCGGCGCCGTCGAGCCGCACCGCGTCGACTTGCGCGTACAGATTCTGCAGCGAGTGCAGGCGCAGGGTTCCGTGCACGGCGAGCGTGGCCGGCCGGCCGACGAGCGCGGACCCGAGTTCGAACCGGCCGATCGAGGCGCGGGCGACGTCGATGTGCGGAATCGACGGCGGCGGTCGGTGCGCCCCGTGCGCGGTTGCGGGCAGGCGCGTCAGCACGACGCGTGCGGCACGCAGATCGTCGATCCGGACGGTGCGGCCGAACAGGCTCAGAGGCCGCCAGTCGAGCGCGAGACGATCCGCCGTCAGCCAGACGCCTTGCTTGTCGCGCAAAATCAGTTGCGCCGCGGTCAGATGCGCCGGAAACGCGCCGCCGAGGCCGCGGATGTCGACCCGGCCGCCGGTCACGGCGCGCGTCGCCCGCTCGAGGAACCGCCGGCCCGCCGCGGTGTTGCCGGCGACGTACAGCGCGCACCCCGCGCCGATCAGTGCGACCATGAGCGTGCCGCCCACGGCGAGCGCGATCTTCGGGCGGCGGCGCATCAGAAGGCCTGTCCGAGACCCACGTAGATCTCGTAGGTGTCGTCGGTCGAACTGTAGCGCCGCTCGGGCACGGCGACATCGAGACGGATCGGGCCGATCGGCGTGTAGTAGCGCAGGCCCGCCCCGAGCCCCACGCGCAGCACGCTCGGCAACGGCTTCAGGCTCGCGCTCACCTCGCCGGCGTCGACGAACACCGCGGCGCCGAAGACCTTGCCGAATCGCTGGCGGAACTCGAGGCTGCCGGCGATGATCGCCGTGCCGCCGATCGGCGTCGTGGTGCCCGGAAACACCGGACCGACTCCCTGGTAGCGCCAGCCGCGAATTGTCCCCGTGCCGCCGCCGTAGAAGCGCTGATCGGGCGGCAGGCTGAACTCGCCCGCGCCCTGCGCGAGCCCGGCGAGCGCGCGTGTCGCGAGCACGCTGCGACCCTTGGCGGTCCAGCCGAATCGATGCAGGTCCAGGTACGCGGCGAGCTTCAACTGCGTGATCACGAACGTCGCGCTCGATTGACCGATCGAGCGTGTCGGCGTGACGGTGAGCGAGTCGCGCATGCCGTGCAGCGGATCGTCGAGCGGCGATGCCAGCTGCGTCGAGTCGTAGTCGATGCCGATCGGCGTCGCGACCAGGGTATAGGCGCGCCTCTGCCCCGATGCGCTCGGCGGCACGCCCGACTGCAGCGGCGGCTGGATGATCGTCTCGTTGGCGGTCGTCACGCCGACATTCACGCTCCAGACCGGCGAGAATCTGCGAATCAGCGTCACGCCGGTCGTGAGCGCGGTCTGATCGTAGGCCTGCAGCGACTGTTTGAGCTCGCCGACTGCGAATTGCAACGACTGGTCGCGCCGGCCGAAATCCGGCTTCAGCAGCTTCGCATCGACGTCGTAGCCGAGCCCCGTCGTCGCGCTGCCGCCGATGTTGGTTTCCGTGGCCGACACGGTCAGGCGCTCGGCGTTGCCGAACACGTTGCGGTCGGCCCAGGTCACGCCGCCGCTGCCGCCGAGGTCGCTCGAGTATGCGGCGTTGAACGACACGGCGTGCCGCGGGCGCTCGCGCACATCGAACGTGACCGGCACGCCGCCGGCGGCGTCGGCGGCAGTGCCGAGTTGCACGCTGACGGCGGAGAACACGCCGACGTTCAGCAAGTCCTGGCGCGCCTGCTCGATCAGCGACGGCGAGTACGGCTCCCCGGTGTGCAGCAGCATACGGCTGCGGACGAAGGCTGCGCGCACCCGCTGCAAGCCGACGATGTCGATCCGGCCGATGTGGACCCGCGGACCCGCGACCACCCGGAATTCGACGTCGAGGAGCGGCGCGCCGGCATGCAGGGTGGCGATCGGCGGATCGACCTTGGCGAACGCATAGCCGTGGTCCTCGAGCGCGCGCCGCATCCGCGCGCCACCCGCGAGCACGGCGGCGGCAACCGCCGGTTGCCCCGCCACGAGACCGAGCGCGATCCGGGCGGGCGGCGGCGCTTGGCCGTCGATCGTGATGCGTCCCAGGCGGTAGAGAGGTCCGAGCGAGAATTTCACGGCGACGCGAACCTCATGTCCTCGCGCAATCCTCGCCAGCGCCCCTGCGAGCGCCGGGTCGGCGAGCGGTCGGCCGTCGATCGTGATCGCGACCGACGAGCGATAATAGCCGAAGCTCTCGAGCACGGTGTGCAGCAGGTCGAGATCGGTGCGCGCCCGCACGACGAGGCCGAACGGCCCGACCGGCGCCGGGCCGCGCAGCGACTCGAGCTGCGAGGTCGCGGCGAGGGTTGCGTCGAGCGCATCGTCGCCGGTCGGGGCGAGCTCGACGCGGTAGGGCTGCGGATCGGCGGCCCGCGCGCTCTGCACGGCGCCGGCGAGCGCGAGCAACAGCGCGAGCACGCAACGGATCCGCGGGCGCGCGACGCGCGCGGCCGCGCGGGGCTTCACGGCAGGATCCGCGGCTGCGGTATCGGCACGATGAATCGGCAGCCCCATTCGCGCACGAAGGACATCTGGGCGACGATCTCCTCGCGCCAATTCCACGGCAATATCAGCAGGTAGTCTGGTCGGCTGTCGCGCACCCGTTCCGGCGCGAAGATCGGGATGTGCGTCCCCGGCGTGAACCGCCCCTGCTTGTGCGGGCTGCGATCGACGGTGTAGTCGAGAAAGTCCGTGCGGATCCCGCAATAATTCAACAGCGTGTTGCCCTTGCCCGGCGCGCCGTAACCCGCGATCGATTTGCCGCGCCGCTTCAGGTCGATCAAAAAATCGAGGATGTCGCGCTTGCTCGCCCGCACCTGCGCGTCGAACTTGCGGTAGATTGCCACGTCGCGCAGGCCGAATGCCAGTTCCCGCGCCCGCATCTCCTCGACGCGGCGCGTGCATGGGGCGGTGCACGCCTCGGCGTGCCGGCCGTAGATGCGGATCGAACCGCCGTGGGTCGGCAGCTCTTCGACGTCGAACAGGGTCAAGCCGTGCGCGGCGAACACCTGTTCGGCCGTGCAGAACGAGAAGTAGCTGAAATGCTCGTGATAGATCGTGTCGAACTGATTCTCCTCGATCAGGCGTTGCAGGTGCGGGAACTCCATCGTCAGCACGCCGCCCGGCTTCATCAGGGTCTTCATGCCGGCGACGAAGTCGTTGAGGTCCGGGACGTGCGCGAGCACGTTGTTGCCGATCACCAGGTCGGCACGCCCGTACTGCATGACGATGCGTTCGGCGTTGGCACGGCCGTGGAACGAGACCTCGGTGCGCACCCCCCTGTCGCGCGCCGCCCTGGCGACGTTGGCCGCGGGTTCGATGCCGAGCACGGGCACGCCTGCCGAGGCGAAATGCTGCAGGAGATAGCCGTCGTTACTCGCGATCTCCACGACGAGGCTCGACCGGCCGAGCCCGAAGCGCTCGCGCATCGCCTCGGCGTAGCGCCGCGCATGCTCGAGCCAGGCGTCCGAGAACGAGGAGAAGTACGCGTATTCGCCGAATATGGCCGCCGGCGCGACGAATTCATCCAGTTGCACGAGGAAGCAGGCGTGGCAGACCCGCGCGTGCAGCGGGTAGAACGGCTCCATCGCGTCGAGCTGCCGCGCTTCCAGGAAGCTCTGGACGAGCGGCGACATCCCGAGATCGGCGAAGGTCGACCATTCGCCCGACCCGCAGAACCGGCAAGTCTTCACCGCAGCCGCGATGTTCTCGTACGCCACCCTCATCGCCGCCTCGCCCCTTCGCCGCCGTTCGGGGGCTCAGTATAGAGACATCGGCGGCGGGGCGGCGAGAGGCGCGGCCGGGAATTCAGAACAGGATGCCGAGCTCCAGGGCCCCGCGCGTCTGCGAGGCGTTCGAACCGTTCGGCCCGAAGGCGAGGCCCGGCGTCGTGCTCGATGCCGCCACATAGGCGAATTCCGCACGCGCGAAAAAGATCCCCTTCTGATAGGTCGGCGTCAGCGTGATCGACCAAGCCTTGCTTCCCGGTCCATACAGCAGATTCGGTGCGCCGTCCGCGGCATTGCCGGACGAGGAGATGTACTCCACACGCACCGGCAGACTCAGGCCCGCCACTTTGGGAACCGCATAGATCGCGTAAAATGCCGCGCCCGTGGTATTCGCCGATTGCGTCGTGCCGATCGCGGTGCTCGCCGGCACGTTCGTATACTGCAGATACCCCTCGAGCGTCCACGGGCCCGTCGTGTGCGTGTAGATGACGTTGTAGATCTGCTCGTTGTCCTGATACAGGGGCGTCACCAGCGTATTGACGGACGTGCGGCGGGTATTGCCGCCGCCGATCACCGAAAGGACGTTCGCGCTGTCGAACGTGTACGTCAACGATCCCCACGCCCAGCTGTATTTGTTCGAGTACAGGCCGTCGTTCCACGACACCGCGGCGCTGACGGGTCCCGACGTGTAGTTCAACTGAACGCCGCGATTGACGGCATTCTCCTGATTCCACAGCAGGCCGCGCTCGATGTTCACGTTCTCGAAGCTGAACGTGTATTCGGCGCCGATCAGGGTCGGCAGTTTGCCGATTTCGAGCGACCAATTGTTGTTCGGGGCGATCTTCAGGAATCCTTGCGAGAACGGACCATAGAAGTCGTTGGTTGCGAGGCCCGATCGGATGTACGGCACGCCTAAGTCGGGCAGCGAGTACGCGCCAACCTCGGCGAAGAACTGCACGATGCCGTCCGTCTTTTGCACGAACACCTGGCCGTTGCTCAGATCGAACTGGCCCGCCTTGTCACCGGGCGCGACGTTGTCCTGCCATTGACCGTAGCCGCTCACCGCGCCGGTCACGAAGATCTCGCCCAAGGGGCCGGCGTCGAATTTCGCGGGGCTCGTGTTGGCGGCGAGCGGGCCGCTCATCGCCGGAGTTCCCAAGACGATCGGGGCGGGCGCGGGCGCGGCGGCGGGTGCCGCCGGCGCATCGTCCGCGAGTGCCGGCGCCGCCGAGAGGCCGGACGCGCAGGCGATTGCTGCGCAAGAGAAAGTGCGGATTCTCACTGAGGGATCTCCTTGGGTTCGAATGATTCGTTACCGTGATCCAATGACGAACGGCCACGGAGCCTGCTCGCCCGAGGGACGCCCCGCCGTTGAACGTGCGCACTCCCGGATGCCCGGCGGCCGGTCTCGGCCGCCGGGCCAATCGTGGATCTTCGTCGGCCCCGCTTACTCGATACTCTCGCCGTGCAGCGCGATGTCGAGACCTTCGCGTTCCTCTTCGGTCGTGACGCGCAGGCCGATGGTCATGTCGAGGATCTTCAGGATGATCATGCTCATCGCGAAACTCCAGACCAAGGTCGCGGTCACGCCCCGCAGCTGCAGCAGCACGCTGCCCGTCGCGCCGCTGATCTCCTTGCTCACCAGCGCACCGGTCAGGAGTGCCCCGACGATGCCGCCGATGCAGTGCACGCCGAACGCATCGAGCGCATCGTCGTAGCCGAGCACGCGCTTGAGGGAGGTCGCCGACAGGTAGCAGACGACTCCCGCCACGGCGCCGATGAGTACCGAGGAGTCCACCGAGACGAAGCCGGACGCCGGCGTGATCGCAACGAGACCCGCGACCGCTCCCGAGGCGATGCCGAGGACGCTCGGTTTGCCCTTGAGCAGCCACTCGGTGAACATCCACGAGAGCGCCGCGGCCGCGGTCGCGATGTGCGTGACGGCGAAGGCCATCCCTGCGCGACCGTCGGAGACGACCGCGGAACCGGCGTTGAAGCCGAACCAGCCGACCCACAGGAGCGATGCGCCGATGACCGTCAGTGTCACGTTGGAGGGCGCCATCGCCACTTTGCCGAGGCCGTCGCGCTTGCCGAGCATCAGCGCCGAGGCGAGGCCGGCGATGCCGGCATTGATGTGCACGACCGTGCCGCCGGCGAAATCGAGCTGCGTCGCCGCCATCCAGCCGCTCGGCTCCCACATCCAGTGCGCGACCGGACAGTAGACGACGATCAACCAGACGGACATGAACCACAGCATCGCCGAGAACTTCATGCGCTCGGCGAACGAGCCGCAGATCAGCGCCGGCGTGATGATCGCGAAGGTCGCCTGGAACATCGCGTACACCGTCTCCGGTATCGTCGGCGCGAGGTGCGAGACGGTCTCCTTGCCGGCATCATGCATGTACGCCATGCCGTGGAAGAACGCGCGGCTCAGCCCGCCGATGTACGGCGTGCTCCCCGGCGTGAACGCGAGCGAGTAGCCGACGATCCACCAGAGGATCGAGACCACGGAGGTGATCGCGAAACTCTGCATCATGGTCGACAGGATGTTCTTCTTGCGCACCATGCCGGCGTAGAACAAGGCGAGGCCCGGAATCGTCATCATCAGCACGAGCGCCGTGGACGTGAGCATCCACGCGGTATCGCCCGAATTGATCTTGTCGAAGGTCACGAGGAACGGCGCCGTCGGCGCCGCCGCCGGCGCGGCTGCGGCATTCGGCGCGGCCGCCGGCACCGCGGCAGCGACCGGCGCGGCGGTCGATGCCGCCGTCGATGCGTCGTCGGCGAGCGCGACCCGCAGCGGCAGGTTGAGCGTCAGCGCGCAGAGCAGGATCAATCTCGGCAGTTTGCTCATCAATGCGAATCCCCCTGGTTTCAAATGGCGCTCGTGTCGCGTTCGCCGGTGCGAATGCGCACGACCTGTGCGAGATCGAACACGAAGATCTTGCCGTCCCCGACCTTGCCGGTGCGTGCCGCCTTCATGATCGCCTCGATCACTTGATCGGCGATCGAGTCGGCGACGGCGATTTCGATCTTGGTCTTGGGCACGAACTCGACCACGTACTCGGCACCGCGGTAGATCTCGGTATGGCCGCGCTGGCGGCCGAAGCCGCGCACCTCGGTCACGGTGACGCCCTGCACCCCGACGTCGCTCACCGCTTGGCGAACGTCGTCGAGCTTGAAAGGCTTGATGATTGCGCTGATCAGTTTCATTGCTGCACACCCCTCCCCTGCGTGGATCGGCTGCGCACGCAAGCTGCGGCTCGCGGGCACGTGACGGTCTGAAGCAACCGCCGTGCCAATGACAGGGAGTCTTATGAGATCAGTGGCTTGCGATTTAGCCGTGGATCGGCCGGACGCCGCCGGGCACCGAAACGGTGCGCGCCGGGGCCTCGGCTGCGTCGCTTCGATGCAGCCCGGCGATCGCCTGTCGGCAGGCGAGCAGAGCCTGTCCGGCGACCATGCCCTTCCAGTCGTCCGCATCGCTGTAGAAGGCGGCGCGGACTTGTGCCTTGATCGCGCGGCCCGACGGGGATTGCGGATCGCCGTGGGCGTGCAGCCAGGCGTCGGCGCGCAGGGCGAGCAGCATTTCCTCGAGAGGTTTCGTGCCGAACTCCAGGGCGATTCCGGTCACGGCTGCCTCCGGCAGCAGGGCCGGCGCGGCGCCGAGGCCGTCGCCGACGATCGGCGCCGACGTCGATGTTCCATCGAGCGGACAGGTCAGGGCCGCGCCGTACCAACTCGCGGCGCGAGCATAGGCCGGCGTCCCGGGTGGCTGCGTGACGATCCGCTCGCCGTAGCCGCGGGGCCCAAGACCGGTGTGATAGTCGAGCACCGCGACTTGCGCCGCCCCGCCGAGATAGCCGGCGAAGATCGCGCTCTGGGTCCGCCTCGACCAGCTCGGCGCAGCGCCGCCGTAGAACAAGCCCGCGGGGTATCGATACTGGCCACCGCTGATCGCGCGCTGCAGCCCCGCCAGCCCCGCGCGCGCCGCATAGGCCCGCAGGACGCTCGCGCTCGCGCCAAGCGATGCCTCGGTCCACTCGGCCGGACAGATTGCGTCGCTCAGTTCCGCGTAGCCGGCATTGTCCGGCCGCGGCGCCGCGAAATCGATCCAGTTGCGGTTCAGGTCGACGTTGTCCTCCGTGACCCGCCGCAACCAGGCGAAGCCGTACGGATTGATCGCGTGGATCAGCAGTGCGGCGACGCCCTGCGGCAGGCGCGAGGCCTCGCCGCGCGCCAACCAGTCGACCTGGGCGCCGGACCCGGCGAAGCCCTCGACGCCATGCGTCGCCGAGATCGTCACGATGACCCGTTCGGCATTGCGCGGTCCGAACCAGGCGAGGTCGGTCGACAGCTCGCCGCCGTCGGGACCGCGCTCGGGATGGCTCAGCCGATCGACCACGCCCGCGCACTGCGCCGCGGCCGCACAAAACTTGTCCCGGGCCTGCCGGTAGTCGGCGCTGAAGCTGTCGGCTGCGTTCACGGCGATCCTCCCGTCGGCCCGGGCCGCGAGGGTAGCTGCGCCCGTCGCGGCGCGAGGCGCGGCGGGCCCGCGTCGACCCCGCCGGCTCGCGCCTATTGTAAGCTTGCACCGGCGCATGTCGGAAGCTGCGCGCGGGCCGCCGCGGGCGCCGCCCGCGACGTCGTTGCACGAAACGAGCGCGGCGTTGTCGAATGCACCCGTCCACAGTATCTGGAGAGGAACAGTTACGATGAACAAGCGAGCAGTGCCCCTCGGCCTCGCGGCCCTGGCGCTGCTGGCCGCGGTCGGCGCAAATGCCGGCCGGGCCGGCGCCGACGTCACCCGCGCGACCCTGACGAACGGCCTGCGGGTCGTGATCGTGCGCGACACGCTCGCGCCGGTCGTCGCGACCGAGATCAACTATCTGGCCGGATCGGACGAAGCGCCGGATGCGTTTCCCGGCACCGCCCATGCGGTCGAACACATGATGTTTCGCGGCAGTCCGGGCTTGAGCAAGGATCAGCTTGCGGCGATTGCCGCGAACCTCGGCGGCGCCTTCAACGCCGACACCACCGAGGGGGTCACGCAGTTCTACTTCGTCGCGCCGGCGCAGGATCTCGGGGTGGCGCTGCACGTCGAGAGCCTGCGGATGCGCGGTCTCGACGTGGCTCCCGCCGAGTGGGCCAAGGAGCGCGGCGCGATCGAGCAGGAGGTGTCGGGCGACCTGTCGAATCCCTCGTACAAATTCTACGAACAATTGCAGGCCCGATTGTTCGCCGGTACGCCCTATGCGCACACGCCGCTCGGCACTCGCCCGTCGTTCGACGCGACGACGGCGGCAAGATTGCACGCGTTCTACACGAGCTGGTATGCGCCGAACGATGCGATCCTGGTGATCGCCGGCGACGTCGATCCGGCCGCGACGCTCGCCCGGGTACGGCGCGAATTCGCCGGCATTGCGCGCAAGACGCTGCCCGTGCGGCCGAAGTTCGACTTCCGGCCCGTGCACGCCGAGACGGTCGCGCTGCCGACCGACAGCCCGTACGGCTCGGTCTATCTCGCGTGGCGCATGCCGGGGCTGAAGTCGCGGCAATACGCGACCGCGCTCGTGATGAGCGACGCCCTGGGCTCGAAGCGGGCCGCGCTCTACGGGCTGGGCATGGACGGCACCGCGCTGTATGGCGGCTTCTTCGATCAGCCGATGCCGCGGGCGGGAATCGGCATGGCGATCGGCATCTTCTCCCGCGGCAGCGACCCCGCGCCGCTGCTCGCGCGGATGCGGTCGATTTTGGCGACCGCCGCCGCCAAGGGCATCGATCCGGCGCTGATCGCGGCGGCCAAGCGCAAGGCGATCGCCGGCCTCGAGTTTCAAAAGAATGCCGTCGACGGTCTCGCCAACGCCTGGTCGGACGCGCTCGCATTCCAGGGACTCGCCTCGCCCGAGGCGATCACGCAGGCGATCGAGGCGGTCACGCCGCAGGCGGTGAACGCTCTCGCGGAGGCGACCTTCGATCCCGCGCACGAAGTGAGCGCCATTCTGACGCCGCAGAGTTCGGGCAAACCGATCTCCGGCAAGGGTTTCGGCGGCGCCGAGAGTTTCGCGTCCAGCCCGGGAAAGTCGGTCCGCCTGCCGGCCTGGGCCGCCCGCTCGTTCGCCCGCCTCAGCGTGCCGCGCTCGAGGCTCGAGCCGATCGCGTACACGCTGTCGAACGGCCTGAAATTGATCGTTCAGCCCGAGTCGATCAGCGACACGGTGCAGGTCTTCGGCAAGATCAAGACCAACCAGGATCTGCAGGCGCCGCGGGGCGAGGAGGGCGTCGCCGACGTGCTCGACGGGCTATTTTCCTACGGCAGCACGCACCTCGGGCGCCTCGCGTACCAACGGGCGCTGGATGCGATCAGCGCGAGTGCGAGCGCCGGCTCGAGCTTCTCCCTCGCGGTGCCGGCGGCGCATTTCGCCCGCGGCATGCAATTGTTGGCCGATGAGGAGTTGCACCCCGCCCTCGCGCCCAAGGCGTTCGCGGTCGTGCGACGCCAGCAGGCCGGAATCGTCCAAGGGCAGATCCAGTCGCCGGACTTTCTCCTGCAGCTCGGCTTGAGCAAGGCACTCCTGCCGCCGCACGATCCGCAGCTGCGCTATCCGAAGCCGCAGCGGATCATGGGCCTCACGCTCGAACGGATCCGGCAATACTATGCGCGAACCTTCCGCCCCGACATGACGACGATCGTGATCGTCGGCGAGGTCGAACCGGCCGTTGCGAAGCGCATCGTCGAGCGCAGTTTCGGCGCTTGGCGCAAGCAAGGCGCCCGGCCGCAAGTCGATTATGCCGCGGTGCCGCCGAATCGCGCCGGGCACCTGTACGTCCCCGACAAGAGCGCCTCGCAGGACAGCGTGCAGATGGCCCAGACGATCGACGTCACCCGTGACGAGCCGGCGCGCTTCGCCTTGAATCTCGGCGACCAGGTGCTGGGCGGCGGCTTCTACGCCTCGCGCCTGTACCACGATCTGCGTGACAAAACCGGATTGGTCTACAGCGTCGGCACCAGCTTCGATTTCGGCAAACACCGCAGCACCTACACGGTGACATTCGGCGCAGATCCCGACAAGGTCGCGGCCGCGCGGGCGATCGTCGTCAGGGATTTGACGCAGATGCAGCGCGAGCCGGTGTCCGCGGCCGATCTCGCGCGGGCCAAGGGCATACTCTTGCGCCAGATCCCGCTCGGCGAATCGAGCTTCGACGCGATCGGCGGCCGGCTGCTCGATCTGTCGATCGAGGGCAAACCGCTCGACGCCATGACGATCGCCGCGCGCCACTACCTCGCGCTCACCGCGGCACAGGTGCAGCGTGCCTACGCGCGCCACGTCCGCCCGGATGCCTTCGTCACCGCGGTGAAGGGACCGGCCGTGAAGTAATGCTCGCGCGGCCGCCGGCGTGCGGCCGTGCGGGTCATCCGCCGAACAGCCTCTTGAACCCCGCGGCACTGAAGCCGACCGTCACCTGCGCTTGGTCGCGCACCAGTACGGGCCGGCGAATCAGGGCCGGGTATTCCTTGAGCAGCAGCAGCCATTCCGGCCCGCTCGCGGGATTCTTGCGCTGAGGCAGCAGATGGCGCCAGGTCGGGCCGCTCTTGTTGACGAGGCTCTCCCAGCCGCCGAGCCGGGCCGCCCAGTCGCGCAAGATCGCAGCGGGCACGGGATCGGCCCGGTAATCGACGAAAACATGGGTCACGTCGGCGCGTTCGAGCCAGCGGCGCGCCTTGCGGCAGGTATCGCAGTTCGGCAGTCCATAGACGGTAACGCTCACTGAACTCTCCCTTGCAGTCGCGCCCGGCCGCGCCCGGCCCGGCGCTTCGCTTACAATGACGGCGACCCGCGCCGGGCGTCCACGCCAAAGTATTGCGGATCGCGAAGGATGACGATGCACGACCATATCCTGATCCAGGATCTCGTGGCACTCCTGCAGGTGGTGCTGATCGATCTCGCCCTGGCGGGGGACAACGCGGTGGTCGTCGGCATGGCGGTGTCCGGGCTACCCGCACGGCAGAAGCGGCCGGCCATCATCGTCGGCATCCTCGCGGCGACGGTGCTGCGCATCGCGCTGAGCGCGATGGCGCTGCAGCTGTTGCAGGTGATCGGCCTCGTGCTCGCCGGGGGCCTGCTGCTCCTGTGGGTCGCCTGGAAGATGGTTCGCGAACTGCGCAAGCGCGGGGTGCCCGGCGTGCGCCTGATCGCACCGAAGGCGCTGCGCCAGGCGATGTTGCAGATCATGCTCGCGGACCTGTCGATGAGCTTCGACAACGTCCTCGCGGTCGCCGGCGCCGCGCGCGGCCACCTGTGGGTGCTGGTGGCGGGTTTGGCGCTGTCGGTGGTGCTGATGGGCATCGCCGCGAACTGGGTGGCGCGCGCGCTCGAGAAGCGCCCTGCCGCCGCCTGGGCCGGACTGCTGATGGTGCTGTACGTCGCGCTACACATGATCTGGGACGGCGCCCACGCCGTGCTCGTCCGCCTCATTTGATCGGCGCCGCTGGGCGGGCGCGCGGTGCCAAGTAATCGCCCGGGGAATCGTCGAATGTCAAGCCGGTTGGTCCTGGGCGCCAATGCGGATACCATTCCGGGCTTCGCGCCCCGCGCGGCCTCGCGCCGTACGCTCTGCCCCTCAAAAAGGAGCCGATGATGACCGCTTCTTCCGTGCCGCAACGATCGCTCGCCCTGCTGCTCGCCTTATGCGGTTGCGCCGCGCTCGCCGCCGGCCGGCCGGGGGCACCGGCGGCATCCGCCGCAGTTGCCAAAGACGTCTTCGCCCACCTGAAATTCCGCGACCTCGGTCCGGCGATCGCCGGCGGCCGGGTCACGGCGGTCGCCGGCATCCCCGGCAACACGCGAATCTATTACGTCGGCGCGGCCGGCGGCGGCGTCTTCAAGACCGTCGACGGCGGCCTCAGCTGGCAGGCGATCTTCAAGCACGAGGCGACGAGTTCGATCGGTGCGATCGCCCTGGCCCCGTCCAATCCGAATCTCGTTTGGGTGGGAACCGGCGAAGCGAACATCCGCAATGACGTGATTCCGGGCGCCGGCGTCTACCTGTCCCCCGATGCGGGCAAGACCTGGAAGCGCATGGGCCTCGAGCACGTCGGCCAGATCGGCCGCATCGCCGTCGATCCGCACGATCCGGATCACGTCGTCGTCGCCGCGCTCGGCCATGAGTGGGGACCGAACCCGCATCGCGGCGTGTACCTCACGACCGACGGCGGCAAGACCTGGCGCAAATCGCTCTACGTCGACAACGAGACCGGTGCGATCGACGTCGCGATGCAGCCCGGCAACGGCCAGGTGGTGTTCGCCGCGACCTGGCAGGCGTATCGCCGGCCGTGGATGCTCCACGACGGCGGCCCGGGATCGGGGATCTGGCGATCGACCGACGGCGGCGCGACCTGGAAGCGATTGACCAAAGGGCTGCCCGCCTCGCCCATCGGGCGCATCGGCCTCGCGATCGCGCCGAGCGATCCAGAGCGCATCTACGCGCTGCTCGAAGCGCCGATCGGCAAGGGCTCGCTGTTCGTCTCGAACGACCTCGGCAAACACTGGCACAAGGTCACGGACAATCATGCCCTGAACGTCCGCGGGTTCTATTTCACGACGCTCGAAGTCTCGCCCGACGATGCCGATCGGGTCTATTTCCTCGGCTTCCAGCTGCTCGAATCCGACGACGGCGGCAAGACGGTGCGCGTGATCGACCAGAACGTGCACGTCGATCATCACGCGATGTGGATCGATCCTGCGAACCCTGAGCGCATGATCCAGGGCAACGACGGCGGCGCGTACCTGTCCCTGAATGGCGGCAAGACCTGGCGCTTTCTCGACGGCATGCCGATCGAGCAGGCCTACATGGTCGCGGCGGACAGCCGCACCCCGTACGAACTTTGCACCGGCCTGCAGGACAACAGCGGCTGGTGCGGGCCGTCCTCCTCGCTCGCCGATGATGTCGTCTCGGGCAACGACTGGTTCACGGTGGTCGGCGGCGACGGCGAATACGCCGTGCCGGCGCCGTCGAATCCGGACGTGATCTACGCCGACGCGGAGGACGGCGCGATCTTCCGCTTCGACCGCAAGACCAAGCAATCGCTGTTGATCATGCCGTACATGCATGGGCCGGCCTTCATCGACGACCTGCCGACCTCGGCACAGAAGGTGCGCTTCAACTGGACGCCGCCGATCGCGGTCGATCCTCGCGATGCGAACACGGTCTACATCGGCGGCAACGTCCTGTTGCAATCGACCGACGCCGGCCTGAACTGGCGGGCGATCAGCCCGGATCTGACGCGCAACGACAAGTCGAAGCAGCAACTCTCCGGCGGCCCGATCAACTACGATCTGTCGGGCGCGGAGACCTACGATACGATTCTCTCGGTGCAGGTCGCGCCGAGCGATCCACGGGTGCTCTGGGTGGGCAGCGACGACGGCCTCGTGTCGCTCACGCGCGACGGCGGCAAGACCTGGACCAAGGTCACGCCCGCGGGAGCGCCCGCCTGGGCGCGTGTCGATCAGATCGACGTCTCCCCGACCGATCCCGGCAGGGCTTACATCGCATTCGATGCGCACGAAGTCAACGACGACCGGCCGTACGCGTACGCGACCGCGGATTACGGACGCCGCTGGCAGCGTATCGACCAGGGGCTGGCGCCCAACGCCTCGGTGATGGTCGTACGCGCCGATCCGAACCATCCTCGCGTCCTCGCCGCCGGCACGATGACCGGAGTGTGGATCTCCCGCGACGGCGGCCACCACTGGGCGCAGCTGAAGGCCAATCTGCCGACGATGCCGGTCTTCGATCTGAAGTTCGTCCGCGGCGATCTCGTGCTCGCGAGCCACGGCCGCGGTCTGTGGGTCCTCGATCATTTCGCGGCGGTCGCCGAGCTCGATCCGGGCCGGCCGCCGGCGCAGCTGCAGCTGTTCACGCCGGGAACCGGCATCGAATATCAGCGCTGGAGTCGCGGCGAAGGCGCCGAGCCCGCATTCGTCGCGCCGAACGCGCCGAACGGCGTCACGATCGACTATAGCCTGCCGAAGAAGCTCAAGGCCGACGCGCAAGAGAAGGAGTTGCACCAAACGCCGGTCAAGATCGAGGTCCGCGACGCGCACGGCGCACTGATCGCGACCCGCTACGGCGAGTCCCGAGCGGGCGTGAATCGCGCCATCTGGGACATGCGCTACGACGGGCCGACTCAGCTGAACTTCGAAAAGCCCGCGGTCGAGGGCGCCAAGCCCTCGTGGGATCGCGGCGCGCGCGGACCGCAGGTGCTCCCGGGCAGCTATTCGATCCGCGTGACCGCCGCCGGCCGGACCGAAACCGCGCAGGCCCGCGTCGTCGCCGATCCGAACCAGCCTGCGGCGCTCGATGCGCAGCGCCAATCCCTCGAGATGGGGCTCGTCGCGCGGGCGCAAGCGGATGCGATGAACCGGATGCTCAACCGCCTCAGTGCCATGCAGTCGCAGCTCGGCGCCTATCGCAAGTCACTCGCCGAGCAGTCGGCGAGCGTCGATCCGTCGCAGCGCGCCGAGGCGAAGGCCCAGGCCGCGCTCGCCGCCCGCGCGAAAGCGCTCGCCGGAGAACTCGGCAAGCTGAAGGATTCGCTCTACAGCCCGAAGGTGCAGCACAAGGTCATCGAGGACGATCTGCACCAACTGACGGACCTGTACGGCGCCGTGAATTCCATCGCGAGCATGTTCGGCGAACTCGGCGTGCAGGCGCCCACGGGGCCCTTGCTGCGGATCGAAAAAACGGTGGCCACCGCGGTGGGCGGCAAGCTCGCGGCGTACAACGCCCTGCTCGCCGGCGACGTTGCGCGCTACGACCGGGCCGCCTATGCGGCCGGTGCGCCGACACTCGCCCCCGGCAAGCCGATCGAGGTCGCCGCGGCGCCGTCGATCGATTAGGCGGTGCCATGGGGTTATCCTGGCCGTCCGCATGACGTCGCGCACACTGCAATTCGACGGTGTCGAATATCCCGACGGCGCCGCTTCGGATCCGGTCGCGCTCGGCTGGATGCGCGGCGCTCCGCCGCCGGCGGACAAGCGCATCCGTTTCGAGGACGATCGCTTTCTGCAGTTTCCGCGCCTGCGCTGGACGCTGTCGCACATGCGCGAGTTGGTGCCGACCGCAAACGTCTGGCGCGGCTGCCGCGCGCCGAGCACGCTCGATGCGGCGAATCCGTCCATCGAGACCGAGATCGATGCCTCGGGCTTCACGGACCTGAACGGCGCGCGGCGCACCTGGAGCGCGTCCCTCGAAGATACCTACACCGACGGCATCGTCGTCCTGCATCGGGGCCGGCGCGTGTACGAGCGGTATTTCGGCGCCTTGCAGCCGCAGCGCCAACACGCTTGCTTCTCGATCACGAAGTCCTTCGCCGCGACCCTCGCCGCCGGCCTGCTGCACGAGGGAGCGCTCGATGCATCCCGGTGCGTGCCGTTCTACCTGCCCGAAATGGCGGATACCGCCTATGGTGACGCAACTCTCCGGCAGCTGCTCGACATGCAGGTCGGCGTCGCCTACTCCGAGGAATATGCGGACCCGCACGCCGAAATCTGGGCGTATGCGCGCGCCGGCGGGCTGCGGCCGCGCGACCCGGGGCGCCATGGCCCGGCGAACTACTATGAGTTCCTGGCGACGCTGCGCAAGCAAGGCGAGCACGGCCGCAGTTTCGAATACAAGACCGTCAACACCGAGGTGCTGTGCTGGATCATGAAGCGGGTCAGCGGAATCGGCCTCGCCGATCTGCTTTCGCAGCGCCTCTGGTCGCCGCTTGCGTGCGAGGAGGACGCGTATTTCAGCGTCGACTCGATCGGCGTCGAGATGGGTGGCGGCGGCCTCAACGCCTGCCTGCGGGATCTCGCCCGGTTCGGCGAACTGCTGCGCCGGGAGGGCGATTGGCAAGGCGTGCAGCTCCTGCCCGCCGCCGTCGTCGCCGAGCTTTGCACCGGATCGGCTCCGACCAAGGTCCCGGCCGCGCAATACCCGCTGCTGCCGGGCTATTCGTACCGGAACATGTGGTGGATCGCGAACGACGAACTCGGCACGATCGAGGCCCGCGGCATCCATGGCCAGCGGCTGTTCATCGCGCCGCGCGCCGAGGTCGTGATCGCCCGCTTCGCCTCGCATCCCGTTGCGACGAGCGCCGCGAACGATCCCGTCACGCTGCCGGCGTTCCGTGCGCTCGCGCGCATGTTGAGTCGCGGATGATCGCGCGGCGCGACGCTGCGCGATGCGGGCGAATCCCTCAGCGCAACTGGCTGTCCTTGCTCCCGCGCCGGTTGTAGCCGCCGAACTGCGCAGCATCGCGGTCGCGCTCGCTCTGGCAGCCAACGCACAGGCGCACCCCCGGAATCGCGGCCCTGCGGGCCTCGGGAATCTCGCTGCCGCAAGCCTCGCAAGACTTGAGCGACGGGCCCTTCGGCAGCAGGCTCTGCGCCCGACGGACGCCGTCCTTGACGGTCGCGTCGATCTGCTCGTTCACCGCATTGTCGCCCGCCCAACCCGTCGCCATGCTGCGCACTCCGCGAGGCCTCGAGTAGCCACCGCCGTCCGATTCATCGATGTCACGACTTGCCGATTTGTATATGCGTGTATTTTCGATTATTTTCAAGCCTCCGCGCCGGCGTTGCCGAAATGCAACGCGTGGGGAACCCGGCGCGGCGACGCCTGACTAAGCTCGAGAACCCTGCGACCATCGCCGATCAGCTTGCGCCATCGACCACCATGAACAAGCAGGAATTTCGCGCCACGGTGTCGCTCGCCGCCATCTTCTCGCTCCGGCTCCTGGGCCTGTTCATGATCTATCCGGTGTTCGCGGCCTATGCGCGGCAACTCGCAGGCGCGACGCCGTACAAGATCGGCCTGGCGCTCGGCATCTACGGGTTGAGCCAAGGGTTGCTGCAGATTCCGTTCGGCATGCTCTCGGACCGGCTGGGCCGCAAGCGCATGATCGTCGCCGGCCTGCTGGTATTCGCATTCGGCAGCGCGGTCGCGGCACAGGCGTCCTCCATCGACGGCGTCATCGCCGGGCGGGTGCTGCAGGGCGCGGGCGCCGTCGGCGCGGTGATCCTCGCGCTGGTCGCGGACCTCACCACCGAGGAAAGCCGCACCAAGGCGATGGCCATGGTCGGCATCACGATCGGCGTTTCCTTCATGATCGCGCTGGTCGCAGGGCCCATTCTCGCCGGCATCATCGGCGTCGCCGGCATCTTCCGGCTGATGGTCGCGCTCGCGCTCGTCGCGATCGGCATCGTCGCCTTCGTCGTGCCCGCGCCGCGAAGCCTGAGCGTGCACCGGGATGCGGAGCCGGTGCCGGCGATGTTCGGCTCGGTGCTGCGCAACCCGCAATTGTTGCGGCTGGACTTCGGGATCTTCGCACTGCATGCGATGCTCACCGCGAGCTTCCTCGTGATCCCCGCGCTGCTGCACGCACGGCTGCACGTCGACAGCCGCGATCAATGGATGGTGTATCTGCCGGTGCTGGTCGCCTCCGTGGCGGTGATGCTGCCGGCAATCATCATCGCCGAGAAGCATCGGCGCATGAAAACGGTGTTCCTGCTCGCGGTCGGCGCACTCGCCGTGAGCCAGCTGTTGCTGCTCGCCGGCGGCCGCAATCTCTACGTCCTGCTCGGCGCGATCACGCTGTTCTTCGCCGGCTTCAACGTGATGGAGGCAAGCCTGCCGTCGCTCGTCACCAAGACCTCGCCCGCCGCCGCCAAGGGAACCGCGACCGGCGTGTACTCGAGCGCGCAATTCCTCGGCATCTTCGTCGGCGGCATCGCCGGCGGCTGGATTCAACAGTTCTGGGGCACCACCGGGGTGTTCCTCGGGTCGGCGGCCATCGCCGTGCTCTGGCTGCCGGTCGCTGCGACCATGCAGGCGCCGAGCTACCTGCGCACGAGGCTGATCCGCATCCGCGACGGCGGCCCGATCGATTCAAACGCATTGGCCGGGCAATTTCGCGGGATCGCGGGCGTCGCCGAAGCCGCCGTCGTCGCCGACGAGCGCATGGCCTACTTGAAGGTCGACCCGCGCACCTTCGATGCGGCCGGCGCCGAGGCGCTCGCCGGCTGAGCCCGATCGGGCGCGTTACAGGGCGTTGAAGATGCCGCCGACCAGGTCGCTCGCCAGACCGAAGCCGGCGCCGAGGCCGAGGCCCGACATCACGTTGCCCATGAAGCCGCCGCCGCCGCTCGCCGCGTACGGCTGGGCGCTCCAGCCGCGCGGCTGCATGCCGGCCTGCGGCACGGTCGCCACGTGGCTCTCGAGCGTGTGGATGTACTGCGCCATCTGCTCGATCAGCATCATCGTCGTTTGATTCTGCCTTTGGACCGCGAGCGCGGCCTCGCGCAGGTCGAGCGCCAGCTCGCGCGCGAGCGTCGGATCCGTGATCTGGGTCTGGAGCTTCTCGGCGAGGCCCTTGATGCTCTGGGCGACCTGATCGGCCTGCGTTTGCAGTTGAACGGCCTGGCTTTCCGCGGTCTGATAATCCATGGATGCGACGCTCTCGATGGGGATGATGCAGGCCTTCGATCCTCGCCGCGGCGGTTGGTTCCGCGGCAAATTGCCGCAAAACCTTCGCCCGGATCGGCACGCGCCCTCGATCGGGGCGCAAACGGTGAGGCGCGCGGCCGATCGCGCGTCGACGGTTCGGCGCTCTCACGTGCTCGCGAATTTCAAGGCGACGCTCAATCCCGGGCCGGCGTCGGCGAGCACGAGGCGCGCGCCGTGCAGCTTCGTGACCGCGGCGACCAGCGACAAGCCGAGGCCCGACCCCGGGACCTTGCGCGCTTCGTCGAGCCGCACGCGCCGCCCGAGGGCGAGTTCGCGCTTGTCGGCGGGAATTCCCGGACCGTCGTCCTCGACGAGGACCTCCGGACCGCCCGTCTCGTTGCGCAGGAACACGCGAATGTGCCCGCCGGAGGGGGTGAATTTGATCGCATTGTCGAGCAGGTTGGCGAATGCCTGGGCGAGCAGCTGGCGGCTGCCCTGGATGTGCGCGCCCGCCGCGACGCGACTCTGCAGTTCGATGCCCCTCTCCTCCGTGACCGGCGCATATAGCTCGACGATGCTCGCGACGAGCTCCGACAGATCGACCGCCTCGCGCGCGACGGTGCCGGTCTCGGCGAGGGCGATCCGCAGCAGCGCATCGAGCGTGCTGCGCATGCGGTCGACCTCGGTCGTCACCCGCTCGAGCACGCGCCGTTCCGGGGAGGCCTCGCCGAGATGCGCAAGTGCCGCCTCGGCGGTCGACTGCAGGCGGTTGAGCGGCGTGCGCAGATCGTGGGCGGCGCTGTCGAGCACGGTGCGCATGCCGAGCGTGAGCTGTTCGATCTTATCGAGCATGCCGTTGATCTCCCGGGCGAGCGTGTTGAGCTCGTCCTCGGCATCGCGCACGGGCAGGCGTTGCGACAGATCGCCGCGCATGATCTGGGTCGCGACCGCCGAGATCGCGCCGGCGTGCGCGAGAATGCGCCGCCCCATCCAGATGCCGCCGCCGAGCCCGAGCAACATCGTCATCACGACGGCCGCGACGAGGCCGCGCATCATCACGTTCTTGACGTCCTGGCGCTCCTGCACGTCGTGCCCGACGAGCATCCGGTAGCCGCCCGGCAGCGGAAAGCGCTGCGCCCGCACCTCGTGCACGCGCGTCTGGTCGCCGTAGGGCACGGCGACCTTGAATTGGATCCACTTGCCTTCGCCGGCGCCGATGGTCGGCCAGGCCGGCAGGTTGCCGGCCACCGGGCGCAGCTGCGGATCCACCATCAGGTAAACGGCGCCGCGCACGTCCTGGTCCTGCGAGCGCTGCTCGATCAGCTCGATGAAATCGCTGCGCGAGAGCACCAGGACCTGTTCACGCAGGCCCTGCACCTCCGCCTCGATCAGATTGTCGGTGCTGCCGTCGATGACTCTGGAGACCGCGAAATAGACGGCGCCGAGCAGGGCGACCGCGCCGAGCGCGAACAGGACCGAATAAATGATGGCGATCCGGAACGGAGAGCTCGTCAGTACGCCGAGGAACCGCTGTTCCTGGTCCATTATTCTTCTTCGCTGAGGCTGTAGCCGGCGCCGCGCACCGTATGCAGTAGAGGTTTGTCGAAGTCCTTGTCGATCGCCTGGCGCAGGCGGCTGATGTGCACGTCGATCACGTTGGTCTGCGGATCGAAATGGTAATCCCAGACGCCCTCGAGCAACATCGTCCGCGTGACCACCTGACCGCTGTGGCGCATCAGGAACTCGAGCAACTGGAACTCCCTCGCCGTAAGTTCGATCTTCTTGCCGCCGCGCGTGACCCGGCGCG
>Ga0307372_10003525_pt1 | contig 24880 bp, 24 predicted proteins | sample OX1MG_FD_202533 | JGI IMG/M metagenome (GOLD analysis project Ga0307372, IMG submission 202533) | Soil microbial communities from Risofladan, Vaasa, Finland - OX-1 | ecosystem: Environmental > Terrestrial > Soil > Coastal area > Acid sulfate soil | place: Finland: Risofladan, Vaasa | collected...
CCACAGCGTTTCTTGTCGTTCGCGTTTTCGTTTTCCCAGTGCCATGCCGCGCATTGTAATCGTACCGCGCCGACAGAGCAATCCCATCTTTGTGATGTTCAGAGACTTTCACCACGGGCTGCTAGGGGGTTCTTTCGGGCCGCCACCCGGCACCGCTCCTGAAACAACTTGCGCGGTCGTTGGTCAGGCCTCTGCCATGCTCAGGGTCAAGTACTTGCAAGGAGTTAGCGGCGGATCGCCCTTCCCGCGCCCTTCGATGCCCTTCACACACCGGAAACGGCTTGCACACCAGGATCGCGGGCTGCGCCGCCCGGAATGCCCACGAGGCAGGGGCATACATTCCTGCCAGTGCCGTAACTCACTGATTAGGGGGCAGCTGTTTACCTTTGCGAACTGCCAGTCCAGGTGCAGGCCGCAGCGCCCGCGATCCCGGCAGTTTGGCACGCCGGGTGCTCAATCACCAGACAATCAGGGGGTGAGGACAGCTTGGGCGAGCTTTCCTGTTGAACCTGTGCCCATATCAAGCTCCTTGTCCATCACCCTCCTGACGCGGGGCAAATCCACGCTCGTTGAAACGGGCGATGGGTCCCCAGGTGGAGGCTCCCCGTTGGCTTGACAGGCCCGGAGGAAGAAAAAAAGATGAACAAACAGAATACGAAAAGGGCCCTCAAGGGTTTTCTGGAAGACCACATGTTTTACCGTGACGCCGAACGGACGTTTTTCGAGGGGGAGGAGTTCCCCTGGGTTGCCGACGTTGAGGTGGAATGGAGGGCAATTCGCAAGGAATTGGACTTACTGATGCTGGACCGGGAAAAGATCACCAATTTCCAGGATTACTCTCCACCACAGAAGAGCATTACCAATGACAACAACTGGAAGACCTACTTCCTTTATGCTTTTGGGCGTGTCGAAAAAGAGAACTGTGCGCGCTGCCCCGAAACCGTGCGGATCCTGAAAAAGATTCCCCAGATGAACACCGCGATGTTTTCCATTCTCTCGCCCGGGAAGTACATTCCTCCGCACCGGGGACCTTACAAGGGTGTGCTCCGCTATCACCTCGGGTTGATGATCCCTCAACCAGAAGGCAGTTGCAGGATTCGAGTGGGAAACGACATCAGGCCCTGGAAAGAGGGGAAGAGTCTGATTTTTGACGACAGCCACGAGCATGAAGTCTGGAACGACTCTGATTCCTATCGCGTGGTGCTGTTCGTCAATTTCGCGCGTCCAACCATTTTTCCCTTCTCCGTTGTCAACCGGTCGATTCTCTGGGCGCGCAGTTTCCGTCCGCTCTAGCCAGAGGCGGAAAGGGAAGACCGTGTGCGGCAGGTTCAATGCCGCCAGGGACCCTGAAACGATGATCCTCGCCCGCTTCCGGGCGTGTGAGGGCCGTTGACGGGGCAGGGCCGACCAGACCTTTGTGCTTCCGGCGCGTGAGCCTGGCTCTCCTCCAGGACGCTGGCCGATGCCCTGCTTCGTTTATGGGCACGGCGGCGTTTGGTATTTTAAGCCTTCATATTTTCGTCTAGTTTCCCGGCATCCATTTCCTGTAAGCTTTCTCTTGGGTAAGCGATGTTGCCGACGGCCCGGAACCAAATTCAGGCCGGCACATCCAACCAAGCAGACTTGCATTGCTGGGGGGCAAAATGTCCATTCGACCCGTTAAGCGGCTGATTAAATCCAAGCCGACGTTGGAAGGCGCGGGCGTGCATCTCCGCCGGGCGTTCGGCTTTGGCAGTACGTCAGACTTTGACCCGTTTCTTCTCCTCGACGACTTCCGCAATGAACGTCCGGAAGACTACCTGGCCGGTTTCCCGTGGCATCCTCACCGCGGCATTGAGACCATCACTTACGTTCTGGCGGGCGACGTGGAGCACGGCGACAGCCTGGGCCACATCGGCACCATCGGCGCGGGCGACGTGCAGTGGATGACGGCTGGCAGCGGGATTATTCACCAGGAGATGCCCAAGGGCGATGCTACCGGGCGCATGCACGGATTCCAGCTCTGGGGCAACCTGCCCGCTTCGCTCAAGATGACAGCGCCGCGCTACCAGGAGGTGAAGTCGGCCGAAATCCCCGAGGTCACCGACGATGACGGCACGCTGGTCCGCGTGGTCTGCGGCGATTTCTGGGGCAAGAAGGGTCCCGTGGACGGCGTTGCCGCTGACCCTGTCTATATCGACGTCACCGTTCCGGCCGGAAAACGCAAAACCCTGCCCGTGGAAACCACCCGCCACGCCTTTGCCTACGTTTTTGACGGCGCCGGAAAGTTCTGCAACGCCTCCGGCCCGCTGGAAGTGCCCACCGAATCCGTCGGCTGGGCGGACACGACTCCGCCCACAGAGGCGGACAACCGATCGCTCGTGCTCTTTGACCGCGGCGACGAAGTCACCGTCGAGGCGGGCGAGGAAGGCGTCCGATTTCTTCTGGTTTCGGGCAAACCGCTTGATGAGCCCGTCGCGTGGTACGGACCTATTGTCATGAACACCCAGGAAGAGCTCCGCGAGGCGTTCAGCGAGCTCAAACACGGCACCTTCCTCAAGCACAGGCAGGGTGAGTAAGCGTCTTATTTTGTAGCGGCGCGTTTACCGCGCCATAACCTGTTTTGTACCGATGGGTCTGCCTCGCCTTCCGGGGCGGGGTGAAGGTTCTGTCTCTCCGCCATTTTCTACCCGTTCGCTGTCGACACTCTCAATAAAGAACCGATGGCAGGTAAGCGCCGGTGGGCTCGTTATACAAACCCATGGTCATCAACGTCATCGGTTGCGTAATCCGCAGGCCGTGCTCAAGGCACCAGGTCAGGATATCGGCATTCCGCGAAGGCACCAGGATTCCCGGCCCGCGGAACTCTTCAGTCGCGCCGATCAGGGCCTTCAGATCGTCATTCGTGGCCCCCACAGCATGCCCGAAAAATCCCCCCACGGTCGCATACCCGGTGATCTGGCTGCCGCGCTCCACCACCTGGGCGCTGCCTTGCTTCAGGGCGTCTCCGAGTCCGCCCGCCCGGTCGTGCCCGTGGACGGCGAAGCAAAGGCGGTTGCAGGCAGGAAGATCGGCCTCCGTGGCCGTCCGGACCTTGCGCCCGGCAATCGAAACCCTGATGGGCGGCCCCTGCATGCAGCTCAACGGCTCGCGCACCTGAAACCCGATCTTGGCATAAAGCGCAAGCGAGCGGTTGTGGAAAGTCGTCTGGACCAGGCGCACGCCGGCAAGCTTCCTTTCGCGCGTGCGCTGAAGGGCCGCTTCCATCAACTGCCGCCCGGCTCCGTGGTCCTGAAACGCTGGATCGATTGTGATGGGTCCGATGCCGCCAATCGGCGGGCGTTCGTCCATAAAATTGCTGCCCAGCATCCGGCCGTCCACCTCGGCCGCGATCCCGTAAAAACCGGGATGTGAGATAAGAATGGAAATGATCCCCGCGGCCATTTCGGGGGAAGGAAAGCTCTGCGGAAAATTGTGCGCCTCGGAAATCGTCTTGAACGCTTCGTAACAGATCCTGCCCAGCTCCGCGGCGTCTTCGGGCCGGGCGCGTCGAATTTGAACCTGCATTCGCCCCTCCAGCAATGCTTTCGCTACCAGTTGGGGGGATTGTAACAGAATTTCCTTGCGCAGGCAGCGCCGCTTCGGGGCAAAATCCGGTGCTCATAGAGAGTCGCAACCGAACCCGATACCACTGGGCCGGTGCGGCGACGCATTCACCCCACGCCTTGGGATGCGCTAGAATGAAATATTTACGGCGAGCACATGGACACCACTACGCGACCCAGGGTTTCGGTTGTCAAATACCTGAACACCACCCCGCTGATCTGGGGCATGCTGAAGGGCGATCAGCAGGGAAAGTACGACCTCGACTTCACCACACCTGCAAAGTGCGCGGATGACCTGGGCCGGCGCGAGGCGGCGGTGGGCATCGTGCCGTCCATCGAGTACCAGCGCATGGAGCGGCTGCGCGTCCTGCCCGGATGTTCCATCGCCTCAAAAGGCATTGTCAGAAGCGTTCTGCTGCTCAGCAAGATGCCCATCGAGCAGGTAACTACCGTCGCGCTCGATAATTCCTCGCGAACCTCGGCGGCGCTGGTTCGGGTGCTGTTGCAGAAGTTTTATTCGCGGCCCGTCAGCGCGGCCCCGGCGGACCCGGAACCGGAGAAGATGTTGCAGCATGCCGATGCGGCGTTGTTGATTGGCGACCCGGCGCTGACGTTTGATGCCGGCGGGTTAAGGGTGTATGATCTGGCCGCTGAGTGGAAAAGGTTTACGGGACTGCCTTTTGTTTTCGCGGTCTGGGCGGGGCATGAAGACGCCGGACTCGGGCGTTTCTGCGCTGACTTTGAAGCCTCAAGAGATTACGGTCTCGCGCACATCGACGACATCGCCCGTGAGTATGCGCCCAGGCTGGGGCTGGCGCCGGAGGCGGTGAAGGTTTACCTGAAAGAGAATATCGATTATTCTTTGGATGAGGAAAACCGCAAGGGACTGGAGCTTTTTTACCGCCTTGCGCACGAAATCGGCCTGATCCCGGCGGCCAGAGAAATTCAATTCGCTTAGGATTCGGAGGCCTGATTTCCGGCCAGCGCCTCCGGCGAAGGTTTTTATCATCGAGTTGTGAATAATGGGTTTAACCGCGGCACAAGCTCTCGAAATGTTGCGCACCGACGATCTGATTGGCGTGGGCATGGAGGCCAACTCTCTGCGCGTTAAGCTCCATCCTGGAAACATCGTCTCCTATCAGATTGACCGCAACATCAATTACACCAACATCTGCACGGAGTACTGCTCCTTCTGCGCGTTTTACCGGCCCGTGGGCTCGCCGGAAGGATACGTGCTGCCGCTCGAAACCATTTACCGGAAGATCGAAGAAACGCTGGCGCTGGGCGGCACCGGTGTTTTGATGCAGGGCGGCCTGCACCCCGACCTGAAGATGGATTACTACGAGAACCTCCTCTCCAGCATCAAGCAGCGTTATCCCCAGGTCCACCTGCACTGCCTTTCGGCGCCGGAAGTCCTGAACATCGCGGAGATTTGCGGGCTGACCGTTCGCGACACGCTGAGGCGCCTGATGGACGCGGGTCTCGATTCCATTCCCGGAGCGGGGGCGGAAATTCTGGACGACGAGGTTCGAAAGCGGATTGCGCGGCTGAAGTGCAGCACCGAAGAATGGCTTTCCGTGCACCGGGAGGCGCACAAGCTGGGCATGCGAACCACCGCCACCATGATGTTCGGCTGTGGAGAAACCTTCGAGCACCGCATCGCACATCTCGAACGCGTTCGGCGGCTGCAGGAGGAAACCGGCGGCTTCACGGCTTTCATTCCCTGGTTTTTCCAGCGCGAGAACACCTCGCTGGGGCGGTTCGTCAAGGAAGAAGTCACGGCGGTGGAATATCTCAAGACGCTTGCTGTCAGCCGCCTTTACCTGGATAACATTCAGAACGTCCAGGCGTCGTGGCTGACCCCGGGCCACAAGGTCGGCCAGATCGCACTTCGCTTTGGGGGCAATGACGTCGGCAGCATTCTGATTGAAGAGAATGTGGTCTCCGCCGCGGGCTGCGGGCGCACCTCTTCTGAGGAAAAGCTTCGCTGGATGATTCGTGACGCCGGCTTTCGCCCCATCAAGCGCGACACGCTTTATCGCAATTACTACCTCAATTAAGACAGCCTCGCGAACGGCCGACCGGGTGCTGCCTGCGGCTCTACGCAGATGACCGAGCTTCGATGGAATCCGACGCTGCGCGAATGGGTCTCAACCGCATCGCATCGCCAGAACAGGCCCCAGATGCCACGGGACTGGTGCCCTTTCTGTCCCGGATCGGGACGCGTGCCCGACCACTACGACGTCTATATCTATCCCAACGATTTCGCCGCCTTCACCATTCCCGCTCAGCCGCCGGCCGTTGAAGGGGACGATTTCTATCCGGTCAGGCCCTCGCACGGCAAGTGCGATGTGGTGCTTTACCACCCTGATCACAACACCTCCATCCCCCAGATTTCCGTGGAACACCTCACGCGCCTGGTGAAAACCTGGCGCAACCGCTTTGAGGAACTCAAGGCGACGCCGGGCATTCGCTACGTGCTGATTTTTGAGAACAAGGGAGAAGTGATCGGGGTCACCATGCCGCATCCGCACGGGCAGATTTATTCTCTCCCGCTCGTTCCGCCCATCATCAAGAAAGAGCTGGCCGCCGCGCGCGCCCACCACCGCAGCCATGGCCGGTGTCTTTTCTGCGACATTCTCCAGAAGGAGCGCAAAGCCAAACTGCGAATCGTGGCGGAAAACCGGGCGTTCACAGCCTTTATTCCGTTCTATGCGCGCTGGCCCTACGAGGTGCACGTCTATCCCCGCCGCCACCTGGGGGCGCTCGATGAGTTCAAGCCATCGGAAGAAAAGCTGCTGGCGGAAATGCTCAAATGGGTGACCCGGAAATATGACAACCTGTTCCAGATGTCATTCCCGTATATGATGCTGCTGCACCAGGCTCCCACGCGCGGCCGGCATCCTTATTATCATTTTCACATTGAGTTCTATCCGCCGCATCGCAGCAAGGAAAAACTGAAGTACCTGGCCAGCGTCGAAACCGGCGCGGGAACGTTTCTGAATGATTCCCTGGCAGAGGAAAAGGCCGCCGAACTGCGCCGCGTGGCGCCCAGGACGCTCCGCGAAATTGGCTGATGGTATGGGGCCCGGGAAACACAGCATGATCAACGAAGCCTTTCAAAAGATCTACGGTTCGGCGCCGGACGTTACCGTCCGCGCCCCCGGGCGCGTGAACCTGATCGGCGAACACACCGACTACAACGACGGTTTTGTGCTTCCCGCCGCCATTGACCGGGTAATTGAATTCGCCGCTCGCCGCCGCAAAGACTTTGTTGTGCGCGCTTACTCGATCGACTTCCAGGAGCAGGCCGAGTTCAGCCTGGAGGCGATTGAAAAAGACAGCGAACATGCCTGGAGCAACTACCTGCGGGGCGTGCTCAAATTCCTGCAGGAGGACGGGCACAGACTCACCGGCATTGACGTGGCCTTTGGCGGCAACGTGCCGCGGGAAGCCGGGCTCAGTTCATCGGCAGCGGTCGAGGTCGGCGCCGTGGCGCTTTCGATGAGGCTGTTCAACATCGAACTGGCTCCGTTGGAAGTCGTTCGGCTCGCCCGGCGCGCGGAGAATGACTTTGTCAACGTCCCTTGCGGAATCATGGACCAGTTCGCATGCGCGCTGGGCAAACGCGATCATGCTCTGTTCCTCGACTGCCGCGACCTTTCTTACCGTTACGTTCCCCTCTCAGGGCGCGTCAAGATCGTGGTGTGCAATTCGGGAGTCCGGCGGGCGCTGGCCGCATCGGAATACAAAGTCCGGCTGCAACAGTGCCGCCAGGCCGTGGCGCAACTGGGAACCACGGGGCTGGCGGTCAAGTCGCTTCGTGAAATCGATCTGACGGACCTGGAAGTGGCCCGCCACAGCCTCAGCGAGATTCTGCTGAAGCGGGCCCGGCACGTGGTGAGTGAGAACGACCGCGTGCTTAAGGCCGTCAAGGACCTGGAAAAGGGCGACCTTGAAAGCTTCGGCAGGCTGATGATCGCTTCGCACGAAAGCCTGCGGGATGATTACGAAGTCAGCTGCAGGGAACTGGACGTTCTGGTGGAGTTGGCCCTCAAACAGCCCGGCGTTATGGGAGCGCGGATGACCGGGGCGGGCTTCGGAGGCTGCACGGTCAACCTGGTTCTCGCCGACGCGGCCGAATCGTTTGCGGGAGCAGTCCAGGAAGGCTACAGCAAAGCCACGGGACTCAATGCGGAAGTCTATGTTTGCGAAGCTTCGGACGGAGCACTGGCCGGCAACTGAACGGCCATGGAATTCGTCAAGGCCGCGATCTTGCCCCCGGGGGCCGTGGCGCCGTGTGTGTCAGGCGTTTTCCCGCCGGAGGACGGTTTCTTCGGGCCCTTCAGCAGCAGCATCAGGGCGCTGAGCAGAAAAAAGACCAGAAGGATAACCAGCAGGGTGTGGGCAACCCTGCCGCCTTCACCTTCGATAAAAGGGCAGGGAGCCTTTGGTGTTCTTCTCCGCGCCAGGTACCAGGGGAAAATAATGATCCACAAGAAAAGCGATCCGAGACTCCAGCGGATGGGTGTGGGAATATTCTTTTCGCGGGCGTCGCGATAAACCCATACTGACGAAAGCGCCACCAGACTGAACAGCACCACCTGGCTGATTACAGGCCCCAGGAGGGTCTCAGCGACCGCCGTAACCACAAGCCAGATCCCCAATGCTGCGAAAAAAATCCCCCATGAAAATCGCGCCTGCTCTTTGGCCGGCAGAGGAACAACCTGCTCGGCAATGATTACGTTAACGTCCGGACGAATGATCTCACTGGGGTTGACTTCCTGCTTGCAGGAAGGGCATACGCGGCACGAGGCAGCAAGCAGCTGGCCGCAGTTAGGGCAGGAAAAAGGTTCATCCGGGAAGGTGGCTGTCGGCTGCAAGCCGAATTCCTCGGGTAAATCAGCCATTGGCAATTCTTTCCTCTCCCGGTTTGTCCGTACTTTTGTTCATGGCGCCGAATTCCAACCCTGATGCTCTTCCCAGTCTAACACCTGGCGGTAGACAATTTTGCGGGAAAGCCGGTTGAAGTCACGGATGCGGCCTTCGGCGCGATTGCCGCCCTGTGATTGATAATACCAGCCTGCTTCCTGGTGCAGCGCCATCACTTCGCCGGAAACAAACAGAGCATGTTGTGAATAATGATAGGGAGTCGAAGGAATCATCTTCGGATTATAGACTCTGTCCACATAGAGCTTGATGCTTTTCGGATCTAACTCCTTTGCGCTCAACATCTCCTGCAGGGCCTTCACCACAAAATAGTTGTTCACAACATGGTCAATGTGGCCTTCGGCCGGAGGATGCGCCGTGACCACCACTTCGGGATGAAACGCCTTCAACAGTCTTTTCACTGCTGCCACCACCGACTCGCGTGCATAAGGCAGGTTGGGCTGGAAAACGTTCGGATAGGGCGTGTGGTCTGAAGCCAGCAGGACCGAAAGATAGGGATGGGCGGGGTCGGGATGGTGATACCAGATTTCGCCCGAACCACCGTCCGGCATTCCCAAAAAATAGATATCGTCTTTCGGCACGCCCAGGTGCCCCAGAACCGCGCGCGTCTCATCCATGCGCAACATGCCAAAGTTCATGGCCTCGGCAGGACTGCAGGAATGCTGATAATAACGGTCGCACGACCCGGCATCGCCGCCGGTAAAGTAGACAAAGTGGATCGGGATGTGGTTCTCGATGGCCGCACGGGTGAGTCCGGCCCAGCCGCCTTCGTCATCCTCGTGCGCGCAGAAAATCAGAATGGACCTGGGCAGGGGATTCACGCCCAGTTCAAGGTCGTTCTCCGCCACGGTATTTCCAGCCGAATCAGTGAGAACCACTTCAGCCCGGTAGATTCCCGTCCGGCCGGAAGGAAGCGCAAAGGATACCGATTCCTTCCCGGCTGGCGAACCCGGCTGCAGGTCAAGCCGTCCGGCAACAACCTTCTTTTCAATGGATTTCTCATCCGGGTCCAGAAAGGATGCCGTGGCGGTAATCTGCTTCCAGGCTGTTTTTCCGGGGTTCCCGATGGAGAAATGAATGGCCGCATCCTTCCCGGGCATATACATCGTGTGGCTGGTGTCAAACTGTATGGCGCCGGCGTTCAGCCCCGGAGGATAGAAGTGCCGGTAGTCTTTGGTATCAACGTCGCTCAGCTCAGGGTAAATATACTGCGGGGGATAAAGCATGGGCGTGGTAACGCCAGGAGGCCGGATCAGGACCAGCTGGCTGAAGGCGATGTCCAGAACGTTCTTCCGGTCATGGTCCCACACCACCACTCCGTACTGATGGATCGCCGGCTGGTCAACTTTGCCGGCAACGGCCACGTCCTTCGCGTGAATTTCCTGTTCCGCGCCAGCCGCCAGTGTCAGGTCCCTTTTCAGCGTCACGACACTTGCGGCGGCCTGTTGGGCGGGCCCGGCAATCCAGGGCCAGTAGCGGTTTGAGAACTCAACCCGAAGGCCATTCAGTGGCTGGTTCGTCAGGTTTTTAATCGTGATGTCGCTCGCTACATGATCGCCCGTCACATAGAAAGTCTTGTCCAGCCTGATGCCCTCAATCCTGGCCAGCTTGCGGTAAACGGCGAATGAACCGGCCTGAGGCGCCCTGATAAATGTGACTCCGGAGATCCGGTCATAGCCCAACAGGTCGATCTCATAACGCCCTGTCCGGGCGTCTGCAGGAATTTTCCAAAGCAGGGAATAGGAACTCGCCGCCGGATCGGCGGGGATGGTCCAGACCTGTGAAGGTGAAGTCGTGTACACGGCGTTGCTGTCACCGTCGTAGCGCACCGTGGCCGAAAAAGCCATATTGCCGCGCACCGAGGCTCCCGGAGCCAGGGCCAGCCGCACCAGGACTTCCGAGCCGGCATTGTAACTGGTGCGATTGGTGACCGCGACCACGCTGCTCTGCGCCAGGGCCAGCATGGGCAGCAGCAAGATTCCAGCGACGACCGCAAGTTTTGTGCAGATGGACTTTCGCATGTACTTTAGCAACGCAGCCTCCTCCGCTCCCGGGCAGCCGGAGGGCGGCTCCTGCGCGACCAACCGGAACAGCTTCGGCGCGCCTGCCCGTCGCCCCTGTAGCGAGGTTTGTACGCAAAATCATTAATTTATCACGAAGAAGGAACCGGCGCGCAGACGCCTTCCCCAAAGGGCGGCAATGCGGAATGGCGCAGCGGCTTGGCCCGTCACCTGGCAAGGCGTTAGACAAGCAGTTGGCGGGGTAAACCCGCCGCTACCGCAGCCCGGTGGGCAGACAAACGCGCCGCTACGCTTCCGCAGCGGATTTCAGTTCCGTTTGAGGGATCAACTCCGGCAAAGCTCCTGCTTTGGCGAGAATGAGGTAAATCACAAAGCCCACGATGAAAGAGAAAAGGACGGCAGGCCGGTCAATCCTGACCCAACTTGCCGGAACGCCCGGAATCTTGTCGAGGATTCCGACCACAAACCCAACTGCCCACGCTACGTACCCGGCCCAGTTGATTCCCTTGCGCGGCCCCGACCATTTTTTCCCGGCCAGGAGATAATCAGCCGCCATGGCGCCGCAGATCGGTCCGAAGGAGGCTCCCACAATCGAGAAGAAGCCAATCAGGTTTTGCGCCACGCCCGAAATAGCCAGAATCACCCCAATCGTCACACCCACCAGGGTGGAAACGGCGCGCGGGATCTTCGGCAACATGGTTCCAAAGCTGTTGCCGGCAATAAAAGTGCAGAAAGTTGTGGGCACCATGGAGGCCGCCGCAAACAGGAAGAACATGACCGGAGCCAGAGCGCCAACGCTCTTGATGGTTCCGGCAAACGTGAAGTCTGAAGCGTTTCCCAGCATGCCCAGATGCCCGGCCACCGCAAGCACCGGCAAGCCGCCTGCCACAAGGATCGCCAGTGCGATGCCCGTCAGGCCGCCCCAGACGACATCACTTCGGTTCCGGTTGTTCAGCCCAAAATCGGCGCCGGCGGCGCCGGCGGAGGCAAAGAATCCTATAACGAGGGCGAGCATGGTCAGAAAACCACCCCAGGCGTCGTTCTGGGGCGGATGATAGCTGGCCACGCCTCCTTTGTTGGCCCAGAAGACGATAATAATCATCACCAGCGGCACCCAGTTCAGAAACTGGGCGATGCGCGCCATGTAAGATATTCCTTTGATGGCCACCCAGGCCAGCCCATAGCCCCACACCACTGCAAAGACGATAAACAGCCCCTTCGAATGGCTGCCGAGCCCTTCCATGATGTAGTCCACGGCAAAATAAGTCGCCACCGCGAACCATCCGATCTGGAGACAACCCATCAGCAGGCCGGGCATCAGGTAGCCGCCCTTCACCCCGAAGGTGGAGGTTCCAACAATGTAGAGCGGGCGTCCGGTCTGCATGCCCAGCATGGCCGGAGCGTAGTAAAAGAGGGCGAAACAGATCAGCCCGGCCACGAACAGTCCAAGGAGGCAGACGGCAGGACTGGCCTGGCTCAAGGTCGGCGCTGAAAGGCCCAGGTAGAAAGCCACCCACAGGAAAATCCCCGCATAGGAAGGGAACGTGCTCTTGTACCAGGGCACCCGTTTATCCAGAGGATTGGGAACAGAAGATTCAACGTAATTAGGTAGTTTGGCGGCCATTTTTCCCCCTTGAGTACGCGCCATAGAGTCTGGTCGGGGTCAAAGAATAGTCTCTGCCGGGCCTTTATGCAAGTTCAAAAACAAAAATCAGCGGAGGGGCTTGTGGCAGGGGGGGCGCCGTCAAATGGCCTGGAGGAGACTTGCAGAATCGCGCCCGGCTAAGCCTGCCCGCCTTGGGCAAACAACTCGTAGCCGGGGTTCGGCGGAAACATTTCCGCCATCAGAACCATGCGCTGGCGAAGGACAGGAACGGGCAGGTGTTCAGGGCCCAGCCGGATCTGGACATCGTGCCAGAGTCCGTGGATATATTCCGCGCAGGTGCTGGTGAAAGAAACGTCACGATACTTCAGGAATTGCGGGCCCGTTCGCGACCAGCGGGTGCGACGGCGGAGCGGCTGCTTGGCCTCGTAGGCTTCCTCATCGATTTCGCCCTCGAACCCCTGGCCCAGCTCTTCCTGCAACATCGAGGTGTAGCGCGCCACTTCTTCGGGCGCGAGGCGCACGCGGAGAAGCTCGGCGACGCTGGCCAGAAATTCCCACCCCGTGTCATGAGGATCCAGGTCGCGGCAGGCAAGGGCCAGGTCGATTCGGTTCCTGTTTTCCAACCAGACTGCGGAATGCTTTTCGCCCTCCGGATTGGAAAAGGCAACCATGTCGCCCGATGGAAAGCACGCCACAAAAGGGACCAGAAGAATTCTCAGCTTACCGACGCGGCGGGCAATCGCCTGAGGGATGGCCCTCGCGGGTTCGCGAACCATGGTGCGTTCTTCGGAGGGGCTCAGCGCAACCGCCGAGTGCAATTCCCAATCATGCGCAAGCCGGGAGAGCGGCACAAACGTCTGCTGGACATATTCGCGCACCAGGATGCTTTTCTTCACAGAAGCATGCGAAACGCTCAAGGAATCCTCGCGAACCAGATCTTCACCCTATTGTGGAGGATAAGCTTGCCCGGTGTCCAGCAATCCACCCGGAACGGCAAGCGGCAATCCCTCTGCGCGTCCCTGCCAGAAAAGAGTTGCGCTGGGCATGGAGCCGGGGCAAAATGAAGAGGTAAGGATTTGAGTAGCCTGAGGCGTTCCCAAGCAGCAGAATGTTGAGAGGGCTCCGGCAAGAGAACCTCATCAGACTCCTATTTTCTTTGGCGTCGGGCCGCGGATAACAGCTTTGCAACTAACCCCTGAAAAGTTCCCAGCGTTCACGGTTCCCGACGACAAGTTCCACGACCATTGTGGCGTGTTTGCCATCTATGGCCATCCTGAAGCTGCCAAACTCACCTATCTGGGCCTCTACGCGCTTCAGCATCGCGGGCAGGAAAGCGCCGGCATGGTTGTAACCGACGGCGCCCGGCTGATAGGCCGCAAGAATATGGGGCACGTGGCGGAGGTCTTCAGCGAGAAAGTTCTGCAGGACCTGCCCGGACATGCCGCCATTGGCCACACGCGTTATTCGACGGCCGGCGATACCAACCTGAAGAACGCACAACCGCTCAGCGTCAGTTGCCAGAAGGGCCAGGTGGCCCTGGCCCACAACGGGAATCTCGTGAACGCCTCCAGCATCCGGCGCGAACTGGAAGCCCGCGGCGACATCTTCCAGACCACCAGCGACACGGAAGTGATCCTTCACTATTTCGCCCGTTCCCGGCACAGCGGCATTCCGGAATCCATCGCCGATGCCCTGGACCGTGTTTCCGGCGCCTACTCGCTGGTGATGCTTTTCAAAGACAGTGTTTACGCCATTCGCGATCCACGCGGATTCCGGCCGCTCTGCCTGGGGCAGCTGAACGGCGCTTACGTCGTGGCCTCAGAGACCTGCGCGTTTGACATCCTCAGCGCCACCTACCTGCGTGAAGTCGAGCCGGGTGAAATGGTGATTCTGGATAAGCGCGGCGTGACGTCCCTGCGCTTTTCGCCGCCGGCCAAGCAGGCGAAATGCATTTTTGAACACGTCTATTTTTCACGGCCTGACAGCATCGTATTTGGCCGCTCTGTGCAAAGGAGCCGCGAAATGCTGGGCCGGCGCCTCGCCCAGGAACATCCGGCAGAGGCGGACATCGTGGTTCCGGTACCCGATTCCGGAGTAGCCGCGGCCCTTGGGTATTCGGAAGAATCGGGCATTCCGTTTAAGTTTGGACTCATCCGCAACCACTACATTGGCCGCACGTTCATTGAGCCCGCACAGGCCATCCGCGATTTCGGAGTCAAGCTGAAGCTGAATCCCGTGCGCAGCCTCCTGGAGGGCAAGCGCGTGGTGCTGGTGGATGATTCCATCATCCGAGGCACGACCAGCCGGAAAATTGTGCGCATGGTGCGCGAGGCTGGAGCGCGCGAAGTCCATATGCGGATCAGTTGCCCGCCCACGATTTCGCCCTGCTACTACGGAGTGGACACGCCAACGAAAAAAGAACTGATCGCATCCAACCATAGTGTGGAAGAGATCCGCGATTACCTTGGGGCTGACACCCTGGGATATCTTTCACTGGACGGCCTGCGCGACGCGGTTGGAGGCGACAAAGAAAGTTACTGCCTGGCCTGCTACACGGCCAGCTATCCCACGGCTGTCCAGGAGCCGCTGATCGCTCTGCGAAACCGGGACTAACGTTTATGGAACCTTCCGAGCCCTTGAATGCCGGCGAACAAATTCAGCGTCCCCCTGAGCAGGTTCCCGCGCCTTCCCGGCGCGGCGGCCGCCACGACGGCTTTTGGGAAACGGTCCGGTCCCTGCTGATTGTCCTGATCGGAGTTTTCTGCATCCGCACCTTTGTGGCGGAAGCCACCGTGATCCCGACGGGTTCGATGGAAAACACCATTCTCATCGGCGACCATGTTTTTCTGAACAAGCTGCTTTACGGACCTCAACTGCCCTACACCGACGTGCGTTTTCCGCGCATCGCCCCCATTCATCGTGGCGACATCGTGGCGTTCCACTATCCGGTGAATCCCGCCCAGATGTTTGTCAAGAGGGTGATCGGCGTTGGCGGTGACGTCATCCGCATCGTAGACAAGAAGGTTTACGTCAACGGAAAGCGCCTCAAAGAGCCCTATGCGCAGTTTCAGTCCTCCGCCATCTTTCCGCTCCGCGACGACTTTCCGCCGCCGAGAAGCGAAATCAACGAATTGCCTGCGGCCTGGGGGCTCGATCCCAACTGGGCCCGCGAAATGCCCAACTTTATTCGCAAGGATGGCCTCCAGGTCCCCAGGGGACACCTGTTTGTGATGGGCGACAATCGGGACGATTCACTGGACAGCCGCTTCTGGGGATTCGTGCCCCTCCAGAACGTGGTGGGCGAACCGCTTTTTGTCTACTGGTCCTACAACGCGCCCACGCACGAATGGCTCGACGACGGGCTGAGAGACCGGCTGAAATTTGACGCTTCCATCCTCTGGAACTTTTTCGCCAAAACGCGCTGGTCCAGAATGGGCAAGATCTTCTGACGGATCCCGTCTTTCTGATTTTCTTTTGTGATTCCGCCAAAGGGGTCCTTTACAACTGATGCGTTATCGAGATGCGGGCGTCGACATCAATGCGGCGAGCCGCGCCAAGTCACAGATTAAAGAGCTGGTCAGCAGGACCTTCAATCCCCGCGTCTTAAGGGGATTTGGCGCCTTTGGAGGCTTCTTTTCTCTCCAGGGGCTTCCCTCAGACGCCGTGCTGGTTTCCAGCATGGACGGCGTGGGCACCAAGCTCAAAATCGCATTCGCCGCCAACCGTCATGAAGGCGTCGCCCGCGACCTGGTATTCCATTCGGCCAACGACATCGCCGTGCACGGCGCGCGGCCGCTCTTTTTCCTGGATTATCTGGCAACGGGGAAAATCCGTCCGAAGGTTGTCACTGATCTTGTGCGCGGCCTTTCGGACGCCTGCCGCGAGATTGGCTGCGCGCTCATCGGCGGAGAGACCGCCCAGATGCCCGGCTTTTATGCGGCGAACGAATACGATTTGGCCGGCTGCATCGTCGGATGGGTGCGGCAAGGCGAGATCCTGGACGGCAGCCGGATTCGTCCCGGTGATGTGATCCTGGGGCTGCCCTCGCTTGGCCTGCACACCAACGGCTATTCTCTGGCCCGCAAAGTTTTGATGGAGCAGGCAGGCATCGGGCTTTCGCAACGCGTGCCGGAACTGGGGCGAAGGCTCGATGAAGAACTGCTGGCGCCGCACCGCTGTTACGCGCCAGTGCTCCAGCCGCTGCACCAGAAAGGCTGGCTCAGCGGACTCGTCCACGTCACCGGCGGCGGCATCACGGACAACACCCCGCGGATTCTTCCCGCCCAGTGTCAGGCGGAAGTTCATCTGGGATCGTGGCCCGTCCCCCCCGTCTTCAACATGATCGCCGGCCTGGGAAAAGTGCGCCAGGCGGAGATGCTGCGCACTTTCAACATGGGCCTGGGCATGCTGCTCATCGTTCCAAAGAAAAACGTGGACAATGTCACCCGCGCGCTCAAGAGGAAGAAAGAGAAATTTTGTACCGTGGGCAGGATCGTTCGCGGCCCGGCTGGGGTAAAATATCTGGCCGGAACTCCGGGCCGTGTTTAGCAGGTTGCGGAAAACTGCCCTCTGAACCGCGTCATTCCGAGCGAAGTGAGGAATCTGCTTTTCCGGCTCTCCGGTTTCCGTGGTTAAACATCCATGAAGAACATCGGCATTTTGCTTTCCGGCCGCGGATCAAATTTTGAGGCCATTGCCCGCAACGTTGCGGCAGGGAAAATCCCGGCAAAAATCGCCCTGGTGGTCAGCAACCGCGAGCAGGCGCCGGGCCTGGAGCGCGCCCGCCAGATGGGATTGAAAACCCTATTTATTCCGTCCAAAGGCAAGGACCGCGAGGCCTATGACGGTGAAGTCGTCGCCGCCCTCAGGGACGCGCAGGTGGACCTGGTGTGCCTGGCTGGATTCATGCGCATCCTCAGCCCGGTTTTCGTGCGGGCCTTTCCCGGTCGAATCCTCAACATCCACCCGGCGCTGCTTCCCGCGTTTCCGGGCCTCGACGCGCAGAAGCAGGCCCTCGATTACGGCGTCAAGTTCACGGGCTGCACCGTCCACATCGTGGACGAAGGCATGGATACCGGGCCCATCGTGCTCCAGGCGGTCGTCCCGGTGCTCGACGATGACACCGTGGAAACACTCTCGGCGCGCATCCTGAAGGAAGAACACCGCATTTATTCCGAGGCCGTCTGCCTGATGATCGAGGATAAGGTCCGCATCGAGGGACGCCGGACGGTGCTCCGGCATTAGGACGCCGGAAGCCCGGATGGCCTCGATTCCGGCGTTTTCTAAAGGCCCACGATCACACAACGGTTCGCGCAATAGACCACTGCGCTGAAGTATGATAAATTATCATACCGATGAGCACAACAAAAGTTGCCGTAAGTCTCGAAACCAAAACACTGAAGGAAATCGACCGCCTCGTGCATGAAGGCCGTTTCCCCAGCCGGAGCCGCGCCATTCAGACGGCCCTGGCGGAAATGACGGCGCGGCACAAGCACCGACGGCTCATTCAGGAGCTTGCCAAGCTCGGCCCGAAAGAAGAGCAGGCACTGGCTGAGGAATTCTTTGCTGGAGAATCACCCTGGCCCGAATACTGAGGGGTGAAATTTACTGGGCAGACCTGGACCCGGCGCGGGGTAGCGAGCAGCAGGGCGTGCGCCCGGTGCTCATCATCAGCCACGACGTTTTCAATGAGCGCTCCGGCACGGTGATCGCTCTCGCCCTGACCAGCCAGCCCCAGAGGGTTGGCTTACCGCTCGCGCTGAAACTCGAGAGTCCGCGTCTCCCGAAGCCCTCATGGGTGAAGATCTCGCAGGTTCGAGTGCTTTCTACTCTTCGCCTGGGTAAGCGGGTTGCACGCATCAGCGCAGAGGAGATGCAGCAGGTGATCGAGGCGCTGTTTGAGCTCATTGCCTGAGTGCATGGCTATGATTTCTCGCCAGGCTGTGCCGGGACTTATCCAGAAACATCAAAGGCCCCATGACGCTTAAAGAACAACTCGCTTATCTCACCAAGGGCGCGCAGGAAACCATTCGCGCCGAAGACCTCTACGCCAAGCTCGAGCGCGCCGAGAAGACGGGCACGCCGCTGCGCGTCAAAGCGGGGTTCGACCCTACGGCCCCGGACATCCACCTGGGGCACACCGTACTGATCCGCAAGCTGAAGCACTTCCAGGACCTCGGTCACACGGTGATTTTCCTGATCGGTGATTTCACCGGCCTGATCGGCGACCCCTCGGGCCGCAACGTGACGCGCCCGCCCATGACTCCCGAAGAAATCGCCGCCAACGCCGAGACTTACAAGAAACAGGTCTTCAAAATTCTCGATCCGGAAAAGACCGTGGTGGACTTCAACAACCGCTGGCTGGGCAAGCTGAACAGCCCGGACTGGATGACCCTGCTCTCAAAGTACACCGTGGCCCGGCTGCTGGAACGCGATGACTTCAGCAAGCGGTTCAAGGAGGGACGCCCGATCACGCTGCTCGAACTGGTCTACCCGCTGGCCATGGCTTACGATTCGGTGGCGCTCAGGGCCGACGTCGAGCTGGGCGGGACCGACCAGAAGTTCAACCTGCTCGCCGGCCGCACCATCCAGCAGGAGTACGGCCAGGAACCCCAGGTCATCATGATGATGCCCATCCTGGAAGGGCTTGATGGCGTGCAGAAGATGTCCAAGTCGCTGGGCAACTACGTCGGCATCGATGAGCCGCCCCAGGAAATGTTCGGCAAGCTGATGTCCGTTTCTGACGACCTGATGTGGCGCTACTACGAACTGCTCACCGATTTGCAGCCCGCGGAAATCGCCGGCCTCAAGAAATCTGTCAGCGACGGCGGCACTCACCCGCTGGAAATGAAAAAAGATCTCGCCCGCCGGATCATCTCCGATTTCCACGGTGCACCGGCCGCCGAGCAGGCGCAGAAAAATTGGGAAGCCCAGTTTCAGAAGAAAGGTATTCCGGACGAGGTTCGCACCGAGAGCCTGAGTCACTTTGTCCCTATAAAACTTACGACTTTCCTCGCCACATATGGACTGGCGTCATCCAAAACAGAGGTTTCGCGAAAAATCAAGGAGGGTGCCGTCTCCATTGCCGTCGGAGAGGCCGACCAGCCTGCGTGGGAACGCATATCCGACGCCGCTTGGGAGTTTGACCCGGCAAAGTATTCTGACCAAGGTTCCGTTACGTTCCGCGTCGGGCGCAAACTGCTCAAGGTCACCATCAGACCCTGAATAATAAACCACAAATTATCTGGTACTGGCGTAGGGGTGGACTCGGCCGGAAACTCTGCGATTTCAGCAGCGCGTTATTCTTTGGGCGCGGGAATATGAAGGTTCAGCACCAGATCGAAACGCGTGTCCCAGGAACTGACCTTGCGCACTTCAGAAGACTGGCCCTTGTAATGGGCCTTGAACTGGTAATCTTGGGTCAGCTTGAGGTCAGTAAACGTAAAGCGCCCCTGGGGTCCCGTGTAAATGGCAGATGTTTTACTAGTCGTCAGGTTGGTCATTTCCACCGCGGCACCGACAATGGGGTTGTCTGACGCGTCGAACACCTGGCCGATTACGGTCTTTGAGGTGGGAGGCTTACTCCTTTTTGCCGTCAACGGCGCTGCATCAAACGCCAGCCACAACGCTGCAAATGCCATCGCGAGGGCGCATGCCCGCATGACGGAGGCCGAAAAATATCCCCGGCCCCGGCAGGGAGCGCCTGGCTGAAGCAGCGCGGACCCGCCTCCTGAAGCTTTACAGTTCTTCGGCATCATCAACATCCCCGTCTTCGTCGTCCTCGCCGCGACCTAAAATGTCGAGCTCGACTGGCGAGGTGTTCACCACTTCGAGTTCAGCTCCGCATTCCGGGCACTGGACGGACTGGCCTTCTTCCACCAGATCTTCTTCGATGTCGATCATTGCATCGCATTCTGGACACGCCGGCATTGTCGACCCTCCAATCATCAGGTGACATCAACAATAAAAAGTCTAGTCATTTCTGCGAGCGGTGTCCAGAGGGTCAATAGCCGCACAGGGATTTTCCAGGCTCCCTCCCACAACCGGGCGCTGGCCCTCCCCGCCGGGCACCGAAAGGAACTTTGCCATCCTGCCCGGGACACGATACGCTTAACCGGTTGTGACAGAAATCTTCATGATGAATTGATGCTGCGGGCCGCGAAGGTTCCAATCCGGAGAGGTGACAGATGGGAAAACCATTCGATTTCGCAACGCTGGCAGTGCACGCCGGTGAGGGTCCCTGCCCGGCCACAGGCGCGCTGGACACGCCGATCTATCAGTCGACAACTTTTGTCTCCGCCGACGCGGACGAGATGGCCGCGGTGTATGGCGAACAGCAGCCCGGCTACATGTACACGCGCTACGGCAACCCCACCATTCACGCGCTGGAAGTTAAGCTGGCAGCGCTGGAAAGCGGCGAAGCGGCGCTGGCCACGGCTTCCGGCATGGCGGCGGTTTCAACCGCGATTCTCGGTTACGTGAAGACGGGCGATCACGTGGTGGCGGCCCGCTCGCTTTACGGCGCCACGTACAACTTTCTCAACAGGAAACTGCCCCGCATGGGCGCCTCGGCCACATTTGTGGAATCGGCCCGCGTGGAGGATTTTGAACGAGCGATCCAGCCCAACACCCGCCTGATCTACTTTGAAACGCCCAGCAATCCCGTGCTGCAAGTGGTGGATATTGCCGAAATCGCCGCGCTCGGCCGCGCCCGCGGAATTCCCACCATGCTGGACAACACGTTTGCATCGCCCGCGCTTCAGCAGCCGCTGCGGCTGGGCGTGACGGTCGCGGTCCATTCGGCCACCAAGTACCTCTGCGGCCACGGCGACGCGATGGGCGGTGCCATCATCGGCTCGCGCGAATACATTTCGCTGCTGGTGCATGAAGTCATCCGCGATTACGGAGGCGTGATCAGCCCCTTCAACGCCTGGCTCATTCTGCGCGGGATTCGCACGCTCCACCTGCGCATGCCCGCCCACTGTTCCAACGCCCGGCAGATTGCGGAATTCCTGGCCGCGCACCCGAAAGTAGAGCGGGTCAACTATCCTGGATTGCCGGGCCATCCGGGACATGAAGTGGCCAGGAAACAGATGAGCGACTTCGGGGCCATGATCAGTTTTGAAGCGAAGGGCGGCTACGAAGGCGGCAAGCGGGTGATGGACGGCGTCAGGCTGTTTGCGCGCGCCGCCAGCCTGGGTGATACGCGCTCGCTGATTGTGCATCCGGCCTCCACCAGCCACCGCGCTGTGCCGCCGGAAGAACGCCGTGCTATCGGCATCATCGACGGACTGGTGCGGTTGTCAGTGGGCATTGAATCCGCCGCCGATCTCATCGCCGACCTCGACCAGGCCCTGCAATTCTGATCCAACACCGCCTGCGCAAAGTTTCCGCAGGTTCAATGATGGTGTAGAATCCCCGGCATGAGAATCAGACTTCTTGCTCTTGCCTTTTTGTGCGCCATGCCGTTTGCTGCCTGGGCCCAGGACGTTCATTACCAGCCCGACTGGGCCTCGCTCAACCAGCGGCCCATTCCGCAGTGGTTTGACCAGGCCAAGTTCGGCATCTTCATCCACTGGGGAGTTTATTCCGTGCCGGCTTTCGCGGACCCGCACGCCAAGGGCGGCGAGGCTTACGCCGAGTGGTACTGGAACCACATGCACAACAAAGACGGGCCGACCTGGGCTTTCCACCTGCGCAACTACGGAGCGGACTTCCATTACCAGGATTTTGCCGGCCAGTTTAAAGCCAGGCTGTTCAATCCCGACCAATGGGCGGAGCTGTTTGCCAATTCCGGCGCGAAGTACGTGGTGCTCACCTCGAAGCATCACGAGGGCTTCTGCCTGTGGCCATGCCCCGACAGCTGGAACTGGAACAGCGTGGACGTGGGCCCGCATCAGGATCTCGCCGGCGAGTTGAGCAAGGCCGTCGTCGAACACGGGCTGAAGATGGGCTTCTATTACTCCCTCTACGAATGGTACAACCCGCTCTACCTTCAGCATTCGGGCCGCTACGTTGCCGAGCACATGATTCCGCAGATGAAGGACCTGGTGGAGCGCTATCATCCCTCCGTCTTGTGGACCGACGGCGAGTGGGAGCAGCCCAGCTCCTACTGGCATTCCACCCAGTTCCTGGCGTGGCTGTTCAACGATTCGCCGGTGAAGAATGAGATTGTCATCAACGACCGCTGGGGCAAGGAAACGCGCGGCGTGGACGGCGGCTTCTACACGTCCGAATACGGCCTGGCGCATGGCAAGCAGGCGGAGTACACCAGCGTACACAAATGGGAAGAATGCCAGGGCGTCGGAAAATCGTTTGGCTATAACCGCATGGAAACCGCCTCGGATTACAAGAGCGCCGGGCAGCTGATCCACTTGCTGGCGGACACGGTCGCAAAGGGCGGCAACCTGCTGCTCGACATCGGGCCCACCGCCGACGGCCGCATTCCGGTCATCATGCAGGAACGGCTGCTGCAGATGGGTGCGTGGCTCAAGGTGAACGGCGAGGCCATTTACAGCAGCCGGCCGTGGCGCCAGGCCGAAGAGGGCAACGTCCGCTACACCACGCGCGACGGCAACGTCTACGCCATCGTCGAAGGCTGGGCGGGCGCCGAGCTGACCCTTGCCGCGCCCAAGCCCGGTGCGGGAACGACGGTCACTCTGCTGGGGCCGGGCACGCAGCTCAAGTGGCATGAGGCTGGTGGCAGGATGCACATCCAGGTGCCGCAGCCGGCGGGTGACCTTGTGGGCTCGCCGAGCGGGACTTACGTCTTCAAACTGAGCGGCGTAAGCTGAAGCAATTCATTGCCGAAAGCGGCAAATTGTAATTTTTACCTACTGTGCCAAAATTGGACACTTTTTCTGAAACGCCCGATTTTTAAAGGCCATATAAATTATAATATCTTTGTTATCTGTAGTTTACAAATTTCGCTTTTTCGTCGCCCAGGCGTCCCATACGTCCCATTTGGGCCCCTTTGAGGGCCTGTGCTAGCCTAGATTTGGGGCCTATTTAGCGCCGCCCTGCGCCCGCCAGGCAGAATCCATCCCCCGATTGGCCGGTTTTAAAGCCCGAATTTCTCCCGCTGCATTCCGCATGGCAGCTTCCGCGCGCTTCCGGACGGCCCCTGCGGAACCCTTGCCTGTGGCCTACCTGGCCCGCATTGCAGGCAGTGGTAGAATGGGCGGCATGCAAAGCATCACTCCGCATTTATGGTTCGACCGGCAGGCGAAGCAGGCGGCCGAATTTTACACGTCGGCGATTCCGGGCTCGCGGATCACCCGCCTCACCACGCTGCGCAACACGCCTTCAGGCGATTGCGCCCTGGTCTGGTTTGAGCTTGCAGGGCAGCCGTTCGCGGCCATCAGCGCCGGGCCGCTTTTCAAGTTCAACCCCTCGGTTTCATTCCACGCCAGGTGCAGCGCCAGGGAGGAAGTGGACGCCCTTGTGGGCAAAGCTCTCCGCGGGCGGCAAGGTTCTCATGCCGCTCGATTCCTATCCTTTCAGCGAGCGCTATGGCTGGACGCGGGACCGTTTCGGCCTTTCCTGGCAGGTGATTTACACCGGCGGCAACGAGTTCCGGCAGCGCGTCATGCCTGCGCTGATGTTTGTGGGCGGTGTGTGCGGCAAGGCGGAAGAAGCCATCAATTTTTACGCCTCGGTATTCAGCGCTCCGCCGCCGGCCAGTGAGCGAAGGCAGGAGTTAGGAGTTATGGGTTATGGGTCAGGGGAGGGGTTAGGCCTGTTTTTCAGGGGGACGCAGCTTCAGCCGCGTCATCAAACCCGTTGTCTATTGGCGCGGCCTCAGCCTTGCCACCTGGCCCCCCCCAAGAACCTCAGCCCTCTACCTTGCGGAGAGGGTGTTTTCGCGAAAGGGCATGGATTCATCCGTGCCGCAACAGACCGCCCACCCAAAAACCTCAACCCTCTACCTTGGGAGAGGGTGGACGCGCAGCGGCCGGGTGAGGGGTCTTTAAAGAACATTGACCGACTTAAAGATTTGCGATTGAATGATTGGGAAAAAACATTTGGCGCATGGTGGCCGCCCGTGCGGCTCGTTTTTCAGGGGGACGCAGCTTTAGCTGCGTCATTCGAGGCGCTGGAAGTCGACCCGGCTTCAGCCGCTGAAGGGGTGTGCAGGTCTTAATTCTTTCGCCCCGGCCGGGCGCCGCCCAGGAAGGCAACGAAGCATGAGCAAAAAGGAAATCGCCGAAAGTTTTCTCCAACTCGCCTCATCCGGCCAGGTGCGCGAAGCCTTCGCCTGGCACGTACACTCGCAGTTTCGCCATCACCATGCGTATTTTAAAGGCGACCGGGAATCGCTGCTCAGGGGCATGGAACGAAACGCCAAGCAATTTCCCAACAAGACCTACCACTCGCTGCGCGCCATCGAGGACGGGGACCTGGTCGCCGTCCACGGAAGAGTGGTGCTCTCGCCGGACGCCCAGTATTCGGTGATTCACATTTTCCGCTTTGAAGGCAATCTGATCATCGAAGAATGGGAAGCCTCCCAGGAAGCCTTCCAGGATTCCCCCAACGAAAACGGCATTTTTTAGCCCGCAGCGCGCACCGGCGCCGTTGTGGTCTGCGGATTTACGTAGGGGAGGGCTCCGCCCCATAAGCGCTAACTTAACATATTAAGCCTGCGCAACTGAGGTGCCCTCTGACGGTTTCGCTCTGCCAGATCAGCGGCGATTTCATTCCAATGATGGAGCGTCTCCTTC
>Ga0307372_10003526_pt1 | contig 24879 bp, 26 predicted proteins | sample OX1MG_FD_202533 | JGI IMG/M metagenome (GOLD analysis project Ga0307372, IMG submission 202533) | Soil microbial communities from Risofladan, Vaasa, Finland - OX-1 | ecosystem: Environmental > Terrestrial > Soil > Coastal area > Acid sulfate soil | place: Finland: Risofladan, Vaasa | collected...
CTCGGGCGGCGCGCTCGCGCGCGTCGCCGAGACACTCGAGGACCTCGAGGTCGACGCCGCGCGGATGCGGGCGAACCTCGACGCGGCCGGTGGGCTGCTCCTCGGCGAGCGCGTCGCGCTCCAGCTCGCGCCGTCGCTCGGACGGATCGCCGCCCACGAGCTCGTCGAGCGCGCGAGTCGGGGCGCGCTCGCGACGCGCACGCCGCTCGGCGACGCGCTCCGACAGGAGCCCGCGGCCGTCGCCGGGCTCGGCTCGACGACGCTCGACGAGCTGCTCGACCCCGCCTCCTACCTCGGCTCGGCCGGGCTCTTCGTCGAGCGGGCGCTCGCCTGCTACCGCGAGACGCGCGCGGCGCGCGAGGCCCCGGCCACGACGGCGGAGGGCGGGCGATGAGCGGGGACGCCGCGGCGAGCCGGACGGTCCGGGTCGGAGCGGTCGAGATCGCGTGCCGGGTCGACGGGCCGCGGCATGCGCCGGCGCTCGTGCTCGCGGGGTCGCTCGGCACGACCTTCGCGATGTGGGACGAGCAGGTCGCGGCGCTGTGCGGCCGCTACCGAATCGTGCGCTTCGACGCCCGCGGCCACGGCGGCTCCGGCACCCCTGCCGGCCCGTACACGATCGACGAGCTCGGCGGCGACCTCGTCGGCGTGCTCGACGCGCTCGGGATCGGCTCCGCGTCGCTCTGCGGTCTGTCCCTCGGCGCGATGGTCGTGATGTGGGTCGCGGCGCACGCCCCGGAGCGCGTCGAGCGGCTCGTGCTCGCGTGCGGCGCGCCAGAGCTCGGCCCGGCGGCCCCGTGGCACGAGCGCGCGCGGGCCGTGCGCCGCGACGGGACCGCGTCGCTGTTCCCGGCGCTCGCGGCGCGCTGGTTCACGCCGGGCTTCGCAGCACGCGCGCCGGCCACGCTCGCCCGGGTCCGGGCGATGCTCGAGTCGTGCTCTGACGAGGGCTACGCCGCCTGCTGCGAGGCGATCGCCGGGACGGACCTGCGCGACGACGTCCGGTCGATCCGCGCCGAGACGCTCGTCGTCGCCGCGGCGTCCGACCCGGTCGCGCCCCCACGCGCCGCGCTCGCGCTCGCAGAGGCCGTACCGGGCGCGGCGCTCGCCGTGCTCCCCGACGCCTCGCACCTCGCGAACCTCGAGCAGCCCACCGCCTTCACCGCGGCGCTCGCCGGCCACCTCGGCGGCGACGTCGCGGCGCGTGGCGAGGCCACGCGGCGGGCCGTGCTCGGTGACCGGCACGTCGAGCGCGCGCACGAGCGCACGACCGAGCTCACCGCGTCGTTCCAGGACCTGCTCACCCGCTACGCGTGGGGCGAGCTGTGGGGCCGGGAGGGGCTCGACCGCCGGACGCGAAGCGCCGTCACGATCGCGATGCTCGTCGCGCTCGGCCGGCTCGACGAGCTCGCGCTGCACGTCGCCGGCGGCGTGCGCAACGGGCTCGAGCGCGACGAGATCGCCGAGATCCTCCTGCACGCGGCCGCGTACTGCGGGCTTCCGGCCGCGAACGCCGCGTTCGCCGTGGCGGGCGACGCGCTGCGCGAGATGCGCGACAAGGACGAGGAGGGCCGGTGACGATCGCGGGCGGCGCGGGGGCGCACCCGGCGCCGGGCGAGCGCGGCCCGGACTTCGTCCAGTCGCTCGAGCGCGGCCTCGCGGTCATCCGCGCGTTCGGGCCGGACCGCCCGGAGCTCACGCTGACCGAGGTCGCGAAGGCGACGGGGCTCACCCGCGCGGCCGCGAGGCGGTTCCTGCTCACGCTCGTCGAGCTCGGCTACGTGCGCAACGACGGCCGGATCTTCGCGCTCCGGCCGCGGGTGCTCGAGCTCGGCTACGCGTACCTCTCGGGTCTCAGCCTCACCGACGTCGCCCAGCCGCACGTCGAGGAGTTCGTCGCGCGGGTGCGGGAGTCGTCGTCGATCTCGGTGCTCGACGGCCACGACGTCGTCTACGTCGTGCGGGTGCCGACGAAGCGGATCATGACGATCGCGATCTCCGTCGGGACCCGCTTCCCCGCGTACTGCACGTCGATGGGCCGGGTGCTGCTCGCGCACCAGCCGCCGGACGAGATCGACCGCTACCTCGGCGAGGTCGACCTCGATCGCAGGACGAAGCAGACCGTCGTCTCCCCCGACGCGCTGCGCGCGCTCCTCGCGGAGGTCCGCACCCAGGGCTACTCGCTCGTCGACCAGGAGATGGAGGACGGGCTCCGATCGGTCGCCGTCCCGATCCGGGACGCGTCGGGCACGGTCGTCGCCGCGATGAACGTCTCCGGGCACTCGCACCGGGTCTCGATCGCGGAGATGACCGGGGAGTTCCTGCCGCTGCTGCGCGACGCAGCGGTGCGGATCCAGGACGACCTCTACGCGCAGGGCTCACGGCGCGACGGGGGCGGCGCGCCGCGCTGAGCGACCCGGGTGCTCAGGCCCGGCCCGCGAGCTCGCGGGCCATGACCACGAAGTCACGCCCGGCGCGCCACCGGGGCAGGAGCGCGCCGCGCACGTAGCCGCGCGCCGCGTAGAAGCGCTCGGCCTCACCGCCGTCGATCGTGCGGAGCCGGACGGACCGGCAGCCCCGCTCGGCGGCGTAGCGCTCGACGTGGTCGAGGAGCCGGCTCCCGACGCCCTCGCCGCGCGAGTCGGGCGCGACGATCAGGCGCTCGCACTCGCACGTCTCGCCACGGATCTCGCCGGTCGCGACCCCGAGCAGCGCGCCCGCGTCACCGGGCGGGCCCGTCCGGGCGCGCGCGAGAACCGCGAACGGCTCGTCGGGGCGCCAGCTCGCCCCGTAGGTCTCGCGCGCGTACTCCCCCCACCGCTCGCGCGCCCACGCGGCCGTGACGAGGTCGAGGTGCGAGGCGAGCGACAGCTCGACCTCCCGGCCGCCCCGGGCGCGCACGGCCGAGCCGCCGAGCGCCGGCGACGCGACCGTCCGCCACGGGCGCTCCGGCGCCGCGGTGTCCTGCGCGAGCAGGTGCAGGTGCGTGAAGGTCGTCTCGCGCCCGTAGCCGGCGAGCGCCGCGAGGCAGGCCTCCACGAGCGGGGGATCGACGGCCGACGACAGCGTGACGTGCGGCACGAACGGACGCGGTGGTCGCGCCGCAGGCGGGGCGAGCGGCCCCGCGCTCGCCCCACGGTGGAGCTCGTCGAGCTCGCGCGCGGCGCCGGACACCGAGAGGTAGACGACGGGCCGCTCCGGAGCGAACGTGCCGACCGGCCCGAGCGTTGCCGCGAACGGCCTCGTCGACGCCGCGAGGCGCCCGATCGCGCGCACGACGTCCTCGAGCTCGGCGCTCGCGACGTTCACCGGGGCGACGAGCGTGACGTGCGGGGCGATCCGCTCGGGGCGCGCGGCCGCGAGCGCGCGCCGGAGCCCCGCGACCTCGGCCGCCGCGCCGTCCTCGAGCACGAGCGCGACGAGCAGGCGGTGCCGGGCGCGCGCCGTGCCGGGCGGCGACGCCGCCCGCTCCGCGTCCGGGCCGGGGGCGTCGCGAGCGGTCAGCGCGCCGGCGGCGCCTCGGCCGCCTCGAGCCGGACCCGCGCCCGCTGCGCGACGGCGGCGGGCTCGTCCGGCGCGAGCATCGCGAGCATCGTCCCGCTCATCGGCGCGCCGTGCGCCGACGCGGACTCGTCGAGGCTCGCGGCCGCGGTGCCGTGCTCGGGCGCGCCCGCGGCGGCGGCCTCGGCGCGCTCGAGCGAGCGCCTCGCGCGATCGACGTCGATCGCGCCGCCGAGCTCCGCGACGCCGGCGAGGATCTCGAGCCTGTTCGAGTCCTGGTCGAAGTGGACGAAGCCCCCGTGGACCGCGGCGCGCACGACTGCCGTCTCCTCGCCGGCCCCGGCGGTCGTGAGGCGCACGACCGTCACGCCCGCGCCCGCGATGAAGTCCTCGTGGTGCGCGAGGAACGCGATCTCGCCCGCGTCGGTGCGCATCGACACCTCGGACACCTCGCCCGAGTACAGGACGCGCTCGGGCGTGACGAGCTCGACGTGGAACGGCGTCGCCATCAGGCCTCCTTCGTGCTCGTGCGCGCGTCGCCCGGCTCAGGCACCCGCGAGCTGCTTGGCCTTCGCGTGGACCTCGTCGACGCCACCGACGTTCAGGAACGCCTGCTCGGGCACGTCGTCGAGCTCGCCGCCGATGAGCGCCTCGAAGCTGCGGACGGTCTCGTCGATCGGCACGTAGACGCCGGGCTGCCCGGTGAAGACCTCCGCGACGAAGAACGGCTGGGACAGGAAGCGCTGGATCTTGCGGGCCCGCGAGACCGTGAGCCGGTCCTCCTCGGACAGCTCGTCGAGGCCGAGGATCGCGATGATGTCCTGGAGCTCACGGAAGCGCTGGAGGACCTGCTTCACGGCCTGTGCGCACGAGTAGTGGCGGTCCCCGACGACCTCGGGCGCCAAGATGTTGCTCGTCGACGCGAGCGGGTCCACGGCCGGGTAGATGCCGAGCGCGGCGATCTGGCGCGAGAGCTCGGTCGTCGCGTCGAGGTGTGTGAAGGTCGTGAACGGCGCCGGGTCCGTGTAGTCGTCCGCGGGCACGTACACGGCCTGCAGCGAGGTGATCGACCGGCCCTTGGTCGAGGTGATCCGCTCCTGGAGCTGGCCCATCTCGCTCGCGAGCGTCGGCTGGTAGCCGACGGCGGACGGCATGCGCCCGAGCAGCGTCGAGACCTCCGACCCCGCCTGGACGAAGCGGAAGATGTTGTCGACGAAGAGGAGCACGTCCTGGTTCTTCACGTCACGGAAGTACTCGGCCATCGTGAGCGCGCTCAAGGCGACCCGAAGGCGGACGCCGGGCGGCTCGTCCATCTGCCCGTAGACGAGCGCGCACTTCTCGATGACGCCGGACTCCTGCATCTCGAGCCAGAGGTCGGTTCCCTCACGGGTCCGCTCGCCGACGCCGGCGAACACCGACACGCCGCCGTGCTGCTGGGCGACGCGGCGGATCATCTCCTGGATGAGCACGGTCTTGCCGACGCCCGCACCGCCGAACAGGCCGATCTTGCCGCCCTGGACGTACGGCTCGAGCAGGTCGATGACCTTGATTCCGGTCTCGAGGACCTGCCGGCGCGGCTCGAGGTCCGCGAACGGCGGCGCGCTCCGGTGGATCTCCCACCGGTCGTCGATCTCGCCGATGTCGTCGGTGTCGAGCGGCTCGCCGACGACGTTGAACACGTGGCCGAGGACCGCGTCGCCCACGGGGACGGTGATGCCGCGACCCGTGTTGCGCGCGACCGCGCCGCGCTCGAGACCGTCGGTCGCGCGCAGGCAGATGCAGCGGACGCGTCCCTCGCCGATCTGCTGGGCGACCTCGGCGACGATCACCGACCGCTCGCCCTCGAGCTCGAGGTCGATCTCGAGGGCGACGTTGATCTCGGGCAGCGCGTGCGGCGGGAACTCGACGTCGACGACCGGCCCGGCGATCGCGACGACCCGGCCGTTCTCGACGGCCTTCGTCGCGTGGGTGGGGTGAGCCTCGGTGGTGGTCATGCGCTCTGCTCCTCGGTGTGCTCGTCGTCGATGTCGACGTAGCCGGTCGGACCCGCCTGCCGGAGCGCCTCGGCCCCGCCGACGATCTCCATGATCTCGGTCGTCACCGCGTCCTGACGGACGCGGTTCATCACGCGGCGAAGCGTCGTGATGAACTCCTCGGCGTTCTCCGTCGCCGCGGCCATCGCGCGCTGGCGCGCGGTGTGCTCGGACGCGGACGCCTCGAGCAGCGCCTGGTAGAGCACGGCCTCCGCGTACTGCGGCACGAGCAGCTGGAGAAGCTCCTCCGGCGCGGGCTCGAAGTCGTAGAAGCCCGGGGCGCCGACCGGCTCGACCGCCTGCGCGTCGTCGCCGTGCGCGGCGGCGGGCGGGGAGGCGCCGGCCGGGACGAGCGGGAGGACCTGGCGCGTGACGACGCTCTGCACGCCCGCCGAGTGGAAGCGCCACGACACGAGCTGGACGAGATCGACCTCGCCGTCGAGGAACGGCCCGACGACCTCGGTCGCGACCGCCCGCGCGTCGGCGAACGCCGGGCGGTCGGTCATCTGGATGAACGCGCGGTCGACGGGCCGGCCGCGGAAGCGGAAGTAGGACTGCGCCTTGCGCCCGACGGTCACGACCGTGAACGAGCGGCCCTCGGCCTCGCCGGAGCGGATCAGCCGTTCGGCGGTGCGCAGCGCGATCGTGTTGTAGCCGCCGCAGAGGCCCCGGTCGGCGACGACGATGACGAGCAGCACCCGCTGCACGCTCTCGGGCGTCCCGACGAGGCGTCCGGCGCCGGACGCGTCGGCCGCGACGGTGCCGAGCACGCGCTCCATGCCCGCGACGTACGGGCGGGCGCCCGCGATCCGGCCCTGGGCGCGCACGATCTGCGACGCCGCGATGAGCTCGAACGCGCGCGTGATCTTCTTCGTCGACTCGACGGTGCGGATCCGCCGCCGGAGCTCGCGCTCCTGTCCACCCGCCATCGCTCAGGCCGCCCCGTCCTCGCGGGCCGCGTCCGGCTCGGCGCCCGAGGAGAACGCGGACTTCACCTCGGCGATCGCGGCCGCGACCGCCGACTCGTCGGGGAGCGTCCCCTTCTCGCGGATCTGCTCGAGGATCTCGGGGTGCGCGGCGCGCATGTGCGCGCGCAGCGCGGCCTCGAAGCGCGTGATGTCCTCGACCGCGACGTCGTCGATGTGGCCCTTCACGCCCGCGAAGATCACGACGACCTGCTCCTCGACCGGCATCGGGTCGTTCAGACCCTGCTTGAGCAGCTCGGTGAGCCGGTAGCCGCGGTCGAGCTGCGCCTGGGACGCCTTGTCGAGCTCCGAGCCGAACGTCGCGAACGCCTCGAGGTCGCGGAACTGCGCGAGGTCGATCTTCAGCGACCCGACGACCGACTTCATGGCCTTGATCTGGGCCGCGCCGCCGACGCGCGAGACCGAGTTCCCGATGTTCATCGCGGGGCGGACGCCGGAGTTGAACAGGTCCGTCTCGAGGAAGATCTGCCCGTCGGTGATCGAGATCACGTTCGTCGGGATGTACGCGGAGATGTCGCCCGCCTTGGTCTCGATGACCGGCAGCGCGGTGAGCGAGCCGCCCCCGCGCTCGTCGGAGAGCTTCGCGGCGCGCTCGAGCAGGCGGCTGTGCAGGTAGAAGACGTCGCCCGGGTAGGCCTCGCGGCCCGGCGGGCGGCGGAGCAGGAGGGAGATCTGGCGGTACGCGTCGGCCTGCTTCGACAGGTCGTCGTAGACGACGAGCGCGTGCTCGCCGTTCTCCATCCAGTGCTGGCCCATCGCGCACCCCGCGTACGGCGCGAGGTACTGGAACGGGGCCGGCTCGGACGCGGCGGCGGCCACGACGACCGTGTACTCGAGCGCGCCGTACTCAGCGAGCGTCGAGACGATCTGCGCGACGGTCGAGCCCTTCTGGCCGATCGCGACGTAGATGCACTTCACGCCCTTGCCGCGCTGGTTGATGATCGCGTCGACGGCGATCGTCGTCTTGCCCGTCTTGCGGTCGCCGATGATCAGCTCGCGCTGCCCGCGGCCGATCGGGGTGATCGCGTCGATCACCTTGATGCCGGTCTGGAGCGGCTCGGTGACCGGCTGACGGTCCACGATGCCCGGCGCCTGGATCTCGACCCGGCGCATCGTCGTCGCGGCGAGCTGGCCGTTGCCGTCGATCGGCTCGCCGAGGGGGTTCACGACGCGGCCGAGCAGCGCGTCGCCGACCGGGACCGACAGGATCGTCCCGGTCGAGCGCACGACCTGGCCCTCGTCGAGCCCGTCGACCTCGCCGAGCACGACCGCGCCGATCGACTCCTCGTCGAGGTTCAGCGCGAGGCCGACGACGCCGTTCTCGAACTCGAGCAGCTCGTTCACCGACGCGTGCGGGAGCCCGGTCACCCGGGCGATGCCGTCGCCGACCTCGGCGATGCGCCCGACCTGCTCGGCGGCCACGTCCTGGCGCATGCCCGTGACGTGGCGGTCGAGCGCGGCCGCGATCTCGTCGGCGTCGAAGGTCAGCTCTGCCATGGGGACTCTCCCTTGTGGATCGGTCAGCTCGGCTGCGCGAGAAGGTCGCGGAGCCGCTCGAAGCGGAGGCGCACGGTGCCGTCGATGACGAGGTCGCCGACGGAGACGAGGATCCCGCCGACGACGGACGGGTCGATCACGACGCGCACCTCGACGGGGCGGTCGACGAGCGCCGCGAGGGCCGCGGCGAGCCGCTCCTGCTCGGCCGTGTCGAGCAGGACCGCCGAGCGCACCTCGGCCACGCGGCGCCCCCGCTCGCGTGCGGCGAGCTCGACGAGCCACTCGAACGTGCCGACGAGGTCCCGTGTCCGGCCCGCGCGCAGCACGTAGCGACCGAGGCGGAGCGTCGCTGGCGCCACCTTGCCGCCGAGCAGGTCGCCGAGGACGTCCGAGCGGCTGCGGTACTCGACGTTGGGGTCCGCGAGCACCCGGCGCAGCGCCGCCTGCCCGTCGAGCAGGCGCGCGACCGCGAAGAGCTCGTCCTCGACCGTGTCGATGTCCTCGCGGCGCGTGAGCTCCTGGAACACGCGCTCCGCGTAGCCGCGCAGCCGCTCGCGCGCGGCCGCCCGGCCGGCCGGGGGGTCGACGAGCGCCGCGTCGCCGGCACGCGCCGCGGCCTCGCCGAGGCCGACGAGCGTGCCGACCGTCGGCCCGAGCTCGCTCGGCCGCTCGTAGTAGACGCAGAAGCGCACGAGCGCCGCTGTCTCCGGCGCGACCCTCCCCTCGAGAAGGTCCGCGACGACCGCGCGGCGGATCGAGGGCTCGATCGTCGAGTCGCCGAGGACCTGACGCAGGTCGCTGTGCTCGACGAGCACCTCGCCGAAGGACGCGAGCTCGACCGGCACGTCGGCCCCGTGCCCGGACGCCGCGGCGGTCTCGAACGTGGCGGCCGCATAGCCCCTCACGAGGTCGCGCACGCTCAGCGAACCTCGGACTCGGCGGCGGCGATCGCCTGCGCGATGAGGTGGTGGTGCATCTCGCCGTCGAGCTCGGCCTCCACGACCGCCTCCGCGGCGACGATCACGAGCGCCGCGACGCGGCTGGTGACCTCGTCCCGCGCCTGGGCGCGGGCGAGCTCGACCTCGACCGCGGCGCGCGCGACGAGGCGCGCGCGCTCCTCCTCGGCGCGGCGCTGGCCGTCCGAGGCGAGCTGCTCGGCGCTCTCGCGAGCCTGCGCGACGATGGTCTCGGCCTCCGCCCGAGCGCGCTCGAGGTCCGCGCGCCGGCTCGCGACGAGGCGCTCCGCGGCCGCGCGTGCCTCGTCGCCCGCGGCGAGCTGGGCGCGGATCGCGGCCTCCTGGCGGTTCATCGCGGCCCGCAGCGGTGGCACGACCTTGCGGACGACGAACGCGACGACGAACGCGAGGCCGACGACCTCGAGGATGTAGGAGAGGCCGAAGTTCGCCGAGGCGAGGAGCACGGTCAGCCCTCCCCTGCGGTGCCGGCGGACGCGGCCGCGCGAGAGACCGCCGCGTGGATGACGTCGCGGTGGCGCTCGTCGTCGATGCGCGCGCCGACGACACCGGACGCGGCCGCGATCGCGAGCTCGCCCATGCGGGCCATCAGCGCCTCCTCGACTCCCCGGCGCTCCGCCTCGATGCGTGGCCGGGCCTCCGCGAGGATCGCGTCGTGCTCGGCGAGCCCCGCGGCGCGCGCGGTCTCGTAGATCTCGGCCGCGGCGGTCCCCGCCTGCTCGACGAGCGCGCGTGCCTCCGCACGGGCGCGCTCGAGCACCTCACGGCGCTGAGCGACGAGCCGGTCCGCCTCGGCCTCGCCCTCGTCGCTCGCCTGCATCGCGGCGCGCACGACGCGGGCGCGCTCGTCCATCGCGCCACGCAGCGGCGGGAGGATGAACTTCGCCACGACGCCGAGCACGACGATGAACAGCACGAGCTCCGCGAAGAACGTCCCGTTCGGGACGAGGAAGATCGACGCGGTCGTCGCCGCGTGGGGCGCGAACGGCACGGCGTGGGCCGGCGAGCCGCCGGGGCCACCAGGGAGCATCGCGTCTCGCTACTTCTTGTAGAGGACGAATACGAAGAGGGCCATGAACACGAGGTTGATGAAGTACATCGCCTCGACGAGCCCGACGATGATGAACATGATCGTGAACAGGCGACCCTGCGCCTCGGGCTGGCGCGCGACGCCCGCGATCGTCTGGCTGCCCGCCAGGCCGTCGCCGATCGCCGCGCCGATGGCACCGCCGCCGAGGGCGAGCCCGCCGCCGACCATCGCACCGGCGAGCTGGATCGCCTGCTGGGTGGTGTCTGCCATGTGTGTTCTCCTGTGAGTAGGTGGTCGGGGAGAGCTCGCTCCGGGCGCCGCGGCTCGCCGCGGCGGCGGTTCAGTGTCCGCCGGCGATCGCGGACTCGAAGTAGAGGATCGTGAGCAGGGCGAAGATGAACGCCTGGACCGGCCCGACGAACAGACCGTCGAAGATCTTCCAGACGACGTCGAGCACCGGGATCGGCGCGATGAGCTTCGCCGGCAGCAGGTCCGCGATGAGCACGAGCATGAGGCCGCCGGAGAAGATGTTGCCGAAGAGCCGGAGCGTGAGCGTGATCGGCTTCGTGATCTCCTCGATCACGTTGATCGGGAACAGCGCGGGGAACGGGCGGAAGTAGTGGCCGATGTAGCTCTTCAGCCCCTTCGTGCGGATCCACGTCGCGTGCACGAGGAGGATCACGAACACGGCCATCGCCGCCGGGAAGTTCACGTCGCTCGTCGGGGGCGGCAGGTACTGCGGGTTGTGACCCGTCGGGAGGAACTCGAGGGCGTTCGCGACGAGGATGAACAGGAAGAGCGTGAGCGCGAGCGGGACGATCGGGCGTCCGGCGTCGCCCATAGACGACTCGACCTGGCGCTCGACGCCGCCGACGATCGTCTCGAACGCGAGCTGCAGCTTGCCCGGGACGCCGGACGTCACCTTCGCACGGACCGCGAAGCCGATCCCGATGACGATCAGGCCCGCGACGACCGTCGAGAAGATGTCATCGACGTTGAACGTCATGCCGAACAGGTGGCGGGTGATGTGGTCGCCGACGGGGATGTCGACGGCCAGCACGGGCGCGCTCACGCGCTCACCCCGGTCGCGCCGTGCTTCAGGATTGATCGCACGAGGTTTGCGATGAGCAGGAAGTAGAAGAGCGCGATCCCGCCGGCCGTGCCGAAGCCGACCTGGATCGAGGCCACGAGCAGGCCGATCACGACCACCGTCGTCGCGGCGAGCCGGGCGAGCGTCTGGGACGCGAGCACGCGCTTCGGCCGGGCGACGGGGTGCGCGTTCACGCGCGCGACCGACGCGGTGACCAGGCGGATGTTCACGACGCCGAGCGCGAGGCCGACGCACGCGCCGAGGCCGACGAGCGCGTGGCCGAGCAGCGCGCTCAGCCCGAGGGCGACGACGCCGACGGCGATGCCGCCGAGGACAGTGCGCCGCAGCAGGCGCGTGATCTCGGGCAGCGGAAGTTGCTCGAACAGGGCAGCGAGTCGGTCCATCTCTCGTCTCGATGACGCATCGCGCGGCCACCCCCGGTGGGACCGGGGCCGGCGGCGCTGCAGGCTCCTACAGGTACCTCTTGATCCTCACGTAGCTGGCCGCCACGGCGGCGATCAACCCTACAGCCAGACCCGAGAACGTCACCACCGAGCCCGAGCCGGTCGCAGAGCCTAGCCAGTATCCGCCACCGACACCGAGAGCGATGCAACCTGCGGCGGTCGCCCCGAGCCCCAGCAGATCGGAGAGCGACGGACCAGATTGCGGGCCGTCGGCCACAGGCGTTCTACTCTTCCATCTCGGCGTCGCTCCCGGCAAAACGCGCGGGGCCCCCGAGCGGCGCGGCACCCGGACGCGGCCCGCCCTCGCCGGCGTCCGCCCGGCGGCCCGATCGGCGCTCGTGGAGGCGGCGTCGGCGCCGGCGGCGCCCCGGCGAGCTGAGGTCGCGCTCGCCCGCGACCGCGACCCCGGCCGCGCTGCTCATGACGACCGTGATCGGCGAACCCGGGGGGCCGCCGGAGCGCCCGGGACCGGGCGCGCCACCCGAGGGCGACGGCCCGGCCGGGCCGGGCGCGTGCGCGTGACGCCCGGGGCGGAATACCGTGTAGAGGCCGACGACGAGGACCGCGACTGCGAACGGCACGATGACGTTCGCGCGCGAGTCGAAGATCGGGACCAGCGCGAACGCCGACAGCAGCGCGGTCCACGCCCAGAGGATGAGCACCGCGCGCCGGTGGCCGTGGCCGAGGCGCACGAGCCGGTGGTGCAGGTGGCCGAGGTCGCGCTCCGCGACGCCCGTGCGCCGGACGGTCCGCCGCACGATCGCGAACGCGGTGTCGAGGATCGGCACCCCGAGGATGAAGAACGGGATGAACAGCGGCGCGAACCGGAAGAACGTGAGACCGCTCACGTCGTGCTGGCCCACCGCGCTCGGGCCGCCCGCCGCGTTGGTGGTGCGGCCGCCGATCACCATCGTCGCACCGGCCATGAGAAGACCGAGGAAGAGCGCCCCGCTGTCTCCCATGAACACGCGCGCGGGGTGGAAGTTGTGCGGGAGGAAGCCGACGCAGACCCCGCAGGCGATCGCCGCGGTGAGCGGCCCGAGCTCGTTGGTCCCGCCGGTGAGGTCGCCGAGGCGGACGAGCTGCAGGCCGTAGACGCAGAGCGCGCCCGCCGCGATCGCGACGATGCCCGCCGCGAGGCCGTCGAGGCCGTCGATGAGGTTCACCGCGTTCGCCATGCCGACGACCCAGAGGGCCGTGACGAGCGGGAGCACCGACGGGGTGAGGGCGATGATCCCCGAGACGAACGGGATCTTGAACCAGTACATCGTCACGCCGAGGAAGACGAGGATCATCGCGGCGAGCACCTGGCCCGCGACCTTCGCCGGGGCGGAGATGTTCCGCACGTCGTCCACGAAGCCGACGGCGAAGGTCACGACCGCGGCGAGCACGAGCCCGAGCGGCTCGGACGACCCGCTGAAGATCCCCTGCAGGCCGTCGAGGCGGGACGCGACCACCATCGCGACGACGAACGCGACGACCATCGCCGCGCCGCCGATCGTCGGCGTCGGCCGCACGTGGACCTTCGCCTCGCCGGGCGCGGCCACAGCGCCGATCCGGAACGCGAGGTGGCGGAGCGGGAAGATGAGCAGGAAGGTCGTGACGGCGGCGACGGCGAAGACGATGGCGTAGTCGCCGTACGCGATCACCTAGGAGCGGCTCTCGCTCGCCCGGCCCGGCGGGTAGGGGTCGAACCGCCCGCAGAGCGCCGCGACCTCGGCGCGCACCCGGTCGACGACCTCGTCGTCCGAGCGCCCGCGCAGGACGCGCGCGAGCAGCGCGCCGACCTCGCGCATCTCCTGCTCGCCCATGCCCGCGGTCGTCTCCGCGGCCGAGCCGAGGCGCAGGCCGCTCGTGACGAACGGCGAGCGCGGGTCGTCGGGGATCTGGTTGCGGTTGCACGTGATGCCCGCGCGGTCGAGCACCTCCTGCGCGGCCTTGCCCGTGAGCTCGGGGTCGAACGCGCGAAGGTCGACGATCACCTGGTGGTTCTCCGTGCCGCCCGCGACGAGGCGGAACCCCTCCTCGTGAAGCACGTCCGCGAGCGCTGCCGCGTTGCGCACGACCTGCGCCGCGTACTCCTTGAACTCCGGCCGGGCGGCCTCGGCGAACGCGACGGCCTTCGCGGCGATCACGTGCTCGAGCGGGCCGCCCTGCAGGCCCGGGAACACCGCCGCGTCGACCGCCCGGGCGTGCTCCTCGCCGCAGAGGATCGCGCCGCCCCGCGGCCCGCGGAGCGTCTTGTGCGTCGTGAAGGTGACGACGTCCGCGATGCCGACCGGGCTCGGGTGCGCCCCGCCGGCGATGAGCCCGGCAGGGTGCGCCGCGTCGAACATGAACAGCGCGCCGACCTCGTCGGCGATCTCGCGGAACGGGCGCGGGTCGATGACACGCGAGTACGCGGTCGTCCCCGCGACGATGAGCCGCGGCCGCTCGCTCCGGGCGAGGTCCCGCAGCTGGTCGAGGTCGATCCGCTCGCCCGACCCGTCGTCCGCGGCCGGGGTCACGCCGTAGGAGACGAACCGGTAGGTCTTTCCCGTGATGCTCACCGGCGACCCGTGGGTGAGGTGCCCGCCCTGGTCGAGGCGCATCGCGAGGATCGTGTCGCCCGGCTCGACGAGCGCGAGGTAGGCCGCGACGTTGGCCGAGGCGCCGGAGTGGGGCTGCACGTTTGCGTGGGGGGCGCCGAAGAGCGCCGCGGCGCGATCGCGCGCGAGGCTCTCGACCTCGTCCGCGAAGGCGTTGCCGCCGTAGTAGCGCCGGCCGGGGTAGCCCTCGGAGTACTTGTTCGTGAGCACCGACGCGGTCGCCGCGAGCACGGCCCGCGACGTGAAGTTCTCCGAGGCGATGAGCTGGACGGTCGACCGCTGGCGCTCGAGCTCGGACGCGAGGATCGCGGCGACCTCGGGGTCGCCCGCGAGAGCGTCGTCGGCGTCGTAGGTGTTCACGCGTCCTCCTCGAGGATTCCGATCTTGTCGACCCTGCGCTGGTGGCGGCCGCCCGCGAAGCTCGCCGCGAGGAACGCGTCGAGCGCGTCCGCCGCCACGAGCGGCCCGACGACCCGGGAGCCGAAGCACACGACGTTTGCGTCGTTGTGCTCGCGCGCGAGCCGGGCCGAGGTCACGTCGTGCACGACCGCCGCGCGCACGCCGTCGACCTTGTTCGCGGCGATCGCGATGCCGATGCCGGTCCCGCACACGCAGACGCCGAGCGCCGCGTCGCCGCGCGCGACCGCCCGGCCGACGGCCGCTCCGAAGTCGGGGTAGTCGACGGGCTCCTCGCTGCCGGTGCCGAGGTCGAGCACCTCGTGGCCCGCCCCGGCGAGGAGCTCGGCGAGCTGCTGCTTCAGCGCGAAGCCGGCGTGGTCCGATCCGGCTGCGATCTGCACGGTGGGTGATTCTAACGACTGGGCCGCGCGGCGAGCGGGCCGGCGGGCGCGCGGCGAGCCGTCGCGCCGCGCGGTCGGCTGTCCGCGTTCCGCAGCGCTCGGTCAGCGGTCCGCGGTCCTCTGTCAGCGGCGTTCGAGCACCTCGAGGACCTCGAGGACCGAGCCGAGCGCGACCGGCCCGGCGCGCAGCAGCGTCGGGGGGTCGCCGAGCGCGACGACCGTGGACGGCGACCCCGTGCAGCTGCCGCCGTCGAGCACCGGGAGGTCCGCCCCGAGCACGGCTCGGACCTCGTCCGCGGTCGTGCACGGCGCGGCTCCGTGGCGGTTCGCGCTCGTGACCGCGAGCGGGCCGACCGCCCGGCACAGCGCCCGCACCGCGGGGTGCGCCGGGCAGCGGAGGCCGACGCTCGACCCGTCGCCGCCGACCTCGACCGGCGCGCCGGGCACGAGCGCGACGACGACCGTGAGCGCCCCGGGCCAGAAGGCCGCCGCGAGCGCGCCGAGCGCGGAGTGGTGCTCCGGCGCCGTGAGCGCGAGCGCCTGCGGCAGGTCGGCCACGAGCACGGGGAGCGCGACGGACTCGGGCCGTCCCTTCAGGGCGAAGACGCGCGCGACCGCGCCGCGCGAGGCCGCGTCCGCCGCGAGCCCGTAGACCGTGTCGGTCGGGACCGCGACGACACCGCCGCCGCGCAGCGTCTCGGCGAGCGCGGCGACGTCGGGCGCGTCCGCCGGCGAGGCGTGGGCCGCGCCGCTCACCACTGCGCGACGAGCACGCGGTCGCGGCCGGCGAGGTCGCGGGCGATCTCGACGCGCACCGCGCCGGCGGCGTGCGCGAAGGCCGCGGCGGCGTCCGCCTGTCCCGGCGCGATCTCGACGACGAGCGCGCCACCCGGCGCGAGCACCGCGGGCGCACCCTCGACGATCGCCTCGACGGCCTCGAGGCCGGTCGGCCCGGCGACGAGCGCGTCGTAGGGGTCGTGGTCGCGCACGACGGGGTCGAGGCCTGCCCACTCGCCGGCCGCGAGGTAGGGCGGGTTCGCGACCACGCAGTCGACGAGCCCGTGGAGGAACTCCGCGACACCCCCGTACCAGTCGCCGACGACGAGACGCGCACGCGCCGCACGCGCCGGGCCGAGGCGCTCGACGTTCTCGCGCGCGAGGTCGACGGCGTCGCTCGACGCGTCCACCCCGACGACCTCGACGTCGTCGCTCTCCGCGAGGATCGCGCACGCGATCGCGCCCGAGCCCGTCCCGAGGTCGACCGCGACGAGGGCGACCGGCGAGTCGTCGACGCCGGGCGTGGGCCCGAGCTCGGCGACCGCCTGGGCGAGAGCGGCACGCCGGCGAGCGAGCTCGGCGAGCGCGTGGCCGGCGACGACCTCGGTCTCGGGCCGCGGCACGAGCGCCCGGCCGTCGACCGTGAGCTCGACCGTGCGGAACGACCAGTGGCCGACGACGTGCTGGAGCGGCTCGGCCGCGCGCCGGCGCGCGACGAGGTCCGCGAGGCGCTGCGCCGCCCCCTCGGGCGCGTGCTCGTCGAGCGCGAGCGCGAGCGCCGCGGCGCCGAGGCCCGAGACCTCCTCGACGAGCAGCCGCGCCTCGTGGTCGCTTCCGAGCTCGCCCGCAGCGCCCGCCCGGAGCGAGCGCCAGGTCGCGCCAGCCACGGGAGGGTCGCCCGCCGCGCTCACCGCGCCGCCCCGCGGCCGTGGTCGAGGAGCTGGCCCGTGCGCTCGTCCGCGACGAGCGCGTCGACGAGCTCGTCGAGCTCGCCCTGCAGGACGCGGTCGAGCTTGTGGAGCGTGAGACCGACCCGGTGGTCGGTCACCCGGTTCTCCTTGAAGTTGTACGTGCGGACCTTGTCCGCCCGGCCGCCACCTTTCACCTGGTCGCGGCGTTGGCGCGACTGCTCCTCGGCGACCTTGTCCTGCTCGAGCTTGAGCAGCCGGGAGCGCAGCACGCGCAGCGCCTTCGCCCGGTTCTGGATCTGGCTCTTCTCGTCCTGCATCGCGACCACGGTCCCGGTCGGCAGGTGGGTGATGCGCACCGCCGAGTCGGTCGTGTTCACGGACTGGCCGCCGGGGCCGGTCGAGCGGTAGACGTCGATCTTCAGGTCGTTCGGGTCGATGTCGACCTCGACCTCGTCGGCCTCCGGCAGCACGGTGACCGCCGCGGACGAGGTGTGGACGCGGCCCTGGGACTCCGTGACGGGCACGCGCTGGACGCGGTGCGGGCCTGCCTCGTGCTTGAGCCGCTGCCACGCGTCGTCGCCCTTCACGAGGAAGGTGACCTCGTCGATCCCCCCGAGGTCGGAGGCCTGGAGGTCGAGGACCTCGACCCGCCAGCCGCGCGCGTCCGCGTAGCGGAGGTACATCTGGTAGAGGTCCTTCGCGAACAGGTTCGCCTCCTCGCCGCCCTCCGCGCCGCGGATCGAGACGATGACGTTCCGGCCGTCGTTCGGGTCCTTCGGCAGAAGCTGCTCGCGCAGCTGCTGCTCGAGCTCGACGAGCCGGGCCTGCGCGAGCGCGACCTGCTCGCGGGCGAGGTCGCGCTCGTCCGCGGTCGTGTCGTCGAGCATCTCGCGCGCCGCGGCGACGTCCTCGCCGGCCGAGCGCACGTCCTTCACGGCGCGGACGATCCCCTCGAGCTCCTTGTGGCGCCGGGAGAGCGCGAGGAAGCGCGCGCGGTCCCCTGCGACGTCCGGGGCGGAGAGCTCGGTGAGCACCTGCTCGTACTCGCGCTCGAGCTCGTCGAGCCGTTCGAGGTCGTCCACGACGTCACGCTACCTGCGGCGCCGGCCAGGGCCCGGGGCCGACGGCGCCCGCGGCGGCCCGGGGGCCGCCCGCCGCGAGGCTCAGCGCTTGCCGGCCCCGCGCTTGCCGTAGCGGCGCTCGAAGCGCTCGACGCGGCCGCCGGTGTCGACGAGCTTCTGCTTGCCCGTGTAGAAGGGGTGGCACTCGTTGCAGAGCTCGACGTGGAGCTCGGGCTTCGTCGAGCGCGTCGTGAACGTGTTCCCGCACGAGCAGCGGACCGCCGCGGTCACGTAGGTGGGGTGGATGTCGGTCTTCATGAGGCCTCCATGGTACCTGGGTCACGGTGCCGGCCGTGCACGTGGCGTCCCGGCCGGCGGGTGGTTCGCCGCCCGATCAGGCGGATCCCACCGGAGCCTTCGCGATCTCGGCGAGGAACTCGTCGTTCGAGCGCGTCGTGCGGATCTTGTCGATGAGCAGCTCGAGACCGGCCGCCCCGCTCCCTTCGTTGCTCAGCGCGTTCAGCACGCGCCGGAGCTTCCAGACCTGCTGGAGCTGTGAGCGGTCGAACAGGAGCTCCTCGTGGCGCGTCGAGCTCGCGTTCACGTCGATCGCCGGGTAGAGGCGCCGCTCCGCGAGCTTGCGGTCGAGGCGGAGCTCCATGTTGCCGGTGCCCTTGAACTCCTCGAAGATGACCTCGTCCATCTTCGACCCCGTCTCGACGAGCGCGGTCGCGAGGATCGTGAGCGAGCCGCCCTCCTCGATGTTGCGCGCGGCGCCGAAGAACCGCTTCGGCGGGTAGAGCGCGCCCGAGTCCACGCCACCGGACATGATCCGGCCCGTCGCCGGCTGGGCGAGGTTGTACGCGCGCGCGAGCCGCGTGATGCCGTCGAGGATGATCACGACGTCCCTGCCGAGCTCGACGAGCCGCTTCGCGCGCTCGATCGTGAGCTCCGCGACGGCCGTGTGCTCGTCCGCGGGCCGGTCGAAGGTCGACGCGATGACCTCGCCGCGCACCGAACGGCGCATGTCGGTGACCTCTTCGGGCCGCTCGTCGACGAGGAGCACGATGAGGTGGACGCCGGGGTTGTTCGCCTCGATCGAGTGGGCGATCTGCTTCATGATCGTCGTCTTGCCCGCCTTCGGCGGCGAGACGATCATGCCGCGCTGGCCCTTGCCGATCGGCGAGATCAGGTCGACGATGCGCGCCGTCAGGTTGGCGGGCTCGCCGGTCTGCTCGAGGTGGAGCGTCTCGTCGGGGAACAGCGGCGTGAGGTCCTCGAAGCGCCGGCGCTGGCGCGCCTCGTCGGGCACGAGCCCGCCGACCGAGTCGATCCGGAGCAGCGCCGGGTACTTCTCGCTCGGGCCCGCGGGGCGGCACGCGCCCTCGATCGCGTCGCCCTTGCGCAGCGCGAACTTCCGTGCCTGGCTGACCGAGACGTAGACGTCGCGGTTGCTCGCGAGGTAGCCGCTCGTGCGCAGGAAGCCGTAGCCCTCCTCGCGCAGATCGAGCAGGCCCTTCACCGGGACGAGCTCACCCTGCCAGGTGCTCTCCTGACCGCCCTGGATCTCCCCCCCGCGCTCGCGCTCGCGGCCCCGGCGGCGGCGGCCGCGCCGGTTGCCCGCGTCGGTCGCCCCGTTGCCCTGACCGGGGCCGCCCGATGCCGCCGCGTGCGGGGCGCGCGGCTCGCGCTGCTGGCCGCGCGGCTGTCCGTCGCCGCGCGCGCCGCCCTGGGGGCGCGTCTCGGCCGGCTCGCCGCGGACCGGGGGCGCGGCCGGCCCCGCCTCGGCGGTGGCCTCGCGACCCGCGTCGCCCGTCGTCGCGTCCGCCCCGCCCGCGGCCTCGGCCTCGGCCTCGGCGGCACGGCGGGCCGCGGCCTGCGCGGAGGAGCCCTCGGCGGCGCCGGCCGGCTCGGACACGGTGTCCGGGAGGGTGGCCGCGCGTGGCGCGCCGGTCCCCTCGTCCGCGCCACCGTCCTCGACCGGGGCCGCTCGGCGAGACGCGGTGCGCGGCGAGCGCCGCGGCCGTCCCGTCGCGGGGCTCTCGCCGCCGGCGGCGGCGTCGCCGGGCGCCTCGGCGCCGTTAGCGGGTGCCGTGACGACGTCGTCCGCCGCGAGGGCGGCGGACGCGCCGTCGGTCTCCGCGCCGTGCGCGTCGGTCGGCGCGCTCGAGCCGTTCCCGCTGGCGTGCCCGTTGCCGTTCTGTCCGTCGCCCTCGCCGACCGGCACGCCGGTCGCGGTGAGGATGAGGTCGATGATGTCCGCCTTGCGCGAACGCGATGCCGGCTTCAGCGACATTGCGGACGCGATGGCGTGGAGCTCGTCGCGCTCCTTGCGTTCGAGAATGGAGCGCTCAAGCTGCTCTCCGGCCATCGGTGTGTGCTCCTGTGCTCTGTGGTTCTCTCGGGTGGAGATGTCGTGATCGGGTGGCGGGCACCGGGCTGCGCCGACGGCGCCACCTGGCGCCCGTCGCCGCGCAAGGCGGGCGCAGAGGCTCGGCGCCCCAGCCCTGGAGGAGAGGCAACCGGTCGAGCACGGCTCGGCCGGTCGTCCACATCGCGGGCCGGACCCTACGGGGAAGTGCGGCGGGGTGCGATCTCGGACCTGCTACGGGATCTGCGTACCGTTCTGGCTCGACGGCCCGGCGGCTGCGCGCGGGACCGGTGGCGAGGAGCGGTGCTGCGCTCAGTGTAACGACTCGCCCGGCGACCGGCAACATCACCGCCCGCACGACCGGCGCAGGGCGTCCCGCTCCCCGTGCGAGGCGGCCCGCGGCGGGTCAGATCCCGAGCGCCCCGACGACGGCCTCGAAGGTCGCGTCGACGGCCGCGGGCACCGTGACCTGGCTGATCGCGAGGTCCGGGTCCTTCAGGCCGTGACCGGTGAGCACGCACACGACGGTCGCGCCCTCGGGCACCGGGGTGGCGAGCAGGCCTGCGACCGACGCCGCGGATGCCGCCTCGCAGAACACCGACTCCTCGGTCGCGAGGAACCGGTAGGCCGCGAGGATCTCGTCGTCGGTGACCTTCGCGATCGCCCCGCCGGACTCCGACGCGGCGGCCGTCGCGCCGTACCAGGACGCGGGGTTGCCGATGCGGATCGCCGTCGCGATCGTCTCGGGCTGGTCGACCCGGTGCCCGTCGACGATCGGCGCGGCGCCGGCCGCCTGGAACCCGAGCATGCGCGGAAGGCGCGTCGCGCGACCGGCCGCGCGGTACTCGCAGTAGCCGCGCCAGTACGCGGTGATGTTCCCCGCGTTGCCGACCGGTATGCAGTGGACGTCGGGCGCGTCGCCGAGCGCGTCGACGATCTCGAACGCGCCGGACTTCTGGCCCTCGATCCGGAACGGGTTCACCGAGTTCACGACCACGATCGGGGCGCGGCGCGGGAGGTCGCGGACGATGTCGAGCGCGACGTCGAAGTTCCCCCGGACCTGGAGCACGCGCGCCCCGTGCACGAGCGCCTGGGCGAGCTTGCCGAGCGCGATGTGGCCCTCGGGGATCAGCACGACGCAGGTCATCCCCGCACGCGCCGCGTACGCGGCGGCCGAGGCCGAGGTGTTGCCCGTCGAGGCGCAGACGACCGCCTTCGCTCCGTCCTCGAGCGCCTTCGAGATCGCGAGCGTCATGCCCCGGTCCTTGAACGAGCCGGTCGGGTTCGCCCCCTCGATCTTCAGAAGGACGCGCGCGCCGACCCGCTCGGAGAGCCGCGGCGCGGGGAGCAAGGGCGTGTCGCCCTCGTTCAAGGTGACGACGGGGGTGTCGTCGCCGACCGGCAGGAAGTCGCGGTAGCGGCGGATCACGCCCTCCCACCCCCGCCCGCCCGTGTCGCCCGGCTCGCCGAGGCTCCGCCCGCCGAAGCTCGCCGGCATGTCGTCGTCCAACTCCGCTCCCCCGTCCGGTGCCCGTCAGTGGCCCGGGTCGATGACCCGGAGCAGCTGGCCGATCCGCGCGACCGCCTCGACGTCGCGCAGGCCCGCGAGCGTCGCCTGGACGTCCGCCTCGCGGGCGCGGTGCGTGATGAACACGAGGCGCGCCTCGGTCCCGAGGTCGACCTGCTCCATCGAGCGGATCGAGACGCCGTGGGCCCCGAACACCGACGCGACCGCCGCGAGCACGCCCGGGCGGTCGAGCACGTCGATCGTCAGGTAGTACTGCGCCTCGAGCTCGTCGATCGGGCGTACCTCGACGCGCGAGCGCGCCGGGAACCACACCGCGCCGCCGCCGACGAGGCCGCGCGCCGCGTCGACGAGGTCGCCGAGGACCGCGCTCGCGGTCGGCCGCCCACCGGCGCCGCGCCCGTAGAGCATGAGGTCGCCGACCGCCTCGCCCTCGACGAACACCGCGTTGAACGGGCCGCGCACGCCCGCGAGCGGGTGGTCCTTCGGGACCATGGCCGGGTGCACGCGCACCGCGACGGCGGGGATCCCCGACTCGCCGGGCTCGAGGTGCTCGGCGACCGCGAGCAGCTTCACCTCGTAGCCGAGCCGGTGCGCGAAGTCGATGTCGTCGACCTCGATCGTCTCGATGCCCTCGCGGTAGACGTCGCCGGCGACGATGTCGGCGTTGAACGCGATGCTCGCGAGGATCGCGGCCTTCGCCGACGCGTCGTAGCCCTCGACGTCCGCGGTCGGGTCGCGCTCCGCGTAGCCGAGGCTCTGCGCCTCCTGGAGCGCCTCGCCGTAGCCGATCCGCTCCTCGCTCATGCGCGAGAGCACGTAGTTCGTCGTGCCGTTCACGATGCCCGTCACCCGCCGGATGCGCTCGCCCGCGAGCGAGACGCGAAGCGCGCGAAGGAGCGGGATCCCGCCCGCGACCGCGGCCTCGAAGAGCAGGTCCCGCCCGGCCGCCTCCGCGACCGCGAAGAGCTCGGCGCCGAAGTTCGCGAGGAGCTCCTTGTTGGCGGTGACGACCGGCTTGCCCGCCTTCAGCGCGTCGACGATGAGCGTGCGCGCGGGCTCGATCCCGCCGATGAGCTCGACGACGACGTCCACGTCCGGGTCGGTGGCGACGGAGTGCGCGTCGTGGGTGAGCCGCTCGGTCTGGAGCGACGCCACCCGCGGCTTCGCGAGGCTGCGGACCGCGACCCGCGTGATCTCGAGGCGCACGCCCGACCGCTCGGCGATCCCGTCCGCGTCCTCGTCCACGATGTCGACGAGCGCGCCCCCGACGTTGCCGCAGCCCAGCACGCCGACGCGCACGACGGGCGCGTCCGCCGCCCCGCGCCCCGCTCCCCGCTCGATCACCGGCACAAGGTAGCGCCTGACCAGCCGCTGCGTGTCAGGGCTCGAGGCGCAGCAGGTCCTCGACCGTCTCGCGCCGGACGACGACCGAGGCCGCGCCGTCCTCGACGAACACGACGGCCGGCCGCGGCACGCGGTTGTAGTTGGAGGCCATCGAGAAGCCGTACGCGCCGGTCACGGGCGTCGCGAGGACGTCTCCGACCGCGACGTCCGCGGGGAGGCGCGCGTCCGCGACGAGGACGTCGCCGGACTCGCAGTGCTTGCCGACGACGCGGGCGGCGAACGGCCGCTCCGCGTCGGTCGCGCGCGGCAGGAACGCCTCGTAGCCGCTCCCGTAGAGGACCGGGCGCGGGTTGTCGCTCATCCCGCCGTCGACCGCGACGTAGGTCCTGATCCCGGGGAGCTCCTTGACCGTGCCGACGCGATAGCACGTGAGCGCCGCGTTCGCGACGATCGCGCGGCCGGGCTCCGCGGTCACCGACACCGCCGGCGCGAGCCCGGCCGCGTCGCACGCGCCCCGTAGGAACGCCGCCCACGTCGCGATCGTCGGCGCCTCCTCGCCCGCGACGTACGCGACGCCGAGGCCCCCACCGACGCAGAGCTCCCGCAGCTCGTGGCGCTCGACGTACGGAACGAGCGCGGCGATCTCGCGCTCGTACGCGTCGAGGCGGAAGATCTGGCTGCCGATGTGCGCGTGCACGCCGACGAGCTCGACCCCGCCCATCGCGTCGAGCAGCGCGGCCGCCCGGTCCGCGGCCCCGGACGCGAGCGAGAAGCCGAACTTCGAGTCCTCCTGGCCCGTCATCACGTACTCGTGCGTGTGCGCCTCGACGCCCGGCGTCACGCGCACGAGGACCGGCTGGTCGCGCCCGTCGGCGCGCGGCGCGGCCGCGACGACGCGCGCGAGGCGGTCGATCTCGTCGAACGAGTCCACGACCAGGCGCGCGACACCCGCCGCGTGCGCGGTCTCGAGCTCCTCGTCCGACTTGTTGTTGCCGTGGAGCACGATCCGGTCCGGCGGCGCGCCCGCCGCGAGCGCGGTCGCGAGCTCGCCCGCGGTCGACACGTCGAGCGACATCCCCGCGTCGAGCGCGACCCGGGCCATCGCCTTGCACAGGAAGGCCTTGGTCGCGTACGCGACGCCGGGCCCGAACGCGGCGACCGCCTCGGAACAGCGCGCGCGCAGGTGCGCGGCGTCGTAGACGAACAGCGGCGTTCCGAGCTCCCCGACGAGGTCGAGCACGTCGACCCCGCCGACCGAGAGCCTGCCGTCGGGCGCGACCGTCGCGGTGTCGGGGAGCAGGTGGCGGGCGATCGGCCGCTCGCTCGGGGCCGGTGGCTCCGTGCCGGGCGCGGTGCCCGCGACGTCTCGTGTCGTGCGGGCGCTCGCCATGTCGGAACGAGGATGGCCGACGTGCGGCTACCATGCAAGGCGCACCCGACGCCGTCGAGCCGGTGCGGCCGCCCGGAGTGACCGGGGCCGCGCAGGTGGGGCCCGGGTCCCGTCGGGCGCGGCACGCCCCCGTAGCTCAGGGGATAGAGCACCGGCCTCCGGAGCCGGGGGCGCAGGTTCGAATCCTGCCGGGGGCACGGAACAGTCCTCCGCACGAAGCGGTGCGGAGTCGTCGCCTCGGCCATCCTCCCAGAGGGCGAACGCGACGTCGAGAGCCTGTTCGGCGGGGTGGTAGGCGAGCTTCAGCTGGAGCGCTTCGAAGAGCGCCCGCAGCTCGGCATCCGGGGCATCTGCGAGCCCGTCGCCGAGGATCGGCAGCCGGTCGAGCAGTGGGGCGACTGCGCCAAAGCTCGCCGGTCCTGCCTCCGCCTCGGCATCGAGGGCGGCGAGGCGGGCGTGCCGCTCGGTGATCGCCTCTTCGAGCTCGGCGATGCGAGCCGCCACCCGCCGTCGCAGTAGTGGGGTCACCTCGTC
>Ga0307372_10003532_pt1 | contig 24843 bp, 21 predicted proteins | sample OX1MG_FD_202533 | JGI IMG/M metagenome (GOLD analysis project Ga0307372, IMG submission 202533) | Soil microbial communities from Risofladan, Vaasa, Finland - OX-1 | ecosystem: Environmental > Terrestrial > Soil > Coastal area > Acid sulfate soil | place: Finland: Risofladan, Vaasa | collected...
AGCGTCGAAAAATTGCGTCGCGCCAAATCCAAGCGTCAAACGGGCGCTAATGGGCGAACTATTCCTGACCTCTTGCATGCCATGCCGACTTTTACAGTTCGCCAATGGCTGCTCGTGACCGCACGTGCATTGAATCATTGGCGTTCGATTCCGCGAACGTTCGCGCGCGACTGCACGTAATCGGCGGCGTTGCTAAAGGCGTTGCTAAAGTTATGCGCTTGCACACTGTGCAAGGGGTCACCGGGAAAATGCCACTTTTTTGAAACTGATCGAAAAACTGCTGAAGTGCGGGCGCAATTTTCGTGCATTGCTCGACGTGCAAGGGGTCATGCTCATTACTTGAGTTGGGCGGAACATGGACTCAATTGGGAGAAACGGTGCGACATGTCTGGTGCCAAGCATTGGATGGACACTAGCAAAGCGATCCACTGTGACTGCTTTCTGGAATCGATGCTTGATTTTTTCTGCGCAAGGCACTTATTAGCCGTTCTTCCTTCGGATTTTGCGCCACAATGGCACACCGCATTTGAAGATGACGCGCCGACTCCTTGGAAGAGTGACATTGCGTTGAGTTGATCGCTCAACTGATGAACTGCGCTGCCGTGCTTCGCGCGTGAGCTCGGCAATCAGATGACGTCCCGTAACACGTATGGGAATATCATCTCCTAAAGACTCGAGAATGTTGGTATAGGGACAGTTTGCCTCGCACCCCTTAGTTACTCGATCTATTGTGCCAGTAACTAAGTTGTAGTCCTGAGGTGCAGGATCAAAGACTCCTCCAGGCGCGGCAATCATGCACACGAACTGTGCTAACTCCATTCCCGCGCAGCCGACCGAGAATGCAAATACGTTCTCGTTTCGACGCAAGCTATGGTCTTCGGGTAAACCCTCGATGTAAACAGGGTCATCCAATAGTCCTTCTCGTTCCGCTTGAACGAGGCCCGGGTCAAACTGCGAGAGACATTCGAGACAACGTCTACCTGGCGCAACCGTATGAGATCGCCAGTGCGCTCCCCGAAATTGACCACCTCTAGCGTCGACCAGAATTCCGCCGTCAATTACAGGAACCAGATGAGAGTACGCAATGAGGTTCAACACGGCTCTTGGCCAAGGGCGATCGACACAACTAATTAGAACGTCACAATCGAGAGCGCGGCTCCATCCCGCTGGTTCACAGACACTGTCTTCGAATGAATGAATAATTACCTGTTCGGCAGTTGCGGAAGTCTCAATAGCTTCTGCCAACACAACGGCTTTCGACTTACCGACAGAACTCGACGTTGCATGAAGTTGTCGATCTAGATTATGGGTTTCCATTGTGTCGAAATCGATGATGTCAATCAGACCAACTCCGATGCGCGCAACCGATTCTGCCATCAATGCACCGACGCTGCCTGCGCCAATTATTCCAACGCGGAGTCGGGCCAAGTCATCTTGAACCGATGCTCCCCAAGCGGAAACGGTTCGAATTTGGCTACTCTGCCTATTCGGCCTCGGAGCAATCGTCGGATTAAATGAGACTAGTAATTTGTCACCAACAACACTGACTAGCCGACAATTCTTAGGTTCGTACTTTCTAGGTTCGCTGCGAATCCAAAATCGACCACTCCAATGACCATCTCCAGCAATGGTGAGTCCAAGGAATGGCAACCCAGTGATTGCTTGTGCTTGAGCTGCATGAGACGTCTCGGCGAAAAAGTCGTCGCTGCTAAGACCCTGCCAGCCGCGGCCACCAGGATGGCTGTGCATCAGGGCGACGCCAGCCCCTTGTTCAGTTGCTTCACCCAACGCGCGAAGAAAATACTCACTTGTGAACTCAACGTTGCCGTGAACATCTCGTTCATCTTCGTTTGGATAAAGAATCGATTGAATAATCGCAGTACTGCGTTCTGTGCCTGAACTTGGGTGCCACAGCGCAAAACACAGGTCCTCTTGTCCATCCGCGCGAAGAAGATGCTCGATTGCATTTTTGGCCTTCAATGAACTCATCGCTACCGCAAGCTCATTGCTCCATTTGAATCGGTGCATCGTCATGCTATTCGTGCAAAGAGCGCTCGAATGTGAGACATGTACGCCTTGAAGGTCCGATCACTTTGCGCCCACTCTGGAAAGGGTCGACTCCAGTACTCCCAAGTCTCGCCAAGTGGTGAAGCGTGAACATTTCCGTCGGGGTGTCCGATACGCGGCGACACATGTGGGCCTGGAGGGCAACTCAATGGCCAATCCGGTACAAATGTCAAAGCGATCTTGATCGACTCACCGAGGCGACCCCCAACTGGAATCTGAAACTCGAACTCAACGAAGTTCTCGTTCACGAGAGCAGCGTCGGTGTAAATGGAATGGACTTCCATTAGAAAGTCATTGAATTCCATTTCAAGATACGGGAGTTGGGCCGGTGCTCACCGTGACGAAGGTTTCATTCTCATGAACTTCGATTGGGGTGTTTGGGTCATCCTTGTACGAAGTCTGGTGACGACCTTCAACGAGAACTAAATAGTTCGTTGCCGGATTGACCCGTGCCAATTCCATGATTTGCTTTTGGCTCAAATCTTGTATTTGCGTCGTGACGGTCTCCCCATCAACATAGAAAGTAGTCGTGCGCGTTGCTGGGTGGTCCGTCTCGTGAGGGGTATCGGTCATGATTCATGCTCCTGTTACATATTTCTGGCTATTTACCGGAATTACGTAACAGTATAGCCGAAGTCTTGGCGCTTGTTGCGATAATTGTAGTGCTAGTCTATTTTACGTAACAAAACGTCCCGTGGAAGGAAATCAGTGCCTTTATCTGGTGAATTAGTTCGTGCGCGTGGTGCCAACGGATTGAGTCAGGATGATCTTGCAAATGCTCTAGGTGTGAGCAGAGCGATGGTCAGTTATTGGGAAGCGGGGAAGCGCCTACCAAATGATCGGCAGCTTTCGGCGTTGAGTCAACTCCTCAGGGTGCCTTTAGGAGTCCTTCTTGGTCACGAAGAGCCGCCGCCCGCACCTGACATCGCCATGATGATGCTTCGCGGCGCTGATCAAGACGTACCTGACGAAGCGTTGAGCGGTTTAGGTGACTTCGTCTCTTTTTTGGACACTTTCGCAAAATTGGCGGCCGAAACTAAGGTTTCAGTTCGAGGTTTGACGCAGAGTCCGTTTAAGAGTAGTGCTGGGTACGAAGGTGCCGAAGATGCCCGTAGAAAGGCTGAGGAAGTTCGGGCGCACTTGAGACTTGGCTTGGGACCCGTTGGCGACATGGACGCGGTGTGCGAATTGCTCGGCATAACGGTTTATCGAGCTAATCTCGGATCTGATTTAACTCGGACCGTATCCGGCGCGTTCCTCAATCATTCTGAGTTGGGACTTGCCATCCTCGTCAATCTTGATATGACTCCGGGTCGAAGGCGTTTTACTGTCGCACACGAGTTAGCGCACGCGCTGTTCCACAGTGACGATAATCCTTATCTCGTGTCGACGGCGGCAAAGTCTCCTCGAGAACGATTTGCTGACGCCTTTGCGGGAGAATTTCTTATGCCGATCGAAGGCGCGAGACGCGTCATGGAGGAACAAGGCTTTGGGCCACGAATCAATGATGCGGCTGAAGTGATCTATCTACAAAGGTATTTTGATGTTTCTTACATCACGGCGCTCGTTCGAATGCGCCAGGCAAAGTTCATCTCGCAATCTCAGTTCGATGGTTACAAGCGTGTTCGGCCAGTGGCTCTCGCTAGATCCCTCGGATTTGACATAGCCGAGGAAGAGTGTTTTTCTCAGCCCGAGAAGTGGAGACTTGAGCGGTTTCCGCAACGATTTCTAAGGCTCATTCGCGAGGCAGTCCGAAAGGACGTCGTATCTGTTTCGTCAGCTGCTGCATTGACGCAACTATCTCTCGATGAAATATTTGATTTAGTAAACGAAGACTTTGTGTCGGCCGATCAAGGAACAGAGGAGCTCGCTGAATTACGAGAATTTGAGGTAACGGGCGTCATTGGAACGACTTAATACAATTGTCGACACCGTTGTAATTCGGTACTTCTTACTTGTAGAAGAAGAGGATTTACTCTTGAATCTTCTCGGTCAAGCGGTAGCGGTGCCGCGCGTCATTTACGATCCCGAAGAGGATAATGATGTACCGGAGTTAGCCCGAAGCGAGATAACGCGGAGCATTGCGACACAGCAGCGAAACTCGAGAGATCTCGCCAGAGATCGAGAAATTCGAGTTCAAGCTGAACGAAACGCAACTCGACTCCTCTCTATTCATCGGCTACACGCGGATTCGCTTGTAATCGTTCTCGATTTGACTGAAGAAGAATTACGAATAGTGAGTAGTTTGACGAGTCCAAGCGGATGCCAAGCTTTTGGATTGAAATTTCCATTGGGTGCCGGTGAGGCGGCTTGTTTGGCTATAGCGGTCAGCCGTAATTACGTGTTAGCGACCGATGACAATGACGCATTGAAAGCGCTGGCAAGTATGAATTCTTCGTATCCCTATATAAGGATACGAAGAATGTTGATCGACGCATTTGAGAAAGGACTAATTGCAAAGGACGAAGCGAACCGGATCCACTCAGAGATGCGGCGCCTGGGTTTTCGCGATTCGGTACCACCTTTTGAGTAGTGTTTGCTCATTCAAAATTGGTTTGAATATTGGAGGAACTGCGCCTTCAATGAAAGTACAGCCATAGCATCTGCACCAGAGTCGTGACCACTCAGGCACTCTGGTCTTGGGCGTCGGAAGTACCCTTGACAAAGTGAACATTCAAGAGCGCCTCGGCTTTCACGGGCAGTCAGGTTATGGGACACACACGCTCTTGAGAGCTGGGGCCAGGACCTCCCGATGAGCAAGCGTGGCCTGAGCGAGGCAGACATTTGCGCGAAGTACATCACTCCAGCAATCATCGAATCCGGGTGGAAAGAGCAAACGCAAATCGGGCGGGAAATCCACTTTACAAAAGGGCAAATTCATGTCCGAGGCAAGATGGTCACGCGAGGGAAGTCTAAGTTCGCTGATTACGTGCTCTATTACAAACCCAACATTCCGATTGCCATTATCGAAGCCAAGGACAACAAGCACTCTGTCGGAGACGGGATGCAGCAAGCGCTGGAGTACGCCGACATTCTCAACATCCCGTTCGTCTTTTCCTCAAACGGAGACGGCTTCGTCTTTCATGACCGAACCGGGGCCAGTTCAGAGATGGAGTCAACCCTCGCGCTGAATGCCTTCCCGAGCCCAGAAGCTTTGTGGCAGAGCTATCGACATTGGAGAGGACTCTCGCCCGAAGTCGAGGAAGCTGTCCTCCAGGACTACTTCGATGACGGCAGCGACCGCGAGCCTCGTTACTACCAACGCAACGCCATCAACGCCGCGACAGAAGCGATTGCCAAGGGGCAGGATCGTGTTCTACTCGTCATGGCGACTGGCACTGGCAAGACCTACACAGCGTTTCAAATCATCTGGAGACTTTGGAAGGGCGGGCGCAAGAAGCGGGTCCTTTATCTCGCCGACCGAAACGTGCTTATCGACCAAACGATGGTCAACGACTTCCGTCCGTTTAAGGGGGCGATGGCGAAGCTGAGTACAGGCTCCAAGACAATCGAGTCTGAGAACGGGCCGACCACGACGATCGCAACCGCCATCGACAAGAAGCGGCGCATCGACACCTCGTACGAGATCTACCTAGGTCTTTATCAGGCACTGACTGGTTCAGAGGAACGCCAGAAACTGTTCCGCGAATTCTCTCCTGGCTTCTTCGACCTCATTGTTGTTGACGAGTGCCACCGCGGAAGCGCTGACGAAGATGCCGCTTGGAGGGAAATCCTGGAGTACTTTTCCGAGGCAACGCAGATCGGTCTAACAGCGACGCCCAAGGAGACAAAGTACGTCTCCAATATTCATTACTTTGGGTCACCTATCTACACTTATTCACTCAAGCAGGGCATCCAGGACGGCTTTCTCGCTCCGTACAAGGTTATTAACGTTCACATCGACGTCGACGTCGACGGATACCGCCCGCCCCGAGGGAAAACAGACCGGGAGGGCGAAGAGGTGCCGGACCGGATCTACAACCAGAAGGATTTCGATCGAACGCTCGTGATCGATGATCGTACAAAGTTGGTTGCCAAACGAGTAACTGAGTTTCTCAAAGAAAGCGGAGACCGCTTCCAGAAGACAATCCTCTTCTGTGTCGACCAAGAGCACGCCGCTCGCATGCGTCAGGCGCTCATCAATGAGAACCCAGACCTCTTCGCCCAAAATCGGCGGTACGTCATGCGAATCACCGGCAACGATCCGGAAGGCCAGGATCAACTTGGCAACTTCATCGATCCCGAAGCAAAGTTCCCCGTACTTGTAACAACGTCTCGGCTCCTGTCCACCGGAGTCGACGCGCAGACGTGTCGCCTGATCGTGCTTGACAGGCCCGTGGGGTCGATGACTGAGTTCAAGCAGATTCTCGGTAGGGGAACGCGCGTCCACGAGGACTCCCACAAGTACTACTTCACACTGATGGATTTTCGTGGGGCGACACACCATTTTGCCGATCCAGACTTCGACGGCGAGCCGGTGCAGATTTACGAGCCAAGTGACAACGAGTCCATCATGCCACCAGACGACGCCATCGTTGAGATTGGCGACGATGAGATTGTTGTCGACGCCGGTAACGATATCTCTCTCAAACCAGATGAACCTGATAGCCGGAAGCTCTACGTCAATGGCGTACTCGTCACCATCATCGCCGAGCGAGTGAAATACCTCGATGCCGACGGCAAGCTGATCACTGAAAGTCTTCGCGATTACTCCAAGCGAGCAGTGACCAATCAGTTTGCTTCGCTTGATAGCTTCCTCAACCGGTGGAATGAGGCTGATCGAAAGCAGGCGATCATCGACGAGCTTGAAGAAGAGGGCCTGCGCCTTGAACCGCTTGCAAATGACGTGAATCCCGATCTCGATCCGTTCGACCTCATCTGTCACGTGGCCTACGGGCGTCCGCCACTGACGCGCCGTGAACGAGCTGAGAATGTTCGCAAACGAGACGTCTTTGCCAAGTACGGCGCTCAAGCCCGAGCAGTGCTCGAAGCACTGCTCCAGAAGTATGAGGACGAAGGGATTGTGGATCTCGGTGATCCAAGGATTCTCCAGATCCCACCGATCGACAGCATGGGCACGCCAGTCGAACTCATTCGGCAGTTCGGTTCCCGAACCAAATACCAACGAGCCGTGCATGAACTCCAGGACGCTCTTTATGAGGTGGCGTAACTGATGTCAGTGAGAACCATAGTGAAGGCAATCCAGGACATCATGCGTCAAGACGCTGGGGTAGACGGAGATGCTCAGAGAATCTCGCAGCTCTGTTGGATGTTCTTCCTGAAGATCCTCGATGACCAGGATGCGCAGTTGGAGTTGATGGAACTCAGCTACTCGTCGCCCCTGCCAGATGCGTTGCGGTGGGGCTCGTGGGCGACGGACCCGGAAGGCGTGACCGGCGATGACTTGCTCAGGTTTATCAATGACACGCTGTTCCCAAAACTCAAAGTCCTTTCTCCAAGCGGTCCGCAGGCCCACCGGCAGAGGGTCGTCCGCGCTGTGTTCGAGGACGCCTACAACTACATGAAGTCTGGGCAGCTACTTCGTCAAGTGATCAACAAAATCAACGAGGTGGACTTCAACAACCTTGCGGACCGACAGCACTTTGGCGATGTCTACGAACAGCTGCTCAACGACCTACAAAGTGCCGGGAATGCTGGCGAGTACTACACCCCGCGAGCGGTGACGACGTTCATGTCCGAACGTGTCGATCCGCGGCCGGGAGAGATCATCCTCGATCCTGCCTGCGGCACTGGAGGTTTTCTTACTTCCTCGATTCGCCACATGCGTGAACGATACGTTAAGACGCCCAAAGACGAGCAGCTCATGCAGCAGTCCCTTCGCGCTGTAGAGAAGAAACCGCTACCACACATGCTTTGCACTACGAACATGCTTCTCCATGGGATCGAGGATCCGAGCTTCGTTCGTCATGACAACACGCTTGCTCGTCCGTACGTAAGTTACGGGTCGGCAGATCGAGTCGACATCGTCCTCACTAATCCCCCTTTCGGCGGAAAGGAAGAGGCAGGGATCGAATCGAACTTCCCGTCGCATCTGCAAACGAGAGAGACTGCGGACCTTTTTCTTGCACTCATCATTCGGCTCCTAAAACCTGGTGGCCGAGCTGCCGTCGTTCTTCCGGATGGATCACTCTTCGGCGAAGGTGTGAAGACACGACTCAAGGAGATGTTGATGGAGGAATGCAATCTTCATACCATCGTGCGCTTGCCCAACAGTGTCTTCAGGCCGTACGCATCTATCGGAACGAACCTATTGTTCTTCGAGAAGGGTGAGCCAACGACCGAGACTTGGTACTACGAGCATCGTGTTCCCGAGGGTCAGAAGGCGTACTCGATGACAAAGCCGATCCGAGTCGAGCAATTGCAGAGGTGCGTCGACTGGTGGGGAGGAAACAACAGGAACGGCCGAGTTGATACCGAGTTCGCGTGGAAAGTTTCCATTGGCGACGTCAAGGAACGTGGCTTCAACCTTGACATCAAGAACCCGAAGGTTGTTGCCGACGATCACAGAGATCCATTGGAGCTTCTGGCCAAGCTGGATGCCGCGGAAACTTCCGCCGCTTCATTGCATGGGCTGCTGAAGTCCATCCTTGAGAAAGCGTTACTGCGGTGAGCGCAGATTTGTTACTACGGCAGTTCGAGCGGATTGGCAATGTGCCTGACGGAATCGCCCGGTTGCGTCGTTTTGTCCTCGACCTCGCCGTCAGTGGGCGGATAGTTGAACAGGATCCCTCCGAGCACCCGGTCAATATCAACGGTGGCCCATCTTCGCTACGTTCGGGGACAAGAAGGCAAAGGTCGAGTCCCCTGCTGTCATACCCCAACCTCAACGTCCTAGAGCTTCCGTCAGGCTGGAAGATGGCCACGGTAGGCCAGATTGCGGAGTGCTTGGATTACATGCGTGAGCCGGTGAATATCGAGGTACGTAACGAACGTACTTTGGGGAAATCGCACGATGAGTTGTTCCCCTACTATGGCGCCACGCAGCAGCAAGGCTGGATAGATGCCTTTCTTTTTGATGAGGCGCTGGTGCTGCTCGGCGAGGATGGCGTTCCATTCCTTGATCGGCTGCGCTCTAAGGCCTACCTCATTTCAGGCCGGACCTGGGTGAACAATCACGCACACGTCTTGCGTTCCCACCTAGCATTGCCCGAGTTCCTAGTACTGGCCCTCAATACATTCGACTACCAAGGTCGCGTTATGGGTGCGACACGCTCCAAGCTCAATCAGGGACAGATGGTGACAATGCCCATTCCAATCCCACCCTTAGCGGAACAACACCGCATCGTCGCCAAGGTGGGCGAACTGATGACGCTATGCGACCAACTTGAGGCTGTGCAAAAGGAACGCGAGCTACAACGGGATGCGTTGCGCAGTGTTTCGCTCCACCGCCTGACGTCAACTGACGATGTTGCCAACGGGGCCAGCAACGTTCAGTTCTTCCTGAAGACGTCACCGCGGTTGATCACGAAGCCGGAGCATGTTGCAGCAGTTCGACAGACGGTGTTGGACCTGGCGGTCCGTGGGCGGTTGGTGCCACAAGATCCTGCTGATGTACCGGCCGAGTACGATCCGCGACCGGTAAGAGGAGTTGCCACGCTTCAGAATGGATACGCCTTCAAGAGCGAATGGTTCCAGGCATCCGGCTTGCGCCTCCTCCGCAACGTGAACGTGGCGCACGGCACTATCGATTGGGCGGCGACGGCTTGTGTAGACGAGGCCAGGGCGTCGGAGTTTGCGAGATTTTCACTCAACAAAGGGGACATCGTGCTGTCGCTTGATCGACCTTTCATCACAACTGGCACCAAGGTAGCCGTCGTCATGGAACACGACTTGCCAGCGCTGTTGCTCCAACGAGTAGGTCGGTTTCAGATGGATCCCACGCAGCTTGATCCGAGCTACCTCTTTCTATGGGTCACGTCGCCATCCTTCAGCCGGCAAATAGACCCCGGCCGGAGCAATGGCGTTCCACACATATCTTCAAGGCAAGTTGAGGATGCTGAGATAGTTGTCCCTCCTCTTGCCGAACAACACCGCATTGTTGCCAAGGTGGATGAAGTGATGGCGGTGTGCGATGACCTTGAGGCGGCGCTCGCCTCTGCGCAGGATGGTCGGGGACGACTGCTGGAGGCACTGTTGCATGAGACTTTGAACTTGGGCGAAACTTCTGTTCACCTTGAAAGGGTGGACGTTCTTCCGGAAGCGAGAGACTAAAAGTCCTAGTCAACGGTAACTTTGTACTTGTCAGATAGGGGAGTGGGCGCTTCATGGGCGCTTCGGGAGAATGAATGTTGTCGAATCGCGGAACTCTGCCCTCGCACGTTTCTCATTGTCATCTGCCTTCAATTCCCCCCTTTCTCAATTCCAAGAAAAGCAGTGACGATTCCGAAGATTGCGCCAGCAAAACCGAATAATGTGCCCGAAGCGGTGGTGAGGTGTGTTGCTTCAGTGGCGATTCCCCCTCCGACCAAGGCGGCGAATATTGAGAAGGCAACTACGAATCGACCGGTGTTAAATGAAGAGCCGCCGAGCAATCCGTCAACCACGTTTTGGGCGTAGGTATTTGCTGTCTCACTCACGTTCGCTGGCGGAGGTGAGTTCAGCGCCGTCGAGAGCGTTGTCATCAGAGGCTGTAGTTGGGCCGCAAGATGTGCCGCATCCTTTGGAGCAGCGCCCGCAGGTGGCGGCTCCGCTCCGAGCGCTGAAGTCATGAGATTGACAAGATCGGGACTTGCGACATTCTTCTCAAAAAATAAACCCATGGCTTACTCCTCCCCTTTGCAATCACCACCTCATCGCGGTTTCGGTCTTTTGAAGAACTATTAATCAGTCCTGGTTATACCACGAGTCTTCGTCTCGACGCTGAGTCGACAATTGACGATGGAGTTTCTGACGCATTAGCTGACCTGATTTCTTGCAGCGGTTGATCCTAAATTTACACGGTTGCCGATGTGATCTCCCTCAATCGGGCTCCTTCGCCCTGAGGCGATGGAAGATTACTGGCTAACTCTGAAAAAATTAAACCAGAACGGCGAAGCATGTCGCCTTGACTTGCTGCATTGGGCTACCGACGCGACTCGGGGCCAGCTTGACTCTCTTGCTCTTCACTTCCTTTGGGCGACGGTTTGCCACTCTTGCAACAACCGCTCTCCCAAGAATCGTTCCAACTCGTGATTGAATCGGCCTGGGTTTTCCGGAGACTTTCGAGCTTGGATTTCTCAGCCCGTTTTGGTTGAGACCGGTTACGATTTTCTGCCTAGTCCTCCTCGGGAGTGCGGTCTCTGAGTTTGTCGTGCAGTTGTTCTTCGTTTCGTACGCCGCAACCAGTGATCGAGAATGCTACTTGTACCGGATTGTCAACTCGTTGCCGGACCATGTGGGCGACGCAATCACCCCGTCGACACTGTTGGACATGGAGAGGTTGTCACGAGGATCCTCATGGCCAGGCGTCCACTGTTTGGGGAACATCTTGAGATTGGTAAATGTTAGTGAACCAAAGTCGACCAACTTGCTGATTCTTGCTTTACCTCTTGAGGACACTGTCGTGCTTTCAACTACCCACTCTGCGGTTCCGGTTGTCCCGTCGTAGGAATAGCTCAACGTCCTTACATCGAGGCTGTTCGTAGTTAGGTTCCTTACGGAGCAAATCCACTTACCTCGTCGGTAGAGGATCTTGGCTGTGATTACGTTACCTGGAGACACATTGAACGTCTTGAACGCGCTATGACTACACCAAGAATCATTGACCTGTTTGCCATATACACAATTCGTGTCGACACCGGTTTGTGGAAATGGCCAAGTTGCGGAGGGACCGAATCCGCCTATACCGACCCATGTTGTGGTAAGTGCATTTGGGGTGACGTGGCAGTTGAGTGCCGGCACCTTCCAAGATGCGGATACCATCGAGGCACCGGTCGAGATTGGAACCACGTAGCCAGCCCAGTTTGGACTTGTACGTTCACCATCACCACGCAGAACCGTGGATCGCAGGCTGGCGCCAGCAATCAGAATTACAGCTAGAAGCAGTAAGGGATTCCTCCAACGAGCCATGGGCCTCGTCAGTTGCCATCTTGGCCTTTGCCCTATGCACTTCGGAGTCTTAGAAGAAATCATGGTTTGAGGTTCCCACATGACTGTTACACATGACGTTGACGCGGGTTACCGGACTCAAACTCGCGTCTGTCAACGCTACTAGCACGCGACGCAAGACCGAGACCGAATTCTCGCGGACGCCCTCGAAGGGCTGGTGCGGCCTGCCATGGTGTCAAGATTTAATTCGGTGCTCCATTAAGAAGCGCAGTACCTGCGATCCGTAATGAAGATCGGTTGACGCTCTAAATCAAACATCCTGCAATCGAAATTGAAATTCGCCATGCTCCAGATTGATCTGATCGAGCAACCCGACAACTGCGGCCCGCCAGTGACTCGATCCATCAAGCCAGCTTTCCCACAGCGCTGCATTATTCGAAGCAGCGGCTTGAAAATGTTGCCAGCTGATCTCGCCAACCTTCAGCTGGTCCTTCCAGTCGTGGAAGATCGGCGTCACGATGTCGGACGCCTGCCTGAGAGATGCTCGTCGCACTTTTGGTTCGGCGTCGATGAGTGACTCCTTGACCGTAACGGGTTCAGATGGCAGGGGCAGTGTCAGGGTCTTGGTCATGTCGCTCCCTCAGCCATTGAACGGGTTGTTGCGCTTCGGCCACACCGGCCGGTTGCACTTCTTGCAGTAATAGAGTACGACCTGCCCACCGCAACGGGGACATGAAGCCTTCAGCGCGAAGTCGCTGACGACGTGGAGCCCTGCTGCAATGACGCTCCAGTGGATACCGTTTGGTCCTGTCTTCCTTCTTCCAGTCATCTGACCCCCGTCTCGCATGGGCGCTCCAACCCGTTAGCCAACATAATGCCTATTGGGTGTGACACACGAGCTGAGTACTACTTTTGGGCAGTCTCCAATGTGAAAGGTTCAGCGATGAGGATTCGTTGGCTCACAGGACGTGAAAATGGAAAAGAAATTTCAAAATCGGAACGCACAGGGGATCTGGCCCGCTGGAGCGCAAAACCCGTTGCATGCCATCGAGCTTCTTGCAGTTCGTGCGGATTCGTGGTTGGTCAAGTTTCGTTCAATTTAAGGTGAATGCGGTCGTGAGTGACCGGGTAGTTGTAGGTGAGGTCGCCCGTGTTGCTGACGGCGTTGCTGACGGTTTAAGAACAGATTGTCCGAGCATCTAAAAAGGAAGCGGTCAGTGGAGCCAGTTCGGCATTGTCGAGTTTCTCTGCGTTACGATGATTTCCTTTGTCTGGTTGGAGAGACGGCCGTCAGTAGCGAGTCGTAGAGTGACGCTGTGACGCCCAGGGCCATCAGAATTCATTGCACGTTTTGCGGTGATGATGATGTGGGGCGTGCCCGTGAAGACGTCGTTCCCCTTTGGCTCGCCAGAAAGTTGGCATTTGTAGCGGAGACAAATCACCCAGGGACTGCACCTTCATATGTGAACTACGGCTATGAAAATCTGGCGGAGTTTCAAAAAGATGAACCAAGTTCGTCTTCGCCGAGTGGCGCGATACCGGCTGCTTACAAACTCCCCGAAGTCTGTATTGAATGTAATGGCGGATGGATGTCTCGTCTCGAACAGGCAGCACGACTTCTCATAGTGGGGCTGATGGAAGGTAGGAGTAAGAGATTGACGCCATGTGACCAGCTCGTGCTGTCAACGTGGATGACCAAGACTTGCCTTACATACGATGCATCGCGGGATCCGCGATACATACCAGAAGAGATTGGAAGCCGCCAATTCTTTGAGCAGGGTTACCCACTCGTGGCTAGTCATGTAGTGATTGGATTCGATTCCGACCACCATCCCGAAGGTTCATTTGCTCACAGTCGAATGCTGGTAAATGCGACGCATGAGCTACCTCGGGATAAGACGGCAGTACTAATTGGATTTCAGTTTGATCAGCTAATATTCCAGGCTTGCATCAACATTGTTGAGGGCACTGACGATGACGTGATAACGGGTTTGGGAATTCCGCTCACATCCGCTAGGTACGAACAGATTTGGCCAACGAAGTCAAAGTTCGATTGGCCTTCCGAAGACGCGAAGATTCGACGCCACCCGGAGAGATGGTAGGCGTGGAGCGAAAGCAATTCTTGTGCCCTCGCGAGGATCGTTGTGGCGGATAACGACGAGAAGTTGAAGCTCCTGATCAACTGGCCGGTGTTTGGCGTAGTGATCTTTGCTGGCCTAACAGTGACGGGATACGCGCTGTATTCAAGTGCGGTTCTCCATTGGGGCGGAATATGGCCACAGTTCTTTCTTGATTCGGGAGTAACTGTTCTCCTCGGGGCGGTTCTCTATTCGTTGCAACGATTCATGATTCGAGAAGTCCAAAGGGACACGAGCGATGCGGTATCGGGGATCAGTGAAAAGACCGCAAAACTTGGTGAACATGTCGAGGAACTTGTCGGGGAGATCGAAGAGAAGATTGAAGCACAGAAGACGAGATTGAATTCACTTTCGGCCGAGTTGGAGCAATTCAATGCTGATCGGCGATCACGCGAGGAGGAACTTCTTACCACGGTAGAAACTGAGTTGAGTTTTGGCGCGGTTGCCAGGGCGCTCACAACGGCGGAAGCGAGGAACGCGATCGCATCGACCTTTAGGGTCAGGTCTTCGAGTGATCTCATGGGTATGAGAGTTGTCCTAAACGTGGTTACTGCCATTGAGAAAGAAGGCGGCGGAGAAAGAATGATAACGGCTATACCGTGGTTTCCCGAGTCTAAGAACGTTAGCGGTACCAGTTGGAGTTCGGGAGAGGATGTTGTGACTTTTGCCGGGCGATTAATCGCCAATATCGAAGCTGCCAAAATCGGAAGCGCGGAGTCCTCGTTTAACGCAACGCTGATGTTTGAGAATCTCGGCAAATCTCTCCAAGTTGCGTTTGCCGCCTTACATAATGACGGCACATTCGGTCTTCAGGGGTCAATGATTGAGTTGATCGACGAAGATTGGGCCCTAACGAGCGCCGGGCTAGAGTCGCGACTCCTCGGCGTAGTTGCAAGCATTAATTTGTTTCCGAACACATTGACAATGTTTCAAAATCCTGGAATACCCACATTCTCGCTCCCTCCTCGGCCCGAGGGAGTGGGTGAAGAATTGTGGCAGAAATTGATTGAAATTTCGCGAAGTACGTTCTTCCGATTTCAAACACTGGGCTCCCGAAAAGGATACATGCGGTTCTAGTCGAGTGTTGGAGACACCTGGCTCTGGAGAATGGCGAAAATTCGAGAGTAAGAACAACTTGTTAGTACGTATAGGCCCTTTCATCACACTTCGCCTTTCCAGCCTCTTGTAATGGCAATTTCTCCTGCTTGAGGACGGCGTGCGCGAAGCGCCAAGCCGTCCGTGCGGGCTGACTGAGTGATCATTAATTCCCACGAACCGAATTCCTAAATCTGGCCTGGAAGGGCCAGTTTGTATTGTGGCCTTGCACTATGGCTTAAGGCTTGCCTCAGACTTGCACAGTGGTCACTATCGCCAACGCGCTCGGGCTACAGGTCAAGTCCAAAATCTTGGTTGGGCGGCTCCAGGAGGTCGTCGCCGGAAAACACGTATGCAGCCTTCGCTGGTGGAGTCTCAACCACTGTGAGCACGTTGGCCCTCTGGGCGGCACCCAGGACACGACGTCGCTGAGTCTCTTGTTCGTGGTTAACGCTTGCATCGTCGAGGATGGTGTCAGGGTTGTCAATACCCCATCGATCAAAGTAGGCCGCGCCAGTGGCAACTTCCAGTACCCACTGCTCGTAGGGTCCGCTGGCCGCAGGAGCATCGCCGAAGTCCTGCACCCATGCGTCACCGCGTTCAATCGCAATGGTGGCGAGTTCGCGTGCTCGCTGCTCAATGGCGGAAGAACGATCATTGAGCGCGAGGACGACATCGGGCTCGGTAATCCCGCTGGGCCGAGGGAAGATGCCAGCCACGAGTTCGGTTGCCGGTGGACTGGGGTAGCCCACTCCGGTTACGTAGCGATCGATGCGGTGGTGCAGGACACTGGCCACGTCCTCGGCGTCACCGAACGAACGACCGTTGACCAGCATCGGTAGTTCGGTGTCAACGTCGAAGCCCCGATTCTCGGCGTTCCGTAGCTGCGCGAGCAGCGCCGCGTACGCGGGAGACGCTTTGGCCTCGGCGAGCTCGGTGTCGCTGAGTCCCGACTGGCTAAGTAGATCGTCCCAGCGCCCGCCTTCGGCCATGGTGACAATGGTGTCGTACTCGGCGACGAGGACAGCGATGGACTGGGTCTGCGACATACGGATCATGTCGGTAGCGGACACGTCGGCTCCCTCGTGGCGCAGGACGCCGGCGAGTACTTCGAGAGCGGTTGGAATCTCGGTCAGCCCGTCGTGGCCGGTGTCGGGATCGGGGTCGTAATGCGTGTCGACGTAGAGATGGTTGGACTCCGAGCCGCGCGTCAGAGCCACGTACAGCACTTCGCGGGTAGTGGTGGGACTGGCGAACGCGTGCGCGGTATCGACGGTGCGTCCCTGGGCGCGGTGCGCCGTCGAGGCGTACGCCAGTTCGACGTGCTCGGCGACGTAAGTGGCCGGCAAGAGGACCGTGCCGTGTCCACTCACTCGAGTGAGGGTCATGGAGCCGTCGGCGTGCGTAGCCGAAACGGTCCACACGTCACCGTTCTTGACCCAGCCCGTGTCCGTTGAAAGACGTCGGTTGTTCTCACGCGTCACCACGTGATCATTGGCGCCCGCCGTCATGGCACCAGCCACGTTGACCCCTTGCTCGATGACGTCGCCACTGGCGACACGCTGCGCGCGGGCGCGAACATTGAGCTCGTTGACGGTCGCGGTGTCGCTGGCCAGCATCAACGAGTGCAGGCCACGATCGGTGTCGGTCTTCCACGCGGCGTAGAGCGCGTCGAGCATGTCGTCACGAGTTCCGTCCGCGATCCGCTCGTGCGTCGCGTAAGTGGCCAAAGCTGAACTAGAGCCGTTGCGGACCCCGAGGCTGGCCTGCTTCTCCCAGTTGGCCCGGAAGCGGCGAACGTCCGCGAGGGTCGCCGCACCGTCACCCCGGTCACGCACGAGAGTGCGAAACATTCCCCCGGCGTCCACACTGGAAAGTTGTGCCCAGTCACCGACGAGGACGACTTTGGCCCGCGCGTCGAGAGCGGCCGACATCAGTTCATCGAGCGCGAAAGTGGAAGCCAAACTGGCCTCGTCAACCACCACCAGTTGACCCGCGCGAAGACTCCAGCGAGTAAGTGTTGCCTCGCGTTGGCGAATGCTCGCGGCTAGCGCGGGACTCGGTACTCGCCCTTTGAGTCCGACCAGGCGGACCTTTTCGCGCAACTGCTCGAGTTCGCGAAAGCGCTGGCCGTGCTGGCGGTGTTCGTAGAGCCATTTGGCGAGATTGTCAGTGTCGATGCCCATGTCGTCGCCCAGGACTTCGGCCGCCGCCGCCGAGGGCGCGAGACCGGTGACCGAACCGGCACCGTGTTCGACTTCCCAGGCGGCGCGCAGCCCCGCCATTGCCGTTGACTTGCCCGTGCCCGCGGGGCCGACCAACACGTCGAGGACCCGGCCCGAGGTCGTGATCTGCTCGACGCAGAGGGCCTGGTCGACCGAGAGCTTGAAGGTTCTGCCGGGAAGTCGTCGCTCGCTAACGCCCGCCACCGTGGCGCGACTTACGACTGCCGCGTCGAGGCGCTGGCCCGCGTCGAGCAGACGTGCTTCGGCGGCGAGCAATGTCGTTGAGGTGTAGAGCCAGTGACTGGTTCCCTGGAACTTAGAGGTGCCATTGCTGCGAAGCAAGAAACGTGGCGTGTGGTGCAGATTGGGCGTGGTAATGAGTAGCGCCTGGGCGACGGCCAGGTCGGTCGCTCGATCGGCCGCGAGAATCCGCTGCGCGGGCTCGGTGAAACGAACACCTTGCATCTGGCGAAAGACCTCCGCCTGGATGTTGGCCCGAGAGAACGTCGGGCGCTTGGCGCTCACTACATCGAGGGCCGCGTTCGCAATGTCGAGCAAGATCTCGTCCTCGAACTCTTCACTGGTGAAAGCGCGCGCGGCTCGGCCACCCAACTCATGTACCCACGCCATGGGTTCGTTATCGAGGTACGGTGCGGCCCGAGCGGTCCACTCTTCGGTGAGATCTCCCAAGCCCAAGCCCTGCTTAGCCCGTCGGGTAGAGAGGGTGGCCGTCTGGCGCAGTTTGAGCACTTCCACGTCGGTTGGCATGCGGTGGTGATCGACTTCGAACTGGGCGATGAGGCGATCCTTGGCGCCGATGATGGCGGTCGTGCGTTGAGAGAACTCGTCCATAAGACGCGTCGACACGCCGGCCACTTCCCACTTCGGGGCGGTGCTGGAGCGGCGGGTGTGGGCCGCCCAGTCCCAGCCGAGTTCGCCGGTCAGTAGGTCGGAAAGTACGCCCTGGTGCATCTCCGAGAGCATCACCGTTGACGCGAACAACTGGCGACTGTCGAGAGTGCGCCACACGCCGTCACTCTTGGCCTGGGCCCGGTTGAGCACGACCACGTGGTCGTGCAGTTGGGGATCGCCGTCCCTGGAATCGAAGTGGGTGAAGCTCGCCGCCACGACGCCCACAATGTCCTCTTCGACGCAGCCTTGGCTGCCCGTTCGTGTGTGGAAGACCTCGCGCTCGGCGTAGGTGAGAACTTCTGCGATCGCTAACTGGTGGCACCGGTAGATCACTTCGCGGGTCGCCCGGTCGGCCAAAGCCCAAGCGGTAGAGACACTCTTGGTGGGGCTGAACGTCAAGTCGAAACCACCCACGGCCTTCGTGCTCGGAACCCTTCCGAGCACCTCGCCGGTGATCGGATCGGCGCAGTCCTGCAGCATCCTCTGGAGGTTTTCCGCACTAACGGACTGCCCGACAGCAACACCCAGACCGTTGTTGAGACCGACGAGTCCGGCGCCGAGAAAGACTCCGGGTGGTGTGCCAGTCTCGCTGTAGTAGCGAACTAGGTCCGACTTGTCGGTGCCTTCGGGACCGTCGCCCACGGCGATCGATTTGAGCAGGTACTTGTAGCCCGCTCCGATGCTGAGTCGTCGAATGGTCATCATGTCGTTGGCACACCCATGCGTTACAACGGTCGCAATTCTGGGTGGTTTGTTGGCCTCAAGTGCCAGACGTGTGAGACAACAGAATCGGAGAGGGCAGAAACGAAGATAAGTAGATGACGTGAGAGCCAAGGAGGAAATCGAGGCCGGGTAGGAGGACACAGGACTAGCGGGAAATGAGAACGAGAGAAGTGGAGGCGGAAGAGGTAAAGAGTGCGGATGAGAGGTGCGGATGACGTTAAGACGCGCGACCTAATGACTGGAGTTCTACATTGCGAGGAGCACCGCCACTGATGAAGCCGCGTGGTGAGCTGGTCTTAACAAAACGTCGCCGACGGTCAGTCCAGTGGTTCTCGCGAGCGTGCTGCTCCGCCCACCCTTTGGCGGTACTTAAGGCACGTGGAAGCTGCGACGACGGCCTCGGGCGCGCTGTTGGCAGGACCTCGGAGCACGACAGCGACCATGGACAGAATCCCTCGCTTCGACCGAGATGTCCTGAAGATCCGCTCGACGACCGCATCGAGCGATCTTGGAATCCGTCCACTTCGGATTCCGCGGCTAGAGCGAGGAACCGATCACAGTCGGAAGTTTTGCATTTAGGACGTGAAGAGTCGCAACTTGCCTACGCAATTCATTAATGTTCGCGGGGGAGTATCTTCGCCAAATGTGCCCGTAGCGATCGAGGATGCTCACCGTTTTGTAGACGCTTGACATTGGTGTTGGCTTCCTCCTGAGTCATATAGCCGCCTACTACTGCCGCGTTCATTTTCTCGGTTGCGTGGCGAACGCGAAGGTTTTGGAGCAGTTCCTCGAACGTTGCGGGATCACTCGCTGCACGCAACTCCGCCGCCTCCGACTCGGTCACACGCCCCGACTTGAGCATCCGGTCCAAACCCTTGACGAGTTGGTTTTGTTTTCTGCGTTCCATCAAGCTACCCTCCGTGGTGACAGTTTATCAGTACAGTCTGTCTTCCTAGATACACTATGTGAACTAAAGATAGTTAGTGTCACGCGCACAATCTGATCGTTAGCAGAGCACCGAGTCGTACTCACGCTCTGAAGCCGCGCGCTAAAGCCCAGTCAAATCTGGACGCAAGCCCGCTAGAACTATTTGGACGAGCCTATGAACAGCGGCCTTGGACGGAAGTTTCTCCATTGGCGTCACGGCACTTAGGCAATAACTGGCTAGTTCACTCGACCCGACGTCGCTGCGAATCTCGCCCATCGCGGCGGCCTGCGTCAGTAGGTTCCGAATGAAGGCGTGGAGTTGTGAGTAGGCATCGTTGACGTGGTCGGCTCGATGGACGAGAGACGCGAGTTCGGTATCGTGATGCTCGTATTGAATCAGCGCGTAGAACTCGAGGACCGCTTCAAGGTGTTTGCTGGGGTCGCCCGGTTGAGTGTGTATCTCGAATAGCTGCTTGAGGTGGTCGCCCACTTGGCGCTCGTGCCAGGCGAAAAGAATCGATTCAACGTTCGAGAAGTACTTGTACAACGTTGCTCGCCCCACGCCGGTTTCCTCGGCGATCTGCGACATCGTCACTGACAGAGGACCGTGTTCCGTGGCTAATTCCACCGTCGCGTCGAGGATGGCGTCGCGAACTTCACGGCGGTGAGCCTCGATGGTCTTGTCCCAGAGCTTCGGCATGCCACGAGTATACACCACGACGGTAGGGTTACACTCTGAGTTGATACGAGACAGAGTGTATGCTAAAGTTCTAATCGTGTTGAATCGAACCGGACAATCGACTCGGGGCCGAGTCAACGAGGAGACTTCGTGGCGATCATAGAAATCGAAAATCTGATCAAGAGATTCGGATCAGTGGTGGCGGTGGACGATCTCTCGTTCTCCGTATCCCCTGGTGCAATCACGGGTTTTCTGGGCGAAAACGGAGCGGGGAAGACCACGACGTTGCGGGTGTTGCTGGGACTTGTGGAGCCCTCTCACGGTCGCTGCACGATAGACGGCCTTCTCTATAAGAGCCTGGCCGACCCGCTTCGCCGAGTTGGCGCACTGCTGGACGCTTCGAGTTTTTATCCCGGTCGGACCGCTCGCAATCACTTGCGCGTTCTCGCCGCCTCGGGCGATATTGAAGTCAGACGTGTCGACGAGATGCTGCACGTCGTGGGACTCGAGGACGCCGGTGATCGTCGAGTGGGGGGCTTCTCGCTGGGTATGCGCCAACGGTTGGGGATCGCTTCAGCTCTCCTCGGTGACCCCGACACTCTCATATTGGACGAACCTACCAACGGACTTGATCCGGACGGGGTGCGTTGGGTGCGTGATCTTCTGCGAGGTTTCGCCGATGAAGGTCGCACCATCTTATTTTCGAGTCACGCCCTATCAGAGGTTTCGCAGATCGTGGACAATGTGGTGATTCTCCATGATGGTCGCAAGGTCGCCGACGCGCCGCTCGACGAACTGACTAAGGGCGCGGACATCCGGTCAGTCATCCACGTACGAACTTCAAAGGTCGACGAGCTACTCTCGGCCGTTCTTAAGGATGGAGCGAACGCGCGCGTCGTCGCGACGGATCGCGTAGACATCGTCGGCTCGTCGCCCGAGCGCGTGGCCGTGCTGGCCGCCGATCGCGCGATTCCGATCTTCGAAAGTGTGACCGAGGTGGCCAACCTCGAAGAGGTCTTCTTTCGCATGACTGCTGCCAAGAGAGAGGAGAACCTTTCATGAAGCGAGCCATTCGATCCGAGTTGCTGAAACTTCGCACTGCTCGACTGCCGTGGGGTCTGCTCGGTCTCGTCGTAGGACTGTGCGCGATTCACAACATCTTGTTCGACTCCAACGCGGGCGGCACCGGACACACGTCGATCCCATCACTCTCGACGTACGCGGGGCAAAGCCAAGCCGTAGGTGTGCCCGGAGAGCTTCTCCTCATCTCGATGGTGCTCGGAGTGATCGTGGCGAGCGGTGAGTTTCGCCACCGCAGCGCGACGCTCACTTATTTGGCGATCCCCGGCCGGGCAACGGTTCTCGTCGCCAAGATGGTCGCCGCTTCAACGCTGGGCTTGGTCTTTGGTCTGGTGGGTTCGGCCGTGACGACGATTGTTGGTTTGTCGTCCGCGTCCTCGGAGGGCCATCACCTCCTATTGAGTGCTGCGACGATCTTTCGATTCGCCGCCGGTGCCTCGTTCGGCTCGGCGCTGCTCGCAGCGGTTGGTGTTGCGCTCGGATCGATCATCCGATCTCAAGTGGGAGCGATCATCACCGTCTTCGTTTGGGGATTCGTGATCGAGCAGATGATTGGTGGGGTCGACAACGCCGCCCAGCGCTATCTGCCCGACACCGCCGCGGCGGCCATGGCCGGCGTCAAACTGGGAAGCGCCACCGCGACTCTGCCCTTCGCGGTCGCCGCGAGTCTCGTCGCCACTGTCGCCATCACGCTGTCGCTCGTTGCGAGCTCCACGACTCTCAAGTCAGACATCACCTAGCCACGCAATTCCTCAACCCATTGGAGACGACCGGATGAACACCGAATTGGCCACGAGCCACCAGATCCTTGCCCCTGATCACATCGTCGTGCTCGTTGTCCTTGCCATCGCCCTTGTCGTGTACGGAGTCATTCGTCGAAAGAAGAAGTAACAGCCGAGACAAAAGCTCGTCGTGGGCCTGTCGTGGTCCGCGTGTGTCTCGATCCCGGTGCCTTGGGATTGAGAGACGGGATTGACCCGTTTGAATGATCTATTCATTGAGGTTTAGTCCCAAAATACAAGAAAAATGGTCTGCAGCTGTCGGACGGATTCAACGCTGCCTGGTCAGTCTGTGGGGTAAAGCGCGGGATTCTAGAGAGCGTTTCCGATGGATAGCCAATCACAAGCCATTCCAGTGACACGAGGACGCCATACAACGTTACTGCTTTGTCGAGGAGCGATCGTATGAACGTGAATTGAAGAGTGAAAGCATCGAAGAGACGGAGTTTCTCTCGTACTCCGAGGACGATTCGAAATCGGCCCACGCGCATCCTAAAAATGAGATTCCTGATAATCACCGTACAAGTTTGAGTCGTTCGTGATTGCAAGGTGGGATGATCGAGCAACTTCGAAGTTCACGTCTTAGGAGGGGAGCAACTAAGCGTCCCCTCACCGCATCCAGATGTTGTAATCCTCCGAATCCTCCGTCGGCCGCAAACCAACGGAGTCCTTCACAGAATTCTCCGTTCTAGGATTGCACTGTGTTCGCAACGATTGTGCAGCAGTTTTCATGGCACCACATCAATCAGTGGCATTTTGGGGTGGTGCCCATTTTTTTATTTTTAGCGGTCGGCATTGCGTACGGCGTTGGCTGTCGTCGTGTCGAGAACTGGCCACGCTCGCGTGCCGGCTCGTTCTACCTCGGCATCGTGACCACTTTTCTTGCGACCGAGTCCGTCCTCGGGGTGTACGACATGACGTACTTCAGTGACCACATGATCCAACACCTCTTGTTGATCATGGTTGCGGCACCACTCTTTGCCTTGGCCGCGCCACTTGAACTCGCTTACCGCGCGGGGAGCGATCGAGTCCGGAGCTTGCTCGACGGGCGATTCATGAGCGCGGTTATGAACCCGCTCTTCGGATTCGGTGCCTACTTCATCTTCGTTCCACTTACACACCTCACGGGATTGTTCAATCTCATGTTGGAATACGAATGGATTCACCACACTGAGCAAATCGGTTTCTTGGTAGTGGGCTACCTGTTCTTTCGAGGAGCTTTCGGCCGCGAGCGCGGCGTGACGATTCATCCCGGACTGCGTCTTGTCTATGTCATGGCCGCCGTACCCGTCGACACCTTCACGGGCCTGGCGCTGATGATGGAGGCGCATAACCCGTTTCCGGCCTACACATCTTTGGCGCCCGCGGGATCGACGAGCGCGTCGATTCTCGACAATATCCATTTAGGAGGGGCCATCATGTGGATTGGGGGTGACGCCCTAATGTTGATCGCCTGTATCCCGATCACGGTGGTGTGGGTCAAGTGGGAGACGATTCGCACGAGGGAACTTGATATTGAACTCGACGCACAGGGCCTTTAGTTCCGGTTTCAATTCGCCACGTACGCTGCTTCATTGCGCAACGGCAACCTAATTCACGTTTGCTCTCGTGTAAGCAAGTAATCGTTTGAATGGCCGCTTATCGAATAGCCGATTGCAACTGTCGGGATCCTCATTCAAGGGACGACGGACACGCCCCGTCTCAAGTTGAAACTATGAGAGTGTCTTGAAACTACGACCCGGGAACTCACCTGCCTTCGATGCTATCGCTGGTTCCTGACGAAGTTCTTCAACGGACACGATCTACTACCGCAACGAGTTGCTTGGCGCTCACGGGTCCGAGCAAGGTTACGACTACCCTTCCGCGGCGATCAATCACGAACGTCGTCGGTGGCGCCGAGACTCCGTAACTATTGGCCATGTCTCCTCGGGGGTCAATGAGCGATTGGTAGAGGGAACCGTAGTGGTGCTCAAACGACCGCGCGGAGGACAACGTGTCATTGAAAACGACGCCGACAAGTATCACACCACGATGCCGCTCGCTCCACGCGAACGTCGAGAGATCGGCGGCTTCTTGGACGCACGCTACGCACCAAGAGGCCCAAAAGTTCACGACCACAATTTGACCGCGATGTTGGGCGAGATTGAACGTTCCTCCGTCGAGTTCGTTTC
>Ga0307372_10003533_pt1 | contig 24837 bp, 31 predicted proteins | sample OX1MG_FD_202533 | JGI IMG/M metagenome (GOLD analysis project Ga0307372, IMG submission 202533) | Soil microbial communities from Risofladan, Vaasa, Finland - OX-1 | ecosystem: Environmental > Terrestrial > Soil > Coastal area > Acid sulfate soil | place: Finland: Risofladan, Vaasa | collected...
GCTCGGCCAGCGGAGCGGCAGGCGCGGGCGTCGCCGCGCCTGCCGCTCCGGCTGGTTTGTTCGACGACGACGACGAGGTCGTCGACGAACTGGTGCGCGAGCGGCTCGTACCGATGCTCGATCCGGATGAGCGAATCGCGAGGTGCGCCGTGTGCAAACAGTGGTTCGTCGCCCGCGGCGACGAAACCTGCTGTTCGCTTATCGGTTGTCAGATAGGCAAGCGGTGTTAGCGCGCATGCGAAGCTCGCTCGCCGCCCGCCAGCTCACAGCACGGATCGGGCGCGCGCGCTGAGCGCGCGCGCCCGATCCGCGGCGACGCGATCTTTTCCGATCCGTTAGTTGTTCGCGGCCGCCGAGCGCTCGGAGATCAGCTTGTCGACCTCGGTGCGCAGGCGCGTCAACACGTCGTCGTAGCGGAAGTTCCCGAGCTTGCGATCCTTCTTCTTGAGATTCACCGTCGTCGGACCGCACCACAGCCCCAGGTCCGCGTCGTCAGTCTCGCCCGGCCCGTTAACCCTGCATCCCATCACCGCGATCGTGATCCGATGACGCAAGGCGTAGGTCGTAATCTCCTTCACCTGCTGCGCCAGCTCGACGAATTTCTCGTTCTCCACCCGCGAGCACGACGGGCACGAGATGATGTTGAGGCCGGTGCCGAAATCGGGCACCGAGATGAACCGCCCGCTCTCGACGTCCTTGATGATCTGATGGCCGACGGTGACCTCTTCGTGTTTGCGCTCGTTGGGCAGCGTCAGCGAGACCCGGATGGTATCGCCAACGTGCTGCGCGAGCAGCTTCTCGAACGCGATCCGGGTCTTGATGATGCCGTCGGGTGGCAGTCCCGCCTCGGTGACTCCGAGATGAAGCGGAACGTCGGGGCGGCGCGCGGCGAAGCGCCGGTTCGCCTCCAGCACCTTGGCCGGGTCGGAGTCCTTGAGCGACACCACGAAGCGGTCGAAGCCCAGCTCGTCCATCAGCTCGCAGTGCCACACCGCCGACTCGACCAGCGCGCTTAGCTGATCGCCGGGATATTTCTCCAGGAATGCCGGCGCGACCGAGCCGCAGTTGACCCCGATACGGATCGCGAGGTTGTGCTCGCGCGCGACCTCGACCAGCCATCGCACCTTGTTCGGGATGCTCTTGGCTTTCTCGATGTGGTGCAGATGGCCGGGGTTGTAACGAATCTTGTCGACGTGCGGACCGACCTTGCCTGCGATGCGGTAGTTCTCCTGGAGGTCCACCGACAACGTGATGCCGCGGGTCTGCGCGCGAATTTCCTTCAGCGCCGGAACTTCCTTTTCATTGTCGAGCGCGATCCGTACGATTCCCGCGCCGGCACGGGCGAGCTGATGGGTCTGTGCCACGGTCTGGTCGATATCGACCGTGCGCGTCGCGCACATCGACTGTACCACCACCGCCGCGTCGCCGCCGACTTTGAGTGCGCCGATCCCGATTTGCCGCGTCGTGCGGCGCGTCCCTGCCTGCTCCATTACCGACAACTCCCTGCTGCGCGCCTAGTGATTGTGGCCTTCGTGATCGTGCCCCTGGGCAGCCGCCTTGGCGCGCTGCTCGTCGCTCACGGCCATCGCGATCGACGAGTGCGCGAAGGCTGCTCCGGCCCGCAGCGACATCGCGACGAACGCCGCCTCGGCGATTTCCTCGTCAGTCGCGCCCTGTTTGATCGCGCGCTTGACGTGGTCCTCGATACACCAGGGGCACGCTGTGACGTGCGCCGCCGTAACCGCCATCAGTTCCTTGGTCTTGGCGGGCAGCGCGCCGTCCTTGAAGATCATCTCGTCCCAATCCATCAGTCCTTTGAAGTAATCGGGCTTGAGCTGGCGCAGCTTGCGCAGGCTTCTAATCGTCTCTTTGGAATAAAAATCCGCCATCGTTTGCCCTCCGGGCCGCGGTTCAATCGCGCGGTTTGTATCCAAACTATAACAGATGGCCGCCGGGCGTCCCTAGTGGAGTCCGATGCTGCCGTCCGCATCAAAACCCGTCGCGCCACGCCCTATGAGGCCAACGCCTGTGGCCTGGGATGGCAGTCTCCGATCATTAGCTGCGCTTGCAAAAAAAATTAGCCTGACACCCTTGAAATGCTCCATTCGCATAACTATGGTCGGCTAACCATGCTCTGAGCTACGGGGGACGATGACCTAGGAGCTGGGGGACACGCGGGCTAACCCGGGGGAGCTTCAAGTCTTGTGCGGTGAGGCGCTCGTCCGGACCAGGCGGGAGTCGTAGGCTATGCGGCAGCGCAACTTTGGCGCGCAAGCGCCGGATTCGTTCACGGCCTCGGACCTCATTCTGCCCAGCCAGTTCTTCGAGGTGTTCGGCAAGAGCCGGTTTACCAGCGAGCAACGGCTGATGCTCGCGGTGCTGGCCGACGCGATCAACATCCTGCAGGACCGGCGCGGGGCGTTCAGCGCACGCAAACGGCGGCTGTTCATCGAGGCCGCGCGATGGGTGATGGCGCGTGGCAGCAACGTGCCGTTCAGCTTTGACAACGTCTGCGACGCACTCGAGATAAGCCCCGAAGCGTTGCGCAGCCGGCTCAGCAGTGTGGCGACGGGCACCGCCGATTTGCCCCTGCCGCTGGCGCGTCTGCGGTTGAAGGAGGCGGGACGCCTCCAGCATATGACGGTCAACCGCAGCCGTCGCATCAAGCGTGCGAGCGTGCTACACGCCCGCCGCGCCTGACGGGCGACGTAGGGCCCTGGACGCGCCGGTTCGGCTAAGGGCGCAAGCGCGGCTTCCCGACCGCAGTGTTTTGAAGCGCGCAGAACCCGCGTTTTGGCCGGTTTGGCCTCCGTCAGCACCATCTGCCACGCTTTTCGCTATACTCTAACTGATTGGAAAATCAGGGTTTTCTCTGGTTTTTCACGCCTCGTTTGACTGCTTTGCCACTGGCCTTCTATGATCCGCGAACGCCAGTCCGGAGGTCCTCGGTCCGTGCGAATGATCGTTCCGCCGATCGTCAATCGTAGGGAGATTGACCGTAATCTCGTGCTCTTTTTCCGCCAGCATCGCGCCGGCGCGTTTCGGCGCGCCATTTCCGACTTCTGCCGCTACTTCAATGTAAAACGTCCGGCGATCGAATGGTTCGAATACCTCGATTGGGGCAAGACCGCGGGCAAAACCTTCGAGGACGGCCGCATCCATCTCGTCCATCCCGAGAACTGGAAACGCGGCCGCATCTACAACAAGGAGCGGATGTGGATCGCGATGGTCTATCACGAGATGGGCCATTACCTGTTCTGGACCGACGCCGAGCGCAAGGCCGACGCCTTCGCGGTCAGGATGGTTCGCGGACTGCGCCGACCCGAGCGGCGTACGCGGCTGCGAGTGAAGGAGCGCACGGCGCGCCGCGCGGCCGCCGCCGCTCCTCGGCCCGCGAGCCCTTCACCGCGACGTGCTGGTTCCTCGAGTCGCCGGGTGAGCCCGCCGGCGCGGCGGCGTCGCACGCGCGCGAGCCGCCGCCGAGCCTAGTTTTTCACCGATCCTCCGCTGCGGCATGACTCTCGCTCGCGGGGCCACGCGGCGGCTATGATATGAGGGCGATGGCAACCAAGCCTAACGTCACCAATCGATGGTGGGTCGAAACCTCGGTCAAACGACCGCGCAAGCCCGAACCGTCCGCGCCCGAGATGGCCCGCGTCGAATCGGGCACACCGCCGGCGGCCGGTTCCGAACAGGCGGCGCAACTACGGATCGTCGAGGACTTCTACTCGGTCGCGCGCGACTACAACCAGGACCGCGCCAAAGAGGACCTGACCGACAACAACCTGCGCATCGCGCGCGCCGCCAATCCGCAGCCCGGCCAGTGGGTTTACGTCGCGATGACCGAGGAACACTATCCCGCGCGGCTGATCAAACGGATCAAGGATGAATTCCGTCTCCCGCGCGAGGCGCGAGGCGTGATCCTCGATCATGGCCGCGTCGTGCGGCTGCTGGTATGCGGTCCGCAACTCGAGGACTGGATGCTCGACGTGACGCTGAGCGACGAGCCTTCGGTTGACGTCTACGTGTGGAACACGATGCATCGCGAGCGGCTTTTCAAGCGCGCCGAGGAGGCGCTGCGCCAGGCGCGGCGCTGGGCGCTCAGCCTGATCGAGTATCCGCCGGTGCGCGACGAGCCCTTCCGCGGCGCGCTGCTGTAGTCGCCGCATCGATCGTTCAACGCTGACGCGGCTTACGGGAATTCGACGCTGGCGGTGCCGATCACCAGCCGCTCGGCGTCCTCGTTCTCGATCCAGACGTCGATCTCGACCCGTTTCTCGTCCGGCTCGATGTGCGTGACGAAACCGCTGAGCGTAATCGTATGGTCCGGCTGCACCGGCTGCCGGTAGGTCGTACCCAGCCGCGCCAGACGCGCGCCGCTCGACCCGATCCAGTCGGTCACCAGCCGCGAGAGCATCGCCAGGCTCAGGTTGCCCGGCGCGATCATCCCGGGCAATCCCTCCTTGCGCGCGCCGTCGTCGTCGGTGAAGCGCGGCACGTCCATTCCGCAGGTGCGCGCGTAGGTCCGCACCTGGTCTTTGCTCAGGTAGATTTCCTGCGGGCCGAGCGTATCGCCGATCTTGACCGCGTCGAAGTTGGTGATGGGCATTGGCAACCTACGGCCGGTTCATGAAGCGATGGTCGATGTGCGCGACGACCTCGCCGTTTTGATTTTGCACGGTCGAGCGCACCACCACGAACACCATCGAGCCGCTGCGCCCGGTCTTTTCGTAGATCTCTTTGACGTGGGAGCTGAGCGTGATCTTGTCGCCGGGGCGAATCGGCGTAACGAATTCGACGTCCTTGCCGGCGTCGAAGCCGGCGGCGCCGAAGCGCGGCACGTGAGTAAAGAAGTGGCGTCCGTTGCGAAAGGTGACCGCGTACGAGGGCGGCGCCACGATGGTTCCGTATGGCCCTTTTTTCGCCGCCGCCTCATCGGTGTAGAGCGGGTTGGTCTCGCCGATGGCGGTGCAGAATTTGCCGATGTCCCCGGCGCTGACGCTGACCGGATCGGTTACCTCGAAGACTCTGCCGATCAGCGCGGGATCGTATTCAACCGCCATTGTGCCTTACCTCGTCCGGGACCGCCGCCGGCACGGGTTTGCGCTTGGGGCGGAAGTCGACCGGCTCGTACTTGCCTTCTTTGAGTTCGCGCACCAGGTCTTCGATCGAACGGACCTCGGCCTCGAAGCGGGTCGCGCAGAGCGCGATCAGGCTGACCAGATGGCTGTCCGATCCGCCCACCGCGCGATAGCCGTAGCTGCGCACCAGCTCCATCGAGCGATCGTCCTCGCCCTTGCGCGAGCCGCCGTTGAGGACCTCGACCGCGACCACGTTCTGAAGCGGCGGCTTGACGGCGTAGTGCTCGTAAAGGCCCACGGTCGGGCGTCCGGGATGACACGGCACGGCGACTCCGCCCATCCGCGCGACCTCGTCGATCAATTCCTGCGCGTTCAGCCGGACGTTGGCGAAATCGAAGCGCCGCGTCATCGCCCCGGTCACGCCGAAGACCAGCACGTGTCCGTAGTCGGTCTCGACCTCGGAAGCCTTGAGCACCATCAGGCCGAACTTGTCCTCGAGCGCGCGGTAGTCGGGGCCGCCGTTGAACTGGCGATGCTCGGTCAGCACGATGCCGTCGACGGGACGCTCCTGGTGGCGCAGCTTGATCCAGTTGAGATAGGCCTCCAGCGGCGCACGGCTGTCTTCCGAGGCTTCGCTGTGGCTGTGCAGATCGAGGATTGTGGGCACTTACACGACGTCCTTACCTCGCCGGGCGAAACTTGAGCAACGTCACCTCGGGCGTGGCGTCCTCGAACACGGCCTCGACGGGCATTCCTATTTTAACCTCATCGGGCTTGCACTCCACAAGGTTGGTCAGCACCTTAAGCCCCTCGTCGAGTTCGACGTAGGCCATCAGGTAGGGCAGCGATTCGCGAAAGCCCGGCGCCTGGTTCTGCATGGTCGCCGTGAAAGTGTAAACGGTGCCTTTTCCAGCGCAGCGTATCCACTCGGTGCGCGCGCTCAGACAGTTGGTGCAAAGCGCCCTGGGGTAGTAACGCAGGTCGCCACAATCACGGCACTTCTGGATATATAACTCGTGGCGCTTGAGCGCCTCCCACCATGGGCGGCTCTCCTCGTCGATGCGCGGGAGCGGCTTGGGGTATTTTTTCTTGTCGGACTTTTCGTCGGCCATCGTGGAGTTCCCGTTCTACCGTTTTATTGCGCTGCTGCTTCGCCGCCCTAGCGGTCGCTCAGGATGAGCGTCGCGCCCGAGTGGCGGAGGCCGAGCGTGCCGCCGGTGCCGTGGCACAGCGCCAGCGCGCAGTCCTTGACCTGGCGCGGACCGCATTCGCCGCGCAACTGCTTCACCGCCTCGATCACCAGGAAGATGCCGCGCATCCCGGGATGGTTCGACGACAGCCCGCCGCCGTCCGTGTTGGTCGGAAGCGCGCCGTCGTAGCGCAAGCGTCCGCCGGCGACGAACGCGCCGCCCTCGCCGCGCTTGCAGAATCCGAGATTCTCCAGCGTCATCAGGACCGTAATCGTGAACGAGTCGTAGATCATCGCCATGTCGATGTCGGCCGGGGTGACGCCGGCGCGCTCGAATGCGAGCGGTCCCGACTGCGCCGCCGCCATCTCCATGAAGTCGCGCCGCCCGCGCGCCGCATGGCGGACGGTTTCGCCGCAGCCCAGGATGTAAGCCGGCTTCTTCTTGAGATCGCGCGCGCGCTCGGCCGAGGTCACCACCAGCGCGCCGCCGCCGTCGCTGATGATGCAGCAGTCGAGCAGATGCAGCGGCGACGAGATGATCCGCGAGGCCATCACGTCCTCGACCGTGATCGGGTCGCGGTACTTGGCCGCCGGGTTCATCGAGGCGTGCAGGCGCATCGTGACCGCGATCTCGGCGAGTTGCTCGGAGGTCGTGCCGTACTCGTACATGTGGCGCTGCGCCGTCATCGCGTAGGCCCCAACCGTGGTCGGCCCGAACGGCACTTCATACTGATCGCAGGGGTCGCTGCCGCCGCCCCCGCCGCCGGTGCCAATCGCAAAGCGCTGCGAGGCCGCGGTCGAGCCGTAAACCACCACGGCGACCTTGCACAGCCCGGCCGCGATCGCGGCGGCCGCGTGCGCGGTATGGGCGACGAACGAAGAGCCGCCGATCGAGGTCGAGTCGACGAAGTTGGGCGTCAGGTTCAGGTAGTCGCAGAACCCCACGACGCCCATCCCGCTCATCCCGATTCCGGTCGTGCACACGCCGTCGACGTCCTGGATCTTGAGCCCGGCGTCGTCGAGCGCGCCGCGCACGCTCTCGGCCATGATCTGGAACATGCTCTTGTTGGGCGCAAAGCGGGCCGGATGCTCGTATACGCCGGCCAGCGCGGTCTTGCGGCTTAGACTCATCGGACGCTCCCTGGCTACAGTTCGGAGAGAAAACTCTCGATGGCGGAGTTGGTTTCGGCCGGCTGCTCGTTGGGCAGATGGTGCCCTGCATCGTCGATCAAGCGCAGCTTCGAGCCGCGGAGGCTTTCGTGGATAAGCTTGGCGTCGTCCGGGGTGGTAATCGGATCGTGAACGCCGGCCATGATCAGCGCCGGCTTGTCGATTTTCGAGATCTGCTCGCGAATGTCGCACTGTGTGCAGGCCACCATGTCGGTGTAGCGGACGCGCGGATCGGTCTGGATCTGTTCCATCCATCCCTCGCGCACGATCTCGAAGCGATCCTTCACGGTTGCGGGCGAATAGCCGAAGGTGACGAAAGCCTGCGCCGACCGCCCCAGCGCGACATCGCGCAGCGCTTGGATCCGTTTGGATTCGATATTGAACTTGGCCGCGGTGACGACCGGCACGATCGCCTCGACCCGCCCGGCATAGCGCATCGCCATGTCCATCGCGATCGCGCCGCCCATCGAGCGCCCCGCGATTACCGCCGAGCCGATGCCGAGCGCGTCGAGAAAGGCGACGACGAAGTCGCTGTACTCCTGAACCGTCTTAAGCCCCTCGACGCCCGAAGAGCGGCCGTGCGCCGGCAGGTCGATCGCGATCGGGCTGTGGGCGCGGCCGAGATGGTCGACCTGGTTGTGCCAGCTATGGCCGTTGGAGCCCGCGCCATGCACCATGATGATTTTGCGGCCCCGCGAAAAGTCCGGCGTCACATCGGGCAGCGTGGTTTGCCCCGCGTAATAGTAATAGGTGGCGCAGCCCTGCACTTCCACGTACTTGGTCGGCATCGCTCTAAGAATTCTCCGGCGGGTATTTGAGGTTAGCTATTCGGAATGAAGGCCGGTTGTCAAACGCAGCGCCGCCGGACGCGACGGCAAACGCAAGACGGCAACCGTATGCAGGATTGCCCGCGCCGCAGGCTCGCAACGGAGCCGTGGCACGAGCGCGCGGCACGCGCGGAAATCGCCACGGGTGTGCTCGAGTCTCTAGTGGCGGCGGCGGGCGCGGCGGCGGCGCGGCGGACTTCCAGCCGCTCGGCCGGCTTGCTCGCGCTCCCACTGCTCGATCGCTTCGCGACTGAATCGCCAGTTGCTGCCGACGCGGAACCCGGGCAAACGTCCCTGTCTGAGCAAGCGATAAATCGTCGTTGGATGAACCCGCAGGTGTTCCGACAACTCTTTAATCGTAAAAATCTGATCGCTTGGAGCTACTTGAGCCATAGTTTGATTGGGTTTGCCTGAAGGCGCTGGTTTTTGAGGCGTACCTTTTTTCATGCGCTACGGCCGTTGGACGCTTGATTTTGAACCTATTAGACCCAGCCTGTGTCGCTGCGTTAGCAGAGTCAAGGCGCTTTGTGCAGACAACAGGTCAAAGTTGCTCGCGAATGCTCGTGATAGCGCTAGTGTGATACATGCGGAAACCATTTTATGCTGCTTTCAGAGCGGTTTAAGTCAGTTAATCATTCAACTTTGGTGGGCGAAAAAAAGTTTCCCGGATATCCTCTTCGAGAAGCCCTCCTCGGCATCTGCCAAAATCGTCGCCCGATTGGCACCTACGCGGCGCCTTCGGTTAAGTTGGAGAGCGCGCGCGGACCATCGCGGGCCGCGTCCGACTCAAGCGACAATAAGGCGGGACCACGCGATGGCATACGAAGCGCTCGAAGTGAAACAAGACGGGGCGATTGCCTGGCTTACGCTCAACCGCCCACATGTGCTCAATGCGCTCAACTCGACCCTGGTGTCCGAGTTGCACGACTACCTCGACCGGCTTAGCTCCGACCGCACCACGCGGGTGGTCATAGTGCGCGGCGCCGGTCGTGGCTTCTGCGCCGGGCTCGATCTCAAGGAACACAGCGGCGGCCGCCCCGGCGACGAAACGCTGGGTAGTTCGACCAGCGCCACGCTCGAGATACAGCGCCACATCAGCGGCCTCGTCATCGCGATCCGCCGGCTGCCGCAGCCGTTTATCGCGGCGGTGCATGGGCCGGCCAGCGGCGGCGGTTTCGCGCTCGCGCTGGCCTGCGACGTGCGACTGGCGGGCGCCTCGGCGCGCTTCAACGCCGCCTTCATCCGCATCGGTCTGAGCGGCTGCGACATGGGCATCAGCTACACGCTGCCGCGCGCGGTCGGCAGCTCGATCGCCTACGAGCTGCTGCTCACCGGCCGCGTCATCGAGGCCCAGCGCGCGCTCGCCACACGCCTGGTCTCCGAGGTCGTGGCCGACGCGGAACTCGACGCAGCGGCAGGCAAGCTCGCGCGCCAGATGGTCGAAGCCTCGCCGCTCGGACTGAGCCTGACCAAGGAATGCATCAACGCCAATATCGACGCGGCCAGCATCGAGAATGCGATCGCGATGGAGGATCGCAACCAGGCGCTATGCGTGCGCAGCGGCTACCTGGCCGAAGGCGCGCGCGCCTTCACCGAGAAGCGCAAGCCGCACTTCGCAGCCCGCGCTTAAGCCCCCATCCCATTCGCGCAACGCGCCATGAGTCTGCGAGCCGCGCGGCGCCCGCTGTTGCCCGGGAGTCCCGCCTGCGCGGGCCTGGTCTTGACACTGACCGTGGCACTGTCCCTGGCACTGATCTTCGGCCGGTCATCGTCTTTCGGCGCGGCGGCCGCCGCCGGCGATAACAGCGGCGAGCGATCCGCGCAAGTTCCGCAGGCCACGCAAGCTTCACCCGACTCGATCGAGGTTCATCGAATTGACGTTCATCATGGACAATTCGAGTCGGCTGGAAAGCCGGTCGAGGATTTCTACTGCGTGCCGCGCGCGCCCGGAGCGCATCCGGCGGTCATCCTGCTTCATGGCGCGGTGCCCAGAGGCTCCGCGGACGACGACTTCGCCGGGATGTGCCGCAAGCTGGCCGCGGCCGGCTACTATGCGATGTTCGTGGAATACTACAGTCAGGCTGGTCCGGCGCGAGCGGGAGATCGCCCGGTACTGGGAAAGGGTTTCGCGGCCTGGGTCAACGGAAATTTTCCGACCTGGACGCGCGAGATCGTGAGCGCAATCGACGTGCTCGGCCAAAATCCCGCGGTCGAGCGCGATCGGATCGCTTTAATCGGGCATTCGTTGGGCGCTATCCTCGCGCTGGCCGTGGGCGCCTCGGAAAGCGGCCGGGTGGCCGCGGTCGTCGAGTACTACGGAGCGATGAACGACAGTTACAGGTCGAGGGCGGTGAACATGCCGCCCACGCTGATTCTTCATGGCAGCGCCGACGAGACTATCCCGGTGCGCCACGCGTATGACCTCGACGCGCTGCTCACCAGCTACCATCGCCCTCACGAAATGAAAATCTATCCCGGCGCGTGGCACGGCCTCGACCCGCAAACCCGCGAGGACGCCTGGCGAAGGAGCATGGATTTTCTGCGGCGCTATCTCGGCCGCTAGTCAACCAACGCCGGCGCGGGCTTTGTGCTGAAAGAAACCCGCTGACATGCGACGCGGTATTTTTGCTAGGATCATGCACGAGCGATACGCGGGAATTCGATACCTGGGATCCACCATCCGGCACGCAGCGAGGTTTGCCTCTGAGCTTTTCCCATAACTCCACCATCGAGGAGGCCGAACGCGCCGTTCTGGTCGGCGTCGAACTGGCCGGCTCTAACGGCGCGATCGCCAGCGAAGACTCGCTCGGCGAACTCGACGCGCTGGCCGAAAGCGCCGGCGCGCGGATCGCCGCCACCGTCAGCCAGAAACTCAAGCGTCCCGATCCACGCACCTTTATCGGGCGCGGCAAGGTGCGGGAGGTGCGCGACCTCGCGCGCGAGCGCGGGGCCACGCTGGCGATCTTCGACGACGCGCTCAGCCCCGCACAGGCGCGCAATCTGGAAAAGGAACTCGAGCTGCGCGTGATCGATCGCAGCCAGCTCATCCTCGACATCTTCGCCCAGCGCGCACGCACGCTGGAGGGCAAGCTTCAGGTCGAGATCGCGCAGCTCAGTTATCTGGCGCCGCGCCTGACGCGCCAGTGGGCCCATCTCTCACGCCAGGCCGGCGGCGGCGGCGCCGCCGGCGGCCGCATCGGGATCCGCGGCCCCGGCGAAACCCAGCTCGAAGTCGACCGTCGCCGGGTGCGCGAGCGCCTCACCCGTCTGCGCCAGCGCCTCGGCGAAGTCGAGCGCACGCGCTCGATCCAGCGCCGGCGCCGGCTCGAAGTTCCCTATCCGACCGTGGCGCTGGTCGGCTATACCAACTCCGGGAAATCTACCCTGATGAACGCGCTTACGCAGGCCGGCGTCGAAACCGCGGATCGTCCATTCTCGACGCTCGACCCGACCATCCGGCGCCTGCGCCTGCCCGGCAAGGTGACGGTGATGCTGGCCGACACGGTCGGCTTCATCCATCGCCTGCCGCACATGCTGGTCGAGGCTTTCAAGGCGACGCTCGAGGAAGTGCGCACCGCCGATCTGCTGTTGCACGTGGTCGACGCCAGCTCGCCGCTGGCGGCCGAGCGGATGGAAATCGTCGACCGGGTGCTGGAGGAAATTGGCGCGGGCGCGGCGTCGCGAATCGTGGTAATGAACAAGATAGACTTGGTGCCGGCCGACGGGATGCGGCTTGCCACCGCATCCGACACGGTCGCGATCTCGGCGTTGCAGAGCCGCGGCCTGGATGACCTGCTCGGCGCGATGGCGCGATGGTTCAGCGGGTGGCGCGAGGAAGTGACGGTGATGCTCCCGGCCGGCCGCGGCGACCTGGTCGCGATGGCGCGGCGCGACGGTGAGGTGCTGGGCGAGGAATACCGCGACGGCACGGTCTCGCTGCGGGCGCGGGTCAGCGCGCCGGTGGCCGGACGGCTGCGCAAAGCGGCGATCGCCTGAGCCGCGCGAACGATCGGCAAATGGGCGCGCACATCCCCAATCCTTCGCCAAAGACCGCCAGTCTCCTGCCGGCGGCGGTCGGCCGCGTGCGCCTGGGCCATCTGCTCAAGCTCCCCAACATCATCTCGCTCTGCCGCATCGGGATGATACCGATCTTCCTGGTCCTGCTCAGCAAGGACCGTTTCACGCCGGCGCTTTATGTCTTTGTGCTGGCGGCGCTGACCGACGCGCTCGACGGCGCGGTCGCGCGATGGTTCGATATCCGCACCGAGCTTGGCGCGATCCTCGATCCGTTTGCCGACAAGCTGATGCTGCTCAGCGCGCTCGTGGTGCTGACCTTCGAGCACAAGCTTCCGGTCTGGCTGCTGATCGTGGCCGCGATCCGCGACATCGTGCTGGTGCTCGGCTACCTGATGATTTCGTTCGCCGCGGGCGAGCGTTTTCCGGTCCGCCCGAGCATCTTCGGCAAGATGACCACGGGACTCCTCATCGTGTGCGTGATTGGCACGCTGGCGGGGCGCTTCGGGCTTAACCAGCGCGATTGGTACGCGCTCTTGTACCTGACCGGCTTAGTGCTGGTGGTGTCGGGGATTCAATATCTCTACCAGGCGCTGGTCTATCTCAGCCAGCACGTCCCCGAGCTGTTTTCCTAGCTCGAACCGCTTTCCTAGCTATTGATGACCTTGTCGTGGCGCAGTTCCTCGATCGTCGATCGCTCGACGCCGAGTTCGCGCAGCACTTCTTCCGTGTTTTCGCCCAGGCGCGGCGGAATCCGCCACATCCGCGCCGGCGTTTCGGTGAAGCGCGCGCCGGGATTCACCGTGCGCACGGTGCCGGCGTCGGGATGCTCGTACAGGGTGAAGTTCTCGTTGGCGACAACCTCTTCGTCGGTGAACAGCGTCTCGTAATCGTTGACCCGGCCGGCCGGCACGTCGGCTTTCTCCAGCACCTCGAGCCACGCCGCTGTCGTGCGCTCCGGGAGCGTCTTGGCCAGCCCGCGCAGGATGCCGCGGATGCGCTCGGTGCGGTCGGGAACTTCAGTCCACCACTCGTGATGGCCGACGCCGAGGCACAGGCGCTCGAACTGCTCGTCGGTGAACGGCGCGATCGAAACCCATCCGTCCTTGGTCGGGAACGGATCGAGGCTCTGGCTCTTCGGCGCCTGATCCTTGTATTCGTCCTCGGGCACGAAGGTGTAGCCCACCATCGTGTCGTTGCAGGTGAACGCCATCATCGCCTCGACCATCGGGATGCGGATGTTCTGGCCCACGCCGCGGTTGCGCGCCGCGTGCAGCGCGCTGACGATGCTGAGCGCGGCGGTCATTCCGCTGATCTTGTCGGCCAGCGCCATCTTGACCACGGTCGGCTGTCCGCCGCGCCGGCCCTGCAGCGCCGCCATGCTCGAGAAGCATTGGATGACCGGATCGTAGGCGGGCGCGTTGGCGTAGCGGCCCTTGGGACCGAAGCCGCAAATCGAGCAGTAAACGATCTTGGGGTTGAGCCGGCGGATGTCGGCATAGCCGATGCCGAGGCGGTCGGCGACGCCGGGGCGGTTGTTCTCGATAAAGGCGTCGGCGCGCACCGCCAGCATCCGCACCAGGTCGCGGCCCTGCTCCTTCTTGAGGTCGATCACGACGCTGCGCTTGTTGCGATTGAAGTTCAGGAACGACGCGGTGACGCCGTTCTTGCGCGGCCGCCCGATGCGCCGCGTGGTGTCGCCCTCGGGCGGCTCGACCTTGATAACGTCGGCGCCGAGGTCGCCCAGCAGCATCGCGCAAAACGGGCCTGAAACAACTTGAGTCAGATCGAGAACGCGAAACCCGGCTAACGGTCCTTCTGCCATGTGAAGTTTTCCCTCGATGCGTACATGCTGCCGCGGTGGCCACCCGCTCTTTCCCTGGCGCCCGCGCCGTCCGTGGATTTCGCCGGCGCTGGCGAGCGCCGCCGTTTCAGCCTACGCGGCCTCCGCGAGATCGCGACCGTAGTGCCTGATTAGTCCCGCAGCCCATGGCGCGTCAAGCGCGAGGACGTCGCCATGCTCGTCATTACCGCCCCAAATCGCCCCAAGACCATCTCGCCGCTCGCGCCAGACACACGCCGCGGTCGCCGCAACTTGACCGCAACGGTGCTCAGCCGAGTCCTTCGCGCAAACGCGCGTGGCTGAGCGCCGGCAATTCGCGCCGCACCCGGGCCAGGTAGTCGAGGTCGATCGGCGCGATGACCACGCCCTCCTGGTCGGAGGCCCGTCCGATCACGCGCCCCCAGGGATCGACGATCATCGAGTTGCCGTAATCGCTGAAGCCGTGGACGTTGGTCCCGAACTGCGCCGGCGCGATGACATAGGCCTGGTTCTCGATCGCACGCGCGCGTATCAACGCGTCCCAATGCGCCTCGCCGGTAGGGAAAGTGAAACAGCTTGGCACCGTGATAATCTCTGCGCCGGCGAAAGTCAGGCGGCGATAAAGTTCCGGGAAGCGCAGGTCGTAGCAAACGCTGAGGCCGATCGTGCCTCGCGGCGTGCGCGTCGAGACGACCTCGCCGCCCGCGAGCTTGGTGTCGGACTCCTTGATCGTGACGCGGCCCGGCAGATCGATGTCGAAGAGATGGATTTTGCGATAGACCGCCAGGCGCGCACCGTCGGGGCCGATCAGCACGGAGGTGTTGTAGCGCTTGGGCTGGCCGGATGCGTGCTCGGTTATCGAGCCGGCGACGATGTGCAGGCCGAGCTCGCGGGCGAGCCGCGAAATTGCCGCCAGCGATTCGCCCTCCAGCGGCTCCGCGGCGGCCGCCTCCTCTGAGCGCTTGCCGCGCCAGTTGAAGGTCTCGGGCAATCCGACCAGGTTTGCGCCGCGCGCCGCGGCGAGCCGGATCAGCCGTTCGGCGCGCTCGAGGTTGACCGCCTTGTCGCTCCCCGCCGTCATCTGGATTGCCGCCGCAAGGTAGTAACTCATGCGCCTGCCTCCGATTGTCGCGCGAGCATCGTCATACCATCATGAGCCGAGTTTCAATATGGGCCGAGTTTCAATAACGCGGGACTGCCGGGTCGACCGTCGCCGACCAGAGATCGATTCCGCCGCTTAAGTTCGACACGCGCTCGAAGCCGAGCCGCGCCAGGTACATCGCGACCTGCGCGCTGCGGATTCCATGATGGCATACCACGACGGTCTCCTGGCCGGGGTCGAGTTCGGTTACGCGCGAGGGAATCTCACCCATCGCAATGTGCGTGGCGCCGGGAAAGGACGCGATCGCGATTTCTTCGGGCTCGCGCACGTCAAGGATCAAAGGCCGTTCGCCGCGCTTCAGCCGCTCGTTGAGTTCCTCGGGGAGAATTTCGCCGACTTCCATTTTTTCGTTTTTCACCATTTCGACGCCATAGACAGCCCAGCGTCCCGGTTGCCGATAGGATTCTCGGTTGGGCGCCGCCACGCTGTCAATGTAGCATTGTCGGTGGGCCACTCGGATGATCGCGCGTGAACGACAAATCGCTCTGATGGCCGAGGCGATCGCCGAGGCGCAGCGCGCTGCCGCCGAGGGCGAAGTGCCAGTCGGCGCATTGGTTGTCGCGCGCGGCGCGGACGGCACGGACGACGCGATAGTCGCGGCCGCGCACAACCGCCCGATCGCGTTGAAGGACCCGACGGCGCACGCCGAGATGCTGGCGCTGCGCCAGGCCGCCGCCGCGCTCGGCGCCTATCGGCTCGCGGGCGCGGCCCTGTTCGTGACGCTCGAGCCGTGTGTGATGTGCGTGGGCGCGATGATTCACGCGCGGATCGCGGAGCTTTACTTCGGCGCACGCGACGAAAAGGCGGGAGCGCTCGGATCGGTATACGACATCGGACGCGACGGCCTGCTTAACCATCGGCTCGAGGTTTACGGCGGGCTGTTGGAGCCCGAGTGCGCGGCACTGCTGCGCGATTTCTTCCGCTCCCGCCGCGGCTTCGACTAGATTTGATGCGTCAATCGCCTTCGTGGCTTTTCCCATAACCTTTCAATACGAGAGAGCGGCCATGCAGAAATTTAGAAAACTGGCCTCCATGTTGGGGGTCGAGCACGCGATCATCCTCGCTCCGATGGCCGGGGGGACCAGCACTCCGGCGCTGGTCGCGGCTGTTTCCAACGCGGGAGGGCTCGGCTCGCTCGGCGCGGGGTACATGACTCCCGAGGACCTCGCGAAGGCGATCGCGGAGATCCGGGAACGGACCGACAAACCATTCGCGGTGAACCTGTTCGCAGGCGGCTATGACGGCACCGGCTCGTCCGACACCGCGGCGATGCTCAAGCTGATCGCTCCCTGGCACGAGCGGCTCGCCCTGCCGCCGCCGACGGCTCCGGCGGGCGCGCTGCCGCCATTCGAGCAGCAGGTCGAGGCGATTCTCCGCTCCGATGTTCCGGTGTTCAGCTTCACCTTCGGCATCCCCGCGGCGGACATCATGCGGCGGATGAAGGATCGCGGAATCAAGCTGGTAGGCACCGCCACGACGGTGGCCGAGGCGCGTGCGCTGGAGCAGGCCGGCGTCGACGCGATCGTCGCGCAGGGCAGCGAGGCCGGCGCCCATCGCGGCACCTTCATCGCCGCGCTCGAGGACAGCCTGGTCGGAACGATCGCGCTGGTGCCGCAGATGGTTGACGCGGTCTCGGTGCCGGTGATCGCATCGGGCGGAATTATGGACGGCCGCGGAATCGTCGCCGCCGCGGCACTCGGCGCAAGCGGCGTTCAACTGGGAACCGCCTTTCTGGCCTGCCCGGAGAGCGGCGCGCCGGCGGCGCACAAGGCCGCGATTCGCACGGCCCGCGACGACGGCACGATGCTCACGCGCGCGTTCAGCGGCCGGCTCGCGCGCGGAATCACCAATGCGTTCGCGGCGGAGATGCTCGGCCACGCAAACGACCTTTTGCCCTATCCGGCGCAAAACAACCTGACCCGCCCGATGCGTGCCGCGGCGGCCAAGCAGGGCAGCGCCGATTGCCTCTCGTTATGGGCCGGGCAGGCGGCGGCGCTCGCGCGCGAGATGCCGGCTGCGGAGCTGGTCGCGCAACTGCTGCGCGAAACCGCGGCTATGCTCGCATCTATCGCGCAATAGCCACGGCCCTGTCTACAATCAGGCGCGGACGCGATGGGCAACTTCCGATTCTACCGCCGGATGCGAATCTTCCCGGGTCTCTCGGTCAACCTCTCCAAGTCGGGGCCGAGCCTGACCGTCGGAGTACGCGGCGCCCATCTCACGATGGGTCCGCGCGGCGTGCGCCGAACCGTCGGCATCCCCGGCACGGGCATCTACTATACTTCGCACAGCGGCTACCAAAGCGGGGTTCATTCCGCACACGTCGAGACCCCAATCAGCCCCGAGCAACAGCAACGCGCGCACAACGTCGGCGGCCTGCTCGCGCTCGTCGTCATCGCCGGAATCGCGCTGATCATCGGCGTCGCAATCGGTTCGGCCAGTCATTAAATTGCAAGCGGCGGCGCGAGAGTTGGTGAAACTGAGTTTACGAACGGACGATGGAACGCGAGACCACGGTTAGATACCTCAAAACAGCTCAAGCGCCGACATCGGAGGCGCGGCGCGAGGGTTGGTGAAAAGATGCCCAGCGAGAAAGCCAAAGACAACAAAGCCCTGGCGGCGACCTGCGTCGCCTGCAACAAGGCCGTCTCGACCGAGAGCATGGTCAGCCTGCTCGGCCGCGAAAACGGCAAATACAAGCAGTTCGACGTCTGCCTGGAGTGCGCGAACGGCGGATGGCGTCCGCCCGGATTCGAGGGAATCTACACGGCGCGTCCTATCTAGCGCGGTCAAATCGCGCGTCGCGCGCATCGAATTCAGCCGTACATCAATCGGCTGCGTCAGCCATACATTCTGCGCGCTTCGGCCGCCAACTCGGCGCGGAAGTCGGGATGGGCGACGGCGACCAGTTCGCGCGCGCGCTCGCGGAGCGACTTGCCGATGAGCTTCGCCACTCCGTACTCGGTCACCACGTAATGGACGAACGCGCGCGGCAGGGTAAAGACCGTCGCCGGCGGAATGCTCGGCGTGATGCGCGAGACCCGTTTGCCGGCGTTGAGCGCGCTGGCGGGCAGCACGATGATCGATTTGCCACCGGCCAGCGAGGTGCCGACGCCGAAAGCTATTTGGCCGCCCGTCCCGGTGTACATCTGATGACCCACCGATTCGGAGCCGACCTGTCCCGTGAGATCGACGCACAGCGCGTTGTTGACCGAGATCAGTCCCTCCTCGCGCGCGATGGTGCGGATGTCGTCGGTGAAATTGAAGTCGTAGAGCTGGAAGGCCGGATTGCCGTCGACGTATTCGAGTTGCTCGCGCGGCGTGCCGGTCGCGAAACCGCTGCCGACCACCAGGCCCGGAAAAATCTTCTTGTGTTTTCCAGTCAGCACGCCTTCGCGCACCAGGTCGGCGGCGCCGACGGGAATGATCTCCGTCTGCATCCCGAGTTCGTGATGACCGCGCAGATGCGACATCAGCATCCCGGAGGTCGAGCCGACGCCGACCTGGATCGTGGCGCGGTCGGGTATCAGCTCGCGGGCGACCAGCGCACCGATGGTATCGACGGTTTGCCGCTCCTCCTCGGAAACCGGCACGGGCGCGATGGCGGGCATCCCTACCGTGCGCTCGACGAAGTAATCGATCTCCGAAATATGCATCGAGTTGTCGCCGCCGACGCGAATCGAGCGCTCGTCCACCTCCGCGATCACCAAATCCGCGTTGCGCGCGCACAGCTTCGACATGATCTGGAAATCGCCGAAATTGACCTCGCCGTTGGCATCCGGCGGCGAAACGGTCATCAGGTAGACATTGAAGTCCGTAAGGCCCGGCGGCAGATGGCCCGCGCGGAAGTAGCTGACCGGCACGTATTCGCCCATCCCGCCATGGAAGAGCTTGCGATCGATCGGCGAGAGATAAAACGACTCCAGCCTGAAGCGCTCGCCCAGACCGGGCAGGTCGAAGGTGAACAGCGCCGCACTATAGTTGATGACCACCCGCTCGATTTCCATCAGGCGGCCGGCCAGCGCGTTGAACAGCGTGAACGGCGTCACATGCGCGATCGAGGCGGTGATCCGGTCCCCCGACTTGATATGCGCGACCGCCTCGTCGGGCGTGACCAGCTTGGCGCCGAGCTGTTCGCGCCAATTCGGAGCCATCTTTATCGCGGAAGCCATATAAGGTCTCCTCGTGATTCGCACCTGAAGCCTGGCCGGAAGCTATCAGACCCGCGCGAAGCCGGGCAACGCGCCATCCGGTGGCATCGGCGCGGTGTCAGATAGGTGTCAGCTTGACTGCGGGCGGGCAAACATCAATGCTGCCCTCGTGCGGAGAGGTTCGGGAGTCTGGTTTAACCGGCGTGACTCGAAATCACGTGAGCCCTTGTGGCTCCGGGGGTTCGAATCCCCCCCTCTCCGCCAACGAGTCTTCGCATTCAGAGATTCTCCACAGGGTTCGCCGTAAATCCGCGCATTTCGGGCCCAATTTGCATCTCTCGCGGCACCAGAGACACGCGAGTTCGAGTCTCTATCGTGGGAATTTCGGCATTTTGTCTCTGTTTCGAATTTCGCTGGTGCCGCGAGAAAACCCGGCACAAGCCCGCGTGGTGGCAACGGCAAGGCAGCACGCTAGCATCCCGTGGTTACGTCCATGCCCTCGACCTAGAATGCTAGCTCACTCGAAGCCCAGCGCCGCATTCTGTTTGGCCCACTCGACGGGGATCTCGATGCCGCGGCTGAGTGCCTCTCCTGTGAGATCAGCCGGATGGCGACCTTCGGCTATCGCCTGGACAATCGCGGGTGAAAGAAACGCTAGAGGAATGAGACGCCGTACGAAACGTTCGTTCACCCCCTCTCGCGCCGCGATCTCCCGAGTGAACACCGCCCGACCCGAGACGAGCTCGTTGAACCACTTGTGTCCGCGGGCGACCGATTTCAGAAGCGTCGGGTCGATCTTGCGGGTCGAAACACCGCCTCCGATCACCAGCCGCATCGCGACTCCCCGCCGTTTCATTTGAAGAGGTGCGAATCGAGTGAACGTCATCGATGGCGCTCCGCTGATTCCTGAATCGCGTGGAAGCAACGATTCGAGATTCATCGATATTTCTATGCCATTCTTTCTGAGATCGACTCGCTTGACGAGTTCAACGATCGTGGGCGCCGCTTGAGACCCCGACCTCAGTGACCCCCTCTTCGCTTCGGCTGCTTTGAGGAGTGATTGGATCTCCGCTGATGGTAAGCCGGCTTCCTGCAACGTGGTCGCAATGGCTGCTTGATCGTCAAGGATCCTCTGAGCCGAAACAACAACGCTTTGTTCCAGTTCCGCTGCAGCCAATCGCCAGCGCTTCTCGGCATCTAACGAAGAGCCGCCGCCTCTGACCAGCTCGCGAGAAACATAGTACCGGTAACGACCACCGTGCCGGCCCTTCGCCCCCGTCGAATATAGCGGTTCGCCGTGCTCATCGAACAACTTGCCCGCCAAGACGTTCGCAGCAGCCCTGATCTTCGGGATGCGGTCTCGCGTAGTTTGGTCGCGAAGGCGCTTCTGCACCTCCTCCCAGGTTTGTCGATCCACTACGGATTTGTGCTGCCCGGGATGACGAACCTTCTTGTGACGGATCTCGCCGATATAGATCGGGTTTGCGAGCAATTCGTAAAGGGCGCCGCGCGAGAAGGATCTACCTCCCGAGCGCGCGCCGTTCTTCGTTACGCGAATCTTCGAAACGACACCGCGCCGATCCAGATCATGTTTCAGGAGACGGACGCTGCCTAGTTCGAGGTACCGTTTGTAAATCTGCCTGACAGTCTTCGATTCTTCTTGATTGACCACCAGCCGGCGATCGCGAACGTCGTAGCCGAGCGAGCAGAATCCTCCCATCCACATGCCCTTCTTCTTCGAGGCAGCAATTTTGTCGCGGATTCGCTCGCCGGTCACCTCTCGCTCGAATTGCGCAAACGAGAGCAGGACATTCAGTGTAAGACGCCCCATCGAAGTGGTGGTATTGAACTGCTGCGTGATCGAGACGAACGAAACATGGTGGGCATCGAAGATCTCTACCATTTTGGCGAAGTCCGCCAGCGAGCGGGTCAGCCGATCGACCTTGTATACAACCACTAAGTCGATCCTGCTTTCATCGATATCGGACAGGAGGCGCTGCAATGCCGGGCGCTCCATAGTGCCGCCCGAAATGCCGCCATCATCGTACGGGGTCTTGACCAGACGCCAACCCTCACCTGCCTGACTCTTGATGAACGCTTCACAAGCCTCGCGCTGAGCCTGCAGCGAATTGAAATCCTGGTCGAGGCCCTCCTCGGAAGATTTCCGGGTGTACACCGCGCAGCGTTGAACAGGAGATTTAGCGCGTTCCACGAGAACCCTCCTTCGAGCGACCTCTCAAACCGAAAAAGAGAGGTCCCGACCACCTGCAGCCGGTGATAACGCGGGCAACTTGCGAAAGCGAACGGTAGTTCTTTTTGCGGTACAGAACTCCTCGGTCGAGCACAGCGACGTGGTGGCTTTTACCCTGCCAATCGCGGATCAGAACCGTGCCGGCAGAGGCTCTTGTAACTGGCCGGGTATACAAAATCCGGCGGCCGCCCGCATCCTCGGATACGCGCTCGAGCAGGCGGCGCAATGAGGGCTTGATCCCGCCGAACGCTCGCTCCTGCACGTGGTATGCGATCGCCGAGATGAGCAGCTTCTTACTGCTGCGCGCAGGAGGTTCAGTGCCGTATACAGATCGCCATCGGTCCTTCAGTTCGCTTACGCAGAGGTCGGTCAGGGCCGCTATTTCGCTTGAAGTCTTTGCGGTTTCAGAGCCGGAAAATCGTTGCTTCATGCCTGTCCGCCTCCCGCGGACAGAGACACACATTGCTCGTTTCCCGGCACGCAGCCAGTCCTGGGCGGCGGGAGATTTCGAACTTCGAGTTTCACCGGTCCCATTCGCCTTTCAATCGCCTCGGCATAAAACCGCGAAGTTTGCTGTTGAAGCTTTCGATGAAGGCGTTCTGGACCGGATTGCCGGGTTGGATGTAGAGCCGGTAGACTTTCTTGTGATCCATGGCGTGGCCCTCGCGCGCCAGCAGCCAGCCCAGCCGCCGATAGCCGAAGCGCCGGCGTTGTGCCGCCAACTCCCGCAGCCGCTTGCGCACTGCCTCATCGTTGTCTCGGCGCCGCTGATAGCTCAGCGTACAATGGCCGATGCCCACTAGCCTGAAGGCGCGTCGTTGGCTCAGTCCGTGGCCTTCCATCAGCCGGCCAACCGTTAAGCGTCGCGCCGCAGGCGTGAGCCGTTTTTTCCCAGGATGTCCTTGCGCGCCGCGTTATCGAGCATCGCCTCGGCCAGCAGCTTCTTGAGCCACCGGTTCTCATCCTCCAGCGACTTCAGCCGCCGCGCCTCCGAGACCTCCAGGCCCCCGTGCTTGGCTTTCCACTTGTTAAAGGTCGCGTCCGAGATCCCGTGCCGCCGGTATAGATCCGCCGTCTTCGCTCCCGCTTCATGCTCGCGCAAAATCCCGATGATCTGTTCTTCGCTGAATCGACTCCCCCGCATTCGTCCGTCTCCTCTCGGTGACGGACTCTAACTCATTTTCGCGCCGGTTTTCGGGGTGCAGACCACCTTCCACGACGACACCATCGATGGGAACTTTCTCACCCGGCCGCACACGCAACCGATTTCCGGCCCCGACTTGGTCGAGCGCGATGTCCTCCCCGCTCTCGAATCACGCATGCTGTCTTCGGCGCCAATCCCAACAGCCCTTTGATGGTGCTGCTGGTATTGCTGCGAGCCCGGAGACTCCAGAAGCTGTCCGAGCAGAACCAGCGCCGTAATCCCGGCGGCTACCTCGAAGTAACGGAACGGAACCATCAGCGCCTCGGAATGACGCAGGAAAACAATCCGCGAAAGATGGCTGCAAATACGCTGTAACCGTACGCGGTACCGATACCCATTCCGATCAATGTGAACATGTTGGGGCTGCGATTGACGATCGATTGCCAGCCGCGCATGAACAGTGGCAATCTCGCCCACAGCACCACCGGTGTCGCGAGCACAAGCTCGATCCATGGCTGGAGTGATGTGGAGACTGCGCGTTGAACGTTGCGACCGGCAAAGGAGCACTGCCTTTCATCGCTGCTGGATGAGGTGCCCGCAAGAGTTACGAAGCTGTCGGGCTCGCGTTTGGAATTTCTCGAGACCGTGGGTGCGGCAGAAGTGGTACGTTGCGCCCTTGTATTTAAACGATCCGGCGCTCTTTGCCGGATCGATCTGCATCTGGCACACACGGTCAGTTACCTTGCTGGTTATTTGAGGCATCAATTCAGAATCGACAACGGTCTTTTTGTCATTCATGGTAGCGACTCAACTATGCCCCCTTTTAAAGTCGCAGCGCTCAGTTCCGTCCGTAGGGGTTCCGACCAATCAGAGGCGCAATCCGGTAAAATTCATCTGCACATTGGCCCGCCAGGCTATGGCGCCTTCAAGACAACGCGACCGCGAGCCACCGCAATTGTTCCCCGACATAGCGGGTAAGGCGCTGCACGGCGCCTTGCCCTCGTTCACTTAATTGTTCGGTTGCGCCTCGGCCTTTTTGGCCATCTCGCGATGGGCCATCGCAAGCTTTTCCTGATCTGCGGCGATCTTGTCCCACATCGCCGCGATCTTGTCACACATATCAGCCGTGTAGACCTGCTTAGACATTCCGGATTTCCGATAAGCTTCGGCGGCGCGCCGATGAAGGTTGGCTTTCTTCTTTGTGTCTTCAGCCTGTCCTTCGTAGTACGCTGCAATCGCCTCATGGTCGGCCGCGGTCTTCGCGTTGCCAATCGCCTGGTCCAGATTATCGACCGTGACCGTCTCCTGTTGAGCAATAGCGCGTATAGTGGGCACCGCAGCGGCAGTGAACAACGCCAACCCTACTACGAGCAACATCGTTACTCGCTTCATTTTTCTTCCTCCAGCAGGAAGTTTCCTGATGTTGATCATCACCAAATGAGTAGCTTCAGCTGGATAGTCCTCATCGGCATTGGAGTCCCCCGGTGGATAACGACGATATCGCGATGACGACTACGAAACACCGGTCTCAGCAGCTCGTCGTTCGCAATACGAAGCCAAGGCCTCGATCGGTGCAAACGCGGCATTTCACGCGCGTCGAGGGGAAATCGGGGATTATATACTTGACAAACCTTCATTTCGGGTGCGGGATTAGGTCGAGGAGAACCACGTCTTCTCCATCTGGCCGATAATACAAACGCCAGCTTTGGTTTATCCGCGCTGGCCTGCACCCCAAAAAGCGGCACGAAAATGAGTTAGAGTCCGTCACCGAGAGGAGACGGACGCATGCGGGCGAGTCGATTCAGCGAAGAGCAGATCATCGGGATATTGCGTGAGCATGAAGCGGGCGCGAAGACGCCGGAGCTATGCCGGCGGCACGGGATCTCGGACGCAACCTTCTACATCTATGGACGGCTCCCCCGTGGCAAGAAGGTTTCGGGTCCTGGTCTGGCGATGATCGATTGCAAACATCTATTCGGCGTCACCACTTTATGGTGCGCCCAAATGGGAAATCCGCTCACACTCG
>Ga0307372_10003535_pt1 | contig 24809 bp, 21 predicted proteins | sample OX1MG_FD_202533 | JGI IMG/M metagenome (GOLD analysis project Ga0307372, IMG submission 202533) | Soil microbial communities from Risofladan, Vaasa, Finland - OX-1 | ecosystem: Environmental > Terrestrial > Soil > Coastal area > Acid sulfate soil | place: Finland: Risofladan, Vaasa | collected...
TCCTAATTAATTTGTTATAAAATTGGCTACCTATTTTATTTAAATTTCTGCTTTTTCTAATAATTAAAGGCCGCCAAAGAGGCAGCCTTTATTCAAAAACTTACTTTATAAATAATCACAACCCCGCTTTCTCCAGTATATATAAAGATTTCACGTCAGTTGCACTTAATGCCGTTTTATATATTCTTAGTTCATCCATCACCCCTTTAAAACTTCCAGTGTACTGATTAGGAGTAAATCCTCCGACCATTGCTGTGCCACACCAGGCTCCAATTACCAAACCCGTTGGCGCCGGGGTATAGTTTAGAGGTCCTAATGGTACTGAACCTGTTGCACCTATCCCTCCTGTTAATATTTGAACTGGAGAAGGTCCGGTCTTATAAGTTGACCATGCAGAGTTAACAAATACGGCTGTGCCGTTTTCGTATAATGTATAATTTGAACTTGCAGCATCATAAGTCTCAACTACTTGTGTCCATTTATTAACGGCAGTATCAAGACGTGCATTAGGAATTACACCTTCAGTACCTCCTACAGTTGCCCCGGCATATGGTCCGGTGGTTGTAAGCCCCGTTGCAGTAAACCCTGAGTTAAGACTCATAGTATCCTGGGTACTTTGGGCATAAGGTTCGATGTCAAAGTGAAGTAAATCCTGATGGTGAGCAGTATCATACATAAAAAGGAGGCCTTCTGGTCCTTGTCCGGGCGTGTAAGTACCATTCGTTGCATATATAGGTTCTTGTGGTTCATTAATCCACATCGAAACGGTAAAACTCTGGAAATTAGTTCCGCTAAATATAGATGCGGATGAACCGAAAGGTACCACAAGATAACTAGATCCATTCCCTTGATAACCCTGTCCTTTAATACCAGTTGCAAAAGTTGCTCCTGTGTTGGTTGCCACCAGGCCTTGTTTGGTATCATTAAAACTTCCATTGAATGGAAAATATGCAATGAGGGAAGCAGGTTGAATTTGATTAGCAGAATCATATCCACCCGGATTGGTTGGGACTACAGGACCGGTAGTTCCACTATTGTTGCTTGTTTTCTTACATGAAGTAATTAACACTGAGGATAAAATAAATGCGAACCCTAATACTAATACTACTTTGGTGTTTTTTGTTTTCATATTGACTTTTTTGTTTGAGGGATAAAAAATACAGATTATTATTTAAAATTTATTTTCGATTTAATTAAAATACAATAGTAAAATTTTAATACCATATCATATCCTTCATTCACATATTTAACAAACAAATAAATTTGGTTTTACTTTGCAGATTAATCTGTAAATACTTTATTTAATTTTTGTACTAAAATAATTAATATCCAGGATTTTGTGTTAATCTGCCACCGCTTATTGCTATTTCTGAGGAAGGTATTGGCAACAATTCACTTTTACCAGCGACAAAATTAGTTTTGCCATCGGCTATCATCACTTGGGCTGCTCTTCCCTGCCTTACCAAATCCCAAAAACGATCATGCTCCATAGCCAGTTCCACCCTGCGTTCCTTCCATATTGCTGTTCTTACATCAGATTGCGAAACCGCGTTTGTGGGGGGGAGGCCTGCCCTTGCCCTCACCATATTTAAATAACCAATAGCCGTGCCAGAATTACCCAACTCATTAGCGGCTTCTGCTTTAATTAATAACACTTCGGCATAACGCAATATATGGAGATTTTTCTGACAAAGGGAGCGGTTGCCATCAAATGCTTCAACTTGTGGAATTGATCCTCCTGGTAATATTTGACTGTGATATGCTTTATAATTATAATTGGCGCTAACTCCAACCATAGCGGGTACAACAAATCCGTCAAATAAAGTATCCGGCGCAGAAGAAGCAGGAAGACTGATGATCGTTGCGGCCTTTCTTAAATCACCTGGTTCGTAAGCGGCCATGAGACTGGCAGAGGGCGCATCAAATCCATATCCGTCATCACCAGACGGTTGATTAAACCCTGGATTATTCCATGGAGGTGATGGTGTTCCCATTCCGTTATCCTGCCGGGGGCCCTGGAATTCTACATATCCGGGGATACCATAATCTGCATTGCCATAAATGCCCGTTTCCACTTCAAATACAGATTCGGCGCAATTATCGCCTGCCTGCCGCCAGAGAATAGAATAATCAGGCATCAAATGATATTGGCCTGAATTGATCACATCTGTTGTAAGACTATCTGCCTGTTGCCAGTTTTTTAAATACATATCTACTTTAGCAAGCAGTGTCTCTGCAGCACCCTTGGTGGCGCGGCCTACATCTGTTGCTGATTTCAACGGAAGATTAGACACAGCAAATTGCAAATCCGGTATTATCCCCTTATTATATACATCACTTACCGATGCCCGTATATAAAATGAGCTATCCTGGCTTTGGGGTCCGGAAGGAACGGTTAATACCAATGGCACACCGCCAAACATGCGTACCATATTGAAGTAAAAATAACCCCGCAAAAACCGCATTTCTGCGGTAAGCCTGGTAATTTGTGACGCTGGCAACAAGGCCTGCGCAAGACCACTAATTGCAATGTTTGTCCTTGATATGCCCGCATAATATCCACGCCAAAGCCCTGCCACATAAGTATTGTCAGATGTCTCAATAAAATTATCAATATCACCAGCTAATGGTTGATCGCCTGGATAACTACCTTTGTCGGCATCATCAGACATAATATTTGTTACAGTTATGAAATAGATCCCATGAATATCATATTGTCCAAATTCGGATTGAGTGGGGTCTGGAGTTATCAGGGCATTGTAAGCACCGGTAACATCGTTAAGGGCAACCTGTGGATCAGTGGAAGGTGTGCCCTGTCCCTGGATAGGTACTTCCAAAAAACTCTTCTTGCAACTTATCATCATTAAAGAGAAGCCGCAAATAAAAAGCAATATATTTTTCATCTCTCAAAAAATTAAATTAATAATAGTTTTTCTTTTACTCAAAGACTAAGATTCACACCTAAAGCAAAAGTTCTGACAGTGGGATAAGTTCCCAATTCAATTCCGGCATTTGTTGATGAAGAACCTGGTAATTCAGAAGAAAAGCCGTCATATTTTTTAAACGTAACAGGATTTTGCGCATTTAGAAATATCCGGCAATCCGAAAATACCTTTTGTCTTTTTAAGATTCGTTGAGGAAAAGTGTACCCAATTGTGATATTATTTATACGCACAAATGTTCCGGATGCAATATAATATGACGAAGCTGGTTGATTCCCACTATTTGCCGCCGGTTGGGTGTTGGATTTATTTTGCTGAGTCCAATAACTGGTGGCGATAGACTTTTCAATATTGTCAGTTGCTACTACCCTTGCCTGCTGTTTTCCGTTATAAACCTGATTGCCAATATTTGAATACAAATCAATTGAAAAATCAAAAGTCTTATAATTGATACCGCCCGAAATCCCAATATAAGCTTTAGGCTGGTAAGAACCAACGTAAGAGGTATCTAATTGGCCATTTGAATTGTATTTGTATATAAGGTCCCCAGGTTGTGCAGCCGGCTGTAATATATTACCATTTTTATCCTTATAATTCTGAATCTGTGCTGAATTTTGGAAAACGCCTGTTACCTGTCTCATAAAAAATGCTCCGATAGGGTATCCTGCTTTTGTTTCAGTAGTAAAGTATCCATTAATGTTCCCATCAAAATAAGGCAAACCTCCATTCAGACTCACTACCCTGTTTCTGTTAAAGGATACATTACCGCCTATAAAATAAGAAAGGTTTTTATTAATGTTATCATGCCAGCGGGCAGAAAATTCCAGCCCTTTATTATCAATGGTAGCCGCATTAGTAAGTACATCACCGGGTGTAATGCTACTGTTAGGATTAGCCTGGCTACCAAAAGTCCCGGGAACCTGAACATAGATAAGAGCATTGGTAACCCTTTTATCGTAAACATCTATATCGCCGGATAGCCTGCCTCCCAATACTGAATATTCTAATCCTAAATCTGCTTCCTTGGTTATTTCCCATTTCAGGTTTAGATCTTTTATCTGGGGTACAATAGAACCAGTGGTAGAGCCGGATGCTGAGGTGCCGCTGTTGAAGAAATAAGGAATATTCGATAATACGGTTTGCACTGAAGCATCTGAAGGAATATTTGAATTGCCTAATTCACCCCAGCTTCCCCTTAATTTTAAATATTGAAAGATTTGCTGATTCTGCATGAAATGTTCATTGCTGATAATCCATCCAGCGCTCAACCCCGGGAAATAACCCCATCTGTTCTGTGCGGAAAAAACAGAGCTTCCGTCTGCACGAAAATTCCCGGTAAACTCATATCTATTCTTATAACTATAGAATATTCTGCCAAAATAGGAATTGATGGTATTTTTATTTACCGAACTTCCGTTAAACTGGAAATTGGCATCACCGTTTTGCAAATACCATTCACTGGTTATGGGAGGCACACTGTACCTGGAAGCGGAGGAACCAACCTGATAATACTCCTGAGCTTCAGTACCAGCCAAAACAGTTATTTTGCTGGAACCAAATTGGGCATTGTAATTAACCGTATTACTCCAAACCCAACGATAATATTTTGAATTGGAAATCGCCAAAGTGCTCCTGGTTGCTCCCTGGCTGCCTCCATTCACATTAAAAAAAGTAGTGTCATTTGGATGCTGATAAGTATATGCCCTGTCATCATAAAAATCCGCTTCTTCATTAAAAGTGGTTCTTAAAGAAAGTGTTTTCAAAGGATTTATTTCTAAATATACATTTCCTTGTAATCTGTCATCATGGCTTAAGTCATTGGTGTTTTGTGCATTCAACACAGGATTTCCTACATTTTGGTATTGAGATGTATTTCCAAATTTACCATTCAACATAGCAGGCACAAGTGGCGCTGCACGATAGGCATCCTCTGTAATGGTACCCGTAGGTACATTCTGTGAAGCCTGGTTGGAAAATGAAGCGGTACTTCCAATTTTAAGAAAAGAAGTGGGGCTGAATTCATTATTCAATCGAACTGTATAGCGTTTATAATCATTAAAAATAATAATTCCCTGGTTGGTCAAATATCCGGCGCTTAACGCATACTTGTATTTATCGCCACTCCCAGAAACAGAAATATTATGATTTTGATAAAAAGCATTACGTAAAACCTGGTTGAACCAATTGGTTGAATATTTGGTAGGAAATAGTTGCGGACCTAATGCTGCCGTCTCATATTGAAGATATTGTGCTGCATTTGCCATTGGTACAACGTAGGCCGCCTGCTGAATTCCGATATTAGCAGTATAATTCACTTTCATTTTGCCGGAACCCTGCTTTGTGGTAATAAGTATTACGCCATTTGCCCCGCGAACACCATAAATAGAACATGCCGATGCATCTTTTAAAACATCAACTGATAAAATATCTGATGTATTAATATTAGTAATATCGTCTGTCCAGATACCATCCACAATATATAAGGGATTAGCTCCCCCTAAGATGGATCCCGCGCCTCTGATAACCACCTGGGGTGAGCTACCCGGCTGTCCGCTGCTGGTTATTTGTACGCCCGCTACTTTTCCCTGTAAGGCCTGTGTAAGAGTTAACACCGGTTGTTTTGCCAACTGATTTCCATCCACATGAGATATAGCGCCTGTAACATCTATTTTTCGTTGCGTTCCATAACCTACTACTACTACCTGGTTTAATTCTTTGGCTTCAGCGCCTTTTAATTCAATGGATATATTTGAACGGCCCGCCAAACCAATGTTTTGAGATATATATCCAAGGGAAGATATTACAAGGGTTGCATTCGGATTGCTGACGTTTAATGAAAAATTTCCCGACGAATCTGTTGCAGTACCGGCGCTTCCACCTTTTACCTGCACGCTTACCCCGGAAATAGGCAACCCGTCTGTACCGGTTACCGTTCCGGAAATTATTTTGGATTGAGCAAAAAGCTGCAAGGGGAAAAACAAAGCGAATAAACAAATGAAATAGAAAAATCGTTTTTTTGAATGGGTAATCTGAGTATTCATACGGTTAATTATTGGGGGTTAAAAATTTTATAGAATACTTTCCTCAAATTTTATTTCTACACAAAAATAAAACTTTATTGTGGTTATTAACTTTTTTTTAAGGGTTTCATTTTTGTGGGATTTATAAAAAGAAATTCAATAATTTACCGGCAAAAATTGTATGACAAAATAATAAATCCCTGAAAAGATTAAGTTATGAAATTTCTTGCAATAAAATAAAGCAGCTTCTTTAAATGCTTATACCAATTCGAACATGCATTGCTGTTATATTCTGTGCATCGCTATACCAGAATCAGTATTTCTTTTTTATTTAAAAAAATGAGAATAAAAAAATCAATATTAAAAAAGGAAAGTCCGCGATCTACCAATAAACAATATTCTTTTTTTGAGGACGTGTATGATGTAGTGCGGCAAATACCTAAAGGGCGGGTTACTTCATTTGGAGCTATAGCAAATTACCTGGGAACTAAAATGTCGGCCCGCATGGTTGGCTGGGCAATGAACGGTGCACATCATGCGTCGCCAAAAGTGCCTGCGCACAGGGTTTTGAATCGAAATGGTATGCTTACAGGGAAAGCTCATTTTGCCACACCTACCCAAATGGAAGAATTATTATTAAAAGAAAAAATAAAGGTAGAGAATGATTCCGTTGTTGATTTTGAAAAATTATTTTGGGATCCTGCAAAAGAATTGGAAATATAATTATTTAATTGGCTGATCAGCTAATTAACTATAATAAGGTCTTATCAATAAATAAACCGTCACACCACTTATAGCCACGTACAACCATATTGGCCACGTTATCCTTGCAAGCTTTTTGTGTTTTTCATAATCACCAGACAGCGCATGGTAAGCCGTAAATAAAATGAAAGGCAGCACGATTCCTGCAAGCGGAATGTGTGTTATTAAAATAGCATAGTAAACATATCGCAAAGAACCGGCAAGTATTTTTTCATCCGGGCTTAATATCCCATCGTGATTAAGATCACCAAATTTTGTTTCTCCACTCAACAAATGATGGCATACATAAGAAATCAAAAAAAGTACAGAAAGAATAATGGCAGCCAACATTATTTTTTTATGAAGCAAATATCTTTTTGATTTTACGGCAATCAAAGCAGCGATCAATAATACCGCTACGCATGAATTGCAAATGGCATTAAAAGTCGCAAAAATATGTGGGTCGAAACTGAGTTTTAAATTTAGTTGGTTATCTGATAGAAATGCAATTCCCAAAAAGGAAAGAATTGATACTGTCCAGATCAATCTTCTTGCTGTTTGATCATTTTTTTTTAAAACCGGTTTAGGGAAATTGTGGGTATTATTCATTTACACCTACTGGTTAGTTGTGTTTCCTTTTAAAAGGCCTTTAAAAAAGGTCCAAAAAGATTTCTTTTGATCTTTTTCAAGCATAAGTAAAGGTATATCTCTCACTAATCTTGCCTGTGCAACAGTATCCAAACCATCAAACCAACCTCTTACCACTCTATGTTTATCGAGCAGAAAAAATTTGGAAGAATGAATAAAAGCAGTATCTATGCCGACATCTGCCACGCTTGCTTTTACTTCATGAAGCGCAAAATTATAAATGCTGTCGCGATTACCGGTAAGCAACCACCAGCTATCGGGATCTACATTAAATTTTTTGGCCCAATTTCTTAACTGAGTTACAGAATCATGTTGCGGATCAATTGAGATTGATAAAAATTGCACAATAGAATCCTGGTTGGGGAAAGAATTTTGTAGTTTTTTCATGGCTACGGCCAGTCTTGGACATAGGGAAGGGCAATGCGTAAAAAAGAAATCAAGTACTATTATTTTTCCTTTCAGGTCATCTAAGGAAACGTGCTGCCCCATTTGATTAATACCATGCAGATTACTTACATGATGCCATGCCGTATCAAAAGTGGTTCTACCATCTTTATTTACCACATTCACACTATCATAAAAATACCTGTGTGGCATTTGGATAGCATTATTGCTATAATAACTTACTAACAAAAATCCGGTAACGGGTAATAAAATTGCAACAAGTATTGCAATGAAAGCTTTCTTTTTCATAGCCACTTTTCTAAAGCAAAATTAGCTATTACAAAGTGCAATAGCTAATTTAAAAAATTGTAATCTGAACTGACGATTTAATTTAATTTAATTTATAGGATAATTAAGATAGACCGCATGATTTTCGTTTAATTTTCTGAACTCCTTGTCTCTATTGAATTACATTCGGTTCAACCAAATGACGTACTCAATATTTTACTGGTTATGCGGCTTTTCTTAGTTATTCTATTAATTTAATTTAATCTCTTTTCACTCTTTTCAGCAGGATAAACCAATGGATGATGGTACTGCTCTTTTTGCTCTTTATAGGTGCGGCTACCGCCATCTGTATTTCTTAAATTCCTGTAAGAGGCTCCATCAGATATAAATGCAGTAATAAACCAGATAAATAGGGTCATAGGTAAAGCAATTATCATTACCATATTTCTGATTTCATCCCCTAAATGCATAAAAATTGAAATAATATAAAAAGCTTTTGCCAGTGTAAAAATACAAATAGCACCTTTTATCGCTAAAACAAGATGTTCATTAGGATCTGCACCCAGATCAATATTATAAATGAGAAGTCCCAGAGAAAGCTCAAGAATAGTTAGCACTAATAAAACCCAAAAAGCTTTCCAAATTCTCTTGATATGTAATACATCGGCTTCGGTTTTGGGTAATGGTATTGTTACTTCTGAAGGCATAATTTTTTTTTTAAATTCTATAAAACAGGATTAAGTAATTTATTATTAAATAAGGTTAAATAAGATAAAAACAAAGAAATACGAATACCCATACCAGGTCTACAAAATGCCAGTAAAGCCCAGCTTTTTCAATCATTTCGTAATGGCCACGTTTTGAAAAGTCACCTCTTCTTGTTTTAATAAGCATAATAGTATTTATGATGACTCCCGTGAAAACGTGAAATCCATGAAATCCGGTGATACCAAAGAAATATCCTCCAAATGCAACCGGGCCGGGTGTGGCAATCTGTTGCCCATGAAACATTACATCAGGCCCCCAGGGATTATGACTTACTGTAGTTCCCCAGTGCTGGATCATTCCGTTTACCAATACTTCATGTTGTGAAGTAATCAAATCAGTCCATTCATACGCTTGGGATCCTAAAAAAGCAAGTCCCCCCAGAATTGTCAGAAACAACCATTTTTCTACACCTTTCTGATCCATTTTGTGTCCCGCATGTACAGCCAAAACCATTGTTACAGAACTAAAAATGAGAATAAAAGTCATAAGGCTCACAAATGCCAACGGCAGGTTGGCTCCATTTGTAAAAGGAAATTCATTAAAAACATAGTTATGATCCACCCACTGATTCAAACTGGAACGTATGGAACCATAAGAAATTAAAAAAGCGCCGAAAGTAAATGAGTCGCTCATTAGAAAAAACCACATCATCATTTTTCCATAACTTACATTGAAAGGGCTTCTTCCTCCCGACCATAAACTAGTTTTAGTTTTAGCTACTGCAGTTTCCATTTTTACTTGTTAAAAGGTTATTACAAAAATAAAATTAATTGTTTATTGTTTTGCTTTTTGTTTAGAAATTAAATTATTTATCATCAAATCTTCCGAAATGAAAAATTTTAATTAATTTTTGTATTTCAAAATACTCTTCATTTTTTATCAGCCCACTTGCTTCCTTCATTCTTATCTTATTATTATTAAAAAAAGAAATAAATAAATCCATAGTCCATCTACAAAATGCCAGTAGGTATTCATCAGATCAATATATATGGGAGAATAATTTTTTCTTCTTTTACTAATGGATTTTAAATACATAATTATAAGCGCAATCACACCTCCCAGAACATGTACGGCATGAAGCCCCACAATGATGTATAAAAATGAAAAAGATACGTTGCGGGTAAGTGTAATTCCGCTGGCCCAAAGCTCTTTAAACCCGGTGTATTGAAGAAATACAAAAAGAATTCCCAACAAGGTTGTAACGGCAAGCCATCTTTTATATTGTTTCATTTGCCGGTCAATAAATGCTTTTCGGCTAAGGATTATCGTTATGCTACTCAAAATAATAACCGCTGTGGAATAATAAAAAATAACCGGGATATCAAAAGCAAGCCAGTTGCCCATACTTCGTTTTACTATATAAGCGCTGCTTAAACCGGTAAACATCATTACGATGCTGGCGCAGGCCGCCCACATTACAAATTTAAGCGGATGCATCTTTTTCTTTTCTTCCTTCATCACTGCAATCATAACATTTATTTTATTAAATCAACTAAATTTCAAAATTTAAATATAATCTATGCGCCTTTTAAACTTTATCAAACAATAAAGCAAGAAAAACAATCATCAGGTAAAAGTAGGAGCTGAACATCACTCTTCTTGCAGCCACAGCATTCATTTTTATTACTAACATAATACTTACAAAGACCATCCAGAGGTTACAAGCCAATAAAATCCAAAATTCCAGGAGCCCTCCCACATTAAAATAATAAGGTAACATGCCCACCGGCACCATCATCATAGAATAAATCACAGATTGCATTGCCGAAAACCTGGTAGGACCGGCCTGGCTTGGTAACAAACGAAAGCCCGCTTTTTCATAATCTTTATGTGCCAGCCAAGCAATAGCCCAAAAATGAGGGAATTGCCATAAGAATTGAATCGCAAATAAAACATAGCCTCCGTAATTAGCAAATTGAACGATCTGTCCATTGGCCATCACTCCTTGGAAATGAGCAAAAGGACTAATGAGCCCTGTACCTGCTACCCATCCAATAAGACAGGGAAACGCACCCGGGAATGCGCCTACTATAACAGAAATAGAATTCACTTTTTTCAGTGGAGTATATATAAAAGCATAAAGAAACAAACTGAATAAAGCAATCAAGGCGCTGGCCAAATTGAACCAATACCACATCATGATAATTCCAATAGCCCCAATAAGAATTGCAAATGTCCATGCTTCATTTACACTCATTCTTCCCGCTGCCACAGGTCTGCTTGCTGTTCTTTTCATCAACTTGTCCGTATCTTTTTCAACAGTTTGGTTAATGGCATTTGCAGACCCTGTAATAAATATTCCCGCAATAAATAAAATTAAAACTGAGATAAAATTGAACGTTACATTAGGAGCAAGCAGATAACTCGCTACACAGCTAAATACCACCAGAAAGGTCAAAGTAAATTTGATTAAAATAAAATAATCTTTTACTTTACTTGCCAGCGTATAAGAAACTGAATGAGGCATTCCAATTGCCGTTTTAATCATTAAAAACCATTTTAAAAAAGCCCTGAATTAACAGGGCTATTGATTCAGAAATATTCTATTATATATTATTTTATAAAAATTGAATACCCGCCCTAATGTTTGCTCTCAGCCACACCTATGGGTTCAGTTTGTGGAATAAAATCTATTCCATCTTTACCATAATCATAAGGCCAGCGGTGAACCTCCGGAATTTCGCTTACCCAATTGCCGTGTGGCGGATGGATAGGTGTAGTCCATTCCAATGTATTAGCTCCCCATGGATTTTTATTTCTTTCTGTAACTTTTCTACCCTTATACATTGAATAAAAGAAGTTAAAAATAAACAAGAATTGTGCGGCAAAAACTAAAATAGCAATAATACTTATAAATTCATTTAGACCACCAAACATTTTAAAAGATTCCCAATTACTGAAATCATAGTAACGGCGAGGCATACCTGCTAACCCTTCATAATGCATTGGCCAAAAAATCAGATAAGCGCCAACAAAAGAAATCCAGAAATGCAAGTAAGCAAGTGTATTATTCATAAATCTGCCAAACATTTTGGGATACCAGTGATATACACCCGATAACATTCCAAACATAGATGCCACGCCCATAACAAGATGGAAGTGAGCAATTACAAAATAGGTATCATGCAAATGAAGGTCTAATGTTGAATTGCCAAGCCAAATACCAGTAAGTCCTCCGGAAATAAATAAGCTTACAAACCCAATGGCAAAAAGCATAGCAGGCGTAAAATGAATATTTCCCCTCCATAAGGTGGTGAGCCAGTTAAAGACTTTAATAGCTGATGGCACCGCTATCAGCAGTGTGAATAATACAAAAAACGAACCCAGAAAAGGATTCATTCCGGTTACAAACATGTGATGTGCCCAAACCATGAATGACAATGAAGCTATTGCAAAGAAAGAGCCTACCATAGCCATATATCCAAAAATAGGTTTTCTCGAATTGGTAGATATTACTTCGGAAGTAATTCCCATGGCCGGAAGTGCAATAATATAAACTTCCGGATGACCTAAGAACCAAAATAAATGCTGGAATAAAATTGGACTACCTCCTTCATTGGGTAAAATTTTTCCACTCTGTAAAAAGATATCGCTCAAAAAGAAGCTGGTTCCCAAATGACGATCAAATAGCAACAAGACTATAGCAGATAATAATACAGGAAATGTGAGCACGCCTAATATCGCTGTGAACAAAAATGCCCAGATTGTTAGTGGCAGTCTTGTCATGTACATCCCTTTTGTACGCATGTTCAGGACAGTAGTGATGTAATTTAACCCTCCCAGCAATGTAGAAACCACGAATAAAATCATGCTTGTAAGCCAGAAATCCATGCCACCTTTTGAACCACTCATCGCGCCACCTAATGCGCTTAAAGGTGGATAAATAGTCCATCCGCCACTTGCAGGACCTGTTTCTAAAAATAAAGAAGAGAACATTACTACAGATGCAGCAAAGAAAAACCAGTAAGAGAGCATATTTAAAAAAGGAGATGCCATATCCCTTGCGCCTATCTGAAGAGGAATTAAATAGTTAGAAAAGGTACCGCTCAATCCGGCAGTAAGCACAAAAAATACCATGATGGTTCCATGCATGGTAACTAATGCATAATAAAATTCAGTATCAAGCCTTCCTCCCGGAGCCCAACGGCCAAATATATCCTCAAGGAAAGGGAATGTCTGATCAGGAAAACCTAGCTGCAATCTGAAAATAACCGAGAAAAATCCCCCGATTATAGCCCAAATAATTCCTGTTATCAGGAACTGGTGAGAGATCATTTTATGGTCTTCACTAAAAATATATTTGGTAATAAAACTTTGTTTATGATGCTCATGTGAAGCATGGCTTGTTTCATGCACCACCAGTGGCTGTTCATGCAAAACTTCTTCGTTCATAATGATATTTTTTAAAAGCTCTATGGCTTAATTATAGGTGTTATTTATGGATAGCGGAATTTCCCAGCGCTAAATTTTTTGTTGAATCTGCAGGAGGAGTAGCGGAAGCAATAAATTGTTTAGCCTTCAAATATTCAGGCGTTTGCTTGCTTATCCAGGCATTGAATTCACTTTGAGTCTCTACTACTATTACTCCTCTCATGGTAAAATGCCCAATACCACACAACTGATCACAACTTATTTCATATACAAAATCAGGATCACCCGTTTTCTTTATCATTTGCTCAGTTGTGTAAATTGGTGTAAACCACATTGTAGTAGGAGTTCCTGGGACTGCATCCATCTTTAGTCTGAATTGTGGTAAGCCAACATCATGTATCACATCCTGAGAATTAATTACTAATTTAACCGGCCTGTTTACCACGACATGCATTGTTGTTGTTACATGAATATCATCGTGGCTTGCCTCATCTGACCAATCTACACCTAATGGATTATCTTTAGCCGGATCTGTCAATTTATAATTTTTTCTACCTAATATGCCATCTTTACCAGGATACCTGATTTCCCAGGCAAACTGATGGCCTGTAATTTCTATCAATTGAGCATTTTTAGGAGCGGGCGCAGTAAATTTAAACCAGTATTTTAATCCTACAACAACCAACACTGTAAGTGTAATGGCAGGGACAACAGTCCAGATTATTTCAAGTTTATTACTATGAGTATAATAGTATGCCTTTCTTTTACTACTTTCCTGGTATCTAAACGAAAACCAAAATAATAATATTTGGGTGATGAAAAATACAATTCCTGTAATGATTATAGTGATCCACATCATTTTATCTATACTCTTACCCTCAGATGAAGCTGCTCCTACCATCAATCCCGATCTTGGATATAATATATGGTTGCACCACCATACTCCTATAAGTCCCAGTATGAGGAAAACAAGCATTAAAAAACCGTTGATCTTGTTGTTTTGTTTCCTTGATTTTTCTTCCCCTTTTAAAACGCTTACATATTCACTTGCTTTTGCAATCTGGAAAACCACCATGAAAGCGAGTAAAAAAATTGCTATCAAAAAAAAGTTGTTCATTTTACTTTGTTTTTACCACATCCGTAATCCGGATTATTAATTTTTTATTAATACTTTATTGCCAATTTCTTATAACTTCCATTTCTTATCAGACAAAGTGTACAATACTTTCTTTTATAAAAGGATTATTCCCTGCTGTCATAGGCACTTTACAAGCAAACCTGCTTACTCCCCACATGATCACACCCACAAAACCCAATGGGATTCCCAGTTCAAACCAACTTAAATGTGGATGAAACTTTACAGTTCCCGGCATCACCATCTGGTAAAAATCCAACCAGTGGCCAAAAATAATTACAATACACATAAAAGTTATTACAAAATAATTTCTCTTGGGTGCTCTTTTCATAAAGATTAAAAAAGGAGCTAAAAAATTGAGAATAAGATTCAGCCAAAATACACCTTGATACGGCCCGTCCAACCTCATTTTCCAATAGATAGTTTCTTCCGGAATATTAGCATACCACTGCAACATAAATTGGGCAAACCATAAATAAGTCCAGAATATTGAGAAGGCAAACATATATATCCCCAAATAATGGATATGTTCTTTTGTGACAAACTCAAGCTGGCCCTGGTTCTTAAAATAAATAACAAAAAGGGTAATGAGAGCTATGCCTGATACAAATGCACTAGCAAAAGTGTACCAGCTAAACATGGTACTATACCATTTTGCGTCTATACTCATAAACCAAAGCCATGGAATAAAAGACCCTACAGAAAGTACATAAAAAACCACAAAAGAGCCTGATGTGCGCATATTTTTACTCATCCATTTTTTGGCAGTTGGAAGGTCCATTGCTCCATCCTCATCAGTTTGTCGACTGAGTTTTCTTAATCTTTTACCCCAATAAGTCCAAAGGAATATGGAAAGAAAAGAATACAGCAAAAAGACAACTGGATTTAAGAATCCTCTTTTTGCGTGAAGTATATGGTCCTTAGCCATTAAATTCTTATCGAGCCAGGGATAAATATCGCCACGATGGCCAAAAACGATACAAAGTAAAATAACCAGTGAGATAATTCCTATTATCGGAACAAGAGATGTAATAGCTTCAGTTACCCGGCGAAGAGCGGCTTGCCAACCACTCATAGCCAAAGTATTAATAACTATGAAAAATGTAGCTGTATTTACAAGTAATAACCAAAATAGACTGTTTTGAAGGAGAACTGCCCAAAACCGGGTACTGTTCACATTAGTATTATCAGCGCCGGCGAGAGGATTCAAAAAAATGATTCCAAGTATTAGAGTTAATCCGCCGACAATCATTAATCCGGTCGTCCATTTTCTATATCCTGCCGGTGTTACATACTGATTGTTCATTTAAAAATTATTTTTTTGATTTAAACTTTATTTTTTTATTGTGGTATCAATACCTGCTGATTTGGTGGCAACGGAATCTGCCCAGGCTACTGCTGCTTTGGCACTCGTCCCTAACTGATGTGATTTTATATATTGAATTACCATCCATCTTTGCTTGCGATCCAATTGAGAAGCGTAGCTTCCCATATTGTTTTTGCCATAAGTAACCGAATGAAACATGGTTCCTACGGGCATATCAACATAAATAGACTGAGTCAGATTAGCCACTGCAGGTATTTTGCCGCCGGTTGATAATGGTCCCTGCGCGTCCATTTTTGGACCATGACAAATAGCACAATTAATATTAAATAATCGTTCTGCTTCCTGCATTTGAGCAGTATCAAGCGGTGGTAAAGGGTCTTTTATTTCAGCGCTCATTTTATACCCGTTTGAATCAGCAGGCAAAGGATAAGGAAACAAATCACCCCTTCTTATAGTGCCAGGAACAGGATAAGGTATATAGCTAATATTTTCTTTAGCAAGATTATTGGGCATATAGGATTGATAAGAGCGGCTATAGGCCATATCCGGCATATAAGTTAACCCAGGCTCCCTTTTGCTGCCGCAACTGCTCATCAAGGTCATCATTCCAATAACTATCGCGGACGATAAAAGAATTCTTATTTTTTTCATATTTAAAAATCCGATTTAGAATTTTTTTTAATCATTTTAAATTATGGTATCAGTCAACCGCTTCAATTTCTTCAGTCCTGTATAATTTTTGTTCTTTATCGTATCTTCCAAACCACCAACCTTCTTCAGCAATCTGAGTATTAATTTCGATAGCTCCGTTCTCTTTTAAAAAGTTTTCTATTTCCGCTGCGTTCGAATTTTCAGTGCACTCGATTACCATGGTCATAAGATCATCTGTTGACCTCAAATTAAAATGATGTTTTTTAACCCCCGGCATCATTTTGCAAAGCCAGCAAAATGTCCATGTCATTCCCACGCCCGCGAATAAAACGGTTAGCTCAAATGTTATAGGAATAAATGCAGGTAAGGGAAAATGAGGTTTGCCTCCAATATTCAGGGGCCAGTCCCAGGCAAAAATCCAACCCATACCTCCAATAGCAGTCGTAGTACCAAGCAGACCATAGATAAATCCCATAGTATGAATACTTGTGTCTCTTAAACCTAAAGCTTTATCCAAACCATGTATGGGGAATGGAGTATATACTTCGTGAATTTTATATCCTGCTCTTCGTACATTCTTTACAGCAGGAAACAGCACTTTTTCATCTTCAAAGGAACCCACAACAAATTTTTTAATCATATTCTTTATCCCTTAAGGGCGGTTTAAATTAATAATATATTTTTGTTTATGCCTATTAAAAGAACAATTAATGAGCATGCTCCATTTCTTCCGTATAAAATTTATTGGTATCCATTTCCTCTATACCAGACATTGTCTGTTTATAATTTTCTCCACTTGTTTTCAAAATCGCTTTTATTTCTGCTGCAGCAATTACAGGGAAGAATTTAGCGAAAAGGAAATAACAGGTAAAGAATAAACCAAAAGTCCCTAAATAAAATCCAATTTCCCATATAGTCGGGCTATAATAAGTAGCCCATGAGGATGGAAGATAATCCCGGTAAATTGAAGTTACAAAAATTACAAAACGTTCGAACCACATTCCCACATTAACCAATACTGCCAAAAAGAAGGTGAATGTGACATTTCTCCTTAGTTTTTTTGACCAAAAGAGCTGTGGTGATATTACATTACAAAATATCATTCCATAATACGCCCAACCATAGGGACTAAAGATATTCGCCCTGTTTTCCCGATAAGCCCACCACTCATAAGCATTCATACTGTACCATGATATAAACAATTCTGATAAATAAGCGCATCCCACTATGGATCCTGTAACTAAAATGATCTTATTCATTGCCTCTATATGCCCGAAGGTTACATAATCTTCCAGGTGTAATAATTTACGGGTAATAAGAAGTAAGGTTTGCACCATTGCAAATCCAGAAAAAACCGCACCGGCTACAAAATAAGGAGGAAATATGGTAGTATGCCATCCGGGAATTACTGAGGTGGCAAAGTCGAAGGATACCACAGTATGCACTGATAATACGAGTGGCGTTGCTAAGCCAGCCAAAACCAATGCAAGGCTTTCCTGCCGTTGCCAATGTTTGGTACTTCCTGTCCATCCAAATGAACAAAGGCCATAAAACATCTTCCTGAATTTTGTTTTTGCACGATCGCGCAATGAGGCTACATCAGGCAATAAACCTGTGTACCAGAAAAGTACTGATATCGTAAAATAGGTAGATACTGCAAATACATCCCACAAAAGTGCGGAATTAAAATTGGGCCATACAGGGCCACGTGAATTTGGATAAGGAAATAAATAAAAGGCTACCCACACACGTCCCACATGGAATATGGGGAACATGCCTGCACACATTACTGCAAATATTGTCATGGCTTCAGCAGCTCTGTTTACACCTGTTCTCCATTTTTGGCCAAACAATAAAAGAATTGCTGAGATTAATGTGCCCGCGTGCCCAATTCCAATCCACCATACAAAGTTGGTAATGGCCCATCCCCATCCTACTGTACGATTAAGATTCCACTGTCCTATTCCATAAGCTACTTCCCTATAAACAGAATACACTCCAAAAAGTAAAAGCGCCAGGGCTATTGAAAGCCCTATCCACCAAGCCCTTCCTGGTTTTATTTCTACGGCGCCAATAATATCTTCAGTTATTTGGTGATAATTTTTATCGCCATTTATTAAAGGCTCACGAAGTTGCGATTCGTATTTTAGTAGTGACATACTTTTTTAGCTTTTTGCTACAGATTGTACCTGTAAACTTTATTAATTTATCGGTTCTATTACTATTATATTTTTACGTTTGTATTACCCACTTTCCTTTCTGTGTTCCTTACCTGGGTAAGATAATTGATATTGGGTAGCACATGCAACTCCTCTAAAACATAAAACTTTCTGTTTACCTGCTCTTCAAATCTAAGTTTGGCAATTTTGCTTTCACTATCTTTTACATTCCCAAATTGGATTGCATGGGTAGGGCATGCCTGCATACAAGCGGTTCTTGCCTCCTGATCTTTTAATGGCCTGTCTTCTTTTTTAGCATTTAATTTACTTTGTTGCAAACGCTGCAAACAAAAATTACATTTTTCCATTACACCCCGGGATCGTACTGTTACATCAGGGTTAAGTACCATGCGGGTAAGATCATCCTGTAGGTTTTCAGTAACAGCGGAAATAATACCACGCTGGTTATCAGGGAAACTGTCTGCCCCATTCCAGTTAGCCCAGTTAAAGCGGCGAACTTTAAAAGGACAGTTATTTTCACAATACCTGGTACCGACACAACGATTATAAATCATTTGGTTAATGCCTTCACTGCTATGGTTAGTTGCCGATACAGGACATACATTTTCACATGGAGCATTATCACATTGCTGGCAAAGCATTGGTTGAAAAACGATATCTGGTTTTTTAGGGTCTCCGGTGAAGTAACGGTCTATACGTATCCATTGCATATCATGATAACGGGCCACTTCATGTTTACCTACTGTAGAAATATTATTTTCTGCCACACAAGCTATCGTGCATGCAGTACATCCGATACAGGTATTCAAATCAATGCTCATTCCCCATTTAATTCCCGGTCTGGCGTAAGTGGGATAGAGAGTTGCATCACGGGTAAAGTTTTCACCGTATTGTTTCAGTTCTTCTTCTTCTTCTCTGTTTAATTCACCGGGATCGGCAATAAATTCTTCAAGAGTTGTTTCTCTTACTATCGGGCGGCCTTCTGTTATGCTATGAGTTTGGGAACCGGCAAGAGGATATGTTTTCCCGGTTCCTTCTATGGTAACCGGCATTTCATAAATAATGTTGTTACCATTTGAAAAAGTGAATGGATACATATTTTTACCAGCACCCACTACTGCAGGCCCTATGAATTCACTTGTTTTTGATTTATCATTACTCTCACGGCCGTACCCAACTGCTACCGCAATTACATTCGGATGAGTGCCAGGAATTATTAAAACGGGGAGTTCAACCGTTTTCCCGTTAGCTGTAAGTTTCACTACAGGTTTTTCGGGATGCACTTCATATTTGTCTGCCTGCCGGGAGTTAAATATATCAATATCAAATAATTTTTTTCCCAAATCCGGGGAAACCATTACATAATTATCCCAGGTAGTTTTTCCTACCGGATCACTGGCTTCCTGGAGCCAAGCATTGCTTGCGCGAGAACCAGTGCCTATAGTTACTTTTTGGTATAATACCATTTCAATGTCACCACCTTTAATGGCGCCGATTTTTGCGGCGGCAGCAGTAACATTCGCTGTAAAAGCAGCAGAACTCACAAGTATTATATTTCCTGTGGTTGATTTTGTAGAATCAAAATCAACAGATTTAGGAGATATATAGCCGAGCGAATCTTTTACATCAGAAGTCGCAAGCCCTACTGCATCACCGGATGTCAGGTCATTAGGATTTACAAAAACGGGTTGAGTTTTAATTTTTGAATTTTCCAATACACCGTCCTGTAAAAATCTTTCATAGTTATCAAGGCCGCCAAGTTGAGCCGTCCAGAACTTCCTGAAATAAGATTCATAATCATCCGGATCTCCGGTAAGTTTTAATAAAGATGATTCAAATTGTCTTGTTTTAAATAACGGATGAATGATAGGTTGAATAGCACTTACATAACCCTCCTGAGGTTCAGCATCCCCCCAACTTTCCAGCCAGTGATGAGAAGGAATAACGTACTTACACAATTCTGTAGTTTCATCCATTTTTTCACCATAAGAAAGTGTAAACGGACAGTTCTTAATTCCAGCGGCAAATTTTTGAGCATCAAAATAGCTGTAAACAGGATTAGCACCATATACCAACAAAGCACCAATATTGCCTGCATTCAGATCTTGCGTGAGAGTAGCCATATCTGAATCCAGACCCTGGCGGTAATTAACAGGAGTGTTCCAATCTATGGTTTTTCCACTTGCCCCTATTGCCTCATTTATTGCGTTTACAATTATTTGAATGTTGACATCATTGCTACCGCAAACTACTAATCCCGCACCCTTGTTTGCCATTAATTCTGCAGCAGTTTTTTTAACGGCATCAGCCAGATCTCCGGAAATATTTGAAGAAGTACTTCCTCCAAGTGCACCCAACAATGCCAGGGCAATGGCGCCGGTTTCTGAAGGCTTATGAAGGTACCTCTCATCTGCATTGGCACCTGTCATACTATAAAAACCTTCAAATTGTATGTGGCGACTCATGGAAGGATTTTTTTGATTTATTCTTCTTCCTTTTGCCCATTGATTAGCAAATATAACAGGGCTCAACCATGAAGCAAGGAAATCGGCTCCAAGGCTTACAATCACCTTTGCATTTTCAAAGTGATAGGCAGGAATCGCTTTTTTGCCATAAGAGACCTGGTTGGCTTCTAACATGCCACTATAAGAAACTGCGTCATATTGTACATGCCGGCTTCCCGGATATTTTGCCAGAATTTCACTGATAATTTTTCGGGTAGTAATGGAAGTAATAGAACATGTTAAAATTACCAAAGGCTTCCCCGCATTGGCTGCAAGGCCATCTGCAACCATTTTATCTATAGCTTCAAAAGTGGCTTCCCTACGATTGGCCATAGGATAACGAAGGCGGGTAGTATCATAAAGATCCAACACAGAAGATTGAATTTGCGCTGAAGTGGAACCTTCTGATAATGACGAGAGATCATTACCCTCAATCTTAATCGGCCTTCCATCCATCTGTTTTACGACTACTGGTACTGCATCCCCTTCCATCAAATAGGTAGAAGCATAATAATTAGGAACCCCAGCCACCATATCGTCCGGTTTGTTAAGAAAGGGGATACTTTTACGAACCGGCATTTCACAACTTGCAGCAATAGCGGCAGCGGCCGTACTGAAACCCATATATTTCAGAAAATCTCTCCTGGGAGTTTTAGCATTAAAGATGCTTTCATTTCCTAACTCTTCAAAAGGAAGTTCCTCTCTGAATTCATCTTTTTTAGCTTTCTTATGTGCTTCACTTTGGTTGAGTTCACCAAAATTCTGCCAGTATTTTTTTTCACTCATATTTATCCAACCCGCCGAAAGCGGACTATTAGCTTAAATCGGAAAAAGATTTAAGAAATGAACAATATTGTTTCTTTATTTTTAATTTTTTATCTCCTTTGTGAGTATGGAATAATTCTAATAATGACATTTCCCACATTCTGTTCCTCCAATCATTTGAACGGTAACACTGTCATATTTTTTATCTTTTATATCCTGATGGAACTTTGTATATAGGCTGTAAAATTTATTACCATGGCCTTCATTATCATTAAACTGAACATTCGTAGTTCTGTGGCAATTGATACACCACCCCATACTTAGTGGAGCAAATTGGCTTACCTGATTCATATCCTGGATATTTCCATGACATGTCTGACAAGCTACCCGCCCTACTTTTACATGTTGAGAATGGTTGAAATAAACAAAAGCCGGAAGATTGTGAATTTTTACCCATGCGATAGGATGCCCGGGTTTATCATACGTTTTTGTGTCCGGGTTCCAACCCACATATTCATACAATTTTTTGATTTCGTTATTGGCATCTACGGTTGTACCGTCTTCCCGAATTATGGGCTCACCTTTATAATCATTGATAGCTTTATGGCAGTTCATACATACATTCACAGAAGGGATGTTAGCATGTTTGCTATCCTGGGCACCACCATGGCAATACAAGCAACTGATTTGGTTTACACCAGCATGCACTTTATGTGAAAAGTAAATAGGTTGTATAGGCTGGTATCCCTGTTGCCTTCCTAATCCCATTGCTCCCTCAACCAGAAAATATCCTGCAAAAACAAATAATACAATTGAAATAAGAAGCAAGTACATTTTATTTCGATAAAAGGGAACCGGATTCGGAGACTTTATTCCGTCTTTTTCATCAGTCAGTTTTTTAAGATTGCTATTTACCTGCAATAGTATCAAACCTATAATGGCTAATATCAATGTTAGCAATCCATATAAAACAGTATTGTTCGATTTAGGAGCTGCTGCTGTTCCTGCGGCCCCCCCTCCTGTAGATGCTCCCGGTGCTTTGTAATTATCTGCCCATGTTAGAATAGCATCTATATCCGCATGTGATAAGTTAGGAAAAGGAGTCATCACTACCCCACCATGTTCGGATCGTAATTTCTCAGCATAAGGATCAGTATTTACCATGGTAGTGGTATTAGCAACCCATTTGTAAACCCAATCCTTGGAAGGTTCTCTTTCGCGGGCACCTTTGAGTGGAGGTCCTACATAAGTTTCTAATGGTTTGTGACATGCTGCACAGTTAGCTTTAAAGAGAGTTTCTCCATTGTCGGCATACACTGACTTCAGTGAAGAAATTAGTAAAAGTAAAAGGAATACTGCGAGTGTTTTAGTAAAAAGCCTGTTAACGTGATTCATACTCTTATTTTCCTATCTTGAATAATTGGAATAATTACCTTGTTGGCTGCAAAAATAAGGAAGCATGTTGATAATGTGTTAACATTTTTAAATTTTTTTTTTCCATATCCGTGGCGGGTTTCAGAGAAATTTTATTATAGAAGTGCTTTTTATAAGTATTTAACTGCTCAAAAAAGATGATTTTATCCTCTTTATAAAAATCGTTGATTTATCAAATCAAAAACTGCATCTTTGGAGCTGATAAATGATTACAAATTATAGATTCCACGGCTAAATAAATAAAAAGGCCGGCGGTAATTCTTTGCATAAAAACAACTTCATTTAATGAACAAAAACAACCGAAAAAAAATAATCATTTTCGCATCAGGTGCAGGAACCAATGCTCAAAAAATCATTGATTATTTTAAAAGAAATAAAAATGTAAAAATCGTTTTGATAGTTTCTAATAATTCGAAAGCAGGTGTGCTCGCTATTGCTGCAAAAGAAAATATTCCTGTTTTATTAATTGAAAAAAACCTTTTTATCGAAACAGGCTATTTACATGAAATAAAAAAGTATAACCCTGATCTAATTGTTCTTGCTGGATTTTTATGGAAGATACCGGAAACTTTAATTGCCTCTTTTCCACAAAAAATAATAAATATACATCCTGCATTATTACCCGCCCATGGCGGAAAAGGAATGTATGGGAATAAAGTACATATTGCCGTTATTGATGCAAAAGAAAAAAAAAGTGGTATTACGATTCATTATGTGGATGAAAAATATGATCACGGCAAAACCATATTTCAAGCCACTTGCGCTGTAGAAAAAAATGATACCGCAGAAAGCCTTGCTTCAAAAATTCATCTCCTGGAACACGAGTATTATCCAAAAACAATTGACAAAATATTGAAAGGAAATAATTCCTGATTCTATCTGCTTTTAATTATAAGTGACCCTATTATAATGAAATAAAAAAAGAATTACAATTACAAAGGATACTTTTTTTTAGACGCACTTCCTGTGTTGTCAATTTTGAAAATACTTTAAATTTGGGAACTAATATTTACTATCCTAACTAAAAAAAGATTTGCGATTGTACCTGAAAAGTACGATGAACAACAAGTACCACACAATAAAATTGATGACTGAAAATTCCTTACAAAGATTCCTTAATGCTCAGGAAAGTGATTATTCAATAGCTTTATCAGAAATAATAAATGGCAAAAAACAAAGTCATTGGATGTGGTATATTTTTCCGCAGATACAAGGTTTGGGTTTTAGCGAAATCTCAAAATTCTATGCGATAAAAAATATTCACGAAGCCAAAGAATTTTTAAATCATCCTATTTTAGGAAGCAGGCTTATACATATTTGCAATGAATTATTAATTCTTGGAACCAATGATGCACATAAAATTTTTGGCTATCCTGACGATTTGAAACTGCATTCTTCCATGACTTTATTTTCTTCTTTGCCGAATACCAACCTCGTTTTTCAAAAAGTTTTGGATAAATTTTTTAAAGGAGAAAAAGACCCTAAAACTTTGGGCCTTTTATAAATTACATACAATTGCTATCGTCTAAAATTTATATTGCCGTCTTAAATCATTTCTCAGTTGATGCAATTGTTCACTGATACCTACTTTATAAATATGCGGGTTGTTGAAACGTTTGTGTTCTTCAGGCAATTTTTGTAATCTCTTTTG
>Ga0307372_10003536_pt1 | contig 24809 bp, 25 predicted proteins | sample OX1MG_FD_202533 | JGI IMG/M metagenome (GOLD analysis project Ga0307372, IMG submission 202533) | Soil microbial communities from Risofladan, Vaasa, Finland - OX-1 | ecosystem: Environmental > Terrestrial > Soil > Coastal area > Acid sulfate soil | place: Finland: Risofladan, Vaasa | collected...
GTGCTCCCGATGATCACGAGGATCTGGATCTTGCCTTCGTCGCTTGACATTGTCGATCGACGATAGCGGATCGGCCACGCTGCGGGAAGGCGGGAGCACTAAGATCGCGCCGATGCGGGACGAACTGTTACCACTACGGCTTGCTCGCCTGCGATCGCAGCACCTGACCGATGACACGCGGCTCGCTGCCGATGTTGCGGGGATCACCGCGTCGGTGTTCGCACTCCAGGCGCAGGCGTTTGATGCCGCGCGTCATCAGGTGCGCGTGCGGAGCGAAGGACTCACGGCCGGCGCCGTCGATCGCGCCTTCGAGGTGGAACGCTCGGTTGTGCGCACGTGGCTGATGCGCGGAACGCTGCATCTCTGCGCGGCAGAGGATCTGCGCTGGCTGCTCGATGTTTTCGGGCCTGCCATCGACCACATGACTGCCACTCGACGGCGAAATCTCGGCCTCGACGATGCGACCTGCGCGCGCGGCGTCGCGGTGATACGCAAGGTGCTTGCGAACGGTCCCATTGCACGTGGCCGGATTCGCGAGGACCTCGTCAGTGCCGGTGTGCTTGAAGAGCCGGTCGGGCAGACGCTGGTGCATCTCATCTGTCACGCAGCTGCGCTCGGCGTGGTGTGCAGCGGCCCGCGCATGGGTCGCGACGACAGCTTTGTCCTCATCGACGACTGGGTCGCGCCGGACAACGGTCCGCGTGGTACGGCAGCGCTCGCCGAGGTGGCACTGCGGTACTTCAGGGCGTATGGCCCTGCGAGCGAGGCCGACTTCGCGGCGTGGTCAGGGCTGCGGCGCTCGGTGATCCGCCCCGCGATGGCTGCGATCGGCTCGAGGCTCGTGGAGTTTCCGGGAGCGACGCGCGGGCTCTGGACCCTCGGTCCCATCGAGAAGCAGACCGAGATCGCGGGGCCGGCAGTGCGTCTGCTCGGCCACTTCGATACGTTCCTGCTCGGCTATCGCCGGCGCGAGCACCTTGGGGGTGCGGAGGCGGAAGCGTGGATCCACGACGGAGGCGGCGGCTGGATCCGCCCGGTGGTGCTGGTGGACGGCTGGATCTCCGGGGGCTGGCGCCTGGATCGGAAGTCACGCGATGCTGAGATCACAGTGATGCCTTTTGACCGCATCGGCCGCCGTGCCGATCCGGCGATCGGCCGTGAGGTGGCCTCAATCGGCAGCTTCCTGGAACGGCCGGCGCGGTGGTCACGTGGACCCTTGGTAGGCTTCAACTCCACGCCGACGTAGCTCAGTGGTAGAGCAATGGTTTCGTAAACCATTGGCCGGGAGTTCGAATCTCCCCGTCGGCTCGTGTTGGTGTGTTATTCGGGTGATGCGTCCCTGAAGGGGTCCGGGTGATGTGTCCCGCACCTTCGGGTGAGATGTCCCAAGGACTTCGGTTGATTGGTCACGGTCGCGCGCATGAGGCGCATAAGCGTGACTGAGCAGCGGTACCAGGGCAGTGTTTGCGTCCTGAGCGAGGGCCGCACGGTCTTCGGAGAGGGACTCCAGTGGGGCGTCGGTCGATACACGGTGCATGCTGCTGGCCGGGGTACACGAGAAGGTACATAAGCCCCAACCACAGCAAACTCCTCGCCGGAGTCACCAAATGAGCAACGGCATTCCGCTCGAGGCCATCTTCGACTGGTAACCAGATCTCGGTGCCACCGCACCGGAGCATGAGGGTGCGGATCGGCTCCGCGAACTCCCGCAAAGTGGGTCTCGATCGGGAGAGAGAAGCGTCGCCTGGGCGACGCTGAGCCCGCCCGGTCCATTGTCGACGCCGGTCCGATTCAGTGTGTGCGCTGACCGTTCGCACAAAGCAGCGGACCCGGACCGTAGGATGCGGTCACATCCCCGGCGCGGCGGCAACAGCCGCGCGCCCAACCCCCACCAAGGAGATCCGCCGTGCTCGCCTTCAACGCGTTCGGTACGAAGGAAATCGTCGTCTACGTGATCGTCATCGTGGTGCTCGCCATCATTGGCTGGTACCTGATGCGAGGACGCTCGAAGACGTAGCTCGCTGCGCCGTTTGCCCCGAGTTACGAACGACGCACCCATCAACCCGCGCGCGGGTTCCGGCCGTCCAGCTCGCCACGAGGCACCACAACGGCCGGCTACCACGCATCAGAGGGGTGCCAACGCCTCGGGGCTGACGCGAGCCTCTCAGAATTTTTTTTGCGGACGCTGGCACATGGGAGGGTTGGCTGCGTCGAGGTGCGGCTCCGTTGAACGCAACCGCCGCATGAGCCGTGCCTCTCAGCGCCGCCCGCCGAACTCCCAGGTATGGACCTCGATTTCGGAGAACGCGCCAAACCCCGTGCGTCGCTCTTCGATGAGCGCATCGACAGTTTCGCGATCCGCTGCCTCAATGGCCCAGGCCACGCCTATCGGCTCGGCACCGTCGAGCGTCGTGAGCGCTCCGTAGAGGATCAGCCGGTCGAGCAATTCCGGTGGGAGAGTCTCCGCCGACACGTCCCAACCAAGATGCGAACGGCCGACGATCAGGAACCGCGACTGTTCCGGTTGGCCCGCGAACTCCCACATCGAGCGTCCGAGCAGGTTCTCGAACCGCCAGATGAGGTGCTCCCGGTAGACGCCGGCGCGGTTGTTCGGCTCGAGCGCAACGAATTCGCGCGCCGCCTCAACGCTGGGCAGTGCAAGGATGTGGAGGCTCCCAGTCGCGGTCTCGCCGTCCATGTCGAGCGTCGGCCCGCGGGCGACCATCGTCGCCGCGAAGCCGTCCATATACGACCAGTGTTCCTCCAGCAGCTTCTGGTCGGCGCGAAGAGCTGCCGCATCGGCCGCATCTCGGCTGAGTACGAAGAAGTCCACGTGCAGCGGAAGTCTAGCCCAAGGTCGAAGGGGATCATCCCGTCGCTCATTCTTGATTCGCATGGTCGTGACGCGTTACCCACTCGCCGTCTTTCCACCCATTTTCGACGCAAAGTGCCATGCAATTACACTCAGTCAAACGTCAGGTGGTACGAATGGAACTGCAACGTCTTCGCCTTGACCACGAGGTGTCAATCCTCGAATTCGAGCGGGCGAACCGCGCGTACTTTGCCGAGTCCATCACCGACCGTGGCGACGACTTCTTCGAGCACTTCGCGGAGCGGCACCGCGCGATGCTGACCGAGCAAGACGCAGGGCGCGGCGCCTTCTTCGTGCGCATCGAGGAAGACGGTACGGTTGCCGGCCGTTTCAACCTCTACGACATCGTGGACGGGACGGCGCAGGTCGGGTATCGCGTTGCGCAGCGCGCCGCCGGCCGCGGCGTTGCGACCGCAGGATTGCGGGAACTGTGCCGCATCGCTGCTGGCGAGTGCGGGCTGCGGATGCTCAAGGCCGCGACCAGTGACGCGAACGTCGCGTCTCAGCGCGTGTTGGCGAATGGCGGGTTCGTTGTCATCGGACCGGCTCAGATCGAGGGCCGGACCGGAGTGTTGTACGAGTTGGCGTTGGCCCACCCCTGACACTGGCACGCAGTCAGTGCTGCTGGTCGACGAAGAAGAAGGGCCGGCTCGCGAACACCCCCTCGACCATCGCTCGTGCAGCATCAGGTGCGGTCACACTCTCCAGCCACTCGCGAAGCGCTTTCGTCGTCACAGCTGCGGGTTCCAAAGCCCAGCGCTGCTCGGAGACGGGCTCGCTGGCCTCGTAGAACGTGACCCCCCACTTCGGAGATTCCTGTCGGTGGAAGTCGAGTGAGTATCGCCACGGGCGTGACGGGGGCCAGTACGTCCGCATCACCGGGTCGCGTTCCGGCATGAGATCCCTCCGCCTCAGCCCTGATTCGGCTGGACAATCCCGATCACGTCTGATGCCATCACCGTGATGGTAAACGCTCGTCCTGCGCGGGCTCCCAGAACGGATCCTGCAGGCGCAGCGACCCCTCCCAACGCGATCGGCGGCCGCTCTTCGTCTGCCCCACGATACGGATGCGGTAGGGCTCGCGCGTCTCCCCCGTGATCGGATCAATGTCGTCCGGCCACTCGCCGTACGCATGGCTCACGACGAGCGAGACGTTGCCACCCTCATTGGGCGGAAAATCGATCACCTGGTACCGGAAGAACGGTTGCGGCCCTTCGAGCTTCGGTGCGAGAACGACCGACTCGGCGATGTTGATGATGAAGCCCTGGGCCACCGCCGATTGATTGAACATCCGAACCCAGGCCGTTCTCGGATGCTCACCAGGCTCGTGACTGCCGAGCGGAGAGGTCAACCAGACCTCCCGCCCGTTCGATGGCTTGATCACGATCGGCTTTCGCCGGCCTGAGACAGCGCGGCTGTGTTGATACGCGAGCAACGTGAAGCACGCAGTCAGGAGGGCGCCGGCCGCGGCGGCCCACACACCCATGAGCGTCCAATCCAGCACTGGGCCACTCTAGGCGCGCCTCCCGGGCCGGATCCACCCGGCGACTCCTCTGTCACCAGGCTGAGAAGAGGATGGAAAGCCTGCGAAGCCGGGTGTCAAGATCGCGTCATGAACTTGAGGACCGGGTCGGACCGCAGGCGGTGACCCGGGCATTCACATGGTCGGCGTTGCCCTCGCGGGTCGTGTTCGCCCCCGGCGCTGTGAGCCGGCTTCGCGACGAGGTGACGCGACTCGAGCGCCGGAGGGTCCTGCTCGTCGGTGGCGGCGCGTCGACGAGCGCCTCATTCGAGCGCGCGCGTGTCGTGCTCGGCGATTTCGTCGCGGGCGTCGCCGGAGGCTCCACGCAGCACGTTCCCGCCGGCGTCGCTGACGCCGCTGCAAGCACCGCGCGCGAGGTGAATGCCGACATCGTGGTGAGCGTCGGCGGGGGCTCACCGACTGGTCTCGGCAAAGTCCTCGCGGCCACGTGCGACCTCCCGCTCATCGCCGTGCCGACGACGTACTCAGGTTCGGAGATGACGGCCGTCTGGGGTCGCACGACCAATGGCCGCAAGCACACCGCCTATGACATCCGCGTCCTCCCGCGCACCGTCATCTACGACCCGGAGTTGTGCGTGGGCATGCCGGCGCGCCTCGCCGCCGCGTCGGGGATGAACGCGCTCGCGCACTGCATCGAAGCGCTCTGGGTTCCCGGCGCGAACCCCATCACCACCACCCTCGCAGTCGATGGTGGCCGCATGCTCGTCGACGGTCTCCCGCGCGTGGTCGCGAACGCCGATGACGTCGATGCTCATGGCGCCAACCTCGTCGGCGCATGCCTCGGAGGACTGGCGATGGCGCAGGTCGGCATGGCCATCCACCACCGCACGGCGCATGTGCTCGGGGGTGGATGGAAGCTGTCGCACGCGGAAACCCACGCAGTGCTGCTGCCGCAGACCACGGCGATGGTTGCGCCGCGCGCGCCCGAGGCGATGGTGCATGCGGCGCGCATGCTCGGCGCCGAACATCCGGCGGATGCATTGTTTACCTTGCTGCAGCGCCTGAAACTCCCCGTCGCGCTCTCCGAGCTGGGCATGCCGGAGGACGGCCTCGACGAGGCCGCGCATCGTGTCTGGGAGGCCCCCCAGGACGATCCGCTCGTGCGCGAAGAGGCGGCCGTGCGTCAGATGCTGGACAACGCATATTTCGGCCGCAGACCGCCGCGGAACTCAGGCACTGACGCCACGCAGCGGACGATCCTGAGCGACGCCGGCTGAACCCGCCGGCCACATCGATCCGCGCCACTCCGCGGATGGCCCGTCAGAATGGGCGAGTGCCATCCGAGAAGTTCACCGTTGATCGCGGGACCGCCGCCCTCGCGGCAGAGAGATGGCCGGGCGAGGGGCAGCCTGTCGTCCTGCTTCATGCCGGCGTCGCCGACCGGCGGAGCTGGCACGCCGTCGCCGATGCACTCCAGCAACGGACGAGCGTCGTCGCATACGACATGCGTGGGTACGGCGAGACGACCCCTGCAACGTACGGCTTCACGCATCTCGATGACCTGCGCGCCGTCCTTGACCAGGTGGCCACCGGTCCCGTCTGGCTGGTCGGCAGCTCGATGGGCGGCGGGCTTGCCATCGATGCGGCCCTCTCGTACCCGGATCGGATCGCGGGGCTCGTGCTGCTGGCGCCGTCCGTCAGCGGCGCGCCCGAACCCACGGAGTTCGACGCCCCGACGGAGCGGCTCGTGCATCTCTGGGAGGCGGCGCAGACCTCGGGCGACCTCGACGAGATCAACCGCATCGAGATGTGGCTGTGGCTTGACGGACCGAGCGCGCCCGAGGGCCGCGTGTCCGGCGCAGCCCGGGCTCTGGCGCTGCGGATGAATGCGATCGCACTCAAGAACGAGATGCCCGAGGAGTCCGGCAAGAGCGGTCTCACCGCGTGGTCACGCCTCGAGGAGATCACGATGCCGGTGACCGTGGCCTGCGGCGACCTCGATCTTCCGTTCGTCGTCTCACGCTCCAAGGAGCTCTCGGACTGGCTCGCGGATTCGCAACACCACGTTCTTCCCGGCATGGCGCACATGCCCTACCTCGAAGACCCGGCCATGATCGCGGAGCTGATCAGCTCGTCGCGGCGCTGACCGGTTTCAGGATCCCGGCGTGATCACCACGTAGGTCGAGATCGTCTGCCCGGACTGCGTCGTCCCGATGATGTCGTAGCGAGTCGGTCCCGCCGGCACCGTGGCGTCCGCCACGAAATGCCCGATGGGATCGAGGCGTCTGGTCACGAGGATCGTCGGGGTGCCGCCGGCGAAGGTCATCCCCACGGTCGCGGAGGTCATCTGCAGCTCGCTGGTTTCGGTGGCATTGGCGAAGAAGGTCACGTGGAATTCGTCAGCGCCCGCCTTGTCGGGATCAACGTACACCTGCGCCAGCCAGCCGTCCTGCAGCTGTATCGAGTAGAGCGTCGGCAGACCCGCGAAGCGTGTCACTGTCACGATCGGCGCGGGGGTGATCGTCGTCACCTGCAGATGCACCTCGGTGGATTTCTGGCCGTTCTCGATGATCACCGCCACCGTCCACATGCCGGCGATGGAAAGGTTGCCGCCGCGTGCCGCAAAGCTTCCATCGCTGCGCCGCCGCAGCGTCAGCGTCGACCCCCCGAGTTGCGGCCTGAGCGGCTGCGTGAACTCCAGCGCCACCGAGCTGGCGTGCACAGCAGCCCCGGTGTCGTAGTCGGTGACACGGAGCGTGAAGGTGTTGAAGCCGGCGGTGCCCGGTGAGATGGCGAGCCGCACCTTGACGGTGGTGGCGAAGTCGCTGCCGTTGACCACGAGCTCACTCACGGCGGCGGCACTGGCCGTGGACGCCGACGCCACTGGTGGCGCGACGTTGACAAGCGCGGCGGCCACCAGCAACACAGCCATCCCGATGACGATCTCTGTGGACGCGACACGGCGCAGTCCGCGCAGCAGCACCGACGCGCGCGCGACGTTGACCCATCGGTTGATGGCGCCGAGAGCGGCCAGGACGACGAAAAGCCCGACCTTGACGAGCACGAGAACACCGAATGCCGTGCCGAAGAGCTGGCCGATCGATCCGATCTCGATGACGGCGCGGAACGTTCCGGTCAACGCGACGACGCCGATCGCGATTCCAGCCGTGGTTGAGAACCGGCGGACCGCGCGCCCAGTGACATCGGACGGCCGGCCGCGCACAGCCAGGAGGAGGACGGGCAAGCCGCCGATCCACACGGCGCCCGCGACGATGTGTGCCCACTGCGCAACGAGATTGATCGCGACCGGGGCCTGCGCGCCGGCATGACTCGCGGCGACGTCCACCCACATCGATGCGGCAGCGCCGGCGCCCGCCAGCGCAACGCCCCAGCGACCGACCGGGCGCGAGATGGCAGATGCCACCGCCACGCCGAGTCCGGTTACCCCCAGCGCGATCAGTCGCGCGACGACAGTCGTTCCGAGCGACGTGGAAAAGAGGGCGCTCCAGCTCACGCCCGTGGCTTCTCGTTCTGCCTCAACGATTCCGGCGATGCCGGCGGCGGCAGCTGCGAGCATGACAACCAACGCGCGCGTCGCGAACCGCGGGACCGATCGCACAGCGATGAGGCACGTCGATGCGACACCGACGATGCCCATCAGACCCACAAAGAACAGCCAGCGACCGACCACCGAGAGTATCGACGGCGGCGGCGACGTCACCGACCTGGCCGCGTGCGCGCTCGCTCCTGCGGCCGAGACGCCCACGCCAAACGCGTACGCCCCGGTTGCGAGATGTCCATCGACCTCGGACACGGTCTTCCACGTCACGGTGTACACGCCGTTGCCGACCGTCTTGAGTGTCACCTCGAGCTCGAGCGGATGTCCGGGCACGACTGTCGTCGGACCGGCGTCGACGTTCGTCCCCGAGCCATTGACGACGGTGATGCTGGACAGTCGAGGATCAGGGTTCTCCCCGAACGTGATCTCAACGACCGACGGCGCCGCCTGCAGCTCTGCACCTTCGGCGGGGACCGCGCTCTGCGGCAGCGCATGTGCAGCAACGGACAGCGGCAGCGCGAATGCCACCGCGGCCGCAGCTGATGCCGCCGCGCAGAGGGATCGACCCCGCAGCAACGCTACGGCCTCCGGCGGCGCAAGCCGATCCCCACATTCAACGCGCTGAGGAGCACCGCCACCACGATCGCAATGCCCGCAAGCAGCGTGGCGCCCGCTGCGCTCGTCTTCGCGCTCCCGGCCGTGCCGGCGGCGGACTGCGCGGCCGCCAGTGCGTGCTCGGCGCGCTGATTCACCGCACCGACCTTGGTTGAGAGGGCAGCAACCGCGGGAACCGCGACCGGAAACTCCACAGAGGTGGAGTCGGCGACGGAGTCGAACGTCGTCGGCCCGGAGGTGATCCTCTGGTCGATCGGCGTCCCGTCGATGGTGCCGAAGATGTGGAAGATGTACGCGCCGACGACGGTCGGGATCATCGGGTAGTCGTACTCGTCGAGGCGTCCGTTGCCGGTGTCTCCGTCATACACCGGCGCGGGACAGAAGGGGCTGCTCGTCGTGCTCCCAACGGTGACGGTGACCTGAAAGTCAGGGTGCGTGCAGTCGCCGTTGAGCGTGCTCACCGGTGTCCCCTTCGGGTCGCCGGCCGATGCAATGTCGACATACACCTGGATTGCGTTCTGCTCGCCGACGAAGGTGTCGGTGCCGAACGACGGCTCGTTCTGCCATCCGATCGCGACTCGGTACTTTCCGGCGGTGATGACGGCGTGCGCTGAGGCGGCGATGGCCGATGTCGCCAGCGCGAGCACGGCGCCCGTCGCAATGGCTGATGCGCGAAAGCGGGTTCTGAGCAACTGATGACTCCTCGGTTGTGAACGAACGAAGGTGAGCCGAAGCTCACGCACGGCCGGTCAGACGTCGAGGAGCAGCGGTGGCGGCCTCCGCCAGAGATCGCGTCCGAGCATGTCGACCAGCGGGCGGGCGTTGAATCCACCGGGTGCAGACACAGAACTTGGCAGGTCGCGCCGGCGCCCGATCGCGGCGCGAACGAACGCCTCGACGTGCTCGACAACAACTGCCCGGCGATGCAGCAGAACCTGGCAAATGCGGGTTCCACATGCGAGGAGCAATGCGACGTAGAGATGGACGAATGGGGCCGCCCAGTGGATCCCCGTGATCGCCCCAAACCCGGGGGCGGGCTGCGCGCGAGCGATCGCCTCGATGTTCTCCTGGATGACGTAGAGCACGGTCTGGGCTGCCGCGAGCGGCAACCAGATCGCCACGAGACGTGCGCTCGGCGAGGGCGTGCGGTGCGGCGCGTCCGGAACGTGTTCAACGCGGCCTCGCCACACCTTGCGCAGGGTTGCCGCCGCACGCTCCAGACGTGTATTCAGTGCACGCCACGCGCGCCGGAGCCTGAGTGCGAAGAGGGCACCGAGCACCACGAGCGACCCTGCCAGCGGAAGCATGTAGGCGTGCACCGGGTTGGTCAGGGAACTGACGAACCCGACCCCACCCCACACACGGAGGTACTCGAAGGTGTGCCCCACCCAGAGTCCGATGAACGCGAGCAGCACACTGCCCGACGCCAAAACCCTCGTGTGGCGATGCGCGATCACGCCGCGAGCATACGCTCGACTCCAGTCGCTCGCCATCGTATCAGGCAACGAAGAGAAACCGCGCAAACGCTAGCTATAGTTGATGAGAACGCTGCTTATGCGGTATCGTTCGTGCCCGTGCCGACGTACAAGATGGGGCAGGCCGCCGATCTCCTCGGAGTCAGCGTGGACACGGTTCGCCGCTGGGCGGACGGCGGCCGCATCAAGACGGTCCGGACTGCTGGGGGCCACCGGCTCATCGATGGGGTCGCTCTCGCTGAGTTCGCGGTCGAACTGGCGAGTACCCACCCGACGATTCCGGTGACTGAGTCGGCCCGCAACCACTTCATCGGTCTTGTCACTGACGTCGTCAAGGACGGCGTCATGGCACATGTGAAGCTTCAGGCCGGTCCCTTCCGGATCAGCTCGCTGATCAGCCGCGAGGCCGTCGAGGAATTGCGCCTCGAGCCGGGGATGCTCGCAGTGGCCTCAGTGAAGGCGACCAACGTCGTCATCGAACTGCCCCCACCTTCGACAGACACACAGATGAGGAGCAAGTGAGATGCGGATGAGCCCACGAACGATGGTGGTCGGAGCAGCCGCCGCACTCGCGCTCGCCGCATGTGACAGCACCTCCTCGACAACCACACCGACGGCTCCGGGCGCAACGCCAACCGCCACTCCCGACCCCTTCAGCGGAGCGATCACCGTTCTTGCCGCATCGTCGCTCACATCAGCGTTCAACACCGCCGAGACGGGGCTCGAGAGCACCAACCCCGGGTTCAAGGCGACGTACTCCTTCGCGGGCTCGCAGACGCTCGTGACTGAGATCATCAACGGCGCACCTGCTGACGTGATCGCGACCGCCGACACGAGCACGATGGCGCAGCTCACCGCCAAGAACCTGGTCCAGAAGCCCGTCACGTTCTGCCAGAACAAGCTCGAGATCGCCGTCGCTCCGGGCAATCCGCTGGGGATCACCAGCCTGGTGGATCTCAACAAACCCGGGGTGAAGCTGGTCATCGCTGACCCCAGCGTCCCGGTCGGCGCGTACGTCGCCGATATCGAGACGTCCAACAACATCACATTCAAGCCGGTGTCGTTGCAGCTCAGCGTTGCCGCCGTGATCGAGCAGCTCGAGTCGGGTGACGCCAACGCGGCGCTGGTCTTTGTCACCGACGTCATGGGCGCGGGGAGCAAGGTCAGCGGCGTGCAAATCCCCGATGCGCAGAACAAGATCGGGACGTACCAGATCGCGGCGGTCTCGGCAAGCGGCAACCTCGCGGCCGCTGAGGCCTTCGTCACCGCGGCGGTCTCCGGCCCGATCCAGACTGCGTTGATCACCGCGGGCTTCCTACCCCCGCCGGCGTCGTGACTGGGGGCGTCACGCGACGCCCGCTGATCGGTCTCGTCCTTCCGGCGGCGGTGGCCGTCCTGTTCATCGCCGTCCCGCTGATCGGGCTGCTCGCCCATGTCGACTGGAGCACGCTACCGGCGCAACTCGTCTCGACGGATGTCCTCACCGCGTTGCGCCTGTCGTTGGAGTGCTCGATCATCGCCGTCGCGATCTCACTGGTGATCGGCGTGCCGCTGGCGTATCTGCTCGCGCGGTCATCGCTTCCGGGCCGCCGTGTGATCCGCGGCCTCGTGACACTGCCGCTCGTGCTGCCGCCCGTCGTCGGGGGCATCGCGCTGCAGACCGCGCTGGGCACCACCACGCCGATCGGCACCGTCCTGCAGCACTTCGGCGTCGTCCTTCCGTTCAGCACCGCCGGCGCCGCAATCGCTGAGGCGTTCGTGGCATTCCCCTTCCTCGTCATCACGCTGGAGGCCGGCCTCCGTCAGCGTGACGAGCACTTCGAGGAGGTGGCAGCGACGCTCGGGGCGCGTCCGTGGCGGCGCTTCTGGCGCGTGACGATTCCGCTGGCCGCGCCGTCGATCGCGGCAGGAGCTGCACTCTGCTGGGCACGAGCGTTGGGCGAGTTCGGCGCCACGATCACGTTCGCTGGGAGCTATCCGGGAACGACGGAGACGCTCCCGATCGCCGCGTACAGCTCGTTCGAGGGATCCGGCAACGTCGCCACCGCCGTCACGCTGTCGCTGGTGCTGCTGACGATATCGATCCTCGTCCTGGTGGTCCTGCGTGACCGCTGGCTCGGTGCCCTGCGATGACGCTGCGGGCGAGGGTGAGCACACACCTGGGAACGCTGCACCTCGACTGCGACGTGGTAGCCAACGCCGGCGTCACTGTTGCCGTGCTGGGTCCGAACGGTGCCGGGAAGACGACGCTGCTGCGCGTGATCGCGGGCCTCGTCCCCGTCGGGGAGGGACACGTCGAGGTCGATGGAGTCGTGTTCGACGACTCGGCGACAGGTGCGCACATGACTCCCGAGGCGCGCCGCGTCGGGTTCGTGTTTCAGGACCACGGTCTGTTTCCGCATCTGAGCGTGCTCGACAACGTCGCGTTCGGCTTGCGTGCTCGCGGTCTCGAGCGGCGCGTTGCGAATGCCCGCGCACACGTGTGGCTCGAGCGAGTCGAGCTGGGAGCGTATGCGTCGAGCCGGCCGTCCGCGCTGAGCGGCGGCCAGGCACAGCGCGCCGCGCTCGCCCGTGTGCTGGTCACCGACCCGCAGGCGCTGCTGCTCGACGAGCCGCTTGCCGCCGTCGACGCCTCCGGCCGGCTCGCGTTGCGCCGCGCGCTCCGTGAGCACCTCGGAGGATTCCCCGGCGTTCGCCTGCTGATCACGCACGATCCGCTCGAGGCCGCGTCGCTCGCCGAGCGAGTTGTGGTGCTGGAGGATGGAAGGGTGACCCAGGAGGGGTCATTCACCGATGTCACATCACGACCGCGCTCTCCGTGGATTGCCACAATGGCCGGCCTCAACCTGCTGCGGGGATCGGTCGGCGGTACGTCATTCACCATCGACGGGGGCTCGACGCTGGTCGTCGCCACTGACGTCACGGGACCGGCACTCGCAACGATTCATCCGCGCGCTGTTGCGCTGTATCGCACGGCGCCCGAGGGCAGCCCTCGCAACGTCTTCAAGCTCGGGGTGGCGGGCATCGACCCCGAAGGTGATCGCTGGCGTATCCGGCTCGCCGGCACGATCCCACTCGTGGCGGAGGTCACGCCGGCTGCCGCGGCGGCACTCCGGCTCGCCGAAGGCGGCGACGTGTTCGCGGTGGTAAAGGCGACGGAGGTCGACGTCTACTCGATCTGAGGGTGGCGAGCTTGACCAGTGGTCCGCCGACCCGTCAGGCTGGGGAGGTGAACACCCCCGCCGATGCCGCGCAGCCGGCATCGGTCGACGCTGTTGTCGAGCTCCTCGGCGCGCACGACTATCTCTGCGACCGGCGTCTGGCCACGGCAATCCTCGTGTCGATGCGGATCAACAAGCCGCTGTTCCTCGAGGGCGAGGCGGGCGTCGGCAAGACCGAGGCCGCCCGCGCGCTCGCCGCAGGTCTCGGCGCGCGCCTGATCCGGCTCCAGTGCTACGAAGGGATCGACCTCGCCCACGCAGCGTACGAGTGGAACTACGCGCGTCAGTTGCTGCACATCCGTCTGCTTGGTGAGGGCGCGGATCGTGCCCGTGCCGAGCAGGATGTGTTCGGCTCGGACTTCCTGCTGCGACGCCCGCTGCTCGACGCCATCGACAACGCGGACACGGTACCTCCCGTCCTGCTCATCGACGAGATCGATCGTTCTGACGAGGAGTTCGAGGCGTTCCTGCTCGAGATCCTCGCCGACTTCGCGATCAGCATTCCCGAGCTGGGCACGATCCGCGCGCGCCGTCCGCCACTCGTGATCCTCACGGGGAACCGAACGCGCGAGGTTCACGACGCTCTCAAGCGTCGCTGCCTGTATCACTGGATCGACTACCCGGATCTCGAGCGGGAGGTCGCGATCGTGCGGGTGCGCGCGCCCGAGGTGTCCGAGCGCCTCGGCCGTCAGGTCGCCGAGGTGACCCAGAAACTGCGAGGGCTCGACCTCTACAAAGTGCCAGGAGTGGCAGAAACAGTTGACTGGGCGCGAGCGCTCGCGGCGCTCGGGCACACCGAGGCGACGCCCGCCGCGCTCCGCGAGACCATGGGTGCCGCGATCAAGCACCAGGAGGATCTCGAGCGGAGCGAGGAGGCGATCGCCTTTCCGTCAGGGCGGTGATCGGCAACGTCCCTGACCCGGTCGAGAGCGTCACGCTCTTCGCGCGACTCCTCCGCGACGCCGGACTGACCACCGGGCCCGAGCGCGTGCAGGACGCGTGCCAGGCGCTGCTCGCGATCGATCTCGCTCAACCGGACGAGGTCCGCTTCGCGCTGCGCGCGGTCTTCGTCACCCGCCGCGAGGAGGGGGCGATATTCGACGCGGCGTTCGACATCTTCTTCTCGCGACCCGGTGGTGAAGGCAAGAGCGGCTCGGTCCCCGGACGCAGCCGTCCTCTGGCGCTCGATCCGAAACAGGCGAGAGCCTGGATGGACGCACTCGGGATGTCGGCCCCAAGCGTTGCACGTGAGGTGGAGGGACCGCCCGCGTCGAGCGCTGGCTACAGCGCCGAGGAACTCCTGCGCAGGCGGGACTTCCGTGAGATGAGCTGGGAGGAGCTCGCAGCGGTGCGCCGGCTGCTCCGTCAGGCGCCATGGCGGGTCGCCGAGCGGAGAACGCGCCGCCTGCGCGCGGATCGTCGTGGTCGCATCGAGCTGCGACGGACGATGCGCACAGCCGCGCGGCAGGGCGGGGACGCCCACCAACTCGCCCGCGCGAGCGCCCGGAAGAAGCGCCGTCCGATTGTCATTCTCTGCGACGTGAGCGGATCGATGGACCGATACTCTCGGCACCTGCTCCTGTTCGCGCATGCCATCGGCCGGCGCGAGCGCGTGGAGACCTTCGCGTTTTCGACACACCTGACCAGAATCACGCACCTGCTGCGTCACGGTGACATGGACTCAGCGCTCGATCACGTCGCCGAGCAGGTGCACGACATCGGTGGCGGCACACGCATTGCCGACGCACTGCACACCTTTCAGCGGGTGCATGCGCGACGCGTGCTCGGACACGGTGCGATCGTGCTCATCATCAGCGACGGGTGGGACCGCGGTGACCCCGATCATCTGGGGCGCGAAATGGCCCGGCTTCGCCGCACCTGCTACCGCCTGATCTGGCTCAACCCCCTCCTCGGCAGCAGCGCATATCAGCCGGAGACGCGCGGCATGGCCGCAGCACTACCGCACTGCGACGACTTCCTGAGCGCCCACAGCGTCGATGCGCTCGACACGCTCGGCAGGCTCCTCGCCGACCTTCCCCGGCGGGCTAGCCGTTCGCCGCGCGGCGGCGGCGCCGAGCTCGCCGCCAGCGCCGGAGCAACAGGAGGCTGATGAGCCCACCGAGCCCCATCGCGATGGTCTGCGGACTGACCTTGAGACGGCTGAGCCGCTCCTTGGCCACGGCGCGTCCGAGCGCGAGCGCATCGAGTGCGGCCGGCTGGGACGGCGTCGTGGTCGGTGCGGGCGCAGCCGCGGCGGTTGCGCCATTCGCTGCGGCGCCGTCCGCCGGAGCCGCGGCAACCGAGGGCGCTTCGAGCTTGGACTGGATGCACTCGGCCGCCTGGCCGACGAGGTGCCGCGAGACGTCCTCCATGATCCCGCGACCGAACTGCGCGACCCGTCCGACCACGGTGAAGTCCGTTGCGAGTGTCACGGTTGAGGCGTCACCGTCCGCCGCTACCGACATGACGGTGGTCGCCTGCGCTGATCCCGAACCGGTGGTCTCCCTGCCCTCGGCCTCGAGCGTTGCGCTGCGTGTCTCGGCGTCACGCGAGGTGATACGGGCGGTGCCGTTGTAGCTGACCGTCACCGGGCCGACCTTGATTCGCACCTTGCCCTTGAACGTATCGGGATCGACCACTTCGGACAGCTCCGCGCCGGGGACGCAGCCGACGACGTTGTTGACGTCGAGCAGGAACTCGTACACGACGTCCGGAGACGCCTTGACGGCGAAGGAGTTCGTGATGTGCATTCCAGGCATTGTGCACCGCCCGACAACGCGCGCGGCTTGTCCGGGAACTGCCTGGAAGCGGATACTCAGGACATGCGAGACCTGCTCCCGACGCTGACCGAATGGAGCGAGGGCGATCCGCTTGTCGCCATCGCGACCGTCGTCGGCACCTCCGGCTCCACGCCGCGTCCGATGGGGGCGCGGTTGCTCGTCAGTCGCGACGGCCGGATGGCTGGATCGGTCAGCGGCGGCTGCCTCGAGTCCGCCGTCGTGCTGGAGGCGCAGGCGACGATCGAGGGCAGCGCGCCCCCGCGCCTGCTCCACTACGGGATCAGCGATGAGATGGGCTGGGCGGTCGGACTGTCCTGCGGCGGCGAGGTCGACATCTTCGTCGAGACGCTCGAGAGTGATGGATCCGACCCGGTGATCGAGGCGGTTCGCACCGCCATCGAGACCTCGAGACCGGTGGCGCTGCTGACGGTGCTCGACGGGGAGTTCACGGGTGGCCGGGCGGCCGCGACGGGCGGCGGCGGTCTGGTCGGCAATCTGGGTGGCGCCGTCACGGAGCAGGAGACGGTTGCGGCAGCCCGACCGCGCCTCGCCTCGGGCCTGCCCGGCGTCGAGGAGATCGCCGGTGTGCGCGTCTTCGTCGACCCGATCGTGCCGGCACCGCAGCTCGTGGTGATCGGCGCTGTGCACATCGCAATCCCCTTGACCACGATGGCAGTTGCCGCGGGCTTCGTCGTCTCGGTCGTCGACCCGCGGTCGGCGTTCAACAATGTGGAGCGGATCACCAATGCCGAGCGTCTCGTCACCGCATGGCCCGACGAGGCGTTGCCACGCTTCGATCTCGGCCCGCGTGATGCTGCCGTCTGCCTCGCCCACGACCCGAAGTTCGAAGACCCCGCACTCTCGGCGCTGCTGCGCACCGAGACCGGCTACATCGGCGCCATCGGCAGCCGCGGGACCCACGCGAAACGTGTCGTGCGGCTCCACGAGGCCGGCTTCACGGACGCGGACATCGCCAGGATTCACAGCCCTGTCGGGCTCAACCTCGGTGCGCAGACACCCGAGGAGATCGCGATCGCGATCCTCGCCGAGATCGTTGCGGTCCGCCGTGGCAAGGACGCGGGATCGATGTCGAAGATGCCCGTCACACCGGCCGCGTGAGACTGGAGGTCCTCCCCGGCTCAGCGATCGACGGGACTCCGGCTCGCTGGTCGGGAGCGGTGCTCTGCCGGGACGTCGTCGGCGCGGGCGGGCGCACGGTGCTGACCAAGGGTACGGTGCTCGTCGCCGGCGACGCCTCGATCATCGATGCCGCACAGCCGCGCGAACTGCATCTGCTATGGCTTGACGACGGCGACCTTGGTGAGGACGCTGCTGCAATCCGGGTCGCGGCAGCCGTGGCGGGTGGGGGCACGACCACGCGCCCGCCTGTCGAGTCTCAGGCGAGGCTCGTGTCCGCGTGGCGCGGGCTTGTCCAGGTCGATGTTGCGACGCTGGCGGCGGTGAACTCCATCGATGGGGTGACCGTGTTCACGGCGCCCGACGGGCTGCCGGTCGACGCAGGCCGCACCCTCGCCGGGGTCAAGGTCACGCCGCTCGCCATCGCCGAGACAGCGGTCGTCGCGGCCGAACTGGCGGCTGCCACATCATCGAGTGGGGAGAAGGTCCTGAGCGTCCGTCCGTTCCTTCCGCTGCGTCTCGCCGCGATCGTGCGCCAGCAACTCACCGACAACGCGCGAGCACGCTTCGAGCGATCGCTTGGTCTGCGCAGCGACTGGTACGGCGGGAGTGTGCTGCCGGTTCGGTATGTCGACGGCGACGCCCACCAGGTGCAGGAGGCGCTCAGGTCGGCGGTCGCATCCGCCGACGTGGTCCTTGCCGTCGGGGTCGCGTCGGTCGACCCACTCGAAGTGACCTGGCAAAGCCTCATCGCAGCCGGTGCGACGTCACTGCGCCGCGGCCTGCCGATGCATCCGGGGAGCAGCTACTGGATCGCGGAGCTGCTCGGCAGGCCCGTCATCGGGGTCGCGTCGTGCGGCATGTTCTCCCGGCGTAGCGCACTCGACCTGCTGCTCGCGCGTCTCCACGCCGGCCTGCCGCTCGATGCCGCCTACCTTGCCTCACTCGGGCATGGCGGGTTGCTCGGGAAAGAGGCGGCCTGGCGAATCCCGCCCTACGAAGCGGCTCTCGACGAGGACCCCGACGAGCCCTGAGTGCCGGCGTCACACACCTCCGAATCGCGACGAGGACGGCCGAGTTCGCAGAGCGGCTCAGCCGGGGTCCCTGGTCAGTCGCTCGAAATCGCCGCGGGTGTCGATGTCGACGGGGTGCGCGCCGGGACGCTCTGCGGGCACAGCCAACACCGACTCCGGATGCGACCGGATGAGCGCGCGCAGTCCGACGTCGCCCGCAATGGCATCGAGCGATGTCCACATCGAACGGGCGAGCACCACCGGAGGATGCAGCAGGCCATCGAAGCTGAGCGCCGCCGCCGGCAGCCCCGATGCCACGTGAGCGTCGAGCAGCCTGTTGATGAGTGCGGCGTCGATGTCCGGCTGGTCTCCGAGGATGACCACGGCTCGCGTGATGTCGGAATCGAGTGAGGCGATCCCTGCACGAAGCGACGTGCTCATCCCCTCCTCGTACGCAGGGTTGACGACGAGACGCGCACGGCCGAAATCGACGCGCGCGGCAATCGCATCAGCGCTCGCCCCCAGGACAACGACCACCTCGTCGAGCGTGGATTCGCACGCGGCGGCCACCGCAACCTCGAGCAGCGGCCGCCCGCGAAGCGGCAGCAGTTGCTTCGCCTCCCCCATGCGCCGCGATGCGCCGGCGGCGAGGATCACACCCGCCGAGCTGGCGGTGGTCACTCAGCCGGCAGGTGTTGGCAGAAACGGTGCCGGATCGGCGACGAAGCGCTCCTGACAGGAGGAGCAACAGAAGTAATACGTCTTGTCGTTGTGCACGGCGGTGTGCGCGGCTCCGGCGGTGTCGACGGTCATGCCGCAGACGGGGTCGACCTCAAAGCCCGCGATCACCGCTGCCGGTGCCACCGGATGTGCGGTGATCCGCTCGTGGCGGAGCGCGACCACCTCGGCGAGCGCATGGAGTGCGATCTCCTCCTGCGCCCCCGCGCGCTGCGTTCCCGCGGGTGCACGAACGCGGGCGAGTTGCTCCTCGGCAACGCCGCGCGCTCGCAACGTCGCGAGTACTGCCGAAGACCTGCGCTCGCTGGCGATGAGCGCGATATCGGCGTTCGGCAGCGTCAGCGCAGCGGCCAGCGCGTCGTCGTCGTAATGGCCCATGGTGGCGACGACGACCCAACAATCGGTCTCGCCGGCGAGTGACCCGAGCTCGAGTTGATCAAGCACCCGATCGGCACTTGGGAAGTCGGTGGCGACGGCCCGCGTGTGCACCCCGCAGGTGCGAAACCCCATGACGCGCGCGAGTGCGGTCAGGGTTCGTGCCGCCGGGCTCTCGCCGATGACGACGAGCAGCGGTTTGGGGAGGTGCGGGTCGATGAAGATGTCGAGCGTTCCGCCGCTCGGGCATGTTGTCGCCACGGTCAACGCTCCTGGAATGCGCGTCTCAAGCGCCTCGACATCCGGCCGGATGCGCACAAGTCGCGGAAGTCCGTCGCTCATCGCCACCAGCGCCTCGCGACGCACGAGTGGCTCCGAGCAGCTTCCGCCGATCCAGCCGTGCAGGTCGCCGTCGGCAGTGATCACCGCCTTGTCGCCGGGATGCGCGGACGTGGGCGACTCCGTGCGCACCACGGTGGCGAGCGCGCATGGACGCCCGGCGGCGGCGTTCTCGGCGAGCAGGGTCAGCAGCGCGTCGTCTATTCGGTCACCCCCGCACCGCGCAGCGCCGCCCACACCTTGTCGGAGGTGACGGGCATGTCGATGTTGGTGATACCCAGATGCGAAAGCGCATCGATGACCGCGTTGACGAAGGCAGCGGGTGAGCCGACGGTTGCCGACTCGCCGACACCCTTGGCGCCGATCGGATGGTGCGGTGACGGCGTCACCGTCTGCCCGAGCTCGAACCGCGGCGTCTCCCACGCAGTGGGAATGAGGTAATCCATGAAGTTCGAGCCGATGCAGTTGCCCTCGTCGTCGAAGGTGATCAGCTCCATGAACGCGATGCCGAATCCCTCGGTGAGCCCACCGTGGATCTGGCCCTCGACGATCATCGGGTTGATGCGAACCCCGCAGTCGTCCACGGCAACCATGCGCCGCACCTTCACCTGGCCGGTCCCCTTGTCGATGTCGACGACGACCAGGTACGTGCCGAACGGGAAGGTCATGTTCGGCGGGTCGTAGTACGTCACCCCTTCGAGCCCTGCCTCGATGCCGTCCGGGATGTTGGTGTACGCCGCGAACGCGATGTCCTGGATCGTCTTGACATTGTCCGGCGACCCCTTGACGTTGTACTTGCCGTGGTCGAACTCGATGTCGGCGACGTCAGCTTCAAAGAGATGCGCCGCGATGATCTTCCCCTTGTCGCGGAGCTTGCGTGCCACCACCGCAGTCGCCGCCCCGCCGACCGGCGTCGAGCGCGACGCGTAGGTGCCAAGCCCGAACGGCGTGTTGTCGGTGTCGCCTTCCCGGACCTCGATGTCCGATGCAGGGATGCCGAGCTCCTCTGCGACGATCTGCGCGAACGTCGTCTCGTGGCCCTGGCCCTGCGATTTCACGCCGAGCTTGAGGATCGCCTTGCCGGTCGGATGGACGCGCAGCTCGGCGGAATCGAACATGCGCAGCCCGGCGATGTCGTAGTCCTTGCCCTTGCCGGCCCCGACCACCTCGGTGAAGCTCGCGACGCCGATGCCCATCAGCTCACCCTTGGCCCGCTTCTCGGTCTGCTCCTTGCGGAGCTCGTCGTAGCCGAGCATGTCGAGCGCGACCTTCATGGCGGCGGGGTAGTCCCCGCTGTCGTACTCGAATCCCGCTGCGGACTTGTACGGGAACGCCTCGGGCTGGATGAAGTTGTTGAGACGCGTCGTGACGGGGTCCTGCCCCAGCTCGACGGCGGCGCTCTCGACAAGCCGCTCGATGAAATACGAGGCCTCGGTCACGCGGAACGAGCAGCGATATGCGACGCCGCCGGGTGCCTTGTTGGTGTACGCCCCGTTCGCGACGATGTGCGCCGCGGGGATGTCGTACGAGCCGGTCACGATGTGAAAGAGCCCGGCCTTGAACTTGCTCGGCTGCGCGTCCGCGAAAAACGCGCCGTTGTCGCTGAGCAGGTTCACGCGAAGTCCGATGAACTTCCCGTTCTCATCGATCGCAACCGAGCCGTCCATGTAGTAGTCGCGTGCGAAACCGGTTGAGATGAGGTTGTCGGTGCGCTCCTCGATCCACTTGACGGGACGGCCGATCAACAGCGACGCCGCGGTGGCGACAACGTACCCCGGATAGATCGGCACCTTGTTGCCGAACCCACCGCCGAGGTCCGGAGAGATGATGCGGATCTTCTCCTCGGGCAGTCCGGCAACGATCGCGAACAGGGTGCGATGCGCATGCGGCGCCTGGCTCGTCATGTAGATGGTCGCGTTGCCGGTCACCGGATCGAGGTCCGCGACGCATCCGCACGTCTCCAGCGGCGAGGGGTGACAGCGCGGGTAGAACGTCTCGAGGCTCACAACCTTGGCCGCGCGCGCGAAGGCCGCGTCGGTCGCGTCCTTGTCGCCGGCCTCCCAGTGATAGATCTTGTTGTCAGTCTGCCCTTCCTTCTCGTCGCGAATCACGACGGCGCCGGGCGCGAGCGCCTGCTGCGGGGTCGTGATCGCCTGCAGGGGCTCGTAATCGACGACGACCAGTGCTGCGGCGTCCTCGGCGATGTACTTGGTTTCAGCGATGACGCACGCGACTTCCTGTCCCTGGAAGCGGACTTTGTCGGTCGCCAGCACGGCCTGCGTATCGCCGGACAACGTCGGCATCCACGCGAGCTTGTGCTGCGCGAGCAATTCACCGGTGACCACCGCGATCACTCCGGGAATCGCCATCGCGGCGCTGGAGTCGATGCCGTTGATGCGCGCGTGCGCATGCGGGCTGCGCACGATGACCATGTGGAGCATGCCGGGAAGCACGACGTCGTCAACGTAGTGGCCCTGGCCGTGGAGGAACCGCGCGTCCTCCTTACGGGGGAGCGAGACGCCGATCCCGCCCATCGCCTGGCGTGCGGCTTCTGCGGCTTCCGTCGTGTCGACTGCCATCACGCTACTCCTGCGGCTTCGGACTTTGCCGCGGCCGCGTGCTGAATCGCTTTGACGATATTCATGTAGCCCGTGCAGCGGCAGATGTTGCCGCTGATGCCCCAGCGAATCTCGTCCTCGGTGGGATGCGGGTTCGCCTCAATGAGGGCTTTGCCGACAAGCATCATGCCGGGAGTGCAGAACCCGCACTGCAGCCCGTGCTCGGCGTGAAAACCCTCCTGGATCGCATCGAGCTTGCCGCCCTTCGCGAGACCCTCAACGGTCGTGACCTTCTTGCCTTCGAGCATCGGCGCGAGCACGGTGCAGGACTTGACCGGGCGACCGTCGAGCAACACCGTACAGGCACCGCAGTTGCTGGTGTCGCACCCGATGTGCGTTCCGGTCATGCCCAGCTTGGTGCGAATGAGATCGACGACGAGCGTGCGCGGCTCGACGTCAACGGTCTTCGCGACACCGTTGATCTCGAAATTGACCTTCATGCCGATGCTCCCTGCGCGCGGTTGACGGCGGTGCGCAGTCCGCGCTGCACGAAGACGCGCGCGACGTCGCGCTTGTACTCCGCACTCCCCCGTATATCTGCCTTGGGTTCTGCTGCGTCGGCCGCCATCCGCGCGACGCCGCTGATGACGTCATCCGACGGCGTCTGGCCCACGAGAGCCGCCTCCGCCGCATTCGCCTTGATGCTGTGTGATCCGACCGCGCACAGTCCGATGCCGGCAGATGCGACACGACCGTCGTCATCGAGAACGACGTGCACCGCTGTGGCGACGCTGGCGAAGTCCCCAACCTTGCGCTCGAGCTTGAGGTAGGTCCCCCCCGAGCGGCCCGTGGTGACGGGCACCCGGATCTCGGTCATCACCTCGTCCGCACGCAGACCGGTGGTGAACGGACCTTCGAAGAACCCATCCGCCGGGACCACGCGCTCCCCTGCGGAGGACCGAAGCACGAACTCGGCGCCGACGGCGAGCATGACGGCTCCCCAGTCCCCGGCGGGGTCGGCGTGGCAGAGCGAGCCACCGACGGTCCCCATGTTGCGGATGAGCGGATCGGAGATGAGCGGCGCCGCATCAAGGAGCACGTCGAGCGTGCCCCGAAGGTCGGTGTCGCTCTCCACATCGCGATGGCGCGTGCGAGCTCCAATCCGCACATGCCCGTTTTCTCTGCGAATTCCCTCGAGTCCGTCGATATTTCCAATGTCGACGAGCACCACAGGTGTTGCAAATCGCAGTTTTAACAGGGGAATCAGGCTCTGGCCACCGGCAAGAACCTTCGCATCGTCACCGTGCTTGCTCATGAGGTCGAGCACCTCGTCGAGCGACGCCGGCGCAATGTAGTCGAACGCGGCAGGGAACATCCAAGACCCTCCGGGTCGTGAGGCCGACAACTCTCAATTGGTCCACCCGTGGACAGCGCAAAGAGTACGCCTGTCGGTGACGGCTCGAATAGGCTGCGAATACCGGCCGGTCACCCACGTTTATGATGGTTGTCGCGAACCGCATCGCCGGTAGAGGATGAGGACTGCATGACGCTGGCGCCTGCCCTTTCTCCCGAACTCGAGTCAGTCGCCGGCGCGCAGGCGCGATTGCTCGACGGCGTCAGCGTGCTCCCAGCCGAGCGGGTCGCCCTCAACGACGCGCTCGGGAGAGTGCTCCGGCAGGCGGTCTCGTCGCAATCGGACCTGCCCGGGTTTGACAACTCGGCAATGGACGGATATGCCGTCCGCGCCAATGAGATCGAGTCTGCAACGGTGACAGCGCCGGTACGCCTCCCCGTCGTCGGCGAATCGCGTGCCGGCGCAATGCCGGTTGCCCTCGAACCCGGGACGGCGATGCGGATCATGACCGGCGCACCGATGCCCGCCGGGGCCGACACCGTGGTCCGCCAGGAGGACACTGCACGCGACGGTGCGGACGTCCTCATCGAGGTCGCCACCGCGATGGGAACGAGTGTTCGCCCGCGCGGTGCGGACATGCATGCCGGCGCAACCGTGCTTCGCGCGGGGCTGGAACTGACGAGCATCGACATCGCCGTCGCCGCGGCTCTTGGCAATGCGCACCTGATGGTCGGCGCGCGTCCCCGGGTTGCCCTGCTCGCGACAGGAGATGAGCTGGTGGCGGCGGGAACGCCGCCGGGCCCCGCGCAGCTTGTCGACTCGAACTCACCGATGCTCGCGGCGGCGGTGCGGGAGGCTGGTGGGCAGCCGGAATTCCTGGGAATTGGGCGTGATTCGAAGGAGTCACTTCGGGCATTGCTCGAGACAGCGGTCGGCTCCGACCTCATCGTGAGCTCCGCGGGGGTCAGCGTCGGCGACCACGACTGGGTGCGCGAGGTCGTCACCGAGATGGGGACGATCTCAACCTGGCGTGTGGCGATGCGGCCGGGCAAGCCAGTGCTCACCGGACGGATCGGCGACGCGGTCTTCATCGGCCTCCCAGGGAATCCCGTCAGCAGCTCGGTCACGTTCGAGCTGTTCGCGCGTCCGGTGATTCGGAAGATGCAGGGCGCGCACCAGCTGCACAGACGACGCATGCAGGTCCGCCTTGGCGAGGACATGACCAAACCGGAAGCGCTCGAGACGTACGCGCGGGCGGTGCTGCGGGAGACCACCGGAGACCTGCCGTCC